>WNGL01006424.1_pt1 | contig 30389 bp, 25 predicted proteins | sample 5400591 | NCBI WGS metagenome assembly WNGL01 (sample SAMN13153377, study PRJNA577476) | soil metagenome | isolation source: 80 cm soil or saprolite under Garry oak tree replicate 1 | place: USA:California | collected 2016-06-15 | reverse complement strand
CGCGCCACCACGACGGCCGTGACCGCGGTGGCGCAGGGACGCCGCTGCTTTACCGCGCCCAGCGTCGCGGCGGCGCGCCGCCGCGCCGCCCAGCTCGAGCAACCGCTCTTGGCCGGCGAGATCGGGGGCGTCGTCCCGGCCGGGTTCGAGCTGAACAACAGCCCGGCCGCGATCGCTGCCCGCAGCGACGTGGAGCGACCGCTGGTGCTGGTGTCGTCGTCGGGCACGCCATTGATCCACGCCGCGGCGCTCTCCGGCACGGTGTACCTCGGCTCACTCCGCAACGCCCGCTACCTCGGGCTGTGGCTCGCGGAACGGCACGCCCGGGTGGCGATCGTGGCGGCCGCCAGCCACGGCGAGTTCCGCGAGGAGGATCGCGTGTGCTGCGCCGTGATCGCGGGCGACCTGCTCGACGCCGGGTACACGGCCGAGGACGGCCCGACCGCCGCCCTGGTGCGCCGCTGGCGCACCGCCTCCCCCGACGCCTGGCTCGTGAGTAAGAGCCTGCACTACCTGCGCGCCAGCGGCCAGCTCGCGGATCTCGACTTCATCCTGGCGCATCAGGACGATCTGCCCGATGTGTTCCAGCTGCACCACGGCGAAGTGATCGCCGTCCCGTCAGGAATAGCGCTGCCGGCATGAGTCGCCTGCGCATCAACCCCTCGCTCCCGGTCGTGGTGCTGGGGTTCGGCTACGGTGGTCTCGGGATCGCGCGCAGCCTGGGTCGGCTCGGCGTGGGCGTTCACGCGGTGGATCCAGACCCGGCGGCGGCGGGCCTCGCGTCGCGCTACGTCCGGAGCGCCCACGCGTGGGACTTCGCGGGCGCGCGCGTGACCGACACGCTGGGCTTCTTGGACGACCTGGGGCAGCGTCTCGGGCCCGCGCTGCTGCTCCCCACGACCGACGCGACCGCCGTCCTCGTCGCCGAGCACTCGGACGAGCTGGCTCCACGATTCTTGTTCCCCCGGCCCCCGCGCGCGCTGGTGCGCCGGCTCACCGACAAGCGCGAAGTGTTCCGGCTCGCCCACCAGTTCGGCGTGCCCACGCCGTTCACGATCCTCCCCCGCTCGCGCGACGACGTGGAGCAATTTCTGGCGGACGCCCGGTTCCCCGTTGTCCTCAAACCGATCGACCCGACGCGCTTCGAGCGGCGCACCGGCCGGCGGTTGGCGATCGTGGCGACGCCCGACGCGCTGCTGTCCCACTACCTCGAGTGGGAGGACAGCGCCGCGCCCAACCTGATGCTGCAGGAGCACATTCCCGGCGGCGACGACGCCGTGTGGATGTTCAACGGCGTGTTCAACGAGTGGTCCGAGTGCGTGGCCGCGTTCACCGGCCGCAAGCTGCGCCAGCACCCGGTGTACGGCGGCACGACCAGCCTGGGCGTGTGCGAGCGCAACGAGCGAGTCGAGCGCCTCACCATCGACTTCATGTGGGCGTTGGGCTATCAGGGCGTGCTCGACGTGGGCTATCGCTACGACGCGCGCGACGGTCAGTACAAGCTGCTCGACCCCAACCCCCGCGTGGGCGCCACGTTCCGGCTGTTCGTGGACGAGCAGGGTTTGGACGTGGTGCGCGTCCTGTACTGCGATATCACGCGGCAGCCGGTCTGGCCGGGGCGCGTGCGTGAGGGACGCAAGTGGCTGGTGGAGGACCACGACCTGGACTCGGGCCTGGCACGCGTGCGCGACGGGACGCTTACGCCGCGGCGCTGGCTGGCCACGCTCGCCGGCGTGGAAGAGGGAGCGTGGTTCGCGCGCGACGACCTGCGGCCGTTCCTGCGGGTGGCGGGCCGCCTCGTCGCGGAGGCGGCGCGCGCCACCGGCCGGCGCATCGCAACGGTATTCCTCTCGCTGGTCGGGCGAGCGCTCGAGCCCAGCGCGGCCAACTGAGCCTGTCCTTGAAACGTCCGTTCAGTTCACCGTGAACGCGGCGCTCGTGTCACCAGTCACCGCACCGGCCGCGGCCGTGAGGGTGTAGCCGACGCCGGCACTGCTGATACGCAAGTCCGAGAAGGTCGCCAGACCGCCGACCGCCGTGACGGTGACGGTCCCACCCAGCGCACCGCCGCCCGCGTGCGTGCCGATGGCGACCGTCACCTTGCCCGTAAACCCGGTCGCGACGTTGCCGAAGGCGTCGAGCGCCGTCACCTGCACCGGCGGTGTGATGGTCGCACCGGCGGCGGTGTTGGTCGGTTGGACGGTGAACACCAGCCGGGTGGCCGCTGCGCTGGTGATGTTGAACTCGAGGCTCGTGACGCCGAGCAGTCCCGCGGAAGCGAAGCTCAGCGTGTAGCCGGTCCCGGCCTTGTCGATGCTCAGGTCGGAGAACTTCGCCAGGCCTCCGACCGCCGTCACGGCCATCGTTCCGGAGAGGGTCCCCCCTCCCGGATTAGCCGCGATCCCCACCGTCACGACGCCGGTGAAGGTGGTGTCCAGGTTCCCGCCCGCGTCCTCGCCCCTGAGCTGAACGTACGGGTCGCCGATCGGGGTACCGGCAATCTCATTCTTGGGGCGCACCTGGAAGTCGAGGTGGCTCGCCGGCCCGATCAGCACGTCGAACGGCACGCTCGTCACCGCGGGGAGCCCCCCAGCCGACGCGACGAGCGTGTAGCCGAACGCGGCCGCGTTCACACTGAGTAAGAGGAAGTTGGCCACGCCGTTCACCGCCGTGACGGTCGTCGTTCCCTGGAGCGCCTGACCGCTCGGGCTCACTCCCAGCTCCATGTGCACGTCGCCGGTGAAATCGGTCGCCAGGTTCCCGAGCGCGTCGAGCGCCCGCACCTTCACCGTCGGGCTGAAGATCGTCCCGCCCGTGATCGTGGTCGGCTGCACACCGAACACGAGCTGGGTCGCCGGCCCGGGCAGGATGGGGAAGTTGTTGCTCGCCGCCCTGCTCAGCCCGGTCGCAGTCGCCGTCAGCCAATAGCTTGGGCCCGTCTTAGTGATGCTCAGATCGCCGAAGCTCGCCACGCCGTTCACCGCCGCCACGCTCGTGGTGCCGCTGAGCGTCGCCCCACCCGGGTCACCGCCGAACGCCATAGTCACCATCCCCGTGAAACCCGGCACTGGATTCCCGGTGCGATCGAGTGCGAGCACCTGCAGGGCCGGCGTGATGAGCCGGCCGGCGACCGTCGTGGTAGGCTGAGCGATGAAGGTCAACTGCGTCGCGGTGCCGGGCGTGATGTCGAACGCCGCACTGGTGATGGCGCTAAAGCCCGCCGCACTCGCAGTGAGGGTATAGCCGACGCCGGTCTTGTTGATGCTCAGATCGAAGAATGTCGCCACACCCCCGACCGCCGCCACCGGTATCGTCCCGCTCAGTGTCCCGCCGGCCGGGTTGCTCCCGAGCGCGACACTCACATTCTCAGTGAAACCGGTCGCCAAGTTCCCGAACGCGTCGAACGCCCGGACCTTCACCGCCGGCGCGATCTGGTGATCCGCCACCGTGGTCGTGGGCTGCACCCCGAATCCGATCTGGGTTGCGACCGCAGCAGTGATGGTGAACGTGCCGCTGGTCGCCGTGCTGAGGCCGGTCGCGGTTGCCGTCAGCCAATAGTTCGCGCCCGTCTTGGTGATGCTCAGGTCACCAAAGCTCGCCACGCCGCCGACCGCCGCGACGCTCGTCGTGCCCCCGAGCGTCCCGCCCCCGGGATTGTTCCCGAACGCGACCGTCACCGTCCCGGTGAAGCCCGGTACCGGATTTCCAGCCTGGTCCAGTGCCGTCACGTGGACGGCCGGACTGATCGCGACGCCGGCGACGGCGTTGGACGGTTGGCCCGTGAAGGCCAGCTGCGTCGCGACACCGGGCGTGATATCGAAGGGCGGGCTCGTCGCGGGGCTGAACCCGCCGGCGCTGGCCATGAGCGTGTAGCCGGCGCCGGCCTTGTCGATGCTCAGATCGAAGAACGTCGCGACGCCGCTCACCGCGGCGATGGGGCTGGTGCCGCTCAGGGTCCCGCCGGCCGGGTTAGCGCCGACGGCGATACTCACGCTTCCCGCGAAGCTCGTCGCCAGGTTGCCCCAGGCATCGAGCGCCCGCACTTTGACGGCCGGCGTGATCTGGTGATCCGCCACCGTCGTCCCGGGCTGCACGCCGAACACCACCTGCGTCGCGACTCCGGGAAGGATGCCGAAGTCGCCGCTGGTCCCTTTGTTGAGCCCGGCGGCCGTCGCCGTCAACCAGTAACCCGTGCCCGCCTTGGTGATCCTCAAGTCGCCGAACGTCGCCACGCCGCTCAGCGCCGCGACGCTCGTCGTGCCGGCGAGGGCCGCGCCCCCCGGGTTGTTGCCGAACGCCACCGTCACCGTCCCCGTGAAACCCGGCACCGGGTTCCCCGCGGGATCGAGTGCCGTGACCTGCACCGCCGGGGTGATGGGCTGGCCCGCGACGGTGGTGGTGGGCTGCACCGTGAACAGGAGCTGCGTCGCCGTGCCGGGCGTGACGTCGAACGCCGCGCTCGTGGCCAGGCTGAGACCGGTGCTGGTGGCGGCGAGGGTGTATCCCGTCCCCGTCTGCTTGATGCTCAGGTCGGAGAAGGTGGCAATACCCGCGAAAGCCGCGATGGCACTCGTCCCGCCCAGCGTCGCGCCACCGGGATTATTGCCCAGCGCGACGGCGATGCCGCCGGTGAAGCCCGTCGCCAGGTTTGCGAACGTGTCGAGCGCTTGCACCTTCACGGCCGGCGCAATCTGGTGATCCGCCACCGTCGTCCCCGGTTGGACGGCGAACGCGAGCTGCGTCGCGGTCGCCGGCGTGATGACGAACTCGCTGCTGGTCGCCCTAATCAGCCCGGTCGCCCTGGCGGTCAGCCAGTAGCCCGTGCTCGCCTTGGTGATGCGCAAATCGCCGAAGCTCGCCACCCCGCTCACCGCCGCGACGCTCGTCGTACCGCCGAGGGTCGCGCCCCCCGGGTTGTTGCCGAACGACACCGACACCGTCCCCGTGAAAGCCGGCACCGGGTTCCCGGCCGGATCGAGCGCCGTCACCTGGACGGCCGGGGTGATCGTCTGGCCCGCGACCGTCGTCGCCGGTTGGCCGGTAAACGCGACCTGCGTCGCGGAGCCGGGGTTGATCGCGAAGGATTCGCTCGTGGCGCCGGTGAGCCCCGACGCGGCGACGGTGAGCGTGTAGCCCGTGCCCGCCCGGTTGAGCCGCAGATCGTCGAAGGTCGCCACGCCGCTCACCGCTCGGACGGTGGTGGTTCCCGCGAGCGTGCCGCCGCCCGGATTGGCACCGAGCCCGACGGTCACGCTCCCCGTGAAACCCGGGGCGTCGTGACCCTGTGCATCGGCCGCGCGCACCTTCACCGCGGGACTCAGCAGGTCGCCCGCGATGGTGTTGCCAGGCTGGACGCTGAACAGAAGCTGGGTGGCCGTCGCCGGGCCCGCGATATCGCGGTGGCAGGTGGCGACGCTGGCGGCCGCGAGCGCGAGAACGGCGCGCGCGACGCGGCGGATGCGGGAAAGACCGGGGACGGGGTGACGGGTCATGGCTGGGGCCACAGCCCGTCGGTGGCAGTTTTCGGGCCCCGCTAACTCCTTGGGACAGCGGTCGCCCGATCCGGCGCGGCGCCGAGTTGTGGCAGATCGCTGACAGAGTGCTCGCTAACTTCGCGGAAGAAGTTGCTCACGGTGCTCGCGCCGTAGCGCCCTCGCGCAGCCACTTCCCCTCGGCCCGCGCCATCTCGAGCGCCCGCGCGGCGCGTCCCAGCAAGCGGCGTGGCTCAATCGCTGCGGTGCGCAGCTGGCGCAGCGAGTCGTAGCCGGCCCGCAGCCCGAGCGCCACGTCCCCCTTCCCATCGCCGTTGCCGCCGGCGTGCGCCGCGCCTTGGAGCCGCTGCGCCAGCCGGCGCGCCCCGACGCGGTTCGCTCCGGGCGCGACGACGGCGAATTCGGTGAGCCCCACGCGTCCCACCGCGTCGGAGTGGCGCGCCGTGGCCCGCACCAGCCGGGCGACGTCGCGCAGCACGCCCACGCCGAGCTCGCCCCGCACCTCGGGCGCGACGACCACGCACGCCACGGACGTGTTGTGGTGCGCTGTCTGGAGGATCAGCTCCCAGGCGCGCCGCGCGAGGCCGCGCCGCGTGTACAGGCCGGTCAGCTCGTCCACCAGGCTGCGCTTGGGCGCCCGCTCGGTCTCGAGCTTGGCGACCAGGTAGGTCTCGAGCTTGCCGAGCAGCGCGCCAGTGTCCACCGGCGGGCGCAGCAGCTCCCACACGCCGGCGCGCAGCGCGCTGAGATGGTCTTCCCGTGTGGGACGGTCGTGCACCAGCAGCAGGATCGGCGTGCTCGCGCCGATCAGGGGATCGGCGCGCAGCAGCCGGCTCAGGTCCAGGCTCTCCGAGTCGGCGAGCCGCGCGTCCAAGAGGATCACGTCGGGGCACGCCGCCCGCGCGCGCGCCAGCACGGCCGTGCCGGCGAATACACGCAGCACGGAATACCCCTGTCGCCCGAGCGTGCCCTCGACGTCCCAGAGGGCGTGATTCTGCTCGCTGGCGATGAGGATGCGCGGCGGGCGCGTTAGGCGCGGCCGAGTGGTCATACGGCGTGGACGGTTGAGTTCAACAACGTAACTAAAGATACCCCGGTGCGCGCAGCCGGTTGCACCTCGGTCGCCACGGCACGGGGCGTGCACAGGAACTACGGTGCGCCGTCGGCGGTAGGACCCGATTCAACAGGAGGTGCCTTATGGAAGCCCGCATCACAGCACAGTCGCAGTCGTTCCGCTTGCGGGAGCGACTGGAGGAAGCCAAGGTCTCGCACGGGGAGGAGGCCCGGGTGGACCTGCCGGGCGTGAGGGTCGCGGTGCTCGCCGCCACAGGCGAGGCGCAACTCATGTTCTGCAACATGGGCTCGATTCGCGTGCGCCAGCTGATGCAGCGGGGCGATGAGCGCCCACTCGCCACCGACGTCACGCTGGAGGGTCTGCAGGTCCCCGCGGTGGGGATGTACGATCTGGTGAACGCCTACCTCTCGGTGAACGGCAGCATCCACGTGCGCGTGGACGCCGAGACCGAGGTCGTGCCGGCGTGCGATCTGGTTCAGAAGGGGTAGCCGAGGTCGAGCTCGACGATCGGCGTCGAGCGGGCGGTTCCGGACACGCTCAGGCTGACGCGACCGGCCACCGTCCTGGCGCCCAGCTCGACGCCGATACCGTCGACCCAGGCCGCGGGCTGGAACGTCCAGCGGTCGAGTACCGTGCCGGCGTTCCAGCGCACGCGGGCGAACAGGTCGGGAGCGACGGAGACCTGCCACTGGGCGCCGAGCTCCGCCTTCTGGACGTGACGGCCGCCCCGCTCCTGCACATGCAGTCCCGCGAACGCGATCATGCGGTCCGGAAAGAGGTAGTAGCCGTTGGCGCCCCCCAGGAAAAAGAGGTAATGGGGCGGCGGCGTGCCGCCCGAGGCACCGAGCGTCGCGCCCGCCGAGAGTGACACCCGGCGCCCCAGCGGCAGGTACCCCCGCACGTCACCGCTGTGGTGCGAGAACGCGGTGCTCCACTCGGACACGGCCCGCAGGCCCACACCGCGGCTCGGAAACACCCCGCTGTCGTACGTATCGAGCTCCACCACACCCGCCGCCGTCGCGAACGTGCGGTTGATCGGCGGCGAATCCACCGCCGCCACTGCTTCGGCCCAACGCGCGTGCTCGCCCTTCACTCGCAGGTACAGCGCCGCGGCCGTTCCCAGGCGCCGCTCGAGCGATGCCGTGACCGCCCCCAGATCGACCCGCGCCTCCGCCACCCGCCGCCCATCGCGAAACAGGTCGAATGGGCCGTGCGCGTACGCGACGCGCGCGCCCAGCGCGAGGCTCTGGGCGTCGCCCAGCGCCTGCGCGGCGCCGAGCCCGACGCGGATCTGCTGGCCCAGGCGGGCGTCCAGCTCCACGCCGCCGCGCCCACCGGAGAGGAGCACCGAGGCCTTGTAGCGGCTGTCGTAGCGCAACCCCAGCCCGAAGCGGCCGCCGGAGCGTTCGGTGATCAACAGCGTCAGCTCGCCCTGCTCCAGGCGATAGCGCACGTTGGCGAACAGCCCGGTGGCGTAGAGCCGCTCGATGCGCGCGCCCAGATCTCGCAGCGAAATCCACGCGGGCGGCTCCAGCCCGAGCGTGCGCGCCAGATACGCCTGCGTCACCGTCCCTCCTCCGGAGACATCGAACCGCACCCTCGTCACCCGCACCGAGTCGGGCGCCGCGGGCATCGGGTGGCGAGGCTCCACCCTGCGGCGCCCCACCTTGGCCTCGATCTCGGGTAGGGCGGCGCGCGCCGCCGCCTCGCCCCGCGCCATCAGCTCGCCGGCGCGCCCGAACCCGAAGCTCGTGAAGGCGCGCACGTCCGGCACGATGAGCACGTCGCACGCGGCGCGCTCGGCGCGCTCCGAATCCCACACGCGGAACGACACCGATTGCGCCAGCACGTCCACCAGCGACACGATCGAATCGCGTGGCTCGAGCGGATCGGTCACATCGCTGCAGATCAGCACGTCCGCGCCCAGGGCACGCGCGTCCCGCGCCGGCAGGTTGCGCACCACGCCGCCGTCGATCAGGACGTTCGGCCCGAGCTCGACGGGAGCGAACACGCTCGGCAGCGCCATGCTGGCACGGATCGCGTCCGGGAGAAATCCCTGATCCAGCACCACCGCCTGGCCGGTCTCCAGGTCGGTCGCGACGGCCGCGAACGGGATGGGGAGCCGACGGAAATCGTGGATACCGTGCGCCGACCAGGTGAGCCGGGTCAGGAGCTCCCAGATGCGCTGGCCCGGCACGACGCTCTTGGGGAGCTGGATGCCGCCGCGATAAATGGGGAGCGTGAGCAGCAAGCGATCCGCGGCGACCTTGCGATCGATCGGCAGGTCGCGCCGGTCCACGGGATCGGTGAGCAGGCGAAACCAGTTCTGGCCGCGCACGATCGTGTCGAGCTGTGCCGCGCTGTAGCCGACCGCGTACAACCCACCGACGACGCTGCCCATGCTCGTGCCGGCGATGACGTCCAGCGGAATACCCGCCTGCTCCAGCACTTTCAACACGCCGATATGCGCGAGGCCGCGCGCCGCGCCCCCACTCAGGGCAATGCCGATTTTGGGGGTTTGTGCGTACGCCGGGAGCATGGCCCCACCCGTCAGGGCGGGGAGCAGCAGGCCGAGCGTGAGCCCGAGTCGAGGGGGTCGCATAGCGCACCCAATCGTAGCACGCCCGGGCCCCGCGCTGCAGCGGACTGTGGCCGCGTCGTTGTGGCCACGGGCCCAAAACTGTTGCGGGCCCGCGGCATTTTGTGAGGCCCGCCGGGTGACCATGCAGTGTGAGATGGGGAGCACACGATTTGCAAACCGCCCGAGACGGTTCCGTTACTGCGAGGCAACATCACCGTTATGCAGCGTCGGCGGCTCGTTGACCGCAGGCAAAGCCTGGGTCGGCGGATGGTGCGGGACCGTCGTCGTAATACGGTCTCGGTGTCGGTCGAGCGGCGCAGCGGTATCGACCGCCGGACCAGCATGGCGCGGCGCTCCGGGGGGGACGGCGGCCACAGCCGGGAGCGCCGTCGGCGCTGACCCGGCCGCTACGCCCTCAGAGCTTCGGACTCACCGCCGATTTGTCCCGCGACATTTCGAACGCACACCACCCGGAGTCTTCCCAGGCGACGGGGAACAGGCCGTTGCAGCGCGGGCACGAGACCTTGAGCGCATGCTGGGCCAGGGACGCGCGCGCACTGCACTGCGGGCAGACGCCGTAGCTCGGTCCCCAGGACAGGGGCGGCTGCGGCGCGCTGGCGACGCGGGGGACGACGGACCAGAGCTGGGGGCGAAACGGCAGAATCTGCAGGAAGGTGCGCGGGACGGTGACGAGGCGCCGGTTCACTTCGAGCACACCCTCGGCGGGGGTGGCTCGCATCACGCGATACCACGCGCCGCGTCGCAAGTCGCGGCAGGTGCGGACCCGCGTGCGGGCCCATTGTTCAGTGTGCGGCATGGTCGCCCTCCAGGGCGGATGACGAACGCGAGGCGGTAAAACCCTGCGGGGCGCAAGCTCAGTGTGTCGCCCGGGACGTGGTCCGGGCTGTCGGCTGGATCACAGTTTCGGGGGTCGGGGGACTGGGGTCAGGGGTCAGGGGTCAGGGACTCGCGATGAAACCCCGAAGGGACGCGAGTAGAAGCAGATCCGACAAACCAGGCCCGTGAACGCCGGGGCATGGCCCCGGGGTCGGTCTACTCGAATAGGCTACTCCCCCTGCTTACTTGAGATCGATCCTCCCCAACTTCTGCACGCCCGACAGCGCCAGCCACAGTCGCCGCCGCGTCGAGTCCACCGCCATGTTGCGCACCACCGAGCCCGGCGTGGGGATCTTCACCGTCTCGGCGCGCTCGGTCGTGGGGTCGAAGGCGACGAGCTCGTCCGTGCCCGACTCGTCGTACCAGATGCGCCCGTCGGTACCGATGGCGATGCCGTAGGGCTGGCTGCCGTCGCCGCCCGGGCAGGCGATGTCGCGCACCTGACCCGTGGCGGGATCGAGCCGGCCCAAATGCCCGCGGGCATAGTCCGAATACCACACGATGCCCTGGGCATCGACGATGAGGCGGCGCGGCCGGGCGTTCGCTGCGGGCAGCGGAAAGATTTTCAGCGAGCCGTCTGCGGGATCGATGCGGCCGATCTGGTTGGTGCCGAACAGCGCCATCCAGATCGAGCCGTCGCGCGGACTGGCGACCATGCCGTAGGGGTGGGCGCGCGGGGTCGGCACGGGGAACAGCTTGGCCTCCCCCGTCGCGGGGTCGAGCACGCCGTAGAGATTCGCGCCCTGGGCGGTGAACCAGACCTTGCCCGCATGATAGAGCGGCGTGTGCGGGTCAGTCGCCGCGGCGGGGAGCGGGTACTCCTTGATCGCTCCCGTGGCGGGGTCGAGCCGGCCCAGGCGGCCCTTGAAGTTGGCGGTGTACCACACGCCGCCGTCCGGCCGGGGCGCGACGACGATCCCATGCGGCCCTGAGACGGGGGTCGGCGTGGCGTAGTCGGTCACCTTGCCCGTCGCCGGATCGAGCCGGCCGATGTAGCTGTTCGCCTGGTCGGTGTACCACACGATCCCGTCCGCGCCGACGGCGGGGTCGTGCGGGAACGCTTTGGGGCGCGGCAGCGGATACTCGACGACGGCGGGAGCGGGATTCGGCGATCGGGGCTCGGGAAACGGGAGCAGCACGCACAGCAACAGCGCTGGGCTGATGCGAAGCAGGAACGGGCGGGTCATCGGTGGTTCCTTGTGACGAATGGTTTGCGCGGGGCAGTCGGAAAGATGATGTGAGCCGGTGTGCAACGCCGCAAGCGATGTGCATGTGGCGGCGGGGCCACACCGGGCGCCAAGAAGCAGATCCTTCGCGCCTGCGGCAATCCTCACCCCGTCGTGCCCCGCAACGGCCGGCACCGGGCGCGCCGTATTACCATCTGATATAGCTTCACCTTGATGTAGCTTCACCCGGATGTAGCTTCACCCGTCCACTCGGCACGTCGCGGGCCATGGGATACCTGCTCCAAAAGCTGCAGCACAAGGACGTCTGGGAGAGAATTCTGCGCGAGCGGCTCACCGAGCCGCTCCATCTGAACGGCTTGTCCCTGCTCGTCTGGGCCCTCGGCTCGTACCGCGCCAAGATCGCGTTCGATCTCATCGTGCGACAATGGAACGCGTACGGCATCCTCAAGGCCGCCGACCACGCCAAGGCACTCGGCATTCGCCGGGTGTCGGTGGTGGAATTCGGGGTGGCGGCGGGCGCCGGCCTGATGAACATGGCGGAGATCGCCCGGCGCGTGACGCGGATGACCGGGGTACAGTTCAGCCTGTACGGGTTCGACACCGGCCAGGGGATGCCGGCCCCCACGGACTACCGGGACCATCCCGATCTGTATCAGCAGGGCGAGTGCGGGATGGACGTCGTGGCGCTCCGCAAGGCGCTTCCCGCCAACGCGCAGCTCGTGCTCGGCGACCTGTCCGATACGGTCGGCCCGTTCATCCGCTCGTTGTCGCCCCGGGAGCCGATCGGCTACGTGTCGGTCGACGTGGACTACTATTCCTCGACGGTCTCCGCGCTGCGGCTGCTGACCGCGCATCCCGAGAAGTATTTGCCCGTCACGATCATGTTCTTCGACGACCTCAACGACGAGCGACATACGAGTGCCTGCGGCGAGCTGCTCGCGATCGAGGAGTTCAATCGGGCGCACCAGCTGCGCCAGATCGAGGCGTACCGCTTCCTCGAGAATTCCCGGGTGTTCCGCCGGGCCGACTGGATCAAGCACATGTACTGCCTGCACGTGCTCGATCACCCGCATCGCTCGACGCGCAGCCGCGAAGCGCTGCCCAAGGTGTGGATTGAGAACCCCTACCTGAAGAAAGTGCGGCCGGTTCCAATGCCCGCCCCTGCGAGCCCAGGCCGGCGCAACGCTCCGCCGCAGGGGCCTTAGGGCAGGGGCCCAGCCCTCCAGGACGGCACCGCATTGAAGATGCCCTCGTTGAAGGTCAGCCGGGTCTGGCCCGTCCCGTCTGCGTTCATCATATAGATCTCTTCGTGCCCATCTCGAGTGCTCTGAAACGCGATCTGTTTGCCGTCGGGTGACCAGGCAGGGTCGTCGTCGGTGAAGTCACCAGAGCTGAGCTGGGTGACCCCGGTCCCGTCCGGGTTCATGACGAAGATATGGAGCTGGCCACCGTCGCGGGTGCTCGAGAACACGATCCGCCTCCCGTCGGGCGACCAGCCAGCGTGGTCGCCCTCGGCTTCGTTCGTGGTGAGCTGCGTGACGCCCGTCCCGTCCGCGTTCATGACGTAGAGCTCGCTGTTGCCATCGCGGTCGCTCCGGAACAAGATCTGCTTGCCGTCGGGCGACCAGGCTGTCGGGTCATCGACGGCGGGGTTGTCCGTGAGCTGGACCACTCCGCTCCCGTCCGCGTTCATGATGAAGACGTCATCGTTACCATTGCGATTACTGACGAACGCGATCCGCCTGCCGTCAGGTGACCAGGCCTTCGCGAACCCGTTGCTGGCGAGCTGGGTCACTTCACTCCCGTCCGCGCTCATGACGAGGATCTGGAAGGTGCCACCGTCAATCCTGTTGAAGGCGATCCGCTGGCCGCTGGGCGACCAGAAGGGATCGAAATCCTGACCGGTGGTATTCGTGAGTTGGGTCACTCCACTCCCGTCCGCGTTCATGACGAAGATATCGAAGGTGCCAGCGCGGTCGCTGTGGAATATGATTGCGCCGTGAAGGCCGTCCCCCGGGGACCGGCTCAACTGAGGCCCGTCGACCGCCGGCGCCATAGGCGCCGTGGTCTCGCGGCACGCGCCCAGCAGGAGCCCGACGGCCAGGATGGACGTGAGTCGAGACAGCAAAATTCCAGTGCGCATGACTGCCTCCGGTTATTTGACGACGATCCCGTGCACTGTCCGCACCGCCCCCCCCACCCCCTCACCCCCACCCCCCAATCCCGAGCCGAGCCCGTGCCGCACCATGCCGGGACCCGAGATGATGTTGGGATCATTCACGCCGTCGCCGTTGCAATCGAACGCGCCGTTGTCCACCACGACGATGCGGTCGCCGGCATAGCTGTTGGCGCCGCTCGTGACGTCGAACACGAGACCGAGGTTCCCCGGGTTGCCCTGCAGGTTGTTCCCGACGAACGTGTTGCCGCAGGCGAGCCGCACGAACACGCCCGCGATCCCGCTGAACAGGTTGTTGAGCACCGGCAATACCGCCTGGGGCGACGTCTGGATACCGAAGAGGGCTGCCCCCTGGATCGTGTTACCCGAGACGCGAGAGTTCGCGAGCCGGGTGGCGCTCACGCCGGCGCGCCACGGCCCGATGGCCGTATTGTCGGCGATCACGGCGTTCGCTGCATCGAACGGACGGATTGCTCCCTGGCGCCCGCCGGTGGACGGCGCGGTGGTCACGAGGGTGTTCCGCTCTACGCGCACGCCATCGATGCGGATTTCGCCGACGGCGCCATTCGTCTGAAGCTGGATGCCCGTGAACGGCCCGAGCGCCTGGAACGTGTTGTCGCTCACCACGGCACCGATGCCCCCCGCGATGAACGCGCAGACGCCGTCGGGCGGGCAGGTGACGCTGTTGTTCGTGAAGGTGGTACTCTCCGCGAACGCGGTCACGCCGTCGTTCTCCGAGAGGTACGGACCGTCGATCGTCTGGCTGGCGTCGAGCACCAGGTGATCCACGCTGACCTTCCTCGCGTCCACGGTCAGCATGTCCGTGACGCCGCCGCCCGCGACGGCGAACAGGCCGGAGCCCGGAGTCGCACACGTGATGGTGATGCCAGCGGTCCGGACGGTGTCGTCCTGGGTGAGGCCGATCATCCCCTGGATGGCGATCACGCTGCCCGGTGTCGCGGCCGCGATGGCGGCGCGCAGCCCCGCCTCGTCGCTTACGGTGACCGTGGCAGGGGTCGGGCAGGCGGCCGGCGCAGCCGCCGCGAACAGCGGGCGGCCGGCCGTCGGCACGGCGCCCTGCTCCCGGCACGCCGCAGCGAGGGCCAGGAGCAGGGGGAAAGCGTAGGTGACGCGCCTCATGGCGGGGCTCCTAGTGTGAGACGTCGATGATGACGTTCTGATTCGTGCCGATATTGCCGCTCGCACCGGGCGAGATCACGATTCCCACGACGCTCCCGGACGCGTTGGCCGAGGCAGACGTCGACACGCCGCTCGAGTGCTGGAGGAACCCGGGGAAGGTGACTTCTGACGTCCCGCTCGAGCGCTGGGTGAAGAAGCCATTGGCCGTCCAGTCCACGGTGATCACGCCGGGCGACCCTCCGAACGTGAAGAAGTTGGGGTTGCCAGCGGTGTTGGTGCTCAGGTGCAGCTGCTTGCCGCCCCCCGCGAGGTCGCCCGCCGGGATCTGGCCGCTGCCTTCCGAGAAGCTGCAGCCGAAGGCGTTGCACTGCTCGATGAAGTAGAAGAGGAAGGCTTGAGGGTTGGTCACCGAGCCGCCGCGGTTGACGCTCAGCTCTCCGAACGTGAACCCCCCGCTCGGGTCGCTCGAAAACCAGTTGGTGGACCCGAAGGCGCCGTTCGAAATGAAATGCGTCTGGTTGCCCGGCCCTCCCCCACCGCCCGGGAGGGTGTCTGCCGCGGTGGCGAAGCTGGGACGCGGCCCCGCCGCCTGCGCCGCGGGTGTCGTCGTCGAGTCCTTGCATGCGCCGAATACGGGAACGAGCGCGAGCGCGGCCCACCGAATAAGCGTGCGAATGTTCATCGTAGCCTCCTCCCGATATTGTTACCGGATCACCGTAGTGGCCCACGCCGGAATCGGCGTCCCACCCGGCGTCGTTCGTGACTCGCGGGCTTACCCCTGCTTCTTGTAAGGGAACGCCTTGGCCACCGTCTTGCCGACGGAGTTGCGCAGCGCATCGGGCGAGCTGAACAAGCCGCCCGCCTTCTCGATGTTGTGCTCGTAGATCAGCTGGCCGTCGCCGCCGTCGTAGATGGCGACGTCGGCCTTCACGTCGCTGCCCTTGGCGAAGCCGAACAGAACGGCGGTGACGATCTGCCCGCCCGCGCCGTGCTTCTTGTACTTCGTCACGCTGCCGCGCATCACCGCGTCCACGCCGAGCATGCGGCACAGCTCGCCCGCGGGCAGCAGGGCGGCGGCGCTGTCGGTCACGCCGGCCTTCTGAATCAGCCGGTCGGTCTCCGCGATGTCCTGGATCGACGTGGTGTACTGGTCGCGACGCTCGGCCAGCTCGTAGTAGATCGCCTCGCGGATCGCCTGACCCGCCTTGGCGCCCTCCGGCTCGGTCGAAAGGTTGGCGATGGGCGCGATCGCGAAGGCGTGGACGCGCGGCTGATAGGTCGTCGCGAAGTTCGCCGCGAGGAAGTGATGGGCGCATGCGGTCGTCGCGAGCAGCGCGATCAGATGGGAAGCCTTGGGCGCGTGCATGGGTCTCTCTCCGGTTCGTGAGGTCGTCGACCAGGTTCGCCTCGAGCATCGCGGGCGGCGGTCAAGCGGGACTCAAGTGCCCGGAGAGTGACCGACGGGCGGGGCCGGCGCAAGGGGCGTTTGCCTGCTCGGCGTCTCGATCCACACGGCGCGCCGCCACGTCGAGCACGTCCTGTTGAAGCTGCGCGTCCATTCCCGGGCTGCGGTCGCGGCGAGGTTGTGGGAGGGGGAGAACGGCACGCGGCGCGGTGCCTGAGTTGGTGTCGCTCGCACGACTGTCGCATCAACGCCACATCGCCGCACCGTTCCGGCCTCACGGGCCCCACCTTGTGCTGCGGCCACGCCATGCACACTCTGGTACCGGGTATGCCATGGGGACGACCATGACCACTGACGGGCTTTTCACGGACTCGACCGCGGGGGACTCTTCCGCGGCGGGGGGAGCGCGCTTCCCCCGCCAACCCCTCCCCACCGACCAGTCGGTGCTGTGGCGACCGGCTGTGCAGGAGCTGGCCCGCCCAGACGACGACCCCAGTCTCATCTTTATCGCGCAGCGCGCTCTCGCCGCGGTCGAAGACCACCTGGTCTCGGCGCCGCACGAGGCGCTGCTCGGCTTTCTGGTCGGACGGGTGTTCGAGACGCCCGAGACGGGGATGCCGTACGTGATCGTGCACGGCGCGGTGCGGGTGCCCCAGATGATCGTGGACGGCGCCAGCGAGCGGGTGGTAGCGCAGGCGCTCGCGGCGGCGCAGCGCATGCTGCCTCCCGAAGACGGCGTGGTGGTGGGCTGGTATCGCAGCGATCCGACCGGGGTGCTCAAGATCTCCGCCGACGATCACCTGGCGCACGTACGCCATTTCCCGGGCCCGTGGCAGGTCGTGCTGCTCATGACGATCCGGCCGAGCGGGGCGCGGGGCGGCTGCTTCCGGCCGGCGGGAGAGCCCGGCTCCCCCGCGCCGTACCTGCCGTTCTACGAGCTGCTCGACGCCGAGAACTTCCGCGACGGCTGGAAGCAGCCACGCGTCACGTGGAGCAACTACTGGTCGCCCGACCCGGCCGTGTGGCGGGTGCGGTCCGAGCCGGCACGCCCGCCACGGGTGACGCCGTCGGGGCGGCCGTCCGGCGCGGGCCGGTTCATCCCGATCGTCGAGCCCGACGAGTACGACGACCCCGCGTGGCGTGGGCCGCGCCGTCGGGAAAGCGGCGCGTGGCGCTGGTGGCTGCTCGCGCTCGCGGCGGTGACGGGCGCCGTCGCGCTGGGGGTGCGGCTGGGACTGGCACCGTCGCAGGCGACCGAGTCGCCCCTGCCGCAGGCGGCCGCGTCGGCCTCCTCGCCCCAGGCGAGCGCCGCCGACTCCGTGCGCCAGGTGATCGCCGGGTACCGCGAGCAGGCGGGCCTGTTCGCCGCGCGACGCACCGCGTGCGCGGACCTGGCACGCGGGCTCACGGCGGTGGACGAGGCGTGGCTGCACTATACCCTGGCGGCGCCGGCGGCGGCGGGGGGAGATAGCCTGGCCGCGGACGTGGACCAGGTAGAGGCCGACTTCGAGCGCTCGGGCTGCCCGCGACCGTGACGCTCGTCCTCGTCGCGGCGCTGGGGATCGTCTTCCAGCAGGGAACGCAGCCGTTGCGCAAGGCCGAGCTGGTGCGGCTGCTCGCCACGAAAACGCGCTCGCGGGCCGACGTGATAGCGCTGGTGCGCCGCAACTGCGTCACGTTTCGCCCATCGGAGCGCGATCGCGCTGATCTGCGCGCCGCCGGCGCCGACGACGTGCTGCTCGCCGCCATCGACCAGTGCCTGCGCGCACGCGCCGCGGTGCGTCCCAGCGCTCCCGCCCCCGCCCCCACCCCCGCCCCGCCCGCCGCACCCGCCGAGCGGGCGCCCGTGGCGCGTCCCCCGCGCCCGCTGGTCGCCCCATTGCGGGTGATCGTGAGCCAGCAGATCGCGGCGCCTACCGGTACGGCGGCCGACGTCCCAGTGCAGCTGTACCGCGGCGCCGACCCTCAGCCCGGCGTCGAGCTGCTGCTGCGCGGTGCCAGCGCGATCCCGGGCGGCGCCACGCAGGATCCCGTCGCCATCACCGACTGGCGCGGTGTCGCGACGTTCCACGTGCTCGCGGGCAACACGCCGGGGACGTACCGGCTCACAGTGGCGATGCCGAACGGCCCGCCGCTCGGGCCCACCACGCGGATCGATTTCATCACGACACCCGTCCCGGCGCCGCCGCCCCCGCCCCGCCCCGTCGTGTCGGACGGCCTCACGCGGTTCACGCAAGGCCTGGACCTGCACGGCACCGCCGGCGCCGCGCTTCCGGTGCCACTGGTGCTGGAGGTGCGGGACACCACGGGCGCGCCGTTCGTGGGACAGATGGTCACGCTCACCGCGAGCGGCGGCACCGTCGATCCCGCGGTGGCGACGACCGACCGCACCGGTAAGGTGCAGGTGCACGTGACGCTGGGTGAGCGCGCCGGTCCGGTGGTCGTGACCGCGAAGGTGGGACCGCTCACGCGCACGGCGACGATGTACGCCGATCCCGGATTGGCGCGCGACCTGGTGCTGGAGCGGGGCGGCACGCCGCTCAGCGGGCAGCTGACGCTCGCGTCGCGCGACACGGTCGTGCTGCGGGTGACGGCGCGCGACGCCCACGGCAACCGCACGGCGCTGGACGACTTCGCGGCCACGACCACCGGCCGGGTCGTGGAGCTGCGCTCCGCCGTGATGGCCGAGTCGGCCGCGGTCGTGACGTTGGCGCCCCGCAGGACCGGGACCGGTGAGCTCGACCTCTCGGGCTCGGGCGTGCGGTCGCGCGTGAGCGTCAACGTGGCACTGAGCGGTGGACCGCCGAGCGCGTGGGCGATCGGCGCGCGCTCGGCCTGGCTGGGCTCGAACGACCCCTGGCTGGCACTGCCCAACCTCACGAGCGTGTCGGGCGTGGACTGGAGCGTGTTCGGGCGGCGTACCGTGGTCCCGGGCCTGTCACTCGCTGCCGGCGCGGCCGCGGGCTCGCTCAGCGCCGAGCGGACCACGGGGAGCGCGTCGCTGATCCTGTTCGAGGGATACGGGCGCGCCGAGCTGTCGCTGGTGCCGCGTGGCGTGGTGAGCCCGGTGCTGGCGCTGGGTGGCGGCGCGTATCGCCTGAAGAGCGCGGACGGGGGGCAGACGTTCTATCACACGAACGGGTTCTGGTCCGCCGGCGGCGGGGTGGACGTGGCCGTGTCGCCCAGCGTGACACTGGAGCTGCGGCTCGAGCGGCACTGGATGCGGGACACCAATCTCGGCCACGTGGCGACGCTGTGGCCGCTCGCGGCGGGGGTGCGGGCGGGGCTGTAGATCACGAAAGCATCTCCCTTCTGTCATTGCCGCCTTCACCGAACGCAGGCTCTCCGCATCTGGAGGTCCTTCGCGCCTGCGGCGCTCAGGATGACAGCCTCGCGAGCGCTCTAGTGACTGATCGCGAAAAACCAGGCCGCGATCACCGGGCCGCGCGGCCCCCGGCTGCCGGGCGCCGGCGCGGGTGACCCGGGCGGCGGCGGCCCGTACTCGGGCTGGAACAGGTACGCCACGTGTTTCACCGGATCCACCGTAATGGTCTTGGCCCCCCGCATCGTGGCCACGGTAGCGAGCACGTGGTAGCGGTCGGGAGCATCCTCGTGCACCACGGTGACGTTGCTGTCGCGGCCGGCGGGAATGTAAATGAGCTTGTCCGCCGCGTCCCACCCCAGCGCGTCGACGCCGTCGCCGTTGGCGATCGTGGCGACGATCTTGCCGGACGCCGGGTCCACCACGACCGACGTCTTGCCGCATCCGGAGAAGATCCGATTGGTGGCGCGATCATAGGCGATGCCGGTGGGGCCCTCGCACGGCGCCAGCGGCCACGACGCGACCACCTTCAGGCTCTTGTCGTCGATCACCTGGATGGTGCTCTTGCCCTCGTTGTTGACGAAGATCCTGCCCTTGCCGTCGCTCGCCGCCCCTTCGGGCGAGTTGTCCTCGAGCTCGACCGTGCCGACGATGTCACCGCCCGCGGGATCGAGCGCGACCACGGTGCCGATCGGACGACTGTGATTGGTGAGGATGATGTGGCCGGAGAAGTCGTCGTACATGATGCCGTCGAGCCCGCCCGTGGACACGCGGATCTTCTTGATCACGGCGAGGCTCGCGAGGTCGAACATGGTGACGGTCGAGTCGCCGCCGTTCGTGATGAAGCCGTGATGCGCCCCGGGCACGAGCGCGATGCCGTGGGTGCGCGGCGTGTCGGGAATGTCGCCCAGGACCTTCCCGGTCGCGCCGTCGACCACCATGACGTGCGTGCCGCGCGACACGAACACCCGCCCGGTGCCGGGCTCGGCCGTGAGGTAGTCGGTGCCGCCGTCGCCGCCGATGCTGAACCGGGCGACCTTGAACGTCTGGGCCGGGCCGACACGGGGAAGCGCCGCGAGCGCGGCGCAGAGCAGGACCGCTGCAGCAGGTGAGCGACTGGTCATGAACCATCCTCGGTTAGGGGCGCGCCTCAATATCGCCGTGGCGACGCGTTCTCCACAATCTCGTGCACATTCCCACCCACACGTTGCCCACACGTTGTGCAAACACGCGTGAACCGGCGGCGCGTGAGGTAACGCACGACGCGCGCCAGCCGGATGCGACATCGTAGAGGCCCGCGAGAACGACTGGCTCCGTGATCGAACAGCAGTGGGCTCGGGTCAAAGGCGCCGCGACCGGAGGAGGGTTGCGGCGCGGGGCATGGTACCGCGTGGTCCAGCTGTCGTCGCGCGAGGCGGTGGTCGCGGTCGAGGCGCAGGAGGTGCGCCTGCCGCGCGGCGCGCTCGAGTTCGCCTCGGTGCGACCCCACACTTGGACCCTGGTGCCCACGCCGGCCAAGGCGCGCGGCATGGAGGTGCGGGCGGGTGAGCTGTACGCGGTGTGCCCGGGGTGCCGCACCCGGGCGCCGCTCGCCGGCAGCCCGCAGAGCCTGCGCTGCCCGCGCTGCAAGGACACGTTTAAAGTCGGATGGGAGGAGTGGTTTATCCGGGGGAGGCGGTAGCCTCATCCCCGTGTGGTCCGGCCTTGAAAGGCCGGCTCGGCGCAGGGTGCGCCCTAGAAGGGCGCGATGCTACACCAACAGAGTCCGCATCGGGTGGAGTGTCCGGCGGAACGGATCGAACACGAGACCGAGAATCTCGAGCGTGACCACCCCGAGCAGGGCTTCCGCGTCCCCCGGCTGGCCCAGGACCACCGGCGTGTGGCCCTCGCCCTGCGTGAGCGACAGGTGACACTCTGAGACAGCCCGGCGTACCGTAGTGCCGTCGGCGAGGACGAACTCCATCTCCCGTTTGGGGGCGAGGCCGATGGTGCGCCACACCGGCTCCGGGAGAAGGGAGTAGGTCGCTCCGCTGTCGATCAGGAAGCGCACGGTCGCTTCCGCGCCGGTCGGGCCGCGGACGATACCCTGGACGTAGCTGATGCCCACACTCCCGAAGATGGACGGCGATCGCCCAATCGGCGTGATCGAAAGATTGCGCACAGGGGCGAGGATACGCGAGTCCTCAGACCCTCCGTCGTTCCCCCTTTTCGTCTTGATCCCCTCACCCTTCGGGAGAGGGGAGACTCAGTCCGTCCTTCGTGCCCAGCCCTTCCCACCGATCCTCTTCACGTGCGCCCCATCACACGGCACCGTTGCGTCTCTGCCCCGTGGACTGCGCGCCGCAAGGAACCGACTCGCCGTCCCCAGGTATCCCGACGTAGGAGTCGTAACCTGGAGCAGAGCCATGCCGCAGCGTATTCATTTCGACGATGGGCGACACCGGCCGCGACCCGTCTTGCGGTTCCTCCTGGTGATAGCCATCGCGTTGCTGTGCGCCGCCGGCTCGAGCGCGGCGCAGGTGGACGAGGTCGTCGCGGGCGCGAGCGGGAACGCGGTGCTCCGAGGGCCCTGGCTCACGGCGCCGTGGCGCAAGCCGCTGCCGCGGCTGGCCGTCTTCGTGCTCGGCTCGTTGGTCTACGAGCGGTTCGTGGACCACTCGGGCTGGAGTTGGGGTGATTTCAACCAACGGCTGGCGAGCTACCTCGTGGCCGAGGCGGCCGTGACGGGTGTGCGGTGGGTCGAGCGGACGGGCGTGAGAGCGCCCTCCCCCGGGCCGGCTCGGCGAAGTCGGGGTGATCCGTGGTGTCTGAGAGAGCCACGCCGCGGAACGCTCGGGCCGGTCGTCCCGGGGCTGGTCGCACCCGATAGCTCGTGCGGCATGCCGTTGCGGCGGTAGGGAAACCACCCTCCCTTCCTATCTTTTCTTTTCCGAAGCCGGGCGGCGTTGTCATCCTGAGCGAGCGCGCGGTACTCGCGCGAGCGAAGGACCTGCTGTCACACACAGGGCAGCGAAGGACCCGCTATGGTGCAGCAGGAAGCGTCCTTCGCACCTGCGGGAAAGCAGGTCCTTCGCGCCTGCGGCGCTCAGGATGACACGTCCGCCCGCTTTCGTTAGCCTCACCCCTGTCCCCCTCTCCACACTGTGGAGAGGGGGAACGACGGATGGACTGAGTTTCCCCTCTCCCGAAGGGAGAGGGGATCAAAGGGGTGAGGACCAAGACGGGGGAACTACCGAGGGAGAGGGATCACCGGGGTGACACCCCCGCCCACGGCGGGCTCGACAACGGCGGCTTGGGGCGATCGCCGGTCGGCCCCTTGACGGTGACGTCCTCGAACAGGAGCGACGGCACGACGTAGGACGCCGCGTAGCCCAGCCCCGCGCTCATCATCTGCAGGTTCATGCCCCCGCCCGAGCCGAAGGCCGCGAACATGCCGCCGAAACTTTGAAACGGGCTGGTGTACACGGTGCGGGATTGCGACGCGGCCACGATGTCCTTGAAGCTCGCGGCCGTCACGCCCGACACGGCGCCGTTGCGGATCGGCTCTTCGTGCCCATCGGGAAACAGCTTCACGGCCACTGCCGCCTGCAACGCCGGCGACTCGTCGGCGTCCTCTCCCATGTCTCCCATGACGGCCAGGAGCTCCAACGGATCCGACAGCGCCAGGCTCGCCGGGTTCGCGAGCCGCCGCACCACGATGGCGTAGGGCCGGCCGCGGGCTGCGGCGCGCTTGAGCAGGTCCGCCCGCAGGGCCTGGTCACTGACCCCTGAGTCGACCGTCACGACGAGGTTGCTCACGACCCCTCCCACGCCCCAGCGGTTGCCCGTGCTGTGGGGGATGCCGCGCACCGGCACGCGGGTGGAGAGCAGCGTCTGCAAGATGCCGTGGTCGACCAGTCGGGTCTCGCGCGCCGCCACGGCGTCGTCGTCCACGCGGTAGCCGCCGATGTAGTGTCCCTCGTAGCGCGTGAGGGTGGGATTGTCGACGACACTCAGGAACGTGGGGAGCACGCGCCCCCCGATCTGATCGAGAAACGGACTCTCGGCCCGGGCGGCGAACTGCTCCATCATGGGATTGGCGGCCATGGGCCGACGCGCGGCGACGAGCCGCGACGCGAACACCTGATTGACGAGCTCGCCCGCGGCGTCACCCTCGAACAGCACCGGACCGTTGTACACCTCCGCCACCGGGGTCTGGCGCAGGCGCGTGAGGCGCGTCGCCAGGGCACGCACGCTGTCGAGCAATCGGTCGCGGGCGGGGAGATCGGTGGGTGTGCCGCCGTAGAACGCGATCGCGTCGCTCACGGGCGTGCCGTCCGCCGCCTGGGTGGCGGCGTGAATCCGCAGCACCAGCCACGGCGACGATCGCGTGAACGCCGAGCCCTCGCTGTTCAGGTAGCGGGTACGCACCACGCCGGCGCTCCACGCCACCCCGGAGCTGTACACCTCGGGAAAGGCGCGGAAGGCGGCCGAGAGGGCGCGCACCAGCGCCGTGGCCGCCGCGGTGTCGAGCGGCGCCGCGGGCACGACGTCGCTCATCACGACGGGTGGCTCCCGGGCGAAGTCGGGGAGGCGCTCGGAGCGCGTCTGGTTCTGGAGCGCGGCGCGCTTCTGCGCCAGCTGCTCGACCGCCCGCTTGTAGGCGCCGTCGGTGGCGAGCCACAGCTGGCGCCGGATCTCCTGGTACTGGTCGTCGAGCGGCAGCAGCGCACCGCCGCGCAGGCCGGACAGCATGCTCATGGTGGGACCCGGCATGCCCATGAAATTGCTGTTGTCGGACTCGTAATCGCCCACCCGCAGCTCGACGCGCAGGTGCCGGGTGCGGATGGCGGTGCCGCGCACCAGGCCGCCCAGACTCGCGGCGGCGTCGGCGGCCTCGATGTCGTCGATGCGGTAGGCGACGAAGTAAGGCTTGGGGAGCGTGTCGAGCCGCAGGTCGGCCATGGAGCGCGCCAGCTCGTCGCGCATGGCGCGGCTCATCGGGTCCTGGGCCGTCTGCCCCTGCGCCCCCGCGGCGCGCGCGCCGAGCCACAGCATCGCGCCCGCCAGCAGTGCCGATCTCATGGCGTCGCGGCCGGACCGATGGGCGCCGGCAACAGCGGCGGCCGCTCCCCGGACTTGAGCTTCTTCTGGACCTCGACCTGCGAGACCAGCAACCCGGGCGACACCGCCGACACCGGCACCCAGCCCGACTCGGCGCCGCACATGCCGTTGAACACGGCGACGTGGTCGTCCGCGGCGGCGATCTTCGAGAACGTGGTGAGGGGCGTACCGATGAAGTCCACGCCGCGCACCAGCTCCTCGCGGCCGTCCGGGTACACGCGATACACCATCACCGGCATGACGTTGAACGCGTTGGGAATGACGCGCATGGTGATGGTGAAGCCGCCCTCGATGTCGTCGAACAGCAGGCCGTACGGCTTGTTCTCGCGCTTGATTGCGTCGATCAGCATGCGCTTGAGCTCGGCCTGGGAGTGCGGCTCCGTCGTCTCGACCACCAGGTTCGACTGGCGCGCGACCGGCGGGAGGCCAAGCTGGGCCCGGCCGTGTCCATTGGAGCTCGCGAACCCCTCGATCGGCGAGCGCGCCATGAGGAAGGTCTTCAGGATGCCGTGCTCGACCACCGCCACGCGGCGCGCCTTCACACCTTCGTCGTCGTAGCGATAGAACCCCGCCAGCTCGGTGCCGCCGAGCCGGCGCAGCGTGGGGTCGAAGTAGACGGAGAAGCCGGGCGGCAGCACGGCCTCGTTCACCTTCTTTTTGAACGTTTGCCCTTCGATGTCGAGCTTCTGGCGATGGCCCTCGACGCGGTGCCCGAACACCTCGTGGAAGAACACCGCGCTGGCCCGGCCGGAGAGGATGGCGGGCCCGGTGTACGGCTCGAGCGGCGGCGCCCGCCGCAGCGCGTGCAGGTCGTCGATCATCTTCTGCACCGCCGCGAGCACGTCGCGATCGGACGGCAGGCCTTCCGGGGTGAAGGCCCAAAACGATTCGTAGCGGGGCAGCTCCATGCCGTCGTCGGCCTTGGAGAAGGCGGAGATGTACAGCCGATAGATGGGCTGCGAGGTCTGGAGCTCCGTGCCCTCGCTGTTCACGTACCAGCGCGTGTCGACCTCGGCCATGAAGACGGCCTCGGCTTCGTAGATGTCGCCGTAGCGGGCGAAGGGCGCGGTATAGCGCCGGATCTTCTCTTGCCAGGCCCGGGCGTCGGCGGCGATGCGGGCCACCGGCTCGGTGTAGGTCTCGCGTGGCTCCGCCGAGAAGTCGGGCGCGGTGTCCTCGGCCGCCACGCCGACGGCGGCGTTGGTCTTGACCCAGGTGAGCTGCTCCACGGCGCGCTTGTACCTGCGGTCGGTCGCGTACCACAGGGCCGCGCGAATCGCCGTCGGGTCGTCGTCCACCGGGATCTCCGCCATCCCGCCGAACCCCGAGAAGCCGCGCCCAGGGAAACCGCCGCGCAGCGGGTGAGTGTTGTCGAAGCGGTAGTCGCCCACGCGCAGGTCCACGTCGAGCGCCCGATGGCGGCGCTCGTTCTGCTGCGTGATCGCGCCGAACGAGCCCGCGACGTCGAGCGTGTGGGCTTCGGTGATCTCGTAGCTGAGAAAGTAGGGCGCGGTGGGTTGGCCCTTGAAAGTGGTGAGCGAGCGCGCCAGCTCGGCGCGCATCGCGTCCAGCACGGGCGACGGAGCGCGGGACTGCGCGCCGCCGACGACGGCACCGGCGGCAAAGAGCAGCAGTGCGAGGCCGATGGTCCTCACCCCTTTGATCCCCTCTCCCTTCGGGTCCTCACCCCCTGTCCCCCTCTCCGCGATGCGGAGAGGGGGGACGACAGGTGAACTCATAGTGGGGAAACATAGCACGGATCACCGGCTGCTCGCCCGTCTCCTGCGCTCGAGCAGCGCCCGGCGCTCGCCGTTGCGGCGCGCCACCCCGGCGCCGCGCGCGACGCCGCGACGCTCGCCCCCGCTCCGGCGCTCGCGGGCCGCGCGGCGCCGGCTGGCACGGCGGTCTGCTTTGAGTCCCTCGGCGGGAGACGGCGCGCGCGTCTCGCCCCACGCGATCGCGAACGCCACGTTGCAGCGCGGGCAGCGCCCCGTGTCATACCGGCGCTCGGGGAGCTGGGCGCGATGGCGGCACCCGGGGCACACCATGTACGACTCGCGTGCATTCGCGGGGTGCACCACGGTCCACTCGGATGGCGGCGCGTCGCGCAGCTCGACGAGCGAGCGGGCGATGGTCACCGTGCGCCCCCGCACCGTCAGCTGCACCTCCTTGGGGGTGCGGCCCACGACCGTGTACCACGCCCCGGCCCGCAATCCCTGGCGGCCGGGAGTGAGCAACCGGGCCCATTGCGCCAAACGCACCATGCAGCAACCCCGAATGAGTGGTGGAAAACGCAGCAAGGCACGTGCCCCCAAGGAACCCCGGGGCATGGCCCCGGGGTTGGCCACTCGAACCAACAGCTTGACCGTCCGTGACTTAGCCCGCATGTTCTGGCCTCCGCGTGGTCTCCATCATCATTGTCAGCTTCAACACGGTGCGCGAGCTGCTCGCCTGCCTCGAGTCGATCGAGCGCGCCACGCGCTCGGTCCCGCACCAGGTCGAGGTCATACTGGTCGACAACGCCTCGGCCGACGGCACGGTGGAGGCGGTGCGCGCCCAGTTTCCCGCCGTCCGGGTGATCGCGAACGACGCCAACGTCGGATTCCCCAAGGCGAACAATCAGGCCCTGCCGCTCGCGCGGGGGGAGTACGTGCTGTTTCTCAACCCGGACTCGGAGCTCGGGCCCGGGACCCTGGAGCAGTTGGTGGCGGGCCTGGAGGAAATCCCCGAGCGCGCGGCGGTGGGCCCCCGGGTGCGCAAGCCGAGCGAGTTCATGTCGCCGAACTGCGCGCGCCGGCTGCCCACCCTGTGGACGGAATTTTGCGACCTGACGTGGCTGGCGCGGATATTCCCACGCTCGCGCCTGTTCGCGTGGAAGTATTAACCACGGACCGAGACGTGGAGTGTCTCCTGGGGGCGGCGATGCTGTGCCGCACCGCGCAGGTGCGCGCGCTCGGGGGCTTCGACGAATCGGTGCCGCTCTACCTCGACGACATGGATCTGTGCAAGCGGCTGGGCGCGGTGGGCCGGCTGCGCTACTTGAGCGGCGTGCCGCTATTGCACCATTACAGCGTCAGCGGCCGCAAGCAGCCCACGGCCCTGATGAAGCGGCTCGGCCTCCAGGCGACGTATCAATACTTCGTGAAGCATCGCGGCTTGGGCTATGCGCGGGTGTACGTCGCGATTGTCGCAGGGGTGGGCCTCGCGGCGTTTCCGTTGGGGTTGGCGCGGCTGTTGGGCGGATCACTGAGGAAAGCGCGGCGCCGCTGGGACGAAGCGCGGGTGTTCGTGGACTGGGCGTGGCGGTCCAAGAACGTGACCTATACGCTCCCCCGCCTATGAGAAGCAACGGCCTGCTGGACCTCGGCGTGCGCGCCTACAACGCGCTCATCGAGCGCCGCCGGCGGCCGCCCGCGGATGCGCCCGACCCGGACCTCAGGGCCATTCGCGCCAGGGCGGCCATCGGGACCGATATTTCAAGCCATCTCGAGGCCCTCTACGTGGCGGGGCTCGCGGCGCATCCCCGCCTGATCGTGGAGCTGGGGGTGCGAGGAGGGGAATCGACCTTCGTGTTCGAGCGAGTGGCGCGCCGCTCGGGAGCCGACCTCGTGAGCGTCGACATCGCCGACTGCGCGAACGTGTCGCGCTACGAGCGCTGGCACTGGGTACAGGAGGACGACGTGCGCTTGGGGCGGCGGTTTCGGGGCTGGTGCGAGCAGCGCGGCCTCGAGCCACTGGTCGATGTGCTGTTCGTGGACACGAGTCACGTGTATGATCACACGCGCGCCGAGATGGACGCCTGGTTTCCGCACCTGAGCGGGCGGGCGGTGGCCTTGTTTCACGACACCAACATGAAGAAGGTATTCCGGCGGCGTGACGGCACGCTGGGACTGGGTTGGGACAATCACCGCGGCGTGGTGCGCGCCTTGGAAGACGTACTCGGCATCCGGATCGACGAGCGCCGTGCGCTCGCCTGCGCCGCGGGGCCCTGGCGCGTCACCCACGATCCCATCTGCAATGGCCTGACGATGCTGCGACGGACGGGACACGCATAGGCCTATGAGAAAAGGCATCATCCTCGCCGGCGGCTCCGGCACGCGCCTCTACCCGCTGACGCTCGGCGCCTCGAAGCAGCTGATGCCGGTGTACGACAAGCCGCTCGTGTACTATCCGCTTTCGACGCTGATGCTCGCGGGCATCCGCGACGTGCTGCTGATCTCGACTCCACAAGATGTGCCGCGGTTCCGCGCGCTGTTCGGCGATGGCGCGCGGCTGGGCCTCAACGTGCGCTACGCCGAGCAGCCCAAGCCCGAGGGTCTGGCGCAGGCGTTCATCATCGGGCGCGAGTTCGTGGGCGACGATCCCGCCGCGCTGGTCCTGGGCGACAACATCTTCTACGGGGCCGGGCTGCGACCGCTGCTGCAGCAGGCAGACCAGCACACCCAAGGCGCGACGGTGTTCGCCTATTACGTCTCCGATCCTCAACGGTACGGGGTCGTGACATTCGATCCGACTGGACGCGTCGAGTCGATCGAGGAGAAGCCGAGGACGCCCAAGTCGCATTACGCCGTCACAGGCCTGTACTTCTACGACAACACGGTGCTCGAGCTCGCGCGCGGCCTGAAACCGTCGGCGCGCGGCGAGCTCGAGATCACCGACGTGAACAACGCCTACTTGAAGGCCGGCACGCTGCGCGTCGTCACGCTGGGCCGGGGGATCGCGTGGCTCGACACGGGGACGCCGGAATCGCTGCTGCAGGCCTCGACCTACGTGGCGGCGGTGGAGCAGCGCCAGGGTCTGAAGATCGGTGCCGTGGAAGAGGTGGCGTATCGCATGGGATTCATCGACGCGGCGGCGGTGGAGCGGCTGGCCGCGCCGCTCAAGGGCAACGCCTACGGCGAGTATCTCTTGGCCATGATCCGCGACACGAGCTATCCCCGCGAGGGCGCGGCGGGTTCGGCGTGAACGTGGTCGCGACGGCGCTGCCGGGCGTGGTGATCGTCGAGCCGCGCGTGTTCCAGGACCCTCGCGGCTTTTTCTTCGAGAGCTACCACGCGGCCCGCTACGCCGAGGCGGGTCTCCCCGAGCGCTTCGTGCAGGACAACCACTCGCGCTCCGCGCCCGGCACGCTGCGCGGGCTGCACTACCAGCTGCGCCGGCCGCAGGGGAAACTGGTCCGCGTCGTGGCGGGGTCGGTGTTCGACGTGGCGGTGGACATCCGGCGCGGCTCGCCCACGTTCGCCCGCTGGGTGGGCGTGGAGCTCTCGGCCGCGAACAAGCGTCAGTTGTTCATCCCTCCCGGTTTTGCACACGGCTTCTGCGTCCCCACGGAAGCGAGTGAAATCGCCTACAAGTGCACCGAGTACTACGTGTCGGACGACGAGCGCGGCATCGCGTGGAACGATCCCACGATCGCGATCGCGTGGCCGCTCGCGTCCCCTCCCCTGCTCTCCGACAAGGACAAGGCGTTCCCACGGCTCGATTACGCCGACCTACCCGTCTACCATGGATCCTAGTCCCTTCGCTCCGCGATGCGTGCTCGTGACCGGCGGCGCCGGCTTCATCGGCGGCAACTTCGTGCGCTGGCTGCTCGAGCACGATCCGGCGGTGCGAATCGTGAACCTGGACCTGCTCACGTATGCGGGGAACCTGGAGAGCCTGAGCGACGTGTTCCAGCGCCATGGGCCCGAGGGAGACGGCCGCCACTTCTTTGTCCGGGGAGACGTGCGCGACTTCGACGTGATGCGCGCGGTGCTCGCGGGCGACGTCTCGGAGACGCCGCACGGCGGCGCGGCCGGGCCGGCCGCCCGGCGCCTGCCCGCTCCCGACGCGGTGGTCCACATGGCCGCCGAGTCGCACGTGGATCGCTCGATCATGGGACCGGCGGTGTTCGTGGACACGAACGTGCGCGGGACGCTGGCGCTGCTCGAGGCGTGCCGCGCCGAGCTGGCGCGCGCCGCCCGGCCGTTCCGGCTGCTGCACGTGAGCACCGACGAGGTGTACGGCAGCCT
>WNGL01004437.1_pt1 | contig 30389 bp, 36 predicted proteins | sample 5400591 | NCBI WGS metagenome assembly WNGL01 (sample SAMN13153377, study PRJNA577476) | soil metagenome | isolation source: 80 cm soil or saprolite under Garry oak tree replicate 1 | place: USA:California | collected 2016-06-15 | reverse complement strand
CGAGCGTCGCGCTATCCTCGCTCAAGATGAGGCGTGGGCCGGGGCCGCGGCTGCGAAGGACCTGGAGCGAACCCTCGCGTATTGGACCCACGACGCCACCTTGATGCCCCCGGACATGCCTGCCTTGAAGGGCAGGGATGCGATTCGGCAGTACGTTGCCGCGGGCTTTCAGGCCCCCGGCTTCAGCGTGTCGTGGAAGGCTCAGGAGGTCGACGTGGCTGGCGACGGCGCGACCGCCTACGAGATCGCGAGCAATCAGTTTACGATCGCGGACTCCCGCGGTGCCGTGCACACCACGCAGGGGAAAGGCGTCACCGTGTGGCGGAAGGATCCCGACGGGGTGTGGCGGTGCGTCGTCGATGTGTGGAACAATCTGGCCCCCGCCTCCGAGCCTACCAAGGGCGCATCGGAACGCCGGCGGGGGGTGCAGTGACCCACGGCCATCACCTCTTCCGCCGTCCGGCCCGGAGCTGCATCTTCGCCCACCACTCGCGATCCCTCGGAGGTCCTATGCGCGCCCTCGCCTTTCCAGCGTGCCTCTTGCTGGTGGCCGCCCCTGCACTCTCCTCGCAGGCCGTCCCCGCCGCCCCTGCCGCGCCCGCCGCGAAACCGGCCGCGCTGCACTGGGGCCCGGCGCCCGCCGTGTTCCCGAAAGGCGCGAGGATGGCCGTGGTTACCGGTGACCCGGGCAAAGCGGCACCGTTCACGGTCGAGCTGGCCATGCCGGACGGCTACCGGATCCTGCCGCACTTCCATCCCACTGACGAGACGGTCAAAGTCAAGCGGGGGACGTTGCTCATCGGCATGGGCGATACCTTCGACGCGTCCCAGACCAAGCCGATGAAAGTCGGGGAAACGGGGTCCGTGCCGGCAAACGCCCACCACTTCGCCGCCGTGAAGGGCGCCACGATTATTTCCGTGAGCGCGATGGGTCCCTTTGCGATGAGCTACGTCAATCCGGCGGACGATCCACAGCGGCAGGCGGCCAAGCCCTGACGCGGGTGCAGCGCCGGGCTGTTTGCCGTCAGGTAAGAGCCCGCGCGCGGCCCTTCTGGTGTAGGAGGCCTCCCGCCCAGGTGCACGGGAGCGCCAGCGCCACGAGCGCCAGCGGATACCAGTGCGGTCCCACGGCCCACATGGCGACGGCACCGGCGGTACCTGCGACGAGCCCCACGACGCCCAGCGCCAGCGCGTGCCCCATCGGATGGTTGGGGGCGAGGCGCGCGGCGAGATAGCCGCCGGCGACGGTGTAGACGCTGCGATACGCCGTCGCGAGCAGCAGCAGGGACGTGGTGTACAGCTTCGGCTCGCTCAGCGGCGGAAACACCCCCGCCGCGCGCAGCGCCGTGTCCGTGGCGACGGAGAGGATGACGACCACGACGAAGCCCGCGAGCACTGCCCCGATGCTGCGGAGGATCACGCGCTGCTCCATGTTGGACTTGAGGGCAGTGTCGCGCGCGTCGCCGCGGTTGTCAAGCCAGGACGCGGCGAGTACCGTTCCAACTTTCTGAGCCTGGGCGCCGGCGCCAGCGGTTCGGCTTGCCGAAGGCCATCGGGCTCAATGGAGGGGCGGAAAAGTTGGAACGGCACGAGGCGGGGCGGAACGAAGCGACTCGATGCATACGATTAAGGTCATCGCCGGAGGCCTGCCCCCACCTTCCTCGTCGTGTTTGCCGTCCCGGCTGCGGTCGCGCTCGTGGTGCTGTGGCGGTTGTCACGCTAATCTCCGCTGGGAGATCGCCTGATGTTCGCGTTTCCTCCGAGGGTGGCCGCCACGGTCCTGGCCGCCGTCTTCCCGAGCCCCGTCCCGGCCGAGCCGCCCCCGCCACCTCGCGTCGTCGTACTGGCGACCGACCTCAACAATCTCAGTAATCAGCCCGACGACCCGGCCGAGCTCCCCCGCTTGGCGCTCCTGACGACCGCGCTGCGCGCCCGGCTGGCCGCTGCCTGCGGCTACGACGTCGTCCCGCTCGATTCGGCCACCGAAGCCAGCGCTCACGTCGGGGTCGCCTACGCCTACGCCCACCCCGAGGTCGCGGCCCAGCTTGCGGCGAGCGTCGGCGCCGAGTGGGTGGTAGCGCTCCGACTGAATCGGATCGGCTCGTGGGTGGCCGAATTTGAGGCGAACGTGGTTCGTGTCAGGGACTCCGCCTTAGTCGGGACCCTTGCGGTATCGCTCCGAGGGTTCGGCATGGGGTCGGATCTCACCGCTCGCCTGACGGAGCGCGGGGCCGCGTCGATGGCGGATCAAGTGGCTCAGGCGATTGACCGGGCCGCGGCGCCGCGCGCCCCCGTGGCGCGGCGCTGTCCGCCCTAGGTGGCGCGCCCGCTCCATGAACCCGGTCCCCCGCAGGGGCGTCCGCTAATCCGGTGTCGATCTTGAGCTCTCCCGAGCGACTATCTAGCGTCCACAGCTGTTCCACCACGATGCGGAGGAAGCCATGAAATACCTGTGCCTGATCTACGCAGACGAAGCCGCGTGGCCGAAGATGCCCAAGGCCGAAGCGGAGCAGTGGTTGGGTGAATACTTCGCGTTCGGCGACGCCATCAAGCAGAGCGGCCACTACGTCGGGAGCAACGCCCTGGAGCCCACCAATACGGCGACCACGGTCCGGGTCCGCAACGGCAAGGTCTCGACCACGGACGGGCCGTTCGTGGAGACGAAGGAGCAGCTCGGCGGCTACTATCTGATCGAGGCCAAAGATCTGAACGACGCGATTCAGGTGGCCTCGCGCATTCCGGGAGCGCGGCATGGGAGCGTGGAGGTGCGACCCATCAGGGAGTACCAGCGTTCCTAGGCGCGGGAGCGCACGACCGGTGCCCGAGGATGCGGCCGGGCAGGTGCGCGACCTGGTGGACGGCGTCTACCGTGCCGAGTCGCGCCGCGTCCTCGCCACCCTGATCCGCCTGCTCGGCGACTTCGAGCTCGCCGAGGAGGCGCTGCACGACGCCTTCGTCGCGGCGCTGGAACGCTGGCCGCGCGACGGCGTGCCTGCGCACCCGCGGGCGTGGCTCGTGTCGGCCGGTCGCTTCAAGGCCATCGATGCTATCCGCCGCCGCGCCCGGTTCGACGCGTCGCTGCAGGAGCTCGCGCGGCGACTCGACGCCGACACCAAAGACGCCGCGGGGGGCGGGGGCGACGACGAGGGCGTCGACGACGACCGCCTGCGGCTGATCTTCACGTGCTGCCATCCCGCCCTGCCACCGGACGCCCAGGTGGCGCTGACGCTGCGCGAGGTATGCGGCCTCACGACCGAGGAGATCGCGCATGCGTTTCTCACGGCTCCGCCCACGGTGGCCCAGCGGATCGTGCGCGCCAAGTCGAAGATCCGCGACGCCCGCATTCCCTACGAGGTGCCGTCGCGGGCCGATCTGCCGGACCGGTTGGACACCGTGCTCCACGTGGTCTACCTGGTGTTCAACGAGGGGTACTCCGCGTCGTCGGGCGCATCACTGACGCGGCCTGATCTCTCGGGCGAGGCGATCCGCTTGGGGCGTCTGCTGGTGGAGCTGCTGCCGGAGCCGGAGGCGGTGGGACTCCTGGCGCTGATGCTGCTGCAGGAGTCGCGGCGCGCCGCGCGCACCTCGCCGGCAGGGGAGCTGGTCCTGCTGGACGAACAGGACCGCTCGCTCTGGAAGCGCGATCTGATCGCGGAGGGGACGACGCTCGTGGAACGGACGCTGTTGTCGCGCCGGTTCGGCCCGTACACGCTGCAAGCGGCGATCGCGGCGGTGCACGCCGAGGCGCCCACCGGCGCTGCGACGGACTGGGCCCAGATCGTCGGACTGTACGACGTGCTGGCGCGGGCCGATCCGTCGCCCGTGGTCGAGCTGAACCGCGCCGCGGCCGTGGCGATGCGCGACGGCCCGGAGGTGGGCCTTGCCCTCATCGATGCCATCCTGGCGCGCGGCGCGCTGCGGGAGTACCACCTGGCGCACTCGGCGCGGGCGGACCTGTGCCGCCGGCTGGGGCGAACGGCGGACGCCCGAGCCGCCTACGAGCGCGCCCTCAAGCTCACACGGCAGGAGCCGGAGCGGCGGTTTCTCGAGCGCCGGTTGCGCGAGCTGCGGGACGCTGGCGGGTGCGCCCAAGTTGGATAGAATTCCGGCACGTACGCATCGGAGGAGATTGACCCGCATGCAGCACCCATTCGCGCACGCGCGTGTGGCGGGGGCCCTCGCGCTCATTGCCACAGCGGCGTGCGCCCGCGCCACCCAGCCATCGCCATCGGGAACCGCTCAACCCGCCGCGACAAATCAGGCCACGGTCTCGCCCGCGGCTCAAGCCAAGGCGGACAGCGGCCGGCCCCCCTACACTGCGGCGGACGTGCACTTCATGTCCGGCATGATCGCCCATCACGCGCAGGCGGTGGTGATGGCCGGCTGGGCGCCCACACACGGCGCCAGTGCGGCCGTGCGCGCCTTGTGCGAACGGATCGTCGTGGCCCAACAGGACGAAATCGCGTTCATGCAGCGCTGGCTCGGGGAGCGACATGAGCCCGTGCCGGACGCCGGTGCCCCGTCGCACAGCCACCCGCTGTCCGGCATGGATCACGCCATGCTCATGCCCGGGATGCTGACGGCGGCGCAGCTGGCGCAGCTCGACAGCGCGCGCGGCGCCGAGTTCGACCGGCTGTTCCTCGCGTTCATGATCCAGCACCACCGGGGCGCGATCACGATGGTCGAGCAGCTGTTCAGCGCCCAAGGCGCGGTCCGGGACGACATGCTCTTCAAGTTCGCCGCCGACGTAAATGCCGATCAGACCACCGAGATCGACCGCATGAGCCGGATGCTCGAGACCCTCACCCGGAGCCCGATGTGAAATCCACAGCATTGTGCGTGATCGTTGCGCTGTCCGCCGCGGCATGTGCCTCGTCGAAGCTCGACATGTCCACCAGGGCGCCCAGCCCCGACCCGCGGGTCGGACTCCGCGCCGGGTGGATGGACGCCGCCGAGGCGGCCTGGAATCTCCGTCGCGTTTCGACCACCGCGCCCTCGGAGCAGTTCATCAATCGCAGTACCCCGGGTGACTTTCGACTCATCAACTCGGACCTGTCGTTCGTGGGGCACTATGCCATTCAGGGCAACTTCAGCGGCTATCAGGTGTGGGACATCGCGCAGCCGAGCCACCCCACGCTGTACACGGCCTACGTCTGCCCCGGCGCGCAGAGTGACGTCTCGGTGTACCGCAACCTGATGTTCGTGTCCGGGGAAGCCTACAACGGCCGTACCGATTGCGGCACACAGGGAGTGCCGGACACGGTGAGCAAGGAGCGGCTGCGCGGCATCCGCATCTTCGACATCAGCGACATCGCCCACCCGAAGTACCTGACTAACGTGCAGACGTGCCGCGGCTCGCACACGCACACGGTGGTGACCTCGTCGAGCGACTCGGCGAACGTGTACATCTACGTCTCCGGCACGGCGCCCGTCCGCCCGCCCAGCGAGCTCGCGGGCTGCTCGGGCGCGCAGCCGGACGAGGATCCGAACACGGCGCTGTTCCGGATCGAGGTCATCCAGGTGCCCTTGGCGCACCCGGAGCAGGCCCGGATCGTGAGCTCGCCGCGGATCTTCCAGGATCTGACGGCGCCGGCCTCGCATGGCGAAACGCCCGAGGACATCGCGGCGGCGGCGCGGGTGGCCGCGGAGGCGCGCGCCAAGGGTGGGTTCACCGCGATGTCCCGCGGCCAGGAGATCGTGCTCGGGCCCGGATTCGTCAAATCCCAGCTCGACAGCCTCGTGAAGGCACGCGGGGGCACGGGTGCGCCCACGGCGGCGGACAGCGCCACGCTGCGGGCCGCCGTCCAGGGCATCTGGGATCGGATCGCCAATCCCCCGACCCGTGGTAACAGGCCGCCTCCCGGACCCACCCAGTGCCACGACATCACAGTCTACCCGGCGATCGGCCTCGCCGGCGGCGCGTGCGCCGGGTACGGCCTCCTCCTGGACATCCGCGACGTGGCCCACCCACGGCGGATCGGCGCGGTGGCTGACTCCAACTTCTCCTTCTGGCACTCGGCGACGTTCAACAATGACGGTACGAAGGTCCTCTTTACCGACGAATGGGGCGGGGGCCTGCAGCCCCGGTGCCGCGTGACGGATAAACACGAGTGGGGCGCCGACGCGATCTTCACGCGGGCCGACAGCACGATGACGTTCCAGAGCTACTACAAGCTGTCGGCCCCGCAGACGCCGAACGAAAACTGCGTGGCCCACAACGGATCGCTGATCCCGATCCCCGGCCGCGACGTCATGGTGCAGGGCTGGTATCAGGGCGGCATCTCCGTGTTCGATTGGACCGATCCGCAGCACCCGGTGGAGATCGCCTATTTCGACCGCGGCCCGATGGATTCGACCAAGCTCGTCGGCGCGGGGTCTTGGTCCGCGTACTGGTACAACGGCTACATCGTGAGCTCCGAGATCTCCCGCGGCCTCGACGTGTTCGAGCTCGAGCCCAGCGGATTCCTGTCGCAGAATGAGATCGACGCGGCGAAGTTGGTGCATTTCGACTTCTTGAACGTCCAGGACCAGCCGAAGCTGGCATGGCCGCCGAGCTTCGTGGTGGCGCGCGCCTACCTGGACCAGCTGGCGCGGTCTAACGGCCTCGCGCCCGACAAGGTGTCCGCGGCGAGGACGGCGCTCGCCCATGCCGAAAAGCTCTCGGGGCAGGAGCGGGGAGCGGCGCTGGCCCAGCTGGCGACGCAGCTGAACGGTGACGCGCCGGGAGCCGCAGGCGAGGCCAAGGTACGAACGCTGGCCGCCGCAGTCAGCGACCTGGCCACCGCCCGGCGTTAACCCATGACCATTGCCGCAGCGCTGGTGCCGGAATTCGATGAGGAAATGGCCACGACGCGGAGGCTGCTCGAGGCCCCCATGACCGAATGACCGCCCGCGAGTTCCGAACCATCGCCTTGAGTCTCCCACAGGCGTCCGAAGCCGCTCACATGGGGCATCCAGACTTTCGTGTGTCGGGCCGGATCTTCGCGACGCTGGGCTATCCCCGCAGCGGTTGGGGCATGGTCAAGCTGACCCCCGAGCAACAAGAGCTTTTCGTCCAGGCCGAGCCGGCGGCGTTCGCGCCGGTCCAGGGCGCGTGGGGTCGCGCCGGAGCCACGCATGTCAGATTGCGGGCCGCCAAGCGGGCCGCGGTGCGCGAAGCGCTCACTATCGCCTGGCGTAACCAGAAGGTGATGAGTCACCACAACCGGAGGTCGTCATGACAGGGCTCGGCGCGCTGTGGCTTCCCATCGTGCTGTCGGCAGTGCTCGTTTTCGTGGTGAGCTCCCTGATCCACATGGTCACGCCGTGGCACAAGAGCGATTACCCGCGGCTCCCGAACGAAGACCGAGTGATGGACGCGCTGCGCCCGCTCGCCATCCCACCGGGCGACTACATGATGCCCCGCCCAGCGAGCCGGGCGGAGATGCGCTCGGCGCAGTTCCTTGAAAAGATGAAGAAGGGGCCGGTCATGATGCTCACGGTGATGCCGGGAGGCTCCACGGCGATGGGGAAGCCCCTGGCTCTCTGGTTCCTCTACGCCGTGGTGGTCGGGATCTTCGCCGCGTACGTCGCCGGGCGCGCGCTGCCGGCAGGTGCAGACGCCCGCAGCGTGTTCCGATTCGCCGGCGTCACCGCGTTCGTGGGTTACTCCGCGGCGTTGTGGCAAATGTCGATCTGGTACCGCCGCGCCTGGAGCACCACGATCAAGGCGACGATCGACGGCTTGATCTACGCGCTCCTCACGGCAGGCACGTTCGCATGGCTGTGGCCGCGATAGGCCAGGCGCGCGGTGGCGAACCGTTACGGGGAACGGCTCTTGAAGCGAGGGGGATCAGAGCCGCTGGTGTTGCTGGTCGTCGGGCTCAGCGCGCTGCTGCTCAGTGCGATCCACTGCTACGATCCTACGACCTGGCTGCTCGAGGTCGCGCCCATTCTCCTCGGGGTCCCGGTGCTGGTCGCGACGGCGCGCCACTTCCCTCTGACGCCGCTCTTGTACCGCCTCATCTTCCTGCATGCCATCATTCTCATGGTCGGCGGCCACTACACCTACGCGCGGGTGCCGCTGGGCTTCTGGGTGCAGGACCTGCTCCACCTCTCCCGCAATCACTACGACCGGTTGGGACACTTTGCCCAGGGCTTTGTCCCCGCGCTGATCTGCCGGGAGCTGCTGCTGCGGTGCACGCCGCTCCGTCCGGGCCGGTGGCTGTTCTTCCTCACGGCGAGCGTGGCGTTGGCGATCAGCGCGTGTTACGAGTTCGTCGAGTGGTGGACCGCCGTCGCGGGGGGCGAAGCGGCGACGGACTTCCTGGGGACCCAGGGGGATGTGTGGGACACGCAATGGGACATGTTCCTGGCCCTCATCGGCGCTTGTTGCGCGCAGCTGCTGCTGGCGCGCCGCCAGGACCGCCAGCTCGCCGAGCTCTTGGGCGCAGGCTGACCGATTGCGCCCCGCCGAGCCGGCCCGCAGGTTTGGTCCCGAATCGTTCCTGGCCCCTGGCCCCTGGTCCCTGACTCCCCACGGAGTGGAGCACGGCGTATGCTCGGCAATCGTCCCATGTCCGACTGGATCGCGCGGTACGCACTCAGCCATCAGCACCCGGTGAACCGCCTGTGCCATACGATCGGAATCCCGCTCATCGCCCTGTCCGTCCCGCTGTTCGTGGCGGCGCTGTTCGTCCATGGGTTCTGGCCCGTGCCGGTGGGACTCTTCGTGGTCGGGTGGGTGTTCCAATTCATCGGCCACGGATTTGAGGGCAAGCCGCCCGAATTCTTTCGCGATTGGCGCTTCCTGTTCGTGGGCCTGCGCTGGTGGGTGGCCAAGATCCGTGGGCGGGCGTAGCCGGTGGCGTGCGCGCTCGGCATGCGCGTCAAATCCGGCTGGGCCACCGCCGTCCTCGTGTCCGGCCCCGCCCGCGCGCCGCACGTGGTGGACCGGCGCACCATCGAGCTGAGCGATCCCGCGGTGCCGACGACGCGGCAACCGTACCACGCCGTCATCGGCGCGCGGGCCGGGGACGCCAAGCAGATCGAGCGGCGGCTCTGCAGCATCGTGGAGCGGGTCACCCGGAAGTCGGTCGCCACCCTGATCGCGGATTACCGCGCCGCGGGGTGCGTGGTGCGCCGCGTGGCGCTCGTCGTCGGGAGCCAGATCGACCCGGCGAGGATCGCGAACGACCACATCCGCGCCCATGCGCTCGAGGGACGGCTGTTCCGGACCGCGCTCGACAAGGCGGTGCGGGCGCGGCGGCTGCCGTGCTCCGTCGTGCTCGAGCGCGCCGTGTACGCGAAGGCGGCATCCGCCCTGAAGCGCTCGCAGGGCCAGCTCAAGCACACGGTCACCGAGCTCGGCCGCGCGCTCGACGGTCCGTGGCGCGCCGATGAGAAAACGGCCACGCTGGCGGCGTGGATGGCCCTGCGGTGAAGGAGGCCGATTGACCTGCCAGGCTCGCACGGCTAAGTTGTTGTCCGATGCCGACCTACGAGTACAAGTGCCCCGCCGGGCACAGCTTCGAGAAATTCTTCCCGACGATGAACGACCAGCGTCGGGTGAAGTGTCCTACGTGCGGCAAGCTAGCCGACCGGCAGATCTCGGGCGGGGCGGGACTCGTGTTCAAGGGCTCCGGTTTCTACATCACCGACTACAAGCGCGCGGGCGAGAAGGCGGAGCAGAAAGACAAGCAGGACAAGAAGGACAGCGACTCCAAGCCCGCTGAGTCGCCGCCTGCCGACGGCTCCAAGAAGAAAAAAGACTCCGGCGACAAGTGACGGCGCACGAGGCGATCCGCGCGGCGCTCGCGGACGCCGCGGCGCGGCTGGGCGTGCCCGCGCCCGCGGTCGAGCTCGAGCGGCCGCGGGATCCCACGCACGGTGACGTCGCGACCAACCTGGCGCTCGCGCTGGCCAAGGCGCTCAAACAGCAGCCGCACGCTGTCGCCGAGCGGCTCGTCGCCGCGCTGCGGCTGCCCGAGGGGCTGGTCCGCAAGGTCGAGGTCGCCGGGCCGGGCTTCATCAACTTCTTCTTCGCCGAAGCGCAGCTCGCGGCGGTGCTCCCGGCCGTGCTGGCCGCCGGCGCGCGCTACGGCAGGAGCGACGCGGGGCGGGGCAGCCCGGTCAACGTCGAGTTCGTCTCGGCCAACCCGACCGGGCCGCTGCACGTCGGGCATGGCCGCCAGGCCGCCCTCGGCGATGCGATCGCGTCGCTGCTCGAGTGGACCGGCTGGCGCGTGACGCGCGAGTTCTACTACAACGACGGCGGCACGCAGATCATGAACCTCGCGCGCAGCGTGCAAGCGCGGATCCTGGAGCGCTCGGGTCGCGCGGCCGAGCTCCCGGAGGGGGGCTACCACGGTGAGTACGTCCGGGAGATCGCCGAGCGCTACCTCGCGCAGCACCCCGAGGATCCTCACGGCGAAGACGTGGACGCCGTGCGGCGCTTCGCCGTCGAGGAGCTCCGCAAGGAGCAGGATCGGGACCTGCAAGCATTCGGCGTGAAGTTCGACGTCTACTTCCTCGAGTCGTCGCTGTACGCGACGAGCAGGGTGGAGGCGACGCTGCGCCGCCTCGCGGCCGCCGGGCACACCTACGAGCAGGACGGCGCGCTGTGGCTCAAGACCACCGACTTTGGCGACGACAAGGACCGCGTGATGCGCAAGCGGGCGGAGAAAGGCGGCGACTACACCTACTTTCTGCCGGACATCGCCTATCACGTCGACAAGTGGGAGCGGGGCTTCACGCGGGCGATCAACGTGCAGGGCGCGGACCACCACAGCACGGTCACCCGCGTCCGCATCGGTCTGCAGGCGCTGGAGATGGGGATTCCGAAGGGATACCCCGAATACGTGCTGCACCAGATGGTGACCGTGATGAAGGGCGGCGCCGAGATGAAGATCTCCAAGCGGGCCGGCAGCTACATGACCGTGCGCGAGCTCGTCGACGAGGTCGGCCGCGACGCCGTGCGCTACTTCTTTCTGATGCGCCGCGGCGACTCGCACCTGGTGTTCGACGTGGACCTCGCCAAGAGCCAGACCGAGGAGAACCCGGTCTTCTACGTCCAGATGGCTCACGCGCGCATGAGCGGCATCTTCCGCGTCGCCGGCCGCGCGCCCGAGACGGCGTCCCCGGACGGCGTGAATGTGGGGGTCCTGGACGAGCCGGAGGAGCTCGCCTTGATGAAGCAGCTCGCCGACTTCCCCAGCCTCGTGGCTGGCGCCGCGGCCGCGCTCGAGCCGCACCGCGTCACCGGATACCTCGAGGAGCTCGCCCGGATCGCGCATGCGTGGTATCACAAATACCGGGTCTTGGGAGAGCCCAAGGAGGCAGCCCGCCTCGTGCTCGCCGCGGCCGTGCGCCAGGTGCTCGGCAACGGCCTTCACCTCTTGGGGATCACCGCCCCGGATCGGATGTGAGCGTGCCTCTGCTCGTGGTCGGCTCGATCGCCCTCGACTCGGTCGCGACGCCGTTCGGCGAGACGGCGGACGCCCCCGGTGGCTCCGCCGTGTTCTTCAGCGCCGCGGGCGCGATCCTCCACCCGGTGCAGGTAGTGGGCGTCGTCGGCTCGGACTACCCCCTCGGCGCCCTGAAGGGGCTCGAGGCCCGCGGGGTGGACCTGTCCGGCGTCGAGCAGGCGCAGGGTGAATCGTTCCGCTGGAAGGCGAAGTACTCCTACGATCTGTCCACCCGCGAAACGCTCGAGACCCGACTCGGCGTGTTCGCTGCGTTCCGGCCCAAGTTGCCGGCGAAATTCCGGGACGCGCGCTACGTGTTCCTCGGCAACATCGACCCCGAGCTGCAGCTCGGCGTGCTCGACCAGGTGAAGCATCCCGCGCTCGTGGCCTGCGACACGATGAACTACTGGATCCACTCGAAGCGCGACCTGCTGCTCGAGTTGTTGCGGCACATCGACATCCTCATGGTGAACGATTCCGAGGCGCGCGAGCTATCGAGCGACTGGAACATCTACCGCGCGGCGCGCTGGATCCTGGAGCGCGGCCCGCGGATGACCGTGATCAAGCAGGGCGAGCACGGCGCGCTGCTGGTGGACCGCGACGCGACCTTCAAGGTCCCCGCGTACCCGCTGCAGGAGGTGTTCGACCCGACCGGCGCGGGCGATGCGTTCGCGGGCGGCTTCATGGGGTACCTCGCGTCCACCGACGACGTCTCGCCTCCGAACCTGCGACGCGCCATGGTGTACGGCGCCGCGCTGGGGTCGTTTGCCGTCGAGGCGTTCGGCGTGCAGGGGCTCGCGGGGGTGACGCGCGCCGACGTGCGGGCGCGCGTGCGGGCCTTCAAGGACCTGGTCCACTTCGATGTGGACGAGGAGCCGCGAGCGTGACCGATCGGTACGCCGCGGCAGGCGTGCGGCTCGACACGGCCGCCGAGGCGAAGCGCCGCATCGCGGAGCTCGTGAGGCGGACGCGCACCGACCTGGCGATCGGCGCGATCGGCGCGTTCGGCGGGATGGTGCGCCTGCCAGGGGGATACGAGCGGCCGGTGCTGGTGCTCTCGACCGACGGCGTCGGCACCAAGGTGCTGGTCGCCGCCCGCGCCGGGATCCACGACACCGTCGGCGAGGACCTCGTGAACCACTGCGTCAACGACATCTTGGTCCACGGGGCGAGGCCGCTCGCGTTCCTCGACTACATCGCCACCGGGACGCTCGAGCCCGAGACCGCCGCGGCCATCGTGGCGGGCGTGGCGCGGGGCTGCCGCGCCCACGACATGACGCTCGCGGGCGGTGAAACGGCGCAGCTCCCCGACCTCTACCAGCCCGGCTCCTACGACCTCGCGGGGGCCATCGTGGGCGTGGTGGAGGAGCGCGCCGCGCTGCACGGCGACCGCGTGCGGGTCGGCGATGTGTTGCTCGGCTACGCGTCGACCGGGCTCCATACCAACGGCTACACGCTGGCGCGGCGCATCGTGTTCGAGCGGCTGCGGCTCGACGTCGCGGACCCGTTCCCCGAAACCGACCGCACCGTCGCTCAGGTGCTGCTCGACGTGCACCGCAGCTATGCCGCCGCCGTGACCCCCGTCCTCACGCGGCTCCACGCGCTCGCCCACATCACCGGCGGCGGCATCGCCGGGAACCTGGCGCGCGTGCTCCCGGCCGGGTGCGCGGCCCTGGTGGACGCCGGCGGGTGGCCGTGGCCCGTGGCGTTCCGCGTGCTGATGCGCGCCGGCGATGTGTCGCTCGGCGAGATGCGCCGAGTCTTCAACCTCGGCATCGGCATGATCGCCGTCGCGGCGCGCGACGACGTCGAAGCCCTCGTCGCCGCCGCGGCGCGCGCCCAAGTAGACACGTGGATCATCGGCGAGGTCGTGGCCGGTGAGACCGGCGTGCGCTTCGTGGAGCGGTGACCCTCCCTGTGGCCTCTGAGAATCCCGCCGAACGGGCGGCGATGGAACGTGCCTTCGAGCTGGCGCGGCGGGGTTGGGGGCGCGTCGCGCCCAACCCGTTGGTGGGCGCGGTGGTGCTCCAGGGTGGAGCCGTGGTGGGTGAGGGCTACCACCCCGAGTACGGTGGGTGGGCCGCACGCGGAGGTCGTGGCGCTCGAAGCCGCGGGGGAACGCGCCCGCGGCGCGACGCTGGTCGTGAACCTCGAGCCGTGCGCGCATCATGGCAAGACGCCGCCGTGTGTCGAGGCGATCGTCGCCGCGGGCGTGGCGCGCGTGGTCGCCGCGATCCGCGACCCCGATCCGGAGGCGCGGGGCGGGGCGGGCGTGCTCCGCGGGCGGGGGGTGGACGTGGCGTTCGGCCTGCTGGCGGAGGAGGCCGCGGCGCTCAATGCTCCGTTCCTGTTCGCGCGCGAGCAGGCCGAGCGGCCGTTCGTCGCGCTCAAGCTCGCGACCTCGATCGACGGCCGCATCGCGGACGCGCAGGGCAGCTCGCGCTGGGTGTCGGGCGAAGCGGCCCGCGAGTACGTGCACTGGCTGCGGGCCGGGTTCGACGCGATCGCGGTAGGCGGCACCACGGCCCTCGGGGACAACCCGGAGCTCACCGTGCGGGGGCCCGTGACTCCGCGCAAGCCCCCCGTGCGCGTCGTGTTCGACCGCCGCGCGATGCTGAACGAGACCGTCGGCCTGGTCCGGACGGCGCGCGACGTGCCGACGTGGGTCGTCGCCTCGCTCGCCGCGCCCGTGGCCAGCGTGACGACGCTCGAGCGGAGCGGGGTGCGCGTGTTCCGCCCCACGTCGCTCGCCGACGGGCTGCGGATGCTGCGCGAGGCGGGCATCCAGTCGGTGTTGTGCGAGGGCGGCGGCGCGCTCGGGGCCAAGCTGCTCGCCGACGGCCTGGTGGACCGATTCTACTGGGTCCAGGCCCCGGTGTGGCTCGGCGAGGGCGCGGTTGCGGCTTTCCCCGGGGTGCCCGCCGCGTCGCTCGCCCAGGCCCGGCGCTGGGTCCCCGTGGAGCGCCGGGCCCTGGGCGCTGATACATTATTGGTATTGGATAGGCGGCTATGTTTACCGGAATCGTGACTGCCGTGGGGCGGGTCGGCGCCGTCTCGCGGAACGGGGGAAGAGGGAACGGGGAAGAGGGACGGGGTCTCACCCTCACGATCCGGGCCCCGTACAAAGGCCTGAAGCCGGGCGAGAGCATCGCAGTGAACGGCGCCTGTCTGACCGTGGAGCGCGTGGTGCGGGGTGGGTTCACGGTCCACGTGGTGGAGACGACGGAGGGGCGCACGCTGTTCCCGGAGTATGCGCCGGGGCGCCGGGTAAACTTGGAGCGCGCGCTGCGCGCCGGCGACCGGCTGGGCGGGCACTTCGTGCAGGGGCACGTGGACGGCGTGGCGGTGGTGACGCGTGCCGAGCGGCAGGGTGACGCGTGGGTGTACGACTTGCGCACGCCGCGCGCGGTCCGCGAGGTCGCGATCCCGCACGGCGCGATCACGGTGGACGGAGTGAGTCTCACGATCAACGATCTGCCGGGGCCGGGACCGGAGGCGGACCTGGTACAGATTTCGCTGATCCCGTTCACACGCGCGCACACGACGCTCGGAACGCTGCGCGTGGGCGACCGCGTTCACGTCGAAGGCGATGTTCTGGGGAAGTACGTGAGGCAACTATGCCGCACCGCAACATAGAGCAGGCGATCAAGGACATCCGCGCGGGGAAGCTCGTCATCGTGGCCGACGACGAGAACCGCGAGAACGAGGGCGACTTGGTCGGCGCCGCCGACAAGGTCACCCCCGAGATGATCAACTTCATGGCGATGCACGGGCGCGGCCTCATCTGCCTCACGCTCATGCCGGACCGCTGCCAGGCCCTGGGGCTCACCCAGATGGCCGAGCACAACACCGAGGCGCACGAGACGGCGTTCACCGTGTCGATCGACGCGGCCACGCGCTTCGGGGTCACCACCGGCATCTCTGCGGCCGACCGCGCCGCGACCATCCGCGTCGCGATCGACCCCGCCACGGTGCCGGGCGACCTGCGCCGGCCGGGACACGTGTTCCCGCTGCGGGCGCGGCCCGGCGGTGTGCTGCAACGCGTCGGGCAGACCGAGGCGAGCGTGGACCTGGCACGTCTGGCGGGCCTCTACCCCGCGGGCGTGATCTGCGAGATCTTGAACCCCGACGGCTCGATGGCACGCCAGGCCGACCTCGAGAAGTTCGCCAAGCAGCACGACCTCAGCTTCATCACGGTGGCGCAGCTGGTCGCCTATCGCCTGGCGCACGAGCGGCTCGTGCACCGCGCGGCCGACGCGCGGCTCCCGACCCCGTACGGCGAGTTCCGGATCATCGGATACAAGAACGACGTGGACACGGCCGAGCACATCGCCTTGGTGTACGGCGACGTGCAGGACAAGAAGAAGGTGCTGGTGCGCATGCATTCGAAGTGCCTCACCGGCGACGTGTTCGGGTCCGGGCGCTGCGACTGCGGCTGGCAGCTGCACTCGGCCATGCGGATGATCGCCGCGGAGGGCCGCGGCGTCGTCGTCTACCTCGATCAGGAGGGACGCGGCATCGGGCTGCTCAACAAGCTCAAGGCGTACGAGCTCCAGGACGCGGGCCACGACACCGTCGAGGCGAACCAGGAGCTCGGCTTCAAGCCGGACCTCCGTAACTACGGCATCGGGGCGCAGATCCTGCTCGACCTGCGGCTCTCTTCGATCCGCGTGCTCACCAACAACCCGATGAAGCTGGTCGGGCTCGAGGGCTACGGCCTGGAGATCGTCGAGCGCGTCCCGATCGTGATGACGCCCTCGGACGAAAACCGCTCCTATCTGGACGTAAAGCGCGACAAGCTCGGCCACCTGCTCACCCACTGATCGTGGCCGAGATCCAGGGTTCGCCGCGCGCGCCACGGGAAGGTCGCGTGGCCGTCGTCGTCAGCCGCTTCAACGAGATCGTCACGACCCGTTTGCTCGAGGGGGCGCGCCAGCGCTTGCGCGAGCAGGGCGTGCCCGAGGCGCGCGTGGACGTGATCTGGGTGCCGGGCGCCTTCGAGCTCCCCGTGGCCGCGGAGACGGCGGCCGCGAGCGGTCGCTACGCCGCGCTGGTCGCGCTCGGTTGCGTGATCCGCGGCGAGACGCCCCACTTCGAGTTCGTCGCGGGCGAGGCGGCGCGTGGACTCGCCGCCGTGGCGCTGGCGCACCGCCTCCCCGTGGGCTTCGGCCTGCTCACGACCGAGGACCTCGAGCAGGCGATGGCTCGCGCGGGCGGTGCCGCGGGCAACAAGGGGTACGAGGCGGCCGACGCGGCCCTCACGACGGCCGATGTCCTGGCCCAGCTCACCCGTGCAGCGCCCCGAGACTAAGGCCCGGGCCCGCGCGCTCCAATTGCTCTATGCCTGGGACCTGTCCGGCCGCCCGTCGATCGAGACCGTGGTGGCACGGCTCGCCGCCGGCTTCGCGCGTCCCCCGGAGGGCTTCGACCGCGGGGCCGACCTGGCGGCGAAGGCGATCGCCGGGCTCTCCGACTTCGACCGGCGCGTCGCCGACGCGGCGGAGCACTGGCGGCTCGAGCGCGTGGGCGTGGTGGAGCGCAATATCCTCCGGCTCGCGCTCGCCGAGCTCGCCGAGGGGGAGACGCCGCCGCGGGTCGTGATCGACGAGGCGGTGAAGCTCGCCCACTGGTTCGCGGGCGCCAAGGCCCCGGCGTTCGTCAACGGCGTGCTCGATGCCGTGGCGCGCGAGTCGGGCGCCCTGTGAGGATCCTGCTCGTCAACTGGAACGACCGCGAGAATCCCCACGCCGGGGGCGCGGAGATCCACCTGCACGAGATCTTCGGCCGCTTGGTGCGGCGGGGGCACACGGTGGATCTCGTGGCGAGCGGCTGGCCGGGCGCCGCGCCGCGGGCGGATCAGGACGGGATTCAGGTATACCGGACCGGCAGCCGGTACAGCTTCCCCGTGTGGGGACGGGCGGCCGTGCGGGAGCGGCTGCGCGCCGGCTCGTACGACGTCCTCGTCGAGGACTTGAACAAGATCCCTCTGTATCTTGCGGGTATGACCCGGCTGCCGCTGTCGGTGCTGGTTCATCACCTGTTCGGGAGCACTATTTTCCAGGAGGCAGCGGTTCCGGTGGCGACGCTCGTCTGGCTGAGCGAGCGGCCGCTGCCGTGGCTGTACCGGCGCGCGGCGTTCCAGGCGGTGAGCGAGAGTACGCGCGCCGATCTCGTGGCGCGCGGGGTGCCGTGGGACCGCATCGAGGTGATCCCCGAAGGCATCGACACCGAGTGGTTCTGCTCGGACGCCGCCACGCCGCGGGCTCCCCGGCCGACCTTCTTGTACGTGGGCCGCCTGAAGCGTTATAAAGGTCTGGAAATCGCCCTGCGCGCCCTGGCCGAGGCCCGCCGGGCGCGCGCCGATGTGACGCTCGAGATTGCGGGGCAGGGTGACGACCGGCCGCGGCTCGAGCGGCTCGCGGGCGAGCTGGGCCTGGGGGACGGGGTGCGATTCCTCGGGTTCGTCACCGAAGCGGAGAAGCGGCGGCTGCTGCGCCGGGCCTGGGCGGTCGTCTACCCCAGCCCGAAGGAGGGGTGGGGCATCTCCAACGTCGAGGCCGCGGCCTGCGGTACGGCGGCGCTCGCCTCCGACAGTCCAGGCCTCCGGGAGTCGGTGCGGCACGGCGAGACCGGCTTCCTCGTCCCGCACGGCGACGTGCGCGCGCTGGCCGAGCGGATGGTCGCGCTCGCCGCCGACGCGACGCTCGTGGTGCGGTTGGGCCGCAGCGCGCGCGCCTTCGCCGAGCAACTGTCCTGGGAGCGTGCGGCCGGGGCGACGGAAGCCCACCTCCACCGCGTCATCGCTCAGGGAGGCTGACCATGCGGATCACCATCACGGCACGCCATTGCGAGGTCCCCGACGAGCTCCGGCTGCGGGGGCGGACGCTGCTCGAGCGTCTGCGGAAACTCGCGTCGCGGTCGCATGATGGGCAGGTGATTTTCGTGGAGGATCACGGCATGCCCACCGTCGAGGTGCGGCTGCACACGGCGCGGGGCGCCGTGCACGTGGGCACCGCGAGCGCGGCGGACCTGCGCACCGCCTTGGATCGCGCCGTCGCGAAGGTGCGACGCCAGCTCGACAAGTCGCCGACCCGGCGCCGCGCCGCGGTCCGCCGCCGCATCCTGGAGCGCGAACCGCGGTGACGGGTCCCAAGGTGCGCGACCTGCTCGAGCGCAAGGGCGATCCCCTGCAGCTCGAGGCGTTGACCGGCGACGTGGGGCTGGACCGCGCCATCCCGACCCCGGAGGCGTCGAGCCCCGGGCTCGTGCTCGCGGGCTACACCAAGCGGTTCGCCGCGCACCGCCTCCACATCCTCGGCGAGACCGAGATCACCTACCTCGCCTCGCTCGACCCGGCGGCGCGCCGCCGGTCGCTCGAGACCCTGTTCCAGTTCGACCTGCCGGCCGTCGTGATCTCGAAGGGGCAGGAGCCGCCGGCCGAGCTGCTCGAGTTGGCGCGCGCCAAGGGCGTGCCCGTGATCCGCACCAAGCTCAAGACGGCGGAATTCTACCGCCGCCTGAAGCCGTTCCTGGACGACGCCTTCGCGCCGACCACGACGGTGCACGGCTCGCTCGCCGACGTGTTCGGCGTGGGGCTCCTCTTCTTTGGGCGCTCGGGGATCGGCAAGAGCGAGTGCGTGCTGGATCTGGTGGAGCGCGGGCACCGGCTCGTGGCGGACGACGTGGTGCACATCACGCGACGCGGCAAGGAGGTGCTGATCGGCCACGGTCACGAGCTGGCGCAGCACTACATGGAGATCCGCGGCGTGGGCCTGATCGACATCAAGGCCCTGTTCGGCGTCCGCGCGGTGCGACAGCAAAAGCGCATCGAAGTGGTGGTGCAGCTCGAGGACTGGGACGCGTCGCGCGAGTACGACCGCACGGGGATCGACGGGCAGACGACCGCGCTGCTGGACGTGACCCTGCCGCTCGTGACGGTGCCGCTCAACCCGGGGAAGAACCTGACCGTCATCTGCGAGGTCGTCGCGATGAACCACCTGTTGCGCTACGGCGGGGTCGATTCGGCGCGGCAGTTCAACGACCGGCTGCTGCGACGCCTGGCGGAGCGGCGCCAGCTGCAGGAGTACCTCGAGGAGGACTATGAGTGAGCCGCTGCGGGGGGTGATCGTCTCGCACGCCGCGGTGGCGCAGGCGTTGCTCGCGGCCGTCGCGGCCATCACCGGCGTGCGGGACGCGCTCACCCCCGTCTCGAACGACGGCTGCGACTCGGGCGCCCTGGCCGAACGGCTGACGCAGGCGATCGGCGGCCGGCCCGCCGTGCTGTTCGTCGACCTCCCGGGCGGCTCCTGCCTCACCACCTCCGTGCGGCTCGCGAAGGGCCACGCCGACGTGGCCCTGGTGACGGGGGTGAATCTCGCGATGTTGCTCGATTTCGTGTTCCATCGCGACCTCGCGCCCGCCGATGCGGCGCGGCGCGCCGCCGAGGCGGGGAGCAAGGCGATCCGTACACCGGCGGCATGACCATCGCGCTGTACCGGATCGACGACCGGCTGATCCACGGCCAGGTGGTGGTGGGCTGGGGGAAACCGCTCAACGTGGGGTTCATTGTCCTGGTGGACGACACCGTGCGGAACAGCGCCTGGGAGCAGGAGCTCTACCGCATGGGCGTGCCGCCCGAGATCGAGGTCGTGTTCGCGTCCACCGCGGAGGCGGCGGCGCGGCTCCCGGAGTGGGAGCGGGACCCGCGCGTCGGGATCCTCCTCGCCGGCGACATCGACACGATTGCGGCGCTGTCGACCAACGGCCACCGCGTGCGCCGGATCAACGTCGGTGGGATTCACCACCGCGCGGGGCGATCGGAGCGGCTGCGCTACGTGTACCTGAGCGACGACGAAGCCGCGAAGCTGCGGGCGCTCGCGGCGCAGGGGGTGGAAGTGACCGCGCAGGACGTGCCGACGGCGACTCCCGTGCCGCTCGAGCAATTCACGTGAGCCTCGAGCTGCAGCTGGGGCTGCTCGCGTGGGGCACGCTCGTGGGCCTGGACCTGGTGAGCGTGCCGCAGGTGATGATCGCGCGCCCGATCGTCGCGGGGCCGATCGCGGGCGTGATCCTGGGCGACGTGTGGATGGGGCTCCAGCTCGGCGTGCTGTTCGAGCTGTTCCAGTACGACGTCCTGCCCGTGGGCGCGACGCGCTATCCTGAGTACGGGCCGGCCACAGTCGCGGCCGTGAGCGCGGCGCACGCCGCGGCGGGGACGCTCGGGGTCGGCCTCGGGGGGGGCGCGCTCGTCGGGCTTGTGACCGGGATGGCCGGCGGGATGAGCATACACCTGGTGCGCCGCCTCAACGCACGCGCGCTGCACGCCGTCAGCGACCGGCTCGAGGCGGGCGACACGCGCGCGCTGGTGCGCCTCCATGTGGCCGGCATCCTGCGTGACGCCGCGCGCGCAGCGCTCGTCACCGCGCTCGGGCTCGTGCTGGCACAGCTGGCGCGTGACTTCGTAGCCGGGGGGGGCGGGGGGAGCGGGGGGGGCGCGCTCACGCTCCGCGGCGTGACGCTGCTCAACGTGGCGGCGGTGGCCGCCGCGATCGCGGCGGCTGCGGCGGGGACGCTGCGCGTGGTGGGCCGCGGGACGGGCCTGCGGTGGTTCGCGGCGGGCGTGCTCGGTGGCACCGCGGTGGCCTGGTTCCGGTGAGCGCGGCCGGCCGCGCCGCGCCGCCCCTGAGGCGCACCCTGCTCCGCCTGTTCGCGGTGCAGGGGTCGTACGACTACGAGCGCATGCAGGGGATCGGCGTGGGGGTGGCGGAGGAGCCGTTGCTGCGCGACCTGCGGGCGCCCGGGAACGGCGGCGGCGCCGCCTATCGCGCGGCGGTGGCGCGCGGGGCGCGCTTCTTCAACGCGCACCCCTACCTCTGCGGCTTGGCCGTCGGCGCCGTGGCCCGCGCCGAGCACGAGGGCGTTCCGCCCGAGCAGGTGGAGCGGCTCCGTGCGGCGCTGTGCGGCCCGCTCGGCTCGCTCGGCGACCGCCTGGTGTGGGTGGGTTGGCTACCGCTCACGTCGGCGCTCGCCCTGATCGGCGTGGCGCTGGGCCTGGGGCTGCCTGCGGTGCTCGGCTTCCTCGTCGTGTACAACGCCGGGCACGTGGCGCTGCGCTGGTGGGCGCTCCGGGCGGGATGGGCCCACGGGATTCGCGTGGCAGCGGCGCTGCACCAGCCGGTGCTGCAGCGGGCGGCGGCCCTGGTGGGGCCTGCGATGGCATGCGCCGTGGGAGCGGCCCTGCCGCTCGCGGCCCAGTACCTGAGCGCGCCGTTCGCCGGCTGGTCGCGCAGCGCCGTGGCGGTGGTGGCCGGGACCGGGCTTGCGCTCCTCTGGTGGCGCCGCGGCAAGCTCACGGGCCTGCGGTTCGGGCTCGCCCTGCTCGCCGTGGCGACCCTCGCGGGGGCGCTATGGCGATGATCGAGCGCGAGGCGAAGATCGTGAACCCGCTCGGGATGCACGCCCGCCCCGCGGCCGAGTTCGTGAAAGTGGCGAACCGGTTCAAGGCCGCGGTCGAGGTGCGCAAGGACGACCTGGCGGTGAACGGCAAGAGCATCATGGGCGTGATGATGCTGGCGGCCGAGTGCGGCTCATCGCTCGTCATCAAGACCGACGGCGAGGACGCGGAGCAGGCGATGGAGGCGCTGCTCGCGCTCGTGGCGGACGGGTTCCACGAGATGCACCTGACCGCGGAGCTGCGGGAAGCCGAAGAGGAGGAGCGGGAAGGGTCGGCATGAGCGAGCGCTTGCTGAAGGGCATCGGGGTCTCCCCGGGGATTGCGGTCGGTCCCGCGGTCGTCGTGCGCTGGACGATGCCGGAGGTCCCGCACCGCGTGGTGCCGCGCTCCCAGGTGGAGAAGGAGGTGCGCCGACTGCGCGCCGCCGTGAAGGACGTGCGGCGCTACCTCCAGGCGCTCAAGGCGAAGGCCGAGGATCGCGCCGGGGTCGACGAGGCGCGCATCTTCGACGCCCAGATCCTGATGCTCGAGGACAAGCAGTTCCTCTCCGGCGTCGCGGACCTGATCCGCGAGAACCACCTCACCGCCGAAAAGGCGTTCGAGTTCAAGGCGCTCGAGGTGCGCGACATGTGGGTCGCGAGCGGCAGCCCGCGCTTGAAGGACCGGCTCGCCGACTTCACCGGCGTGGCGGTGCGGGTGCTCGAGCACCTCATGCACCGCGGCGTCGACGAGCTGTGGGAGGGGATCACGCAGCCCTCGGTGGTGGTGGCGCGCGAGCTCGGGCCGGGGCTGACGGTGCAGCTCGATCGCGAGCACGTGACCGGGCTCGTGAGCGAGGAGGGGACGCGCACGTCCCACGCCGCGATTCTGGCCCACTCGATCGGCATCCCCGCCGTGTTCGGCGTCGCGGGCGCGATGGAGCGGATCGGGCCCGGGACCATGCTCGTCATGGATGGCACGCGGGGCACCGTGCTGTTGCATCCCACGCCGCAGGAGATCGCGGAGGCCAGGGCGCGTGAGACCCGACGCCGCGCGCTCGCCTCACAGCTGGAAGAAGTGGTGGCGCAGCCCGCGGTCACGACCGACGGGGTGCGCATCGTGCTGCGCGGCAATGTCGATCTCCCCGACGAGATCCGCGCCGCCCAGGAGCACCGGGCTGAAGGGGTGGGCTTGCTGCGCACCGAGTTCCTGATCACGGGCCACAGCGCGCTGCCGACGGAAGACGAGCAGGCCGAGTACTTCCGCCGGGTGGGGGAGGCATTCCCGGGGCACCCCGTCGTGGTGCGGACCTACGACCTGGGCGGCGACAAGCTCCCCGCGCCGTTCCGGGCGCCCGCGGAGACGAACCCGCAGCTCGGCTGGCGCGCGATCCGCGTGTGCCTCGACCGCCCCGATATCTTCCGCACCCAGGTCCGGGCGGCGCTGCGCGCCGCCAAGCACGCGGACATCTGGCTCATGATCCCGCTCGTCACGCGCCTCGACGAGTTGGAGCGGACGCGCGAGCTCGTCGTCGCCGAGGCGGGGAACCTCGCGCGCGAGGGCATCGCGGCCGCGAGCTCGCTCCCCGTGGGCGTGATGGTCGAGACGCCCGCAGCGGCGATCATCGCCGACCGACTGGCCGCGGCGGCGGAGTTCCTGTCCGTCGGCACCAACGATCTCACGCAGTACACGCTCGTGGTGGACCGGGGCAACGCCCGGCTCGCCGACCGCTTCACGCCGCACGATCCCAGCGTGCTGCGGCTGCTCAAGATGGTGGCGGACGCGGCGCGCGCCGCGGGCAAGCCGGCGAGCGTGTGCGGCGAGATGGCGTCCGAGCCGCTCTCGGCGTTCCTGCTCATCGGGCTGGGGTACGAGACGCTGTCGGTCGCGCCGCCCGCGCTGCCGCTCGTGAAGTGGACGGTGCGGCAGGTGAGCGCCGCGCGCGCGCGCGCGGCCGCCGAGCAGGCGCTCGCGGCGCGCACCGCGGACGAAGCGCTCGATTTGTTGCGACTGGCGCTCGCGGAAGCGGTGGATCTCAAGCTGCTGGACCCCGACGCCCGGTTGCCCGCGGGACGGCGCTCCGCTACTTTGAACGTCTAAACCGCGGCGGGACCAACACATGCCAGCGCAGCGCCACGTCTTCACGTCCGAGTCGGTGACGGAAGGCCATCCCGACAAGATCGCCGACCAGATCTCCGACGCCGTCCTCGACGCGATCATCGCCAAGGACCCGGCGGCGCGCGTGGCCTGCGAAACCCTCGTCACCACTGGTATGGCCGTCGTCGCCGGCGAGATCACCACCTCCACGTACGTCCACATCCCCGACATCGTGCGGGGCACCATCAGCGCGATCGGCTACACCGACGCGAGCTTCGGCTTCGACGCCCAGACGTGCGCCATCCTCACCACCATCGACCGCCAGTCGGGCGACATCGCCCTGGGCGTTGACAGGGGCGGGGCGGGCGACCAGGGGATGATGTTCGGCTACGCGTCGGACGAGACGGCGTCCCTCATGCCCGTGCCGATCGTCCTGGCCCATCGCCTCGCCGAGCGGCTCGCCACGGTGCGGAAGGCGGGGGATCTCCCCTGGCTCCGGCCTGACGGCAAGACGCAGGTGAGCGTGATCTACGAGGACGGCCGCCCGGTCGGCCTCAGCAAGCTGGTGGTTTCCACGCAGCACTCGGACAAGATCGACAACGTGGAGCTGCGCGAGGGCGTGATCGCCCTGGTGGTGCGGCCCGTGGTGGCGGACGCGGGCTTCGAGATCGCGGAGCGGGACATCCTGATCAACCCCACCGGCCGCTTCGTGGTGGGCGGCCCACAGGGGGACGCGGGGCTCACGGGCCGCAAGATCATCGTGGACACCTACGGGGGCATGGCGCGGCACGGCGGCGGGGCGTTCAGCGGCAAGGATCCCTCCAAGGTCGATCGCTCGGCCTGCTATGCCATGCGCTGGGTGGCGAAGAACATCGTGGCCGCCAAGCTGGCCCGCCGCTGCGAAGCGCAGGTGGCGTACGCGATCGGCGTCGCCGAGCCCGTCTCGGTGATGATCGACACGTTCCGCACCGGCGTCGTGCCCGACGAGGCGATCGAGGAGGCGGTGCGCGAGGTGTTCGACCTCACGCCGCTCGGCATCATCAAGGCGCTGAACCTGCGTCATCCGATCTACCGCGCGACCGCGGCGTACGGCCATTTCGGCCGGGCGCCCGAGCGCCGACGCTACGTGGACAAGGATGTGGACCGGGAAGTCGAGCTGTTCACCTGGGAGCACGCGAACCGCGTGGAGGACCTGCGGCTCGCGGTGCAGCGCTCCAAGCACTATGCCGGCAAGAAAGTGACGACATGACGACGACGGCCCAGACCGACGCTTCCGACATCAAGGACCTGAGTCTCGCGCCGGAGGGACGCCGCCGCACCGAATGGGCCGAGCGCTCCATGCCGGTGTTGCGCCTCATTCGCGAACGGTTTACCCGGGAACGCCCGCTCGCCGGGCGCCGGCTCTCGGCCTGCCTGCACGTCACGACGGAGACGGCGAACCTCGCGGCGACGCTCAAGGCGGGCGGAGCGGACGTCGCGCTGTGCGCCTCGAACCCGCTCTCCACCCAGGACGACGTCGCGGCCCATCTCGTGAAGGATCACGGGATCAAGGTGTTCGCGATCAAGGGCGAAGACCACGCGACGTACTACGAGCACATCCGCGCGGCGTTGGCGCACCGGCCCGACGTCACCATGGACGACGGGGCGGACCTGGTCGGGGCGCTGCATATGATCGCGCTGAACCGGCTCGACGATCTCGCGCCACCCGTGCGCCACTGGGTGGAGACCCAGTCGCCGGCCGAGCGCCGGGCGTTGCTCGCGGGCGTGGTCGGCTCCACCGAAGAGACGACGACCGGCGTCATCCGCCTGAAGGCGATGGCCCGCGACGGCGTCCTGCAGTTCCCCGTCATCGCGGTGAACGATTCCGATACGAAACACCTGTTCGACAATCGCTACGGCACCGGGCAGTCGACGCTGGACGGCATCCTGCGCGCCACCAACCTGCTGATGGCGGGGAGCACGGTGGTGGTCGCGGGGTACGGGTGGTGCGGGCGCGGCTTCGCGCTGCGGGCGCGCGGCGCGGGGGCGAACGTCGTCGTGACGGAGATCGATCCGCTGAAGGCGCTCGAGGCGCAGATGGACGGCTATCGGGTGATGCCGATGGCGGAGGCCGCGCGGGTGGGCGACGTCTTCGTCACGCTGACCGGCAACATCGGGGTGGTCCGCGTGGAGCACATGCGCGCGATGAAGGACGGCGCGGTGCTCGCGAACTCCGGGCATTTCAACGTCGAGATCGACCTCGCCGGGCTGAAGCAGGCGGGAGCGGGCCCGACCCGCGTCCGCGAATTCGTGGATGAGTGGCGGCTCGACGGCAAGCGGATCTTCGTGCTGGCGGACGGCCGCCTCATCAACCTGGCGGCGGCGGAAGGCCACCCGGCGAGCGTGATGGACATGTCGTTCGCGAACCAGGCGCTGGCCGCGGAGTACGTCGTCAAGCAGGCGAAACAGCTGCCGAAGGACGTGCACCGCATCCCGCGGGAGCTGGATGCGGAGATCGCCCGGTTGAAGCTCGCGGGGATGGGGATCGCCATCGACACCCTCACACCCGAGCAGCGGAAGTATCTCGCATCGTGGGAGATGGGGACCTGAGCGCCAAAGTGATCCAGGTTCGGGTCGCGCATCTGGGGCTCGACCGCACGACCAACACGCCGGTCGTGATCCTGCAGGAGCAGGAGGGGGAGCGGGTGCTGCCGATCTGGATCGGACCGGCGGAGGCGAGCGCCATCGCGATGGAGCTGGCGGGCGTCAAGTTCGCGCGGCCGCTCACCCACGATCTCCTGAAGCAGGTGATCCTCGGCCTCGGTGCCGACCTGCGGAAGGTGATCATCACGCAGGTGAAGGACAACACCTACTACGCGGAGCTGCACATCTACCGCGGCGACGCCGTCATCCAGATCGACGCGCGGCCCTCGGACTCGATCGCGGTCGCGCTGCGCCTCAAGGCTCCGATTTTCACGACCGAGAACCTGCTCGCGCTCACGTCGGTCGAAACCGGCGAGCCCGGCAGCGAGTCGGGCGCGGGACCCCTCGATCCGGATGCGCTGAAGACCTACCTCCAGAACCTCGATCCTGAAGACTTCGGGAAGTTCACGCCGTAGCCTTGCCGCCTGTGCCGTCCTTACCGCCCTTGTTGAGGGAAGCGTGGGCCTGGCGGCGCAGGGAGTTGTGGTCACGGGCCGGGTGCTGCGCGGCGGCGCGACCGAGCAGCCGCTCGCCCGGGCCTGGGTGGTGCTGCACCAGGTCTCGATGGACGGCGGCGGCAAGCCGATCGACTCCACGCGCACCGACGCCCGCGGCGCGTTCACCCTCGCCCTCGCGCGGGCCGACACGGGGTCCCTCTATGTGGTCAGCAGCTGGTACGCGGGGATCGCCTATTTCTCCGAGCCCGTCGCCGGAACGCGCCGCCGCACGGCGCTCCCCCCGATCTACGTGTACGACACCAGCTCCACGGGTCCCGCGGTGCGGGTCGCGCGGCGGCTCGTGACCATCGCGCGGCGCAAACGCGACGGCGCGCGGGACGCCCTCGAGCTGGTGGAGCTCGAGAACCCTGGCGCGAAGACGCGGATCGCCCCCGACACGCTGCAACCCGCCTGGGCGGGCGCGATCCCGCGGGTGGCCATCCAGTTCCGGGTGGGGCAGGGGGATATCTCGCCTCAGGCGATGGCGCGGCGCGGCGACTCCGTCGCCGTCTTCGGGCCGATTCCTCCCGGTGAGCGCAAGCAGCTGAGCTATGCCTACGTGCTCCCGGCCGACGTCCAACGCGTGCGCGTCCCCATCGACCAGCCGACCGCGGAAGTCGATCTCCTGCTCGAGGACACGACCGCGGTCGTGACGGCGGCTCGGCTCGACTCCCTCGGGATCGAGGACATCGAGGGGCGACGCTTCGCGCGCTACCGGATACGCGACGTCGCGCCGGGCGCCGGGCTCGCGATCGTCCTGCCGCAAGGAGGCCTCCAGGCCCAGGCGTTCGTACCGGTCGTCGTGGCGCTGGCGGCGATCGTGCTGGGGATTGGGTTCGTCGTCGCGTTGAAGCGTCATCCGTCATCCGTTGTCCGTCCTCCGAATTCGGATGACGGATGACGGACGACGGATGACGCCTTGCCTCCCCGCGGCTTGTTTGCTAGACTAGCGCCCGTAGTCCATAAGCGAACGGGGATCCACGGAAGCCGGTGTGAGTCCGGCGCGGCCCCGCCACTGTAACGGGCATTGGTAGCGGCTCAACGCCACTGGGTGGCATTCACTCGGGAAGGTGAGCCGCGCGCCCGCAGCCAGGAGACCTCCCTGTTCGCGCCACTTGCCGATCCCTCGCGGGAGGGATGGTGGAGCGTCGCGACACACTTCGCACCCATTCCGTTATCCTCGCGCTGGCCGCCGCTGTGGCGTGCCGGCCAGCCGACCGCTCCCCGCCGGTTTCGGGTCTCTCGGTTACCGACGACGCCGGCCGCACGATTGCGCTCGCGCAGCCGGCGCGCCGCATCGTCTCGCTCTCGCCCGCCGTCACGGAGCTGCTGTTCGCGCTCGGCGCGGGCGACCGCGTGGTCGGGCGCACCACCTGGTGCGATTACCCGCCCGCCGCGCGCGCCGTGCCGAGCGTCGGCGACGGGCTGACCCCGAACGTCGAGGCGATCGCCGCCCGCCGGCCCGACCTCGTCGTGCTGTATCGCTCGCAGCTCGACGAGACCGCGGCCGCGCAGCTCACGCGGCTTGGGCTGGCGGCGGTCGTCCTGCGCCAGGACCGGCTCGAGGACGTGGCGCGCGCCGCGCGGCTGCTGGGCCGGCTCACGGGGCGCGCCGCGGCCGGAGACTTGCTCGCCGACTCGGTCACGCGGGTGCTCGCCCGCCCGGCGACGCCGTTGCGCGTCCGCGTCGCGTTCGTCGTGTGGGACAGCCCGCCGATCGTAATCGGCGGCGGCAGCTACTTGGACCAGCTCGCCACCCTCGCAGGCGCGGAGCACGTGTTCCACGACATCGGCGCGGCGTCGGCCCCGGTCGCGCTCGAGACCATCGCGACCCGCGACCCGGACGTGATCGTCGTGCTGCGTGACAGCGCCGGGCCCGAGCCCCCGTCTTTCGCCAGGCGCGCCGAGTGGCGGGTCATCCGGGCCGTGCGGGAGGGGCGGTTCGTCTACCTCACGGGATCACTCTTCGGCCGGCCGGGTCCCCGGGCCGCCGCCGCTGCGGCCCACTTCCGCCGGCTGTTGGAAGCGCTCCCGCCGGGGCGGCAGCCGTGAGCGCGCGAGAGCCCGTTCTCATGGCATGGAGCGGCGGCAAGGACAGCGCCCTGGCGCTCGCCGCGGTGCTCCGCGATGGCCGCTACGACGTCGCAGCGTTGCTCACGACCGTCACGGAGCGCTACGACCGCGTGAGCATGCACGGGGTCCGCCGGACCCTGCTGCGGCAGCAGGCCGAGGCCCTCGGGCTGAGGCTAGAGGAAGTTGTGATTCCGCCGCAGTGCTCGAACGACGAGTACGAGAAGAGGATGGCCGCCGCGCTCGCCACCGTGCGGGCTCAGTTCCCCGGTCTCCACGCCGTCGTGTTCGGCGACCTCTTCCTGACCGACATCCGCGCGTATCGCGAACGCATGCTCGCCCGCGTCGGGATGCGCGCGCTGTTTCCGCTGTGGCTCAGGGATACCCGCGAGCTGGCCCGGGAGTTCGTGCGCCTCGGATACCGGGCCGTCCTCGTGTGCGTGGATTCTCACGCCCTGCCGGCCGACTTCGCGGGACGGGAGTTCGGCGATGCACTGCTCGACGAGCTTCCGGCCGGCGTTGATCCCTGCGGGGAGAACGGGGAGTTTCACACGTTCGTGTATGCCGGGCCGCTGCTCGCGCACCGCATCGCCCACCGGCGCGGCAAGCGCGTCGTGCGGGAAGGGCGGTTCGTATACCGCGACCTCAAGGAAGTCCTCCGATGAAGTGGCTCTGGCTCGGCCTCGTCGCCGTCGCCGCGTTTCTCAGCGCCGTGGTGCTCGGGCCCGCGCACGTGCCGCTCGCCGGCCTCGCGACGTCCGACATCGTCCGTACGCTGCGGCTGCCGCGGGCGATCCTCGCGTTCCTCGTGGGAGGCTCGCTCGCCCTCTCGGGCGCGGGGCTCCAGGCGCTCGTCCGGAATCCGCTGGCCGATCCGTTCCTCCTCGGGCTCTCCGGAGGCGCGGGGCTCGGCGCGGTGGCCGCGATCGCGCTCCACCTTGCGGGCCCGTGGGCCCTCCCCCTCGCCGCATTCGGCGGCGCGTTGGGCGCCATGGCGCTCGTGTACCGCCTCGGTCTCGTCGGCGGCGCCGCGCTCGATCCGCGCATCCTGATCCTCGCGGGTGTCGCGGTGGGCGCGTTCGCGGCGGCGGTCACCACTGCGATCGTGTCGCTCTCGGACGCGGCGGAGCTGCGGAACGCGTTTCTCTGGCTGTGGGGCGGGCTGTC
>WNGL01001306.1_pt1 | contig 30399 bp, 29 predicted proteins | sample 5400591 | NCBI WGS metagenome assembly WNGL01 (sample SAMN13153377, study PRJNA577476) | soil metagenome | isolation source: 80 cm soil or saprolite under Garry oak tree replicate 1 | place: USA:California | collected 2016-06-15 | reverse complement strand
CTCGCGGAAAAGCCACCAGCGGTGCGCGATCAGCAGCTCAACAGCCGCCTCTGCGCTGAGCAGGCCTTTCGCCCATGCCCGCAGCGCTGCGGCGAGGTCATCGAAGCCCGTAGTAAGTCGGGGAGACCTTCGACAGCGTGGACCATGACCTCATGGTCAAGGCGGTGGAGGTTCACACCGACGCCCCGTGGGTGGTGCTGTATGTCAAGCGGTGGCTCAAAGCCCCCTGGCACTGCCCGACGGGACCTTGCAGCAGCGAGACCGGGGAACCCCACAGGGATCGTCGGTCTCGCCCGTGCTGGCAAACCTGTTCCTGCACTACGCGCTCGATGCGTGGATGGCCAGGCACTACCCGAGCGTCCCGTTCGAACGCTACTGTGATGACGCGGTCGTGCATTGTGGCAGCCAGGCCCAGGCCCGGCATGTGGCCCGGGCGATCGCGGACAGGATGGCCGAGGTCGGACTGCGCCTGCACCCCGACAAGACCAGGATCGTCTACTGCAAGGACGCCAACCGGCGCGGCTCATACGAGCACACCGCGTTCACGTTCCTGGGGTTTGCGTTCCGTGCCCGCCCGGCGCGGGCCAGGAACGGCACGCTGTTCGCGTCGTTTCAGCCCGCGATCAGCAAGCAAGCCTTGAAGAAGATCAGCGGTGAGGTGCGCCGATGGCGGCTGCACCGCTGGATCGGCCTGCCCATCGCCGAGATCGCACGACGCATCAACCCGGTCGTGCGTGGCTGGATGCAGTACTACGGGGCGTTCTACCGCTCCGCGCTGAATCCCGTCCTGCAGCGCATCAACGCCTACCTGATGCGCCTGCTCCGCGACAAGTACAAGCGGCTGCGACCCATCAAGAAGGCCAAGGCGGCCTGGCAGCGCATCACCAGCCAGGACCCCAGGCTCTTCGCCCACTGGGCATGGGCATCCGCGTCCTGGTGGACAGGATGACAAGAGCCCGGTGACGGGAGACTGTCACGCCGGGATCTGTGGGAGCCCGGGGGTGAGATCCCCCCGGGCCACCCGACAGAACTCCATCAAGGACGATGGAAAGCTTGTCTCGTAGCGCTCTGGTCGGAAGCAAGGCTCAGCCTGCTCGCAGGACAGCTCTGTGTGGCCTCTCGTCCGGAGCCAACCACAGACCGAGAGGCTTCTTGCGCCAGCCGCGACCGCGTCTTCGCCACGTAGTCCTCGCGCCAGTGCGGACGGAGGATATACACCCCCGGGCGGACCGGCCTGGATCCGATCTCTCGATAGCGGTTCTCGCCCCGCGCCCAGTGGGAAAGATGTGCGGCGCTTATGCCCCACCGATACACGTAATACCACTCGGACGGGCTTAGTCTGCCCCTCTTGGCCGTTTTGATATTGGGATGGTCCCGAAGCCTTCGGTTCATCACGCGATCCTCGCGGTCGCTCATGTGGGGATAGCCATCCACGAGATCGAACGCCCTCCGCGTGTACAGCCAGGAACAAGGGGCGGGGCCTTTGTGGTGATCGAGGTGGAGCCCCTTCGAATCCAGCAGCCAGTAGCCTCGGGGGTTGTAGTAATCCGCGTCGCCCAGAAGCTCCAGGCTCTTCGACAGGCGCCAGGGCAGCGTGATGTCGTCGTCGTCCCAGGGCGCGATGAACTCCCCGTCCGAGAGGGCGATGGCACCGTTGTACTTCTCTCCTATCGTGTGGAAACGCCGCGGAACGTTGATGATGCTCACGCCAGGAGCTTCACAGACCAGTTCCTGTTCGGGACAATCGTTCAGGACGATCAATTCCTTTTCCGGATGATCCTGACGCAAGAACGACTCGATTGACTCTTCCAATAGCCACTGGTAATCAGGAGGGCGGTTGTAAGTAGGGCATACGCAACTGACCTTCATGGACTCCTCGCCCGCAGATTATCGTGCTCAGCCCACACGCTGCGGTGACCCGTCCCCGCTCGTGGTGCGGGTCCGACCAGTCGGCACGGGGCGCTCGAGGCCGCCTTCGCGGCGCGCGTGTCGGACGTATGCCACAGGGTAGCCTGCGTTCGCCCGATCCCGCGCCCTCCTCTACCCCATCTGCCCATCACGAGCAGCCCGCCACCCCGACCGGAGCGTGGGTGGCCCGACGGGCCCGCAACCTGCGCTGGACCTGGAAGACCGCATCGGCAGTGCAAGTTCTCTATCCACGACCGGGACGCGAAGTTCACCGACACCTTCGATGCGATCTCCTCCTCCGACGACAGCCGAGTCCTGCCCCACGCCCAGCAGGCGCAAGATGATATTCTCACAGTTCAACGAACGAGTGCAGCACTTCAGGGCGTCTGTGAGTGATCGGGATGGACGACTCATTAGTGTGGTTCGATGGGCGCCCGGTTGCGGTGAGTGAGGCGATGGTCTCAATTGACTCGGAAACCGCTCTGCGTGGCGCAAATGTGTTCGAGGGAATTCGGGGGTATTCTCGCGCCGGGAATGGCTTGGGTTTCCTGGCGCTCAGGCAGCATCTGCGGCGCCTTATGACGTCAGCGATGCTGTTAGGTATCGATCATCCGTACACGGTCGACGGGTTCGTCACCGCGATCGGCTCGCTGCTGGCGGCGCAAGGCGCGGCCGAGACGTGGCATGATCTGTACGTGCGGCCGTCGATCTGTGTCGTCCATGGCCGCTTGCCAACCGAGCCTGATTACCGCGTCGTCGACTATGTGGCGGTTATCGATCAGCCTCGCACGGACCTCTACAAGCCGGCGACTGCGATCGTCAGTCGATGGCGCAGGCCAGCCGACGGTCCGCTTCCCGCGCAAATAAAGGCCGGGGGAGCCTACCTCGCGTTCCGGCTGCCGCTTCTAGAACGAGCCCGGGCGGGGGTGGATGCCGTTGTCCTCTTGAACGAGAACGGGATGGTGGCCGAGGCCGAAGGTGCGGCGGTGTGTATCATCCGTGACGGGACCTTGTCGTCTCCGCCAGCGCGTGAGGGCGGCCTACGGAGCCTGACACGAAAGATCGTCTTCGATCTGGCGCGGGACGCTGGGATCGACGTCCGTACGGAGCCGATCCGTCACAGCGAGATCTACGAGGCCGATGGAATCTTTCTGGCTGGGACGATGTGCGAGCTCATGCCTCTGGTCGTCGTGGACGGAGTCGCGTTGGACACCATCGATTCGCCGCTGTACCGACGCATCGCGGACGGCTTCGATCGCCTGCGCAGCGAAGGCGGACCCACGGCCGGGTGGGCGCTTGAATTCATTGGAAGAGAGGTTCGCGGAGGTAACTATGAGGCTTGAGGGTCGGCTCGTGGGGCTGCAGGAGCGGGTGAGCACCAAGGCGCTGCTTGGATCGGAGTGGCTGTCGATTCGACAAGATCGGGTCGTCGACCAGTTCGGACGCTACAGCGACTACTGGGTGCTGGAGCGCTTGTCATTTGTGTTGCTGATCCCTTACCGCAAGCGCGATGACCATGTTGCGTTGGTCCGGTACTTCCGGTATCCGGTCGGCCGATGGTTCTGGGAGTTCCCGCAGGCTCGACTGAGCGACGACAACCCTGAGGCGCTCACCGGGGTCGCCGCCCAGCTCGCGTTGGACCTGTTCGGCCGCAGTGCGGCGGACTCCTCGATCTCCATCATCGGCGGATTCTACGAGGCGTACGGCTACTCGGATCACCGCTGCTACTGCGTGCTGGCCGAGCTGGAAGGAGACCCCATGGCGATGGAGACACCCCGGCTGCCCATAACCCGCTGGGAGCCACGCAAAGCGCTCGTACGGGCTCCGCTGGATCTCGGGATCGGCGATGCCGCCACGATCGCCTCGCTAGCGCTCCTGAACTCACACGACGTCCTGCCTCACAGGCCGCCCTCTGCTCCCAGGGTCGATCACTCTGAGTCATGAGCCGCTCGCGTCATGACAGGATCCTGCTGCTGGCAACTGCCCGTGACGTGTCCAACGCGCAGCAGTTGGAAGGCGAGCTCAAGCGCCGCCACTTCGCCGTCGACCTGAGCACCTATGGTGCCGGCTACGCCCGCGGAGACCGATGGGATCCCCACAGCACCCATGTTGTTGCGCTGATCCCGCGACCACACACCAGCACCGATGGGTTCCAACCCGCAGAGGCCACTGCGCATCTGTTCTCGGAGTATCCGAACCATCGGGTGACCATCGTGGCCCACGTCGACGACGGGCTGCCCCAAGCCTCGTTCGAACAGGCGTACCAGGTCGTCTGGGACAGCGGCCGGCTGTCGCAGCTGCTGTCGGAGGTGATCAGGGCCATCACCGGCCCCTGGCCGTTCTGGCTGGAGGCCCGGTTCGCTGCCGAGGATGTGATCGAGCCCACCGGTGTCGCGTGGTGGTCCAATGACCTGCTCATCGCCGACACACACCGTGATCACCTCATCCAACTGAGTGACGCGGGTGGTGTGAGTCTGGTGCTGCCGGGCCTCTCAGAACCCCACCATGTCACGGTCGACCGCCGCCAGATTTTCGTGGCCAACGTCGGGGAGAACAACATCATTACCGCCCAGATCGTGCACGGCCAGGCCGCGGCGCTCCGCGAGATCGACGTAGGACCGCTCGACCCGGGCCTTGATCGCCCGCACTCCGCTACCCGGATCGGGAACCTGATGGCGATCGCCGACACCGACAACAACCGTGTTGTAATGGGGCGGGAGCAGCAGCCGTCCTCGTGGCTGACTCTTGACGGCGCCGCGCCGGGCCAACCCTTCCGGTTCCCCTGCGGCCTGCATTTCTCGGTGAATCAGCTGTGGGTCACCAACCGCGACGTTGGACTGATCGACCTGTTCGAGCTTTCACCGCGCCCACGCCACCTCATGCGGTTCGGCGACGACTGCCTCGTCGACCCGAATGCGCTTATCCGCTGGCGAGATTTCCTGATCGTGGCGGATGAGCAACGCCGATCCCTCCCGGTGTTTCGGATCCAGGAGCACAAGGGGATGATCCATGCGGTCGACTCCATCGGTGAGCTGGCTGTGCCCGTGCTTGGATCGCCGTTCGGCTTGTCGATCAACCGTGGGGAGCGCCTCGCTGTCGCCGACCGCGACCTCGGCTGCGTCTGGACGATCGCCCTTGAGCACGTGCCGCTGTTGGCCGATGTCGCGGCCTGGCCGTGATCCATGGCTGGTGAGTGCATAGCACTGGGTTGGGACGCTGGCGACGTCCTGGTCCTTGGTGCCGGCATCGCCGGGCTGCTCGTCGCGCGAGAGCTGATGATCAAGGGCTACCAGGTCACATTGGTCGAGGGCACGGCGCTTGCCAGCGGGCAGTCAGCCCACTCGCACGGCTATCTCCATCGCGGCTACATCTACCTGGACCCCACGGACAAGCTCGTGGGCCCGCTCCAGGCGTCGGCCACGTACTGGGAGCAGCTGATCTCGGACCTCGGAGTCCAAGTGGAGACACGCGAATCGCTCATTGGTCTGGCCAACGACTATCAGGCGGAATATGCGCTCGGGAAGTGGGCGATGGCCAACCTTCGCGGCCACAGGCTGAGTCTGCCGGAAGACTCCGTCGATGGAACGCCGATCAGCGAATCTCTACTGGCATCACGCTGCAAACGGTTTGTGGTCTCGCCCGAGAAGGTCGCCAACTTCTCTAAGGTAACGGCTTCGCTGGTGGTGAATCAGCTCGGAGCCTGCAACCTCGTGCATGGCGTCGTCACGGCGATCGACGTCACCAAGGACCGTGTCAACGGCGTGTACATCACGTTGGCTGACGGCACGCCGGTACGAGCGATCGCCGGCCTGTACCTGTTCACCACCGGCGTGGGAACGCGCGCCCTCGTCAAGGCCGCTCGCGGTCACGCGGGACCGATCACGTTGCGTCAGTCCTACATGCTCGTGCTCCGCCACCCGGATCTCCCGGTGATCAGCGCGGTGTTCCCTGGTCAAGCAACCTACGGTCTGTTCATCGCTCCTCGACGGCCGGTCGCCGTGGAGCCACCTGTCTGGCTTGCCTCCAACTTCGGCTCGTTCGCCGGGCTGAATCACGGGCACACCACCGCGCGGTTCTGGCTGCGCCAGATCGCACGGACACTGACCGAGCACACCGACGTTTTGGACCTCACCGGACTCGAGTGGGCCTACTATCCAGCGCCTAAGGCTGAAGTGCGCGGGGTCACGACGCTAGAGCAGCCGCGGGTCGTCGACTGTGGCTGGCGCAACGCCGCAGTCGCGTTTCCCACGAAGCTCACCCTCGCTCCCGCGCTCGTCGATCAGATCATCACGTGGGCCGGTATCCATCACCACGAGTTGCGCATCCGCCGTCCAGAGCGTCACCTCGGCAGCGCTCGGCCACCAGTCGCCGCGGAGCTGTGGCGCAGCTGCAACTGGTATCACCGGGATGTGCTCCTGGCGATCCGCGATGCGCATGCGGCTCTCAGGGTGCCAGCCTGGAGCGGCCCGGAGCCCACCTTGTGCTGAGCTGGCGTGCTGGTCTGCCTCGGTCGGTGGCTCCACCGTGTCCCTGGTGGACCTCGTACGCCTGCCTGCGGCTGCCGGATGGTGGCCACGAGACCGCCGGCTATACAGAGGCGACACGCGGGTGCAAGCACCTGTGCAGGCATTGCCCGATCGTGCCGGTCTACGGAGGCCGCTTCCGCGTCGTCCAGCGGGACGTGGTCCTCGAGGACATCGCCAGCCAGATCGCGGCGGGCGCGCGACACGTCACCTTCGGTGACCCCGACTTCTTCAACGGGCCGGCACACGCGGTCGCCGTCGTCCGGACACTGCACGACCGGTTTCCCAACGTCACCTACGACGTCACCGTCAAGATCGAGCACCTGGTCCAGCAGGCGCGCCACCTGCCCGTCCTTCGCGATACGGGCTGCCTGTTCATCACCAGCGCGGTGGAGGCCTTTGACGACCACGTGCTGGAGATCTTCGACAAGCGCCACTCGTCGCAGGACTTCGTCAGCGCCCTGCGACTGCTTCGCGATCTCGGCATCGCCATGAACCCGACGTTCGTGGCCTTCACGCCATGGACGACCCTGGACGCCTACGCAGACTTCCTCCTCACGATCCACCGCCTGGACCTGGTGGGGAACGTCGCCCCCGTCCAGTACGCCATCCGCCTGCTGATCCCGGAGGGCTCGTACCTGCTCAAGGTCCCCGGCCTCGACGCGTTCCTGGACGGCTTCGACGCCGAGGCGCTGTGCTACCGCTGGGTCCACCCCGACCCCCGCGGCGTGGTGCTGTTCCTCGCCGACAGGACGGCCAGCCGTTCCGTGGTTGACGACTGGTGCCCGCTGGTCAACTTCTTCGAGCACGCCGAGGCCGCCTCGGCCTGGTCCGCCGCGCGCGGCGTGGCCGGAGCCGTCGTGCCGGTGACAGCAGAGGCGACCGACCGCGCAGCCGATATGTGGCGACCACGCATCGCCCGCCGCCGGACCGATCCGGACGCCGGATGACGGCGCAGCCAGAGCGCGTCGAGCGCCCCCACTATCCTCGTGCTGGGCGCGGACGGCTATCTCGGCTGGCCGATGAGCCTGTACCTGTCGCGCCGCGGCTGGCACGAGGAGATCACCCGACCGTCTCGCCAGGGCGCTCGCTTGAGCTGTCGTTGGCCTGCGCGGCCGCGACGTAGTAGGCGTACGCCTCTCCCACCGTCTGGATCCCCCACGCCATCTCCTCGGGCATCGCCACGTCCAGTCCCTCGAAGACCATGCCGAGCTGCAGCATCCGCAGCGAGTCGAAGGCGAGGTCCTCGAGGAAGTTGGTGTCGTCCCGCAGGGACTCCGCCGGCACGTTGAAGGCGCGCGAAAGGCCCTCCCGAAACTCATCGAACGTCAACAGCCGCTCGGGCATGCCTGTGGCCTCCTCAGTCTGTCGCAACCCAATGGGTGCCGCGTCGCAGCCAGATCTCTGCTAAGGCGAGCTCGCGCAGCTCGGTCTTGCGGATCTCACCGGCCTCGGCGGTGGGGAGCTCCGCGCAGACGCAGAGCTCGTCGGGCTGCTTGGACGGCTCCATCCGCCGCGCGCAGTGCGCGCGCAGCTCGACGAGCTCGAGTGTCGCGCCCCCCGCCGCGACCACGAACGCCCAGATCGTCTCCCCGGCCAGCCGGTCGGGCACGCCGACCACGGCGGCCCGCTCGACTGCAGGATGCTCCAGCAGCACGCGCTCCACCTCCGCCGGGACGATGTTCTGCCCGCCCCGGATGATCAGGTCGCGCCTGCGGCCGACGATCCGGACGTACCCCTGCCGGTCCATGGTGGCCAGATCGCCCGTGTAGTACCAGCCATGCTCGTCCATCACGTCCGTGGTCGCACCCTCGTCGCGGAGATAGCCGGCCATCTGGCCGGGAACCCGGCAGGCCAGCTCGCCGACAGCCCCATCGGGGACCTCCCGCCGCTGGTCGTCGACGATCCTGACTTCGGTGCCAGGGAACGGGCGGCCCACCGACTCGGCGAGCTGCCGCTCGGGATCCTCCAGTCGCGTTACCAGGACGCCACCCCCGGTCTCGGTGCTGCCGTAGCCGACCACCACCGCACAGCCGAACGCCGCCCGCGCGCGGCGCACCAGCTCCGGCCGCACGGGCGCGGCGCCCAGGCCCACGACGAGCAGTGACGACAGGTCGTACCGTTGCAGGTCGGCGACGCCCAGCATCGCCTCGACCATGCTCGGGCTCGCGGCGAGGATATTCACCCGATCGCGCTCGATCAGCTCGAGCTCGCCTCTTGGATGGAACTTTTCCGCGACGACCATCCGGTGGCCGCCGAGAAGCGCGTTCAGCGCGACCCGGAAGCCAGCGATGCTGTGCAGCGGCAGGGGGGTGGTCCAGGTCTGCGGCCCGATGCCCTGCAGCAGCCGGCTGCGGTAGCGCCACAGCAGCGTGGCCACGCGCTTGGCGGTCTCGGCCGGCGAGCCCGAGAAGAAGCGGGTGTACAGCTCCTCCATGGCCAGGAACGAGTCGACCAGCCCCTGGTGGGTGTGCAGCACCCCCTTGGGAGTCCCCGTGGTGCCGGTGGTGTAGAAGACGGCGGCCAGATCGTTCGGCTCGATGCCGACGTTCGCGGTCTCCGCCGGCTGGGCGGCGGGAGCAATGACGTCGCCGAGCCGCCGCGCCCCGTCGGGCGCGTCGGGACCGGCGAAGATCAGCTCCCGCGGGCACGAGCCCATCCGCTGCAACTCGACCAGGTGGCCCCCGAGGTCGTTTCCCGGGACTCGCGGGACGGCCAGGACCAGCGCGGGCAGCACGTCGTCGAGCACGAAGGCGAGCTCACGGGGCTTGAGGGCCGGATTGATGGGGACCGCGACCCCACCGGCCCTGGCGACGGCGAAGAGCCCGCGCAGCGCCTCCCATCCGCTGGGAAGCAGCAGCACGACCGAATCACCTCGGGACAGACCGAGCCGGCGCAGCCCGACCGCGAGCCTGCTGACCTGCGCGTCGAGCTCCTGGTAGGTCAGATGAGCACCCGGAGCCACCACGGCGGTCCTGTCCGGGACGGAGTTCGCGGTGGCGCTGAGCGCTTCCCCGAGCGTCATGCCCCGACTCACACCGGTGCCGCTACGGTCCTGCCGCTGCGTCGCCACGCCGTGTCTCACCTGGTCGACAACTGAACCGGCAACGCCCGCAGCGCCCGGATCGCCGCCGGCTCCGGCCGCCAGTGCAGGGGCTCGGTGATGCAGCCGATGCTCGGGAAGCGGTCCAGCAGCATCGACAAGGCGACCTCCGACTCCAGGCGCGCCACCCACGCGCCGAGGCAGGCGTGCACGCCGGTGCCGAACGACAGTGGCCTGGGCTCAGGACGCCGCAGGTCGAGCCGATCCGGGTCGGTGAACCGCTCGGGATCGCGGTTGGCCGCGCCGATTAGGAGGATGATGCGGGACCCGGCCGAGATCACCTTGCCATCGACCTCGAGGTCGTGCGGCGTGTAGCGCCCATGGAGCTGGGCAGGCGAGTCATAGCGCAACAGCTCGTCGACCGCGTTGGTGATCAGGGAGCGGTCATCGCGCAGCAGCTCGCGCTGGTCCGGGTGCTGGAGCAGCGCGTGGATGCTGTTGCCCAGCATGTTGACGGTCGTCTCGTAGGTCGCGCCCAGCAGCAGGATGACGTTGGCCACCAGCTCGTCGTCGCTGATGGCCTCGCCGCCGTGCGTGGCCCCCAGCATCTCTGACAGCAGGTCGTCACGCGGGGCGCGGCGTCGTTCGGCGATCTGGTCGCGCAGGTAGGCATCGCAGGCCAGAACCGCGTCGGCCATCTTGCGAATCATCTCGGGGTTGAGGACCGACACCAGGATGCGGCCGATGGAGGCGGCCCACTGGCGAATCTGCGCGCGGTCGGCGGGGGGGATGCCAAGCCACTCGGAGAACATGGTCATCGGCAGCGGCTTGGCGAACTCGGCCACCAGGTCCACCGGCTGGTCGACGGGGAGTCGGTCCAGCAGCTCCTCGACCTTGGCGCTGACCAGCGGTCGCACCTTCTCCACCGCGCGTGGTGTGAAGAACCGGCCCATGAGACCCCGGAAGCGGCGGTGCTCCTGCCGGTCGGTGAACAGCAGCCAGCGCCCGACCTTGGCCGCGGGACTGGAAGGGTCCGTCATTGCGTCCTTGAGCCGGTCGAGCGTCTGCGGCCCGAAGAACTCCATACTGGTGTCCCGCTGCAACGCCACGACATCGGCATAACGGCTGAGCGCCCAGAACCCCAACGGGCTGCGGTGCACCGGTTCCTCGTCCCGCAGCCGGCGGTACACAGGATAGGGGTCCGCCCGCAGCACCGGATCGAACGGGTTGTAAAGTAAGGGACGCTTCGTGTTCAGCACGCCTCTGCCAGTTGTATACGTCCATGCGGATATGTAGGCTTGCACGGCGATGTCCCTCTGTCAACGCAAAGACCCCGTACCGCGAAGGGATTGCCGAAGGAATTGGCGTCGTCCTCCTTTCCGAGGAGAGTGACATTGAGCGCACGTCCCGTGGATGAGCCTTGCCTCAGCATCGTCGTACCGACCCGCAATCGCGTGGGATTTCTCCGCGAGTGTCTCGCCTCCATCCTGTGCGGGCGCGTGACGCGGCGGGGGATCGTCGTCGACGACGCCTCCGACGACGGCACGGCGGAGTGGCTGCGGGCGCTCACCGACCCGCGTGTCGAGGCAGTGTCCCTGCCGGCGAACGCAGGTCAGGCCGAGGCGCGAAACCGCGGACTCAGGCTGGTACGCACCCCCTACGTGATGTTCATGGACGACGACGACCTGCTGATCGCCGAGGCGGCTGACGAGCTCGTCGACCGCCTTGACCGCGAGCCCTCGGCGGTGGCTGCAATCGGCCGCAGCGTGGAGCTGGACGAGCATGGCCAGCACCACGAGCAGCTCGGCCCGTCGCGTGACCGCATCTGCACGATCTTCCCCGAGGTGCTCGCCGGCTGGTGCCCGCCGCAAGGTGCGACGGTGTTCCGCACCGAGGTCATCCGCACCGCGGGCGGGTGGTCCACCAGCCTCAAGGTGTGTGAGGACTACGAGTTATGGCTTCGCGTCGCCCAAATGGGGCCGGTTGCCCTGAGCCCCGTCGTCGCCGTCGAGGTGCGGATCCACGAGGGTCAGATCCTCCGGGCCGACGAGGAGGAGATGCTCTGCATCGGGAAGGAGCTCTCGCGCAGCGCCGCCCGGCAGTGGAAGGCCCCGCTGAGGGCAGCCCGTGTGCACGTTGCCGCATGGAACCGTTACCGCGCGCCAATCCTCGAGGACAAGGGCCATCCACTCGCCGCCGCCGCCTCGTACCTGGCGGCCATGATGGTCTCACCCGAGCTGCGACGGTCGGTGATCATCGGGCCGGAGATGCGGGGCGAGCTGCAGCGCCTCGTTCGCGACGTGGCGGGCAGGCGACCAGCGGGGCTGGGTGGTCGCGGCGTGACGGGTTGACGGGAAGGGGATCGTGGGCGCACGCGGACGTGGGAGCCCTGCACTGCCGTCGGGCCTGATCACCGGATCCTGGGTCACAGGCTGTGTTGGTGCCGCGTTGCTCGTCCACGCCCTGCCGGGCGTCACCGCGATCGATCGGGTGCGAAGATCGCTGTTCCCGAGGTTGGCGGGCATCGGTCGTCCCGAGCACGTCGCCCTCACCTTCGACGACGGTCCCGATCCGCGCTCGACGCCGCGCATCCTCGAGGCACTGGACGATCTCGCCTGGCGCGCCACCTTCTTCATGCTGGGCACGATGGTCCGCCGGGCACCCGGCCTGGCCCGCGAGGTCGCTACGGCCGGCCATGAGATCGCGTTGCACGGCGACGAGCACCGGAACCTGTTGAAGCTCGGGCCCGTGGCCGCCCTCCAAGAGGTACGCCGCGGCTGCGAGGCGGTGAGCGAGGCGACCGGCCACCGTCCCCGCTGGTTCCGGCCGCCGTACGGAGCGCTCACCACGCCGGCGCTGCTCGCGGCAGGCCGGCTCGGGCTTCGTCCAATGCTCTGGACGGCTTGCGCCGGCGACTGGAACGCCGAAGCCACCCCGGACTCGGTGGCCGCTGCGGTGCGAGCAGGGCTCCCTTCGGGCGGGACGCTGCTGCTGCACGATGCCAACCGCGACCCCGCCTCGGACGCGTGGCGCTCGACCCTAGGGGCGCTTCCGCTGCTGGCGGCGCATTTTGAGACGGCTGGCCTGGTGGTGGGCCCGCTCGCCGAGCACGGGATCGGACGTGAGACCCTCCTCAGGACCGGCTGAGCTGGGGCAGCTCCACGCCCTGCTCCGAGAACTGGCGCTCGTAGAGGCGCGCGTACAGGCCGCCGAGCTCGACCAGCTCGGCATGGGTCCCCTGCTCGACGAGGTGGCCTCGGTCGAGCACGAGGATAAGGTCGGCTGCCAGGATGGTCGACAGCCGGTGGGCGATCACCAGCGAGGTGCGTCCCTTGAGCAGCGGCCGTAGCGCGGCCTGGATCAGATGCTCGGAGACGGTGTCCAGATGCGACGTGGCCTCGTCCAGGATGAGGATCCGCGGGTCCTTGAGCATCACGCGGGCGATGGCGAGGCGCTGCTTCTCGCCGCCGGAGAGGCGATGCCCTCGCTCGCCGACGATCGTGTCATAGCCGTCCGGCAGTGAGGTGATGAAGTCGTGCAGATAGGCGGCCTTCGCCGCCGCCACGAGCTCGTCGTCGCTCGCGTCCAGGCGGGCGTAGCGGAGGTTGTCGCGGATGCTCGTGTGGAACAGGAAGATGTCCTGGAAGACAGTGCCGATGCGGCTGCCGAGGGAGTCGAGGGTGAGCTCGCGCACGTCCTGGCTGTCGACCAGGACCCGGCCCCGCTGGGGGTCGTAGGAGCGGGACACCAGGTAGGTGACGGTGGACTTGCCGGCACCTGTGGGGCCGACGAGCGCGACGAGCTGCCCGGGCTCGGTCCGGAAGGAGAGATCCTCGATGGCGGGACGGTTGTCCGGCCGGTAAGAGAAGGTGACACCCTCGAACGCGATCGCGCCACGACACGAGCTGAGCGGGCGGGCGCCTGGGGCGTCGGTGACCGCGAGTGGCATGTCGAGAATGTCGAACAGTCGCTGGAACAGCGCCAGTGAGCCGATCACGCTGACGTGCAGGCTGGCAAGGTCTGTGACGGCGTTGGACAGCCGCCCGGCGAGCACGACCACGAAGGTCACGATCGTGCCGACGGTGGCCTGGCCGTGGAGCACCAGGTAGCCACCGTAGAGCCAGAGCAGCGCCGGGCTGACGAACCACAGCGTCTCCATGAGCATCTGGAACCAGCGGCCGATCATCGCCTCGCGCAGCTCCAGGCGCCGCAGCTCCTGGTTCATGTCCCGAAAGCGCGTCCGCTCGTCGCGCTGCCTGACGAACGCCTTGACGAGCAGGATCCCGGAGATCCCAAGGACCTCCTGGAGGTAGGCCGTCATCCGGCCGAGCTGCTCCTGGGTCCGCTTGCGCGCCGCGAAGGTCTTTCGCCCGGTGCGCAGCGTCGGCAGGATCACCAGCGGCCCGACGAACAACGGGAGCAGCATCGTCAGGCGCCAGTTGATTACCACCATGAACGCCAGCGTGGCCGGCACCACCAACAGGTTGTAGATCATCCCGAAGACGGTGCCGCTGACGACGTCTTCCACTCCCTTGACGTCGTTGTTGATCCGGCTCATGACCTCGCCGGTCCGGCTCTCGGTGAAGAACCCGACAGACTGGTCGAGCAGCCGGTCAAACAGCTGGCTCCGCAGGTCGAACATGATGCTCTGGCTGATCGAGGCCTCCAGGAAGGACCGAGCGACGCCGAGCAGCCCGCCGACGACCGATGCCCCGAGGCCGGCGGCGACGAGCAGCGCGATCTGCGAGAAGCGCTCGCCGGGACGGGAGAAGGAGTCCAGGATCTCCTTGGTTATGAAGGCGGGGACCAGGCCGATGATAGCCCCTGCAGCGAGCAGTGCGAGCACCAGCGCTCCCTGGCGCCAGTGCGGCTGGAAGTAGCGAACGACACGTCGACGGAGCTTCGGGTCGCGGCGGGCGCGGAGCGCCTCTTCGTCCCAGTCGACCGCCAAGCTGCTGCCGCTGCAGTACTCCATCGCAGCAGCAGGATAGTGCGCACACAATCAGACGTAAAGCGCGGGACACGAGCGTGCCCGTGGGAATAATGGTGTGGCGTGCTGGCGAAGCAGCCCACCCAAGCCGGCTCCTGATCCGTCCCGGGGAAGCACGAGCGCCAGTTGTCGAGCGCTGCCACCTACACCTGATCCCGCTGCACGCCTTCGGCTGGGACCGCTGGGGCTGTCAGGACCGGCGTCGGCGGCGGGTGCCTGCGGACTCGGATCCGCCGACCGATGAGCAGCAACGCCACTATCAGGAGCGCGGCCGCGTAGGCCAGACTCGCCACCACAGCTGTCCACACCGAGAAGCTCGACCCGAGCGAGCTGTCGATCAGCTGTTCGGGACCGTAGAACGGCAGGACCTTGGCAAGCCCCACTGACGGGTCCAGGCTGAGCTGGATGCCCACCACCCCGATCAGGATCAGGGTGGCCTCCAGCTCTCGCGGTACGAGCGCACCGACCGCCAGGCCGAACGGGACCGCCACGAGCGCGACCAGCGCGACGCCGCCGCCCAAGGCCCAGGGCCGGGGCGGGTTGGACACGGCCGCCATGAGCGCCGCCGACCCGCCGACGATCGGCACGCTCATCGCCACGATACAGAGCAGTCTACCGGCCACCAGCTCACCTGCCCCCAGGCCGGCGATGGCGAGGCGCTCGTCGACGCGGCGAGCGGCGAGCACCGCGAAGATCGCCACCCCGGCCAGGGAAAAGGCCATTGCGATTCCCCCAGGGATCAGGGCGTGGGGGTCGTGTGGAGCCATCGCACCGTAGAACGACAGCGGCAGCGCGACGAGCAGGCCGAGGGCGAGCCAGCGCCGGGCCAGGTCACGGCCCTGCATCTCGGCGATTGTCAGGATCTGGACGGCGGCGTTGCTCACCTCAGCTGACCCCTTCCGAGTGCGGTTTCGATTCGGCCGTCGCTCGGCGCCTCGACCGGACCGATGGGTCGGGAGCGGCCGTCGGGATCGACAGCTCGACCACTCGGTCCACGCGGTCGAGCTCGGCCAGAAGGTGGGTGACGACCACAACCGCCCTGCCCTCGGCGCGCCAGACCTGCACATGGTCCCAGAAGTTGATGTATGCGCCACGGTCGAATCCCTGGTAGGGCTCGTCGAGCAGCAGGATCGGCGGATCGCCGAGGAGGGCGAGTGCCACGTTCAGCTTCTGCCGCGCGCCACCGGACAGCTCCCGCGCCGGATCGCGCCTCTCGTGGGAGAGCCCGAACCTTTGCAGCAGCTCCCGGCCCTCCATGACCGCGGCTGCGCGTGACAGTCCCACGGCACATCCGAACAGGACTAGGTGCTCGTCGGCGGTGAGCAGGTCGAAGACTCCCGGTTCCTGCGGGCAGTAGCCGATGCGGCCGCCGGCGAGCACCTGGCCCGCGTCGGGCGGCAGCACCCCGGCGCAGATCCGCAAGAGCGTCGTCTTGCCAGCGCCGTTCTCTCCCACCAGCGCCACCACCTCGCCGGCCCGGACTTCCAGCTCGGCATTCCGCAGCACCGGCCTGGTCCTGCGACGGAAGGACTTCCAGATGCCAGTCGCTGAGACCAGCGGCGGCTCGTTCATTCGGATCGAGACCTCCTGACCTTGTCCGCAGCACGCGGAGGGTCGGCACCCCGGGCTCTGGCCGGCCGACGAGCTGATCACCGCTCCGAGCCACGTGCAGGGCTTCTGAGCTGCTGCTCAGCGTCAATAGTAAAGCTCCGAAGGCAGGGCTGTGGGGCGCGGAAACTCATCCGGGTGCCGCGAGCGAACGCCTATGCCGAGCGGTGGGTGCAGACCGTCCGCGTGGAGTGTCTGGACTGGACGCTGGTGCTGGGCCGGCGCCATCTGCTGCGGTTGCTGCGCGTCTACGTCCGACACTACAACCGCCGGCGGCCGCACCGCGGTCTCGCGTTGAGCGCTCCCCTGCCTGGGGAGCAGCGTTCAACGTACGGCAGCCCTCACCCGGTCAGGCGTCGTGATGTGCTCGGCGGCCTCATCCACGAGTATCACGCGGTCGCAGCATAATGAACCTGCATATCCGCGCCCCACACGAGCACCGTGGCGCCCATCATTCCATCACCATCAGTGACCTCTATCTGGTAGCTTGCTCGGTCCGGAGGAAGTCTGAGCCGTCGGCTTCGGCGGGCATCAGCACGCTCGCCAGAACCAGCCGATCCGCTTAGACGGGAGGGGCCAACTGCCCCTCGACCGGCTCCGCTCAGCAGAACCACGGCTCGGTCAGGTACGGGATCCGCTCGCGCGGCGGCCCATGGTCGAGCTCCAGGAGCCGTACCCGCTGCTCGCTGGTGGCGTCGTCCGCGGTGACCTCGGACACCTGACGGAGCACCTCCTCCCGGGATGAGCGCTCCGAGAGGCTCTGCTCCACTAGCTTCAGGACGCGCCGCTGCAGCTCATCGACACGAGGATCCGGGTGAACCCACCGGTAGCAGAGCGCCTCGGCGTCAAACCCTTTCAGGAACGAACGCACTTCGGGAAGCTCGAGGAGGCGCGAGCCCTCGGGGATCAGCAGGCGGATGGCGTACTGAATGGGTGCGACGTTGCCGACGAGTCCGAGCCGGTGGATCGTGACGAGGAACTCGACGTACATGTCAAATGTCGTCCAAGGCGTGAAAGCCACGAACGTTGGATTGAACGACAGCCCGACGTCTCTCAGAAGGCCGACCACGTCGATGAAGTCCTGGCGCGAGTGGCGCTTGTCGAAGATCTCCAGGATCCGCTCGTGGAAGGCTTCGACGGCGCTGGTGACCAGCAGGCAGCCGGTGCCGCGCAGCACCGGCAGGTAGCGAGCGTGCTGGAGCAGGTGCTCGATCTTAATAGTCACGTCATAGCTGAGGTCCGGGAATCGCCGATGCAACGCCTCGACTACGGCGACGGCATGTGCCGGTCCGTTGAAGAAGTCCGGATCCCCGAAGACGATGTGCTCGGCACCTGCCTCAACCTGCCTGCTGATGTCCTCGAGGACCACCTCCCGCTGCACCACCCGAAAGCGCCCGCCGTAGACGGGCACGATCGGGCAGTGCCGGCACAGGTGCTTGCAGCCACGCGTGGTCTCGACGTAGCCGCAGACTTTGTGACCGCCGCCGGGCAGCTGCAGGCAGGCGTAGTCGGAAAGCGGCGGCAGCCCTGTCCGATCGGGTACTTTGAAGCGCTGGCGCGACAGGGAGACCAGAGGCAGAGTCTGACGTCCATCGCCGGACCGGGGCCTGCGCAGTTCGCGCACCTGCTGGGCCAGGGTGACGAGCGGCTCCTCGAACTCCCCGCCGATGATCGTGTCGACGCCCAGGCTCCGAAGGAAGCCCTCGTTCATCGGCGCGTACAGCCCGTAGACGCACAGGTGCGCCCTGGGGTTGATGGCCCGCACGCGCGGGATCACCTGTGCGGCAATGCGGGTGGCAGTGTGCATGGGGACGTAGAAGGCGACGATATCGGCGGTGACGAGAGGCGGCTCCTGCAGCGGTTGCACGGCCAGATCCATGCAGGTGACGTCGACGCCGGCTTCGCGGAGCCAGGTGGCAGGCGAGGCGAGCCCGAACGGCTGATGTCCAAGCTCGTAGGTGGAGATCAAGACGGCGCTCAGCGGCTGCGATGCTGCCTGCCGGCCGGTCCGGCCGGCGACGATCGGCGACCGGCTAGGCTGCACGGGGATTTTCCCACCCGGCGCCCGCCCGGCCGGCGGTGATCGAGACGTCGGCCTTCCACGTCCTCGAACGAGCGCCTTCAAGGCAAGCCAAAAGCCATCGACCAGGATGACCTGGTCGATCGACATTATTGCGGAATGAGTGCATCAACGCCTCTAAGGGAAGAGCAGACTCAAGAAAGCACTTGGCCAACCGGTTGTCAACCGTCCCTCCAGCCTGATGCGCAGCCGCCTGTAGCGGGGCAAGCGCTACCTTCGGGGGGTTGACATGGCCCTAGCCGAGTGATCCCCTTTCTTGGGTCTGTCGAGACTCGAGGATTGGCCCAGACCCCACCGATTTGTCGGTTCGGGGTGCACCAGGTCGACACAGCCGAGCACCGATCGAGGGGGTCATCGATGGCGCCCAGGGACGTCTCCGAGCGAATCCAGTCACAGCTCGCGCTCGACACAACGCCCGTCGGGCTCGCCTTCGTGCAAGAGCCACCCTCAGGGGTCCGGGTGGAGGAGGCGGCGGTCCCCTCCGCCTGCACCTTCTGGCGTCGCGCCGAGCGCGGCCTCTTCTACGCCGCAGCCGAGCAGCACCTCAACTGCCAGGTCGGCGCCATGGTGATGGGCTTCGAGCTGCCGGCCGCCGTCCAAGAGGAGCTGGGCGGGCTCGTGCAAACGATGTGCGCGAACAACTACCTCGCACCAGAGGAGGGCGACAAGATCCCGTCGATGCGCGGGCAGGCCGCGGGAATCGTGTACGGACCCCTGGCGGAGTTCCCGTCCACGCCGGATGTCGTGCTTCTCTGGCTCACGCCCAAGCAGGCGATGCTCTACAGCGAAGCGGCCGGGACGGCGAGTTGGGCCGCCCCTCCGTCGAGCGCGACCGGCCGGCCTGCCTGCGCGGCCCTGCCACTGGCGATCGAGGGCGGGGAGCCGAGGCTGTCACTGGGCTGCATGGGCATGCGGACGTTCACCGAGGTGGCGGACGACCGGCTGTTGGCGGCAATCCCAGGCAGTGGCCTTGACAAGTTCGTCCTGGCGCTGGATCGGATGCTCTCGGCCAACCAGTTCATGGAGTCGTACTACCAGCAGCGCAAGGCGACGGTTGGCGGCAGCGCCGCGTAGGCCGACCGCTGGCATCACTTCGGCGCGTGTGGGTGCCAGAAAGTCGGTCGTGGGTGCTGAGCTGCGAGTTCGCCAGAGGAATTGCCGGGCCGCGATGATCGGCGCATGACCCTGCGACTGCTCTATCTGCTGTTCGTTTGAGTTTCTGAACCCAACGGGAGTCAGCCGCAGACCTGCGAGAAGACGCGGGTCATGTTCCCGCCGATGATGCCGGCAACCTCGGCGTGGCTGAACCCGGTCCGCCGCAGCGCCGCCGTCAGGACGGGGAAATCGGGTTCTCCGCGGTAGCCGGCCACCAGGCCGGGCACGCCGTTCATGTCGGTGCCGATACACAGCTTCGCGGGCCCGGCGATGCGGGCAAGATACTCGGCGTGGCGGGCGAAGTCGTCCGGGTCGGCGAGCCCCCTGCCCCGGGACCGGAACGGCCACAGACCCACCAGTCCTCCGGTGTCGGCGATCGCACGGATCTCGTCGTCGTTCAGGTAGCGCGGAAAGTCCTGCAACGCCCTGGCACCGGTATGCGAGCTGATCACCGGCATCCTGGTGCGCTCGCAGACCGCCAGCGTGGTGGCGCGGTCGGCGTGCGCGAGGTCGATCAGCATGCCGCGTGCGTTCAGCTCGGCGACCACCTCGGCCCCCCGCGCGGTCAGGCCGGGGTCGCGCCGGCCCGACCGCACCGCCGGGCTGGACGGACGCCGGTTCCAGGACATGGCGATGGTGCCAGGGCGTTATCGGCGAAATGGACCAGGCCCACCACCCGAACGCCGGCGGCGTGCAGGTCGGCCAGTCGGGCGGGATCCCCGCCGACGGCGTCGGCGCCCTCCCGCCCCAACACGACCGCGGGCCGGCCAGCGTCCTTCGCGGCTCGGAGCTCGGCAATCGTCGTGGCGAGCTGGCAGCCGGCCGCTGCCGCATCGGCTCGGAGCTTGTCGAGCTGGCGGTGCACCGCGGTCCAGTCACTGGCCGGCCAGTACCACCGGGTGACCAGGCGATCACCGACCGCCGCGGCGATCACGTCCACGCCCGCAGCAGCCAGTGCGGCGAAGGTCACCTCGGCTGGGTGCGACCGCACGGTCGCCCGGCGCAGCGCCTGAACCGGTGGTGGCAGCAGGTGCGTGCCGTGGGTGTGCGCGTCGATCACCAACGCCATCTGGGCGGGTGCCGTCGGCGTCCACGCCTTGGGCGGCGGGGATGGCCGCAAGCAACTCCTGGATGCGGGCGGTGAGCGTGCCGATCTGGGCGCCAAGCGCGTCGATCTGGTCCAGCAGCATGCGGGCCAGCTCGGCGTGGTGGTCGTCGAACCGGCCGGTCAGTGGGGGAGCGGGGCGCTCGGCTCAAGCAGGGCGACATCGTCCTGGTGTGTGGAGCGACCGGCGGCCTGGGCAGCTACGCGGTGCAGCTGGTGCGGAACGGCGGCGGGATCGCGATCGGCGTGGTGAGCTCGGAGGAAAAGCGGAAGTTCCTTGCCGAGCTCGGCTGCGACGTGGTCATCAATCGCGAGAAGCTCGGGCTCGACCTTGATGGCGCGGCCGGCGGCGGCCCTCCGGTCGAGGCGTGGCGCCGGCTCGGCAGGGAGATCCGGCGACAGGTCGGCGAGGACCCGCACATCGTCTTCGAGCACGTCGGGCGCAAGACCTTCGCCGCCTCCGTCTATGTTGCACGGCGTGGTGGGTGGTCGTGACCTGCGGCTCGACCAGCGGGTACATGCACGAGTTCGACAACCGACACCTGTGGATGCGGCTCAAGCGCATCGTCGGCAGCCATGGAGCGGCCTCGGGATCGAGGACTGGGAGCTGCGGCGGCGGCTCGGCGAGCGGCGCCTCACACCCTTTCGGAACTTGGCCGACGCATCCTTGATGACGGTGTAGAGGGGAATGAGCAAGAGGTCACCAGCATTGCCCAACGTCTAATTGGACGTTTCGGACTGCTTGAACGGCTCGGACCGCCTGGACGACGGCTCGGGCCGCGGCGGGAGCAGGGCGGTGCGGCCCTCGGGGTCCTCGGGGCTGCGATGGCGCGGGCGGACCGGCTCCAGCGGCTGGTCAGAGCGCAGGCGCAGGCTGCGGCGCTCGCCCGACCAGGGCGCCGGCACCGCCACCAGCTTGTCGGCGAGCAGGTAGGCGGCTGTCTCGTAGTTCACCCGCCAGCCGCGGAAGTGCCGCCAGGCCTCCTCCCGGGACCGCTCCATCGGGAAGCCGACGGCCTGCAGGCGGTCGAGCCCGTCCTCGAACTCCTCGTAGGTGAGCGCGATCGGCGCGTCGGGCCGGGGGTCGGCGGGTAGCTCGATCCTGTAGACGCCGGCCAGGGCCCGCAGCCCGAGGAAACCGGTGCGCAAGCAATGCCGGGCCGCCGACGGCGCCCGGCTCGGGACGAGCGCGAGGTACAGAGCGGCGGCGTCCAGCACCGCGAGCAGGCTGACCACCCACGAGCGCAGCGGATACGGCGAGCGGAAGGACATCAGCCACGGGTAGTTCACGTGGCTCTCGGTGAGGTCGGCGGCCCACCGCTCCCAGTCGTTGAAGAACGGCCCGAGCGAGTCGAGGCTCCCGATGAGCTGCTCGCGGGCGAGCAGCTCGACCCCCCAGGCGGGCTCCCCGGCGCGGCTCTCGAGCATGTTGACCAGGGTCTCGCGGCGGTTGTAGGCGCCGTAGATGGTGGGCAGGTAGCCGATCTCGAGGGCGACCACGACCAGGCCGGTGGCCGCGGCGACGAACGTCACCACGGTGGCCCCTGCCTGGGGGAGGAGGCCACGCCAAGGGTAAACAGCGACGAGCCGGCCAGGCGGAGCGCGGGTATGAAGCCGTCGCCGGTCAGCGGCAGGAACAGCAGCGCGTAGCCGAGGATGAAGAGCAGCAGCCAGGCGCCGAGCATGGCGAGCAGCGACAGCGGACCGAGCAGGCCGAGCAGTCGGTCCTTGGACTCGTAGCGCCGCATCCGGCCGGCGGCAGCCATGAACGGCTGGCGGATCGCACGCCAGACCGCGTAGGAACTGCGCCCCGGGTGCCGGTACGCTGGTGGCCGCCATGCGTTACTTCGCCACCTCGATCCCTGGGCTCGCTGCGATCCTGGCCGACGAGATCGCCTCGTTGCCGGGGGTGACGGTCGGGCAGGGCCACGAGTGCGACGGCCGGAACGACGTCGTGCCGTTCTCCGCCTCCTCCAGCGCCCAGGACCTCTTCGGGCTGCGGGTCAGCGAGGACATATTCGTTGAGGTGTCGTCGGCCCGGCGAGGCCGGACCGCCCGCGACCTGGTCGGGCGCCTGGTCGACGACCGCGCGCTCGACCAAGCCCTGTCCGTCTACGGCGCGCATGTCCAACCCTTGCGGGCTCGGATGACGTTCCGCGTCATCGTTCGGGTCCTGTCCGAGCGCCAGTTCCTCCGGTCGACGCTGCGAGACGAGTTGACGCGAAGGATCGGCGCGAGCAAACCGCGATGGAGGGTCGGGGATCCCGCCTCGCTGGAGTTTTGGGCGCTGGAGACCAGACTAGGGCTGTTTCGCTTGGGGCTGCGGCTGACGGGAAGCTCGATGCGCCACCGCGACGGGCGGGTGGTCGAGCGTCCCGGCGCGCTGCGGCCCACCGTCGCGGCAGCAATGGTGCGGCTGCTCAGTCGCCCCAGCTTCGACGGCGTCTTGCTCGACCCGTTCTGCGGATCGGGGACCATCCTCACTGAGGCCGCGGCCGTCGGGTGGCGCCCCCTGGGGGCGGACCTCGATCCCGAAGCGGTCAAGGTGGCCCGCTCCAATGTGCAGGGAGCGGCGTGGCTCCTCGTCGCCGATGCCCGTCGTCTTTCCCTTGTCGCACAGAGCGTCTCCGCCGTCGCCAGCAATCTTCCCTTCGGGAAACAGTACCGGATCCAGGGGTCGGCAAGCCGCTGGTTCGATGCAGTGCTCCAAGAGATGACGCGTGTGACCCGTCCAGAAGCCACCATCGTGCTGCTCGTCCCGCCGCTGCCAGCCTTCGAGCGTGCCCTGGCCAAGGAGTCGCTCCTCGGCGACGTGCAGCGGACCAACCTACGCCTGCTCGGCATGCCGACGACCCTCTGGCGGCTGCGACGGAAGTGAGGTCGGCTGCGAGCGGAGCAACGGCCGCAACTCGACGCCTCCCAGCAGCCTCGGGACGGCGAGAAGACGGAACTTGTACGGCTCGTCTCCACGGCCGAAGTCGTAGGTCCGGAAGCCATGGCCGATCATCCACTCGACGGCCTTGACAGCCCGTTGCACAAAGGCAGTATGGAGGTCGCCACGAGCGTCTCCTTGGTGACTACCTGCCTTGCTGGCAAGTCGCCGCGGGTGGCGGCCAGCCTGCTGCAAGGGAGTCGACGGGGGGACCGAGGCCTGGCTGGAGGTCCTATTTCGGCGGCGCCCACCCGGCCGATTCCCTCGACGCGAGCCGGTCCCAGGGCGGAAGGAAAGGGACCGCCACTGCTGGCCGCAGGGCGATCCCTCCGCAAGGCCGCACGATGGCCGACCGTCAGCCGCGATGCGGCGCCGGGGTGGCGACCTCATCGCCCGGTGGTCAGCGCGGCGCGAGCCGCATGCCCGTGTGGTGCGCCATCCGGCGCGATCAGATTCAGGAGATCAGGATGTGGATCGGCCCAGAGGAGGCCGGATCGGGGGTGGCCCCCAGGGAGTCGCCCGCCGCGCCGGTGACCGTGATGCCCGAGTAGGTCACCGACTGCAGGAACAGGCTCTGTCCCGACGGGCAGAGGAATCGTCAAATCCTGTGGATCGCCGGTGAGAGCATGATCACGCGGCGACCTTGTTGACGTCCTCGTTGGCCTCAAGGCGTTCTACGCCTGGGCTGAGCGCGGCCCATCGGCCCACTGCTCCGCCACCTGTTCACCGCTGGGCCATGGCTGCCGCCTGCGCTCAGCCCTGGCTGACGCCGACGGCGTGCAGCGCCACGCGGGGTTCCCTGGGCCGCTGCCATGGGACGCGCGGCGGGCGGTCGTGTGAGTGTTGCCGTTGACCAGCGCCAACACCCGAAGGCTGCGTGACTGCGCGGACCAGGGCGACGTGAGAGGCAACCCGTGTGGTGACGCTGCTGTCAGCCAGGGCTGAGCGCAGGCGGCAGCCACGGCCCGGTGGCAAACAGCTGACGAAGCGCCGCCAGCTTGTCCAGCCCCCACTTGGCAGCGGTCGACAGGTAGGACTGCACGACGGCGAAGTCGGCCAGCCCCTGTAGGGTGCGCCAGCAGCCACCCGAGGCGCGTTGCTGCACCTTGACCGGCCGGACGTCCCGCTCACTTTGGTTATTGGTGAAGTCGACCGAAAGGTCGGTCGCAAACCGCAAGATCATCGCCTCGTGCTTGGCGAACCGGCGCGCCAGCCGCAGCCCGTCCTTGGCGAGCCGGGTCCGTCGCCGCTGGTTGTCGGCCATGCCCTTGGCGACCGCGCCCCGATACCAGGCCACGATCCGCTGAAGCGTGGCCGCCTCCAATGCCTGGGCGCCTGCCGCCCGCGCCGCGCCCGCTGCCCGGTTGGCATACACCAGCAGGTCGGCCATGGCCTGCGCCCACGCCTGCCCCGACGAGTCGGCCTCCCAGACGGCCCGCAGGTCCCGCAGGCTGTGCGCGCCACACCAGGCGTGCACCGCGTCCACCAGGTGCGCGTACCCGGCGTAGCCGTCCCGCATGATCGTGCCGGTGTGGCCGACCAGCACCCCACCCGCGTCGATGTCGTCGGCGGACCGGCCGCCGGTGTGCAGGTGGGTGAGGAACTCGGTGCAGGCCACGTGCACGTACACAAGGCCGCCGGCGGCCCGCCCCGGGGTCTCGTCCACGTGCAGAACCCCTGCCTGCCCAAGCAGCCAGCGGACCCGCTCCATGAACGGCCCAAGCAGCCCAGCGGCCCTGCCCCGCACCCCGGCCACAAACCCCACCGAGCAACCCACGCCCAGCATGTCGCCCAGCAGCCTGGCCGCCCGCCCCACCGGCACGTGGTTGCCCACGGTGAGGTTGGCGGCATGCGCCCAGACCCCCGGGCCGTACTGGACCCGCCCGCCCACCCCCGCAGGCGCCTGCCCGATGGTGGTCGTCCCGCACACCGAGCAGATCCGCGCCTGCACCAGGTACTCGGTCACGATCGGGCGCGGCGGGGGCGGGGGCGCCTCGAACACCTGCCGCTTGTGCGCGGCATCCACCGGCGTGTCGGCAAGGTCGCACCCGCACCCGCCGCATGTGGCCGGCGCGCACACGACCGCGTGGTCAGGGTCGGGCACCTGCACCAGGGTGGCCCCCGGCGCGCCGGGCTGCTTGCCGGGCTTGCGCCCCGAGCGGCCCCGCAGCGACCGGTCTCGGGCCTTGCGGGGCGTCTTGGTGTAGGGGCTATCGGAGCTGGGCGGCTTACCGGAGTTGGAGGAGTCCCGGCCCGCCCGGCGCTCCAGCTGCGCGACCCGGTCGGCAAGGACCACCACCTGCGACCCCAGCTGGGCGATCCGCGCGTCCCGTGCCGCCAGCGCGGCCTGGTGCAGCTCGGCCTGGGTCGCGATCACCGTCCGCAGCTCGGTGTTGACCGCACGCTGGCGCCCCAACGCCGCGCGCAGCTCATCGACCGACAAGGTGGTGACCTCAAGCGGCTCAGGCTCGGACATGCGCGACATGATCGGCACGTCGGGAGCTGAAGGTCAACTCGGTCAGCTCATGCCACCATGCCGACGGTCACCACGACCGCGTTCACCCTTGCTGAATAGCTACTCTTGGTGAATAGCTACGATTCGAGTTGACGTCCAATGTGATTTGTACAATTTCGTGGTCAACCGGGGACCAGGAGGTAACGGCCAGGTAATCACCGCACGTCGTGAAGCAGAGCCTGCCCCGGTCATTGCCTTGCATGCCATCGGGATTGGCGTCACGCCCGCCGGAGTGCACGCTTGATCCGGTTGCGCCGGGACAGTGCTTGACCTGAACGCGCTTGATCGCGTCCTGGAGGCGGCGCCACGCTCCCAACATCAGGAACCGTTGGCGGCATTCTCGTCATCATTGTCGCCGATCTGGAGCGGGAGGATCGCGGCCAACCCGCGCCGGTCGACCGAGGCGAGCACCATCAGCGCTCGACCCGGCCCGAAGGTGGCGCACCAGGGGAGCACCCAGTCCGCCAGCTGGAAGATGGACTGGAGGCGGCAGCGCTCGGCGAGGGCCCGCCAAGCTGGCGCCAGCAGCTGCAGCTCGTTGGCGCTTCGGATCAGAGGGGTCTGCAACAACCACGCTCGGCTTCGAGCCGATCCTCGGTGGCTGGCCGTTCCAGACGTAGGGGAGGGCCAAGGCGCGCCGCTGGCGGTCGGTCCAGGGATGGCCCATGTCGGCGAGGGCGAGTCCCGTTCCCACTGAATGTGGCCTGGCAATACTTGAACAGCAGGGCCCGGCGATCGGTTTCCGCGACCCAGGGTAGGGAGCCGTGGGTGACGGCCTCCGTGAAGATGACCACGCTTCCTGCCTTCTGCGGGATCTGAGCCACCGGGAAGGTCTCGCTCGTCAGGTCGGCGATGGTCGTCGGGATCGGGAAGCTTCAAGCTGGGGTTCGTGCTGGACGCCGTCGGTATCCGGCAGTGACATCCCGAAACGGAGGTCCCGCCTGCTGCGCCGTCTCAAAGGCGGGACTGGACTGCCCGAAGGATGCCCTTGCTGTCTTGGACGAAGTGAACCGGCCGCATCTTCTGGAACCAGGAACGCTGACGTGCCGAGTAACTGAGGATGTGCTCGAGCGCCTCCGCACGAACCAGGTCGAGCTGCCGCTTGGAGAGTCGGTCGAGCGGGGCTCTCATCCGATACGCCACCTCGAAGAACTCTCGGTACCCATGCGTCTGGAGAACCTGGTTCCGCGCTTGCGATTGCCAGCGTCGGTACTCCTGACTGAGCCCATACCGCGCGTCCAGTGCTAAGACCTCCTCGTGGAGGCCCAGCCGCAACTGGCTGTCGAGGGTCCTGGTAATACCAGCTTTCAGCCGGGAGCGAGGAGGCTCGAGCCCGAGGAGCAACCCATCGTAGCTTTGCGCAGCATCTAGCCTCTTGCGCTGGCCCGGGCCGGCCAATGCGCGAGCCAAATGGGTGAGCACCTGCTCCCAGTTGCTCTGGTGAACGCGCCGAGCGCTCTCGGGGTCGATTCTGCGGAGCAGCCGGTGGGCGGCCGCGACCTCGGATTTCGGGAACTCGGTCCGGAGGCGATCCACCTCGGCGGAAAGGTCCTCGACGGCCCAGCCCTGGAGGATCGATTGCACATAGGTGCCGGTGCCACCCACCACGAGGGGGAAGTGTCCACGAGCGATGATCTCGTCGATCGCCTCGAACGCCAGACGCTGGTATTCCCACAGCGGGAGCTTTCGAATCGGTTCCGCGACGTCGATGAGATGGTGTCGGACGAGGGCGCGCCGGGCAGGCGTTACCTTACTGGTGCCGATATCCATGTTTCGATATACCTGTCTGGAATCTGCGGACACAATCTCGACCTGCGTGCCGGTGGTCCGCTCAAAGAGCTCCGCGAACTGTAGCGAAAGCGCCGTCTTGCCGGAGGCGGTTGGCCCATAGAGAGCGCCGACGACGGGACTTCGTCCCGGCTTGAAGCGATCTCCCTGTACCTTGGACATCGGGTTGCGAGAGCCATACGGGGTCGGCTGAGGCGCCATAATTCGATTTCGCTTGGCCGGTCTTGCTCGGACAGGCGCTCGATCGTAGCACCACTGCCAGACGATCAGGCGTACGGATGGAGCGCGTGAGTATCGGCTTTTGGCCACAGCATACCTGTACGAGGTGTTTCGAGCAGGCTAGTACTCCAGCCGTAGTTCGTGACCTGGCTGGTCGGGAGTGGGCAGGGCCGGCGAGCAGACAAGGGCGGCCACCGTTGATGATCGGGTGTTATGTGGACAACCGAAGATCAGACGGTGGCCGCGGGCCACAGCGTAGACGTTGACCCGGCCCGCTGGCAGGAGCTGTTGGAGGAGTTGCTGGGTCGGGTCGCGGGTCGGTTTGGCCGGGTGGATCTGCGGCGGCGGGCCAGGGCGTTTGTGTGGGGGCTGCTGGCGGACCTGCCGCGCCTGAACTGCTGGACGATCGCCGAGCACGTCGGCGACCCCAGCCCTGATGGGATGCAGCATCTGCTCGGCCGGGCGGTGTGGGACCAAGACAAGCTGCGCGATGACGTCCGCGACTACGTCACCGAGCACCTGGGCGATCGGGGGGCGGTGCTGGTGGTGGACGAGACCGGCGACCTCAAGAAGGGCACCTAATGCCGAGGTCGGCATTAGGTGCCTTATGACGAGCGTGTGGTTATGCCGAAGTACGGTCCTGAGTTGTTGTGAGTGTTGATGCCTGAGTCTGGCTGAGCGGCATTACCGCCGTGGTGGCCGGTGGTGTCTCGTGTCGGGTCGGTGAGTCCCATCGACAGACAGGAGACGATCATGGGCTCTCGCATCACCGGCCGGCGTCGGGGACCGATCATCGTTGCCGGACCGCTCGCGCCGTTTGCTGACGGTTTGCGCCGCGATCTGGCCGGTCAGGGATATGCCCTGGACACGGTCGGCGACCACGTGCACCTGTTCGCGGATCTGAGCGACTGGCTCGCCGGCAGCGGTTGGGCCGCGGCAGATCTGACCACCGAGGTAGCGGAGGAGTTCCTGCGCGAACGGCGCGCGGCCGGCCGCCGTGTCGGGGTGACCACTCGCGCGATTGCACCGATCCTGGGCTATCTGCGCCGCTTGCAGGTCGCGCCGCCGCACGCCGCAGCGGTCCTGGCTACCCTGCGCGACCTCCTATTGGCCGAGTACCGCCACCATCTGGAGGGTGAGCGTGGGCTGTCGGCAGGGACGGTCACGCACTACCTACGATGCGCGCGGGTGTTCCTGACCTGGCTGCCGGAACCGTTGGTGGAGTCGTTGCCGGCGCTGTCGGCCGGGCAGGTCACCGACTACGTGCTGGGCTGGACCGGATCCAGGCGGGGCAAGGCGGTGGACACCGTGACCCTGCCCGCGCTGCGGTCGCTGCTGCGGTTCCTGCACGCGGCGGGTCATGTTCGGTGGCCGCTGGCGGGGGTGGTCCCGGCTGGGCGGCGCCGGCCTACGACCGTGGGCATGCCGCGGGCGGCGTCCCGCGATCACCTGCGGGCAGTGCTGGCCGGCTGCGATCGGGACAGCGCGGCCGGCCGCCGCGACTACGCGATCCTGCTGATGATGACGCGGCTGGCTCTGCGCGGCGGGGAAGTCGCCCGGCTGCAGCTTGCCGACGTCAACTGGCGGGCGGGTGAGCTGAGGATCCGCGGCAAGGGTGGGCGGGTCGACGTTCTGCCGCTGCCCGCCGACGTGGGTGAGGCGATGGCGACCTACCTGCTGCGCGCGCGACCGGCCACCTCGTCCCGGAACTTGTTCGTCACCCTGGTGGCCCCGTTCACCGGCCTGGCCACGTCGACGGTCACGGTGATGGTTGCTCGCGCCTGCGAACGCGTGGGCGTGCCGCGATTCGGGCCGCACGGAATGCGTCACGCAACGGCCTGTGACCTTCTCGCGGCCGGCGCGTCGATGGAGGAGATCGGCCAACTGCTGCGCCACGCCCAGCAGCGCACCACGGCCATCTACGCCAAGCTCGACCAGGCCCGGTTGGCCGAGCTGGCCATACCCTGCCCGCAGGGAGCCGCGCGATGAACCTGCGTGAACGTGTCGAGGAGTACCTGGCGATGCGCCGGTCTCTGGGCTACAAACTGCACGGCGACGGCCGGATGCTGCTCGACTTCGCCGACCGGCTCGACAGCACCGGCCAGACCACGGTGACGGTCGCCGCTGCGTTGGCGTGGGCGATCGAGCCGCAGGGCGCGTCGCCGAACCATCGGCGCCGGCGGCTTAGCGTGGTGCGTTGCTTCGCCCGCCACCTGGCCGCGTTCGACGCCACCTGCGAGATCCCTCCGATCGACCTGCTCGTCGCCCGTGCGCACCGGCCGACCCCATACCTGTATTCGCCTGACGAGGTCGCGGCGCTGGTGCATGCGGCCGGCACGATCTCGGCACCCCTGCTGGCCGCCACCACCCAGGCCGTGATCAGCTTGCTGGCGGCTAAATGCTTCCTGTGAGGTCATGCTGCATGATCGAGTTCCTCCCTGACAGGCGGCAGCTGGTTGGGCGCGAACGGGCTGCCGATCTGCCCGAGCACCTGGGCCGGGGTGATCGTGTGCGCCCACGCATCGGCGTCAGC
>WNGL01004845.1_pt1 | contig 30420 bp, 30 predicted proteins | sample 5400591 | NCBI WGS metagenome assembly WNGL01 (sample SAMN13153377, study PRJNA577476) | soil metagenome | isolation source: 80 cm soil or saprolite under Garry oak tree replicate 1 | place: USA:California | collected 2016-06-15 | reverse complement strand
CTTTGGATAATCCTGTCGCTGTTGTATAGGAAAATGAAGAAATCAAATAATCTGTGTAAATATCCAGCATTTGTTTATCCATGGCAGAATATTTACTCTAGCACATTTTTATCCTGTTGTCTCTGCGTAACATGAGTTAATAATTTTGATATTTATCAGACAGCAGGAGGAGCAAATAAAGCACTGGTTGAAGACTTTGGTACAACAACAGATTCGCTCGGAAGGATAAATATTCAATTTGCAACAGTAACCGATAACGCAATGATCAATGGTATTGAAATAGCAAAGAATTAATAAGCCTCTTTTGTAGAAAAACTTAATTGGTAACGATTATTTTCCCTGTTTGTTCATGATGAAACTGATTGTGGTAGCCATACGTTCCAGGCGTTGTAAACGTATGAGTAACTGATGAACCGTTATTAAAAATTCCGAAGTTTAGCTCTTTATGTAGTTGATTGGTTGGATAATTATCTGAGTTGACTGTTTGTTGCTTGCCGCTTTCGTTCTTCCAACGGACAGCACTGCCTACTTTAATTGTTACTTCTTTTGGAGAAAACCCGTTTTTATCAAGATTTATTGTAACTTCTTTTGGTAATGGTTTTAGTTGATTTACCGAAGCTTTATTATTTTGATTTGAATGTTTGATGGATTTCCAAATGAATATCCCAATAAGCAAAATTAGAATTACTATGCAAGTAACGATAACATGCTTTTTATTCATGGGTTGAGTATAGCAAGTCAAAGTTTGAAAAGAAATACTTTGAAGCTCAAGTGTTTATCTTCCTTATGGAAAAGAGTATAATATGAGAATGATACAGCTTCTGGGGCTTATGCTCTCCTCCTCGCTGATTACCGCAATCCTTCTGGTACCGTTTATCGACTTTTTATATAAGATTAAGTTACGAAGAAAAGACCAAGTCACCACGGATATGTTTAACAAAAGGACTCCTCTTTTTGATAAATTCAATGCATGGAAAGTCGGGACACCATTTGGCGGAGGAATATTAATTATCGTGGTTGTCAGCATTTGGACAGCATGGTCATATGGTATTTTTAATGTTAAAACAAATCCATGGGAAGTCTTTGTTATCTTCTTTTCTTTCATCAGTTTTGGGGCTCTGGGATTTTATGATGATTTAAAAAAATTAGCAGCTCCCGGACAAGAAAAGTTTTTTGGACTGCGGTTTCGGCATAAATTTATCATTCAATGGATCTTGGCATTTATTATCGCAGCAATTTTTTATTGGCAACTACACTATGATTTTATTTTTATTCATGGCGTTGGGCAATTATTTTTAGGTGTTCTCTTTATTCCTTTTGCGGCTTTTGTAATTGTCGGGTTTGTCAATGCATTTAATATTACCGATGGTCTGGATGGCCTGGCAACGGGACTTCTTATCATTTGTTTGCTTGCCTTTCTTGCGATAAGTTCTGTCCAGGTGGACCAGTCTCTTGGTATTTTTATTGCAGTTCTCATCGGCAGTGCCGCATCATTTCTTTATTTTAATATTTATAAAGCTCGTATTTGGCTTGGCGATGTCGGTTCCCTTTCCCTAGGAGCAGGACTTGCAGTGACTGGACTTCTGACGGGAAAAGCCTTTGCGCTGATGATTATTGGTGGAGTTTTTGTTCTTGAAGTTGGGTCTTCGTTAATTCAATTGTTGAGTAAAAAATATCTCGGCCATAAAGTTCTTCCGGCTGCTCCTCTGCATTTATATCTGTTGAAAAGAGGATGGGAAGAACCCAAAATAGTCATGCGCGCGTGGCTCATCGGCTTTCTCCTTGCCGTTCTTGGTGTCTTTATCGCTCTCGTTTGATATGATAAAGATGGCTCATGAAAGCACGATTTCACTTCAAAAAAGTAAATACAGGAAAATTTGACTTAGTTCTTTTTCTCTTAACGATTACCCTAACACTTTTCGGTTTGTTAATGGTCTTTGATGCTTCATCAGTGATTGCTTTTAACCTCTTTGGCGATAAATTTGCCTATATCAAAAGCCAGTTGGTGTGGTCGGTGATTGGCTTGACTGCGCTCTTCTTTTTTTATCGAATAGATTATCACAAATTATATTACCTCGCGTTGCCATTGCTTGTTACTGCACTGCTCTTGCTCGTTTTGGTTTTTATGCCAGGTATCGGATCAGGAGCAAAAGGTGCAAATCGTTGGGTGAATTTTGGTTTTGTCACGTTGCAGCCCGCGGAATTTGTCAAACTTGGTCTTGCGATTTATCTTGCTGCGTGGTTTTCTCATAAAGAAAAAGGGAGATTTTTTGCATTTCTCCTACTCATGGGAGCGATATTATTTTTGGTTATGCTTGAGCCGGATTTGGGAACTGCATCTATCATTATGAGTGAGTCAGCAATTGTGTATTTTCTCTCGGGGGGAAGCATAATGCAATTTTTTATCGCAGCGCCGGTTGTTGGGTTGATTGGATTTTTCTATATTATCCTCCAGCCATATCGGGCTTCGCGTCTGACGAGTTTTCTTAACCTTGGAAACTCACTCACCAACACATCCTATCATGTCAAACAGATCCTCATCGCCCTTGGGTCCGGTGGTATCTTGGGGCTTGGGATTGGCAATTCAATTCAAAAATATGCGTATCTTCCAGAGAATGTGACTGATTCGATTTTCCCTATAATTGCAGAGGAGCTTGGGTTTATTGGCTCGGTTATTCTCATTTTTGTTTTTGCTGCACTTATTTGGCGGGGAATTTTTATAGCCGGACGCGCAAAAGATCAATTCGGCAAATTGCTCGCCGCCGGGATTATCGCTTTTATCGGCGTGCAAGTTGTTGTCAATCTCGGCGCGATGACAGCACTTTTCCCACTCACTGGTGTCCCTTTGCCGTTTATTTCATACGGAGGATCAGCACTCGTTATCGATCTTGCATCCATCGGGATTCTTCTGAATATCTCCAAACAAGCATCGAAGTAAGTTATTGTATCCGCACTCTATATCCTTATAAAAGAGAAAAATATTAAATATTGAATATAAATAAGGAGAGTGATATAATCCCATAATAATATTATGAAAGACGCTCGTTTGCTTTCCGAAAAATTTATTAAAAAATCCATGAAAAAATTCATGAATCCTAAATTTCTAAAATTTTATTTTTGGCTATTATTTTTAGGTACTATTGCCACGCCAGCATATATAGTTAAGGATGGGTATCAACATGTAATTGCATATAGTACAGATACTATTTATTGTTTAGTAAACGCAATTGCATTATACGTATTTATTTACAATAAAAAATTTCTGTCATTTGTTTATTGGAAAATCTTATTCTGGCTTGATTTTATATACCAAATTGCTTATATGGCCTATCAATTTGCACCGAATGCCATTCTTATAAAGTATCTTTCAATACTTTCGACTAATGGTAAACCTGATGACTGGTTTGGGTTTGCATTGAATATTTTTCTTGCTATACCTTTACTATATGTAATCTTTCAGCTCTCAAAAGGAAGATTTTTGAGTATCTTGAAAAAGGATAGCATAAAAAATAAAGATAATGTATTGCAAAATCAAAATTTTCAGTGGGGCAGATTTATTTCAGTTGCTTTGCTCGCAGAAATTAATGTTATCGCTATATATCTTTTACTCATAGGTTATAAAGTGATTGCTGATTCGCAAATTGCCTATTCGAACTATGCAGCAGTTTCAATTGCTGTTGCTTTGCCGTTTGTTATATATATTTTAAAACTTCACCAAAGACAGTTAAAAGTAAATCTTTTGTCCCTCAAATTTGCCGGTATTTTAGTAATCTGTTTATTTTTTGCTTTTGCATTTGAACCACAACAACCTCAGCAAAAGCAACAGGAAATAGTAGCAGTTGAACCTTTTTCAAGCGATGATCTTATGAATGCAGTTAATAAAAAGCGGAAAGAAAATAAAGTAAATCTATTGCAAGTTGATGAATCGACTTGCATGCTTGCCAAAGTCAGAGTAGATCAGTTTAGTCAGTATGGTGCTAGCATATACGGTAATAAAGCGTCTCTTGACCGAGCTTATGACCGTGCTTTTAATTCGTATAAAGGGAATACTTTGGATTGGTATTATGATTATTTAACATATGAATCTACAATAGAAGATACGATTAAAAAGTGGAGTGGCACATCTGACAAAAGCATATTTAAAAATAAAAAATTTAAATACGGATGTGCTGCAGTAGAAAATGGATATGGGGTAGTTGTCGTTGGATATAATGAGCCTACACCAACTCCTGCTAAACCTCTCCCTTCAGGTGTTGATCCTGCAAGTTTAAATTTTAATTAAAACTACTCATCCGTCAAAACTTTTCACAACAATGCTATACTTAAGTAATGAAGGTTTTAATTGCCGTGGGGGGAGGTGGGCATTTCTCACCGGCTCTTGCGGTTATTGAGCAAATGCCAAAAGAGTGGGAAGTTCTGCTGGTTGGACGCAAATATGCCTTTGAAGGAGATCAAGCGCTCTCTCTTGAATACCAGACAGCGAAGCGGCTGGGCTTACCATTTGAACCTTTGACTACAGGCAGGTTTCAGAGGAAATTGACCCGTCATACACTTTTCTCACTGGCAAAAATGCCGTTAGGTTTTGCGCAAGCAAATAACATTATAACTTCATTTCAACCGGATGTCGTTCTGTCTTTTGGCGGTTATATTTCAGTACCAGTTGTTCTGGCGGCAGCAAGCAAGCGACTGCCAATTGTCATTCATGAGCAGACTTTGCATGCGGGTTTGGCAAATAAATTTGCTTCGCGTTTTGCTGCAAGGATCTGTATTTCATGGAAAGAATCGGAACAATTTTTCCCAAAACAAAAAACAGTATTAACGGGAAATCCGTTACGGAAGGAGTTTTTAAACGCTCAAACCTCACCCCAACCCTCCCCTAAAAAGAGAGGTAGTGATGAGTTTCCCTTAATTTACATCACCGGGGGAAGTGGGGGGGCGCATGGTATCAATGTCTTGATTGAAGGGTGTCTGGAAAAATTGCTGGAAAAATTTAGCATCATTCATCAAACAGGTGACGCAAAAGAGTTTAACGACTTTGACCGTTTGGAAAAAGCAAAAGCGCAATTGCCGCAGGAATTACAAAAACGATATGAGGTAAAAAAATTTATTGAACCTGAAAAAGTAATAAATATTTTGCAGCAGGCTGATTTGGTAATTTCCCGTTCCGGCATCAATACAGTTACAGAACTCTTATATCTTGGCAAACCATCTTTGCTTATCCCGCTTCCCTACGGACAGCATAATGAACAGCTTGCTAATGCGAATTTTGTAAAAAAAATTGGTTTGGCGCAGGTTGTTGATCAGCTAAAGATATTACCTGAGGAGTTACATGAGAAAGTTTCGGAAATGATTTCAAATTTACAGACTTATACAAGACATAAAGCAGAATCAAGAGATTTGATTCAAACTGAAGCAGCGCAGAAAATTATAAAGGAGGTACAAGGATTAGTCTATGCGAAAGAAAAAAGAGCTACCGCGTAAACGCAAACGTTTTATTAGAAAGATTATTTTTCTTTCAACCTGTTTTTTAGCGATAATTGTTGTTCTCTTAGGTGTTGCTTTTTATTTTGCTATCCTTAAGATACAAAAGCCACTTTACATAAGCCCGTTACCTACAGCTCAAGCTGCTCAAGCCGATCAAGGTGAGATGATAGAACGGCAAATTGAGACTGATCTCAGGAAAAAACAAGTCGAATTCTCATCAGTAACAAGACAGAATGATTCTTATGTAATTACTCTCCAAAATAAAAGTAAAGTGACTTTTTCTTCCCAAAAAGATATAATGACGCAAATAGCCTCTTTACAATACATCCTTTCTCATCTTACAATGGAAGGGAGACAATTCTCGAGTCTTGATTTACGGTTTGACCAACCGGTAATCGTAATCAACTAACGAGATTTTTATGTAACGCAGAAGTAGGCAAATTGCCATTTGCTGTGTGGTTTTGCGTTATACTAAGGGTTTCGAGCAATCACGTTACATTATGGAAGGTAGAATTATTGTTGCAATTGATGTCGGTACCTATAAAATTGTCACCGTCATTTCAAAAGTTGTCGAAAATGTCATCAGCGTACTTGGTGTCTCCGAAGTAAAATCGCAAGGAATCCGTAAAGGACAAGTTGTTGATATTGAAGAAGCTGTGCATGCAGTTAACAGCTCTCTGGAAGCCGCTGAGCGAATGGCAGGGTATTCTGCATCGCATGTTATCGTTTCTCTGGGAGGCAGCCAGATCAGCTGCCAAAATTCCCGTGGTGTTGTCGCTGTTGCAACACCCAATGGTGAAATAAGTGAAAGCGATCTGCAGCGGGTCATTGATGCGGCAAAAGCGATTTCTATCCCATCCACGCGGGATATCATCCATGTGCTCCCACGAAATTATATCGTGGATGGACAGGAAGGAATTAAAGATCCTGTTGGCATGTCTGGAACACGGCTAGAAGTTGATACTCATATTGTCACTGCCAATACTGTCTCCATCCGCAATCTTGAAAAAGCATTTTCAGAAGTTGGTGTTGATGTGGACAGCTTTGCATTTAGCGGCTACGCGAGTTCACTTTCCGTTCTTTCCGATACCGAAAAAGAACTCGGCGTTGTGTTGGTGGATATCGGAGCAGGGACGACTGATATCGCAATTTATACCGAAGGATCGATGGCATATTCCAGTGTCTTAGCAATTGGTGCACGGCATGTGACCAACGATTTGGCAATCGGTCTTCGCATTTCCCTTGAAAGTGCCGAGAAGATTAAGCTCTATTTCTCACAGACACAAAGCAAGCGCGTGGTTAGATCCGAAGAAGGCGAACCACGAGAGCAAAAGCCATCAGATGAAGTGGATCTTTCTTCACTGAATTTGGCTGAGGATATCCGTAAAGTTTCCCAGAAGACCTTGGTTGACGGTATTATCCGGCCGCGCCTTAATGAAATCTGCACGATGATTGCGCTGGAAATTAAGAAGAGCGGTTTTGCCGCTCAAACGCCAGCAGGCGTTGTCTTCACAGGCGGTGGTGCGCTCACAGTAGGTTTAAGAGATGCCGCCAGGCGAACGCTTGCTATGCCGGTGCGTATCGGGATGCCAACAGATGTGAAAGGAATTATTGATGAGGTACAGCACCCTGCTTTTTCAACAGCTGTTGGTCTTGTCCGCTACGGTATGACTTCAGCAACTGTCAAAGAATCTTCCCGGTTTGGCATGCCAGGTGGCAAAATGGGAGTCTCCAAAGTCCTCAAAAGAATTATCAACCTTATCAAAACATTCATCCCATAGACAATGAAAACCTTTTATAAATGGTTTGATTTTCTTCTTAACTGGCTGTTTATTGGTACGTTAGTATTTATTGTTTTGTCGGGCGTTAGTTTATTCTTTTTCAGTCTACAACAGAGTCACATAGGCATCGCTGAATATTATCAACAATATAACAATATTGCCGGAGTTTTAGGAAAAATAGTACCTATGTTGTGTCTAGTTTCTTTTCTTTTTGGAGTTATTTATATTGTTATCGGAATAATTCTCCTTATCGTAAATAGAGGAAAAAAGAATGCGGAAAATGTTGGTTTAGCCAGAAGCATTTTGTTTAAAGGAATACTAAGAAGTGTTTTGATATTCATTCTTTTCTATATCGTTAGTTTTGCGCTGTTTTATTTTGACCCAAGCCTTCCCACTTCCGTTGGCGGGCAAGTTGTGGACTCATTTGATCCAAATAGTCCGAATAAAGGTTTTCCTGTAAAGGACCTAAAAATTATTAATAGGAAAATTGACACAGAGTCTTCCGCAACATGTGATATTACAATTCAAAATATTAATTCTATGTTAAGTGCTGCCAATGTATCAGTTACGGATGATGGATATGAAAGAGATTACGTTACATTGCAAGATCATATTCCTCCCGGAAAAACATATAATATACCAGTCTCTGGCGATAAAGTAGATAATCCTTGTGATGCTTCCATAACTGTTCACGATGCAGGAATAGTTAAAAATTAGTAATTTTCATTTTTTGCGGGCTTGCAATTACTTTTGACTTCTGATAGGATTTGACACAGATCCACTACTATGTTAATCAGACCTCAAGCTACCAATTTTGCAAAAATCAGAGTCATGGGTATTGGTGGTGGTGGAAGCAATGCTATCGGCTCGATGATTTCAGCAGGCAATATCCATGGTGTAGACTTTTGTGCAGTTAATACAGACGCGCAGGCTCTTCTTCTCAATAAAGCAGACACCAAAATCCAAATTGGCGAGAATTTTACCAAAGGACTTGGCTCAGGAGGCGATCCGGAGATTGGGCGTGAAGCAGCTGAAGAATCCCGTGAGAAAATCAAACATGTTCTTGAAGGGTCAGATATGGTATTTCTTACCGCCGGAATGGGAGGCGGAACAGGAACCGGCGCAACACCAGTCGTTGCCGAAATTGCCAAAGAAATCGGCGCTTTGACAGTAGCTGTTGTCACCAAACCTTTTATGTTTGAAGGAACCCGCAGGATGGTTTCCGCGGAAGAGGGGATAGATGGTCTCAAAGACAAGGTCGATACGCTGATTGTTATCCCAAACCAACGTATTCTTGAAGTTGTTGACCGTAAATTATCTTTGCTTGACGCTTTTAAAGTCGCCGATTCAGTTCTTACGCAAGGGGTTCAGGGAATTTCAGAAATTATTACATTGCCCGGTCTTATTAACGTTGATTTTGCCGATGTGCGAAACATTATGGTTAATGCAGGATCGTCTTTGATGGGTATTGGTTCTGGGATTGGTGAAAATCGAGCCCAGACTGCAGCCCGCTCAGCGATTGCATCGCCTCTGTTGGAAGTTTCGATGGATGGTGCACGTGGTGTTCTTTTCAATGTCGTTGGCGGACCGGATCTGACAATGTCCGAAGTTGATGAAGCGGCAAAGATAATTTCAGCAGCAGCCGATCCGGATGCAAATATCATTTTTGGAGCGACAATTGATGAGTCAATGCATGACCAGATCCGCATTACTGTCGTAGCGACTGGATTTGATCAGGCCAAACAACGCTTACAGCAATTTGTTATCCCCCAGCCTACACCTCAGATTTCATCAACACCTCTTTCACGTCAGCAGGATCCGTTTATGCAACCGCAGCAGCAGAATCAAAATTCCCAACAACAGCAACAGGACTCTGATGACCAAAATCTAAATCCATTCTCAGCGCAACAGCCTGTTCAACAGCAGCAACAACAGGACGATAAAAAAGATGAAAAAAGCGCCGAAGATGAATGGGACATCCCCGCATTTTTACGGCAAAGGAATTAGTTGCTCTGAAGATAGACAACTCACGTTGAGTTCTTATTTACCAGTGTGTATTTCTTTTTTATGCCAGATTGCATAAGTTCCCTTAAACATATGAAAAAGAGCAGTTTGTAAAATAGGTTTTTTATTATCCTGACATGCTGTTGCACCTAAAACAATTAATATCCATAACAAAGAAACAATACTGGTACAGATAACAGTCTCAATATTAGTCTTCAACACATAGATGTCTAAACTTTTTTCCGGATTGAATGCCCAAGCCTTCCACAAAATTGCAGGGTATTCTACGAATGGAGTAATATCGGCAAAAAAGAGCACTAGTATGATAATCATACTTATATATTTTTTATAAAAGTGAAATCCAAACAAAAGGAGCAGAACAAGTGGCGTTCCGGCAAATATGAGTGTTGTAAATAGATATGAAAAATGTCCCCACATATTATTTCCCTTTGTATTTATAGACAATGATAATTGTCACTATAAAAGCCGTAACAGTTATCATAAATAAATACTCTTCTATTGGTAAAATGCCGATATGTAATCCAAGCGATCCACCTTTTGGAAAATACCAGATTGTATTGTTAACAGCAAACATATCCCATGGAATTTCCATAATAAGTGCAAACAAGATACAGTATAAGACAGTAATTTTATACTGAGAAAGCAGCGCATAAAACTTCCACCACAACAATAACGTGGGTAAGCAAGCAAAAATAATTAGCCAAAGAAGATAACTCATAAAAAGTATCAAATATATTGTATTATTTCACATTTCTAGTATAGTAGAAAATACTAAAATTGCTCAATATTTTTATGCGCTATATATCTCGGTAGAAGTTTGTCCTCTTTTAAAAGCACCTTTCGTAAGTCCGGTAGCAAACTGTACATATAATTCGGGATTATGAACTAAAACTAAAAGCAGAGATGGGACAGATTGCACTGCAAATTCAGCAAGTTGCATTGGGTGTGCTTTTGCAAGCGTAGCTAAGTCTTTCGGACTAAGCCCATTATCCCGTAACGTCGACCATAGCTTGTCTTCATCAAAAACCGTCTTGAGAGCGTCAGATAATTTTCTGTTAATTGTTGGATATCCACCCCGCAATCTTGTAGAATTGTCTCTCATGACACTGTGGAGGAGGTATGAGTAAGGAGCATCTGTAATAAAACTTCTATAAAATTTTCTTCCCACATGATCCCAGCTATTATTAGTTTTTGCATCGTTTATCATATCTGCCATCCTTTGTGCGTACATAGGCAAAACGTCTACTAATTGTCCAATGAGTGGAGAGTTTAATCCTGCGGATTCTCCAAACGGCACAACTTTACCTTTATAAAATCTCCTCTTGGCAGGTTCGAGCCGGAATCCCATTCGTCTACCTTGTTTATCGTTTACAATTGTTTGTCCCTTGGCTTCATATAAGGTAACCATGTTATCGAATTCTGTCTCAGCATGGTTATCCCACCACTCATCAGCCTTTGATATTCGTGTCTGTTGTGTTGCTACAACTTCAGCTCCTTGCGGCCCTATCGGCATAACCCAATTTTTATTATTTAGTGGTAATCCTCTAAAAAAAGACATTGTCCTTGGATCAAGGCTTCGTGTTCTGTAATTTCCTCCGTAAACTGCATCGATCATATAATCTTCTGAGCCGTAAAATCCATGAATAACGTTTGCTTCCCAGCCAGTAGCATCAATGACTAAGTTTCCGTTTATTTTTCCTTTATCAGTATGAACTACCATTTTTCCCTTTTGAGAATCATCAACCTCAAGGAATCTCGTTTCATAAAATACTTTTGTGGGATCGACACGTACTGCTCGTTCCATCGCAGTTTGTGGTGTTATAGCAAAACCTTCTCTTTCACCTGATGTACTGAGTTCCTCTGCAACTTCACCATTAGATGCATACCAAACACAGTTAGTAACCAAATTCCTTCGATTGCGTTCTTGATCACTTATACCCCATTTTTGGGCAATACTACTTGTTACTAAATACATTGCTTCTTTTGATTTACCGGCTTTTCGTGAATCAATAATTACAAAAGAAACATCCGGCCCAAGCCGGGAAGCTATCGCTTTACCTGAGAGACCTCCCCCAACTATAACAACATCAACTGATGTTGGGAGTGCTCTTTCAGGAGTTGCTTGAATTTCTTTTTTCAATCCTTGTTTGGGTATCCCTTGTTCTTGATAAGGCATAGTATATTATAAAAATATTATTTTAACAAAACTTATAGGATAATGCAATAGCTCGCCCTTATAATATATTTTATCCATAGGCATTCAAAAAATCTAATTATTATATCAAAGAATTCACTCAAAATATATTTTTTTATTGTAGACGTTTAGAAAAATATTAATCTGGAAGATTTGAATAAAACAGAAGTAAAATTAAATAGTAAATACTCGCTTTGTTGCTCTTAAAAATGGCTCTCTTAAAAGAAAATAAACAAAATTGCAAAACAACCAAAATAATATCATCAGACTTAATAAACTGAATGTTATAAATACATGAATTGTCGCTGTAATTGTTTTTAAGGGGTGCGTAAATACATCCCAGGAATTTATCCTTTCAACCCTTCCCATTACCAAACAAAACGCAATGTAAAAATTAATAATTATTATTGAAATTGTTTGTCTTTTTTTTAGGATGTTTACCCATTGCAACAATTTTTCAAAAGGAAGGAATCCAAGCATAAATGTAACAAGACCAACAACATCATAAAGGATATATTGCAAGAGTAATAGTAAATTAAGTTGTAGAGAAAATTGATGCCATTGATGAATAAGATGTATTAGGTCAGTAAAGATATAAATTGTATTTGGTAAAAATAGAAGCCAGAACAATCCGAATAAAAATTTTAGATACTTTCCATTAACCCGCAATGAAAGAAACCCGAATCCAACCGCGACTAACGCAAGAAAGCTATTATAAAGCATCCAACCAAGGTTATACAAAATTATAGACATTATATTATTTTATGGGTTTCATTATGTGAATTCAACAGCGCATTATTAGATCATAATTTAATTTTTAATCGATTTATCGCTTTCTATTATTTTGAGTGGAGAATACTCTAAGTGCCTTTTGAAAAGTTACTATGGTAAATTCTTGGCTTGGAGCATCTCTTACCGGACTTCCGTCTACATGTGCAAGAATCGGATCGGTAGTTCTGATTGTTATATTACTCCCTTGTGCATAAGTTCCAAAAGGAAAAATTTGTGCATCCTGATGGAACGCATAACGAATTCCTGCTGCCATAGTTGCTCTGGCGAATGCTAATCTTCCTACATTTGGTAAAACGGTAAGCTCCAGTTTGCCGTCATTTATTTGTGCTTCTGGACGTAATTCGTAAGGCATAAGCGTATTTGATAATAATTTGGTATTGCCAATCCATGCGATAAATAATTGTCTATCAGTGAGGGGTATTTCATCAACAGTTATTGATGCTGTTGTTTCTTGATGACGTGGATACATCTGATTGGTCATTCGCCCGTATTGTAAACGGCTTTTTGCAAGTCTTCTCCCGTTTGGATTTATCGGTGTATGTGCCCTATCAATTACCTCAGCATCATAACCTATCCCTGCAACTAAACGGAATCGATGTTTATTTATTTCTCCAATATCAATTAGTTCGGTGCCACCTGCCAATTGCGCATCAATTGCACCTGCTGGATGTCTGGGGATGCCCATTTCGGTTGTCCATAAGTTTTGTCCCCCTGAAGAGAGCATACCTACTGCTGTCCTTTCGTTATATGCCAGAGGGTCTAAAACTTCTTGTACGGTTCCATCTCCTCCTGCAATAAAGATTGCATCAACATCGTCATTTACTGCTATTTGTGCAAGTTCAGTAGCATGACCTCGTCCTTCTGTTGAGATTAGTCGATCAACTGTCCATCCATGTTCCATGAGGCGATCCTTTGCTACTCTGGCATGTCTAAACTTTGCATTTTTGCTCTGCTAATAATTTTGACATAGTCGCTATTATAGCAAGTTTCCATTCAATCTCTTTATATATCAACAAGTCAAAGTATTGACTAATAGCCTCGTCTTGCATTAAAAATCCGTAGGAAATATAATAAAAAGGTATTTGATGACTTAAAAAGGGTTTTGTTTTATCCAAGGTCATTGATAGATATTGAATTCAAAAGGAAGTTCTGACTTAAAAATCCCCGCACTTTTAAGACAGAGAAATTAAAATTTTGCTTAATCAGATTTTTTAACTCTTCTCGATTATCTATCTTGATAACAATTTCTAATTCCGGCAAGCTTTAATCCTTTTTTTAGGTAGTTTTCCTCCTGAGAGTATTGCCTTCTCGAATATATTTTTGAAGTGCCTTGCGGTAATGGATAGAAAACCTTATGGTATCGGGAACTAGCTTTGAAAGTCTTGAGGTATGTATCTTCCTTGAAGATGCTGCAAAAGCGTCAAATATTTTTTGGTCAGCGTTTGTCCACGAAAGTCCATATTGCTTCCGTAACTCTTCTGGCAACAGTCCAATGGTTATTTTTATAAGAGGCAATGATAGCGGCAGTAATGGTAATTTTAAATGACGGGGTTTTTTAAGTAATAAATATGGAGCCAGTTCTTTCTTTGCGTCCTCGCTTACCATCACCTTTTTGCTTTTATACATAGTGGTCAAGTATGTCGCCAGATCTTTATACGTAGTGGGAGTAATCTCAATTTTGCCGCCAAGTGGAGGAAGCAGTTTTTTTGCTTCCTGATAATACGATTCTTTTTCAACATCAGAAAGGGTTCTGATAAATTTTTCAAAGACGATTACTCCGGTATCAATTAACGTTGCCCAAACCCACATAAGTAATTCTGGATCTTGTGCATGGTAGGATGTCCCTGCATTATGGGCTCCGACTTCTTGGTTAAGATTTCCTTTTACCGCTTTGTGGACTCTGTTAATTTTTTTTGCCGCCGCAGCTACTTCCTCATTTGTTCCAAAGATTAAGGTGTGCGTCAGTTCAATCGTGCGCGTGAGCCGCTTGAGAGGGTTTTTGCGTACCGAGCTATAATCTAACACTCCTTGATTTACCAGAGGGTGAGCAAGTTGCATAAGAAGTGCTCGTTGACCTCCGAAGAGAACAAGTATCCTTTCCCGGTGCAATTCATGCATTTTCCCTTCGGGAGAAAAATAGAAATCCGATGGACGGCCTTTTACCATTGGTAAATTGTACCGCAACCCATCTTATAGATCAAGAAATTATGACTGATGAAAATAAGAATGTTACCCAAATAATGTCCTAAAGTAATTTATTGACAGTTATGTTATAATTGTGTAAGAAAAATATCTTCAAGTGGTTACTGAAAATAGAACCCTATAATTATGAGGCAAATTGAAAGTGATGCAAATCCAGCTTTTAACCGGGGCGTTGAACTTAAGCCTACCTATATATCTAGTCCAATGGTTGCTGTCCTTAGTAGTTATCATGGCAAATATGCTGAAGCTTTTGATCAAGCTGGTATTGTTTTCAAAGGTACTAATGCTAGATTGATTCATCCTCCAACTTTTAAACTTATTGATCCTGATACGTCTGGATTTGTTCTTCGAGAAGGTGATCCAGCAATTCCACACCACATATTACAAATTCATGAAATGAGGAATATGTTGGAGATAGGAAAGCAGCAGTCAAGCGGTGGATTTGGGTATGTTCTCAATGAACTAGATGGTACGGTTGGACAACACACTATCGGAGAAATGGCTTTCTTAGCATATCAGGGTATTCCGAATGTTGCATCAAGAGAAATTACGGGGTTCCGAGGTATTCCTCGATATGCACAAGATGTAGCACAGAGAACTGTACAAGCATTTCTGCCAATTGGTGAAGTAACTTCTGAAAGCTTAGGTTCAGTCGCGAGAGATTTAAGAGAACAAGGTACACCAACGTTTGACAGTGAAGATAAAAGAATATTAAGGAAGCTTATACAAAATGCACTACTTGAGCAACGTTATGAGGATGGACTTTCTCATGTGGCACTTGCTTCAAAAAGCCATCAAAAACAAGCTGCATTTATTGATCCAGTAAAAGATTTGTATTCTTCCAGCGCATTTGTCTTGGTTGATCCCATAAGTACAGATGTACCCGAAATTCCTGAACAACCATTTCAACATCAAGGTACACAAGGTGCTCATAGTCGTATAGAACAAGTGATACAGGCAGGCGAAGGACTTGCATATAAAGGATATGGAGCCTATGAAAACTTTCTTGGGGCTTATGATCCTAAATGGTTTAGAATAGATGAATGGGCGACACCAAATCGTTTGGCTACTGACGATCAAATTAGCTCAATTCCCGAAGAGTTGATATATGCAGATGTTGCGTGTTTTGCATATTATGATCCCGTTGCAGGAAAAACAAGAACAGCATATTCTAAGCCAGTAATTGTTCCTACCGCTATAGCGTTAGAGGCAAGACGAAGAGGACCAGATACATTATACTCTAAAGTTCTTCAAGAAAGAGATTCGGGAGTGGTTCTAGACGATCCTCATAGTAGCTTGGGTGATTATTCACGAATACAACAGCTTACAGATGTAACTAAATTTGTACTTTCTAGGGTATAATTTATTAAAAAAATTTCAGTTTGAGATAAGCGTAAAACTGTAGAGATTGAGGATTCTGGTTGACATGGCAATGTATTTTGTGATTTAATGGTTTTAATGTTCACTTTTCTGCTCGCTTGTCTACATTTTATTTCTTTCTATTTTAATCACCATCAACTCATAGCTCATACTCATTACAAAGTTACTCCAACACCCGACAGAATCTACTCCGACAGAAACACCAACTCCCACACTCGAAGTTTCAGTCACACCAACTGCAATACCGACTCCAATTGAAGGTTTGACGCCAACTGTTACACCAACTCCCACTATTGAAGTTTTAACACCTACAGTAACGCCTTTTCCAACAATTGAAGCTACTCCGACGGCTTCAGCAACGCCAACGATTACACCAACCGATACTCCTACTGCGACCCCTTCACCTACGCTATCTCTGACACCAACAGCGACGGATACACCAACTCCCACGCCGACAGTTACCAAAGTGGGCAATGATATTTCTTATCGGCAATGCAATAATTCGTTTCCGTCGGGTCAAGGCTTTGGCATTGTGGGAATTAATGGTGGCCTTGCAACAACAACCAATCCATGTCTGAGTACGCAGTTACTGTGGGCTGAACAATCACTTGGCACGCAAAATCAAGCAAAAGTTCAGGTTTATGTGAATACCGGCAATCCGGGAGGACTCAATACGCCATCATGGCCTAAAAATAACACTGATCCTTCAGGAAATACTGCGCCGAATCCATTCGGCACCTGTGATGGATCTGATTCGACAGCCTGTGCTTGGCAATATGGCTGGAATCGTGCAGTTGACGATGTACAAAATAAATTTATCCCCGCAGCTCAAGCTTCTGCGTTGCAAAGAAACAGAGTTGACCTGGAAGCAATGGTTAGCTATTTCCAATCTCGAGGAATATCAGTTGGTATCTATTCAACGAACTTTCAGTGGGGGACAATTGTCGGGGATGTTCCATCGGGAAGTAACCTCAACGGACTGCACAACTGGCGGCCGGGTGCCTCAGACCTGAGCGGTGCGCAAAGCAACTGCTCGTTAACATCGCTCACTTCCGGCGGCTCAGTGTCACTGACGCAATTTACCTTAAACAATTTTGACTACGATTATTCTTGCCTCTCGTTTTAGATTGATATTATCGCGCGTATAACTTCTGTTATAATCAGCAAAGATTTTACTTATGTGGTGGAAAATTTATTTTGGCATAACTATTCTTGAAGCACTTCTTACTGTTTTTAGTTTATTTAGCGCTCCGGGAATACACATTTTTACTCAAATCGTGTTAATACTTCTTTTTCTTGTAGCAGTTATTGGATTACATGGATATATTTTTCAAAAAAAGATTTTTTCGCACATATTCTGGCAGTATTTTTTAGGGATTTATCTTCTTATTGATATTATTTATCTTATTTATTCTGCTTGGCCAAACGCGCCTCTCATTTCATCGTTTTCATTTTTGACAATATACAAACCCGACAGCTTTAGTTTTATGAACGCAGTTTTTGGAGTGGTTATTGATATTCCTCTTATTTATGCACTTTATCGGCTAACAAAAGGAGAATTATATGAACCGCAAGCAACGAAGAAGAAAAAAGGACAACGCTACAAATGGGGATTGCTGCAGATGGCATTGTGGGGATATTCTTTTGTTCTTACTTTTTTTCTCTTTATTCTGGCCTTTTTTTCGAGTACAAGCAGCGGCAATACAAAAGGACATATGGATCTCTATTCACTAACATTTGTGACCGTGCTCTTTGCACCTTTACTTCTTTTTTGGTTATGGGTGATTGTTACCTACAAGGATTATCGATGGAATTGGTGGCGGACGACATTGGTTGCAAATGCTCTTCTTTATAACGGTTTAATTATTTTTGGAGTTTTGATACCTTCATCAGCTCAGGGAAGTTCGGGATTTGATCTTATAAGCTTAGTACAATTGTTCATCCTATTGTTGAGCTTATATGTTTTTGGCAGAGAGCAATTTAAGTGATATACATCACTTTTGTAAGAAAGTATATCACTCTGCTATTAGATATTGACAATTGAAATATAAGTATGTTGTAATTGTTGTAAGGTACAGCATATGTATAGAAAGTTTTCTACCAAGCTATTTAGCGCGTCTCGAAGAGGGTTTACTCTTATTGAGCTTCTCGTCGTTTTAGGAATACTAGGAATTCTTGCAGCCGCGCTTCTTGCTGCCATTAATCCTGTTGAGCAACTGAGAAAAGGTCAAGACACCGCTCTAAAAAATATTGCTTCAGAATTTGTCGGAGCAACTACAAGCTATTATTCAACATTAAATTCCTTACCGTGGTTTAGTGTTGCCAATGGTGGTGCTAATTGTTATGCAGGAGGGAATACACTGAATGCTGTTGCCTTAAATAGCTTGGCAGGCTGTATCACGACACTTGTTACCAATGGTGAGTTGAAAGCTTCATTTCAAAACACTCCAAATCTCAGTAAAGTAATTGTTACCAATCCAAATCCACAATCAGGGAATGCTGCAGATGTTATTGCATGTTTCCAACCGCAATCCAACTCTCAACAACTCGATCTAAATACAAAGTATACACAGACAGGTGCTGCTGGAGTTTCTTGTAAGTCTCAGGGTGGAGCAAACCTATGCTATTGGTGCGCACAATAATATCTCAAAATTACAACTTTTATATACTCCTCGCTTGAATTAACTCTAAGTTTACAGTAAAATTGTATCCATGTTTAAATCAGTATCTCCAAAAGTTGATTTCGCAAAATTAGAGGAAGAAATCACACAGTATTGGAAGAAAAATAAAATTTTTGAGAAGTCGATTACTTCGCGTCCGGCAACCAAACGCTGGACCTTTCTTGATGGGCCGCCTTTTGTTACCGGCATGCCGCATTATGGATCGCTTCTTTCAAGTCTTCCCAAAGATGTCTTTGGCAGGTATTGGACAATGAAGGGCTACCGTGTCCGTAGAGTTTGGGGCTGGGACGGTCATGGCTTGCCGATCGAAAATAAAGTTGAAAATGAACTAGATCTTAAAAGTAAAAAAGATATTGAAGAAGTTGTCGGAGTCAAAAAATTTATTGATGAGTGCAAACATTATGTAAATATCATTTCTTCCGATTGGGAATGGTATGTCGATCGTATCGGACGATGGGTTGACTTCAAAAATGCTTACAAAACGTGGGATGTCGATTATATGGAATCGGTGATGTGGGTTTTTAAACAGATGTATGACAAAGGATATATTTACAAAGGTTTACGCGTTTCTCTTTATTGTCCTCATTGTGCAACGCCTATCTCAAATTTTGAAGTCGCTATGGACGCTGATAACTATAAAGAGATTCAGGATGACACCACTACGTATAAGTATAAGGTGGTAGGTGAGAAAGACACCTATTTTCTCGCTTGGTCAACAACTCCCTGGAATAAGCTTGTTACAACTGCTCTTGCTGTAAATCCCAAATTTACCTACGTTAAAGTGAAGCAAGGAAAAGAATATTATATTTTGGCTGAGTCTACTGTTACTATGCTTGAGGGGAAGTTTGATATTGTCGAACACATCAAAGGTAAAGATTTGGTCGGCAAAAAATTTGAGCCGCATTATGTCTACTATAAAGATAAGGTCAAAAAAGGGGTAAGAGTTTTTGAAATTATTCCCGGAGATTTTGTTACTGCGGAAGAAGGAACAGGTATCGTCACAATTGCTGCCTATGGAGAAGAGGATTTGAAAGTTATGCGGGAGCAAAATGTGCATGTCGAACTGCATTTGGATGAAGAAGGACATATCAAAGAGGAAGTTCCCGAGTTTGGCGGTCTTTATTATCTCAAAGTAAACAAGCTAGTGGATGAAGATTTACAAAAACGCGGCCTACTCTATAAAATCCAAACCCAACCGCATCGTGTGCCTTTGTGCTGGCGGTGCCATACAAGGCTTTATTACGCACCAATTGATGCGTGGTTTGTAACTGTACAGGAATTAAAGCCTCTGATGAAACAAACTAACGAAAAAGTAAATTGGTTCCCCAAGCATTTTAAAAATGGAAGATTTCTTAAAAGTTTGGAAAATGCGCCTGATTGGAATATTTCACGCAACAGATATTGGGGAAGTCCCGTGCCGGTGTGGGAATGCGATTGCGGTGAGCGATTTGTTCCTGGGTCGATCAAGGAACTTGAAGAAGCATCTGGGAAAAAGATTTCAGATCTGCACAAACCTGAAATTGATGAAGTAACAGTGACATGCATAAAGTGCGCTAAATTAGCTCATCGAGTGCCGGAAGTTTTGGATAGCTGGATTGAAGCAGGATCTGCATCCTTTGCCGAGCGCCACTTCCCATTTGATTCTACTGAAAAGTTGGAAGATTTTTTCCCGCCTGATTTTATTTCCGAATATACGGGACAAATCAGAGCCTGGTTTTATGTCTTGCATGTGATTGGCGCGGCGCTTTATAAATCACAAGCCTTTAAAAACGTGACGGTAACAGGTGTTATTTTGGGGAGTGATGGGCGAAAGATGAGTAAGAATTTCAAAAATTACCCTGATCCGCGTGAAATGCTTGAGAAATATGGAGGAGATGCTCTGCGTTTGTATCTTCTTGGCAGTCCGGTGATGCATGGGGAAGATATTCTCATTTCTGAGGAACAATACAAAATGCAAGTTCGCTCAACCATGCTGATTTTGTGGAATGTGTACAATTTTTTTGTGAGTAATGCCCTTTTAGATAAGTGGAATAACAAAAAAGTTTTATCTAACGAAAGTAAAAATGTGTTGGATCAGTGGATATTGGCAAGACTAAATGTTGCAGTTCGGGAAATTACCTCGTCCCTTGATATGTATGATACTGTTACAGCAATTGGTAAGATAAAGCTCATTGTTGACGATTTATCGACATGGTATATCCGTCGTAGCAGAGAACGGGTTGGACCAAGAACTGAAAACACAAATGATAAAGAAGCATTTTATGAGACAACGTATAAAACACTTACAACAATTTGCAAACTTATCGCTCCAATAACACCGTTTTTAGCAGAAGAAATATATAGAAATTTGACGGGTGAAGAATCAGTTCATCTTACAGATTGGCCAACGAAGAATCAAGAATTAGGAAGTAAGAATCAAGAATTGATCGACCAGATGAAGCATGTACGGAAGATTGTTGAAACAGCTTTAGCAAAGAGAAAAGAATCACAAATTAAAGTTCGTCAGCCATTAGCTAGCCTTACTTACCATTTAAATAACACAATCTCAGAAGAATTGGAAGAATTACTTATAAAAGAATTAAATGTTAAAACCGTAAACTACAAAAAAGGAGACCTTGCAGTTGAATTGGATTTGAAGATAACACCAGAATTAAAAGCAGAAGGAGAGGCTCGTGACATTGTGCGAATGATTCAAGATGAAAGGAAAAAGCTTGGCACCAAACTTGATGAGCAAGTTGCCGTTTCTTTAGAAAATTGGCCGGAAGCATTTGCATCCTACATCAAACAGCAAGCACTCGTTAATACGTTAACAAAAGGTGAATTTGCGGTTAAAAGAGTGCATTAGTTATGAAGAAATTTCTCCGTATTGATTTTTTTTTGTTGCTTCCTGTAATTGTTCTTGTTTCCGTCAGTCTGGTTACCTTACTCTCTTTGAACATAGCCTACTTCAAAAGCCAACTTTTTGCATTATTTATTGCCATTATTGCTTTTTTTATTTTTTCGCAAGTCAATATTTCCTTTCTCAAAAGCTTGAAAGGTTCAATTTATGTTCTCTCATTGGTATTTCTTTTGATAACGCTTGCAATCGGGATTGAAAGTCATGGAGCAGTAAGATGGATTGATATTTTGGGAATTCGACTGCAATTTTCCGAAATTCTCAAACCTTTTTTATCATTGGCTTTTGCCACAATGCTTGCTGAACATCCCAACGGATCAATGAAAACATTTTTTCTCGCGATACTTTTTGTCCTGCCGATCTTTTTTCTTGTCTATTTTCAGCCCGATTTAGGTAGTGCGCTGCTTTATTTGTTGGTTGCACTGTTTGCATTACTGATAAGCGGCTATCCGTTCCGATGGTTTGCGCTTCTTTTTCTGCCGATTATCATCCTTATGCCCGTCATTTGGACGAAACTACATGCCTATCAGCGGACAAGAATTTTGACTTTCTTAAATCCGCAAGCAGACCCGCTTGGCGTCTCGTATAATAGTATTCAAGCGCTCATTGCTGTTGGGTCAGGAGCGTTTTTGGGCAAAGGACTTTCTGAAGGAACACAATCAGGTCTTCGTTTTCTTCCAGAGCGACAGACTGATTTTATTTTTGCAACGATTGCTGAGGGGCTTGGGTTCACTGGCGCGGTGCTTGTAATTGCAGCTTTATTATTTCTTTGTTATCGCGTTTTTAGAATTTTTAGCTTGACCAGTGACCGATTTATCAGAATTTTTGCTGCCTGTGCTTTTGGGTTTTTTTTGATTCCGGCATTTGTTAATATCGGCATGAATTTAGGAATTATGCCAATTGTTGGCGTACCGCTGCCTTTTGTCTCATTTGGCGGAAGTTCTCTTTTATCAAATTTTATTTTTCTTGGATTACTTTGCGCAATGCTTTCAAGGGAAAAACACAAACATGTGCTGGAAATTAGGTGAAGTATTTGGTATAATTTGCAATATCTATGAAATATGCAGTCATTACTAGTGGGGGAAAGCAATATAAAGTAACCGAAGGACAGGTTCTGGAACTCGACAAGATAAAGGTGGAGCCCGGCTCAACTTATGCGTTGGATAAAGTTTTACTTGCAGTTGATGGCGATTCGATACAAGTTGGTGCTCCTTATCTTGAAAACGTAGCGGTTATGGCAAAAGTCTTAGAGCAAGTAAGAGGTGACAAAATCCGCGTCGCAAAATTTAAAGCAAAAGCACGCTATCGAAAAGTTCAGGGATTTCGGGCACAATTAACAAAGGTTGAAATCACCAGCTTATCCGGAAAAACTGAAAAGAAATCTGCTCCAAAAGAAACAGCGAAGAAATAACTCTATAGCGCTTGACAACTGTGAAAAGTTATCGTAATATTAGGTAAATTTTCACACTAATACTATGGCACATACAAAAGCACAAGGATCAGTAAAAGGAAATAGAGATTCACGTCCAAAACGACGGGGAGTTAAATTATATGGCGGCCAATCCGCTACTACCGGCAATATCATTGTTCGCCAGAAAGGGACAAAATTTAACGCAGGTCCAGGTGTTGCAATGGGTAGAGACTTTACGCTATTTGCTATGCAGGAAGGCAAAGTTCACTTTAAAACCCTTAAAGGTAAAAAATATGTAGAGGTAATCCATGGATAACGCAACCGGAGAACGTATTTACGAACTGGAAACAAACCAACTGCAATCAAACCCACTTCAACCTCGTGGTGTCATTACACCCGACTCCCTCACCGATCTTGTTGAATCAATCCGCGAACAAGGAATACTTGAACCTATCGTTGTTGCCAACACACCCGCCGGATATCAGATTATCGCTGGAGAGCGCCGTTGGCGAGCAGCAAAAGTGCTCGGATTGCAGAAAGTACCAGTTGTCGTAAAAGAAACAACCCCACAACGCATGCTTGAGATGTCTATTGTTGAAAATGTCCAGCGTGAAGATTTGAATCCGATTGAAAAAGGACTCGCTTACCGAAGACTTATTGATGAGTTCGGGCTTGGCACTACAGAAGTTGCCAAAAGAGTTGGTAAAAGTGTTCCGGCAGTATCAAATACCATCAGATTACTTTCATTACCTGATGCGATAAAAGATGCGTTGGTTGCTGGAGTCATCACCGAAGGTCATGTAAGGCCCTTGCTGTCACTTGGGGATACAAAGTTGATGTTAGATGTCTTTAAAACAATTTTGCGTGATAATTATACCGTACGACAGACTGAAGAACTGGCTCGCAAAGTAAAAGGAGACATCCAGAAAAAAGAACCACCAGCGCCAAAAGATCAGTTATGGATTCCTGAACAAGATCAGATGGCAAAAGAGATTGAAGAAAAATATACCTTTGATAAAGTACAGATCTTCCAATCAAGCAAACTCGCTCGGGTAACTCTGGTTATGAAAGGAACTCCGGATATTACAACCGAAAAACTGAAACAAATCCACGACATCCTCACGAAGTAAGTTTAATTTTTCTTGTTTTATTACGGAAACTTATGTTGTATCGAAGCCGGGAAAGGATTATGGACAAGCCGCATTGTGTTAAGCGGCCAGTAGACAAAGAATGACTTTCCAATAACTTTTGTGCGTACCAATAACCCCCACTCACGCGAATCAGAACTAAAAGGACGGTTGTCTCCCATGACAAAATAATTATTGTCAGGGACAATAATGGGTTGATTGTCTTTTAAGAAAGCTCCACCATAGGTACGTACGTCATTATGGAGGTAGGCACTCTCATCAAGTTTTTTACTGTTTATATAAACATACCCATTTTTAAGCTCCACTGTATCCCCAGGAAGACCGATGACACGTTTGATAAAATCTTTTTCTTGATCAGGTGGCGCCTGAAAGACGATAACGTCACCCCGCTGCAGTCCGTTTGTTCGCAGTGCAATAAGATTGGTCAGGATATATTCGCCATTTTTAAACGTAGGATACATTGAATCTCCGCTGACCTGAAATGGTCGGAACAGGAAAATATATATGACAAGAAAAATAGAGGCTGCTAGAAGAACAGTTTGGAGAAGGTCAAGAGTGAAGAAATAGGCTTTTCGTGCAAATTCCATCCACATATTATCTCAATTTCCACGCTTATTTGTCAACGCTGTCTTGTTTTGCTAAGATATGCACAATAGGACTCGTAACTCAGCGGTAGAGTGTTGCATTCACATTGCAGAAGTCAGAGGTTCGAATCCTCTCGGGTCCACAGAGAAAGTCTACGGCGGTCGAAAGAAAGTGTTTTTGAGACAAGTTTTTGCATAAGTAATTTACTTTGTTTACGTGTTCCTATTTGTTTGTGCTTGCGAATCGATTTGAGACCACGGAAAAGGTATTCAACATAAGCTTCAGGTTTCTTCCAGCGCCGTACAGAGGTACTCACCTTTAAGGTGTGGGAGAATTTGATAGTTCCAAGCGGTGCAAGATGTATTGCTAAATCAAGGTCCTCATGAACTTGATTATCGTCGAGACAGACAACATTTTTTATTTGGTTCCATGCAGTTTTTCGGAGTGCGCAATTCGGACCGTAGAGACTGTCATGCTTAAGAATTTGCCGCACAATTTTATTATAAGTATTAATAACTTTGATCCAGGTTGTTTTTGTTTGCCAATGGGTATTCTGAATAAATTCCGGTAAGTCATAAAATTCAGCAGGACCAGAGACTGCTACTATCTTTTTATCAGTAAATCTTTTCTTGATCTGCTTGATCCAGTTTGGAGGGAGGATGGTATCACCGTCTGTTCGGGCAATAATATCATATTGTGCTTTGTTAAAGCCACGATTCCGAGTAGGAGTTATCCCTTGTTTTATTTCTTTTATGACCTTGACAGGATATTGTTTAGCGATTTTTACCGTATTGTCGGTTGAGTTATTATCAACAACAATAATTTCATCAGCAGAGACAGTCTGCCGCATGAGACTCTCCAAGCAAGCACCAATATATTGTTCTTCATTATAGACAGGGATAACTACAGAGATTTTTAGTTGAGTTTTGCTCATATTTTTGTATTGTACAATGAGACGCATTAAGTTACAATACTTTTATGACTACGAAGATTTCGGTAGTTATTGCAGCGTTTAATGAAGAAAAGTTGTTAAGGCGCTGTTTGACGTCTCTCCAAAAGCAATCATACCCCAAGGCAAACTATGAAATTATCGTAGTCGATAATGGCTCAAATGATAAAACCTTCCAGATCGCTAAAGAATACCCTATAGAGGTTTATCGATTCACAGATCTTCAAGGTTGTGGAGCTTCGCGAAAATTTGGCGTTTCCAAAGCTAAAGGTTCTCTTATCGCGATTACCGATGCAGATTCAGTTGTTCCTCCGGATTGGCTGAAAAAGGTTGATCAAGCTTTGCAAGTTGATGGCGTTGTTGCCGTTGGGGGACCAGCCTTTCCCGATAAAAAAAATGTCTTTACGAGATGTCTATTTCTTTTTTATAATTTCTTTTTTCTTATCAATAATTTTTTTGGTAAGCCGATTCTGTGGGGATTTAATATGGCAGTGAAGAGAGCAGCTTATGATGAGATTGGCGGCATTAACGAAGAGTTATCGGGTAGCGAAGATTGGGAGTTCTTGATCCGTTTAAAAAAGCGTTATGGCAGCAAGGCAATTGTCTATTCACAAAATTTGCGAGTTACGACATCCACAAGAAAACAATCAGATGTCAAAGTATTTCTTCGTTATTCTAAGGATGGTCTGAGGAATTATATTGATATTTTTATTTTAAACAAAATCAAATCAATACCAATATTTAATGTGCGATAACTGTTCAAAAATATGGCTATTTTGGAATTGCTGCGTTTCTTTGTAAATCAAAGATTTTGCGTAAAACTTCTTCCGGCTCTGTAAGCGGAGTTGCATGACTCCCTTCAGATAAGTGGAGAACGTGTATTTGAGGATTTTGAGTAAATGCATCTTCAGCAAGGTAGCTTTTTGTCATCTCATCCTTTTTTCCAGACACGACAATGATATTTCCTCCTTCTTTAACTCTTGCTTGTTCCCAGAGAGGTAAATTTGTCCGCACTCGGGTTAGAAGGCTTCCGAATACTTCCTTTTTGATTGCGCGTTGTCCTTCCGGCTCTGGAGGAACAGTATCTTCTCTTCCAGACGTATATGTATATTTACCCAAAGCACTTAACCGTTTGAGTAATTTTCCTATTTCTTTAATAGTACCAAGGGTAAGTTGTTTACTTGTTTGATCGACAACGCTTGCAGGAGAAATAAGTACAGCGTTGGTTACTTTTTCCTGAAATTTTGGATCATTCAGTATTTGTTCAACGATGGGACTGCCTGTTGAGAATCCCCACAGTTCTACAGGGGTATCTTCTCTTATGAGCGCATCGAGTGCGTGTTTAAAAAATTCAGTATGAGGAGTGTAGTCAGGTGATGCCTCAACAGCCTGCGCAAATTCCTTTGTCACAGATCCCATGAATGAATCAGGAAAGCCCACAACGACAACGGATCTGCCTGAGTATGGGAGTTCTTGAGCAAGGGCACCTACGCAGTCGATATCGTTTGATATACCTGGGATCAAAAAAATAGGAGGTTTTGTAGATGTTTCAGGTGTCTTTCTGGATTCAGGTGCCTCAATTCTTGTATATCGTGCGGTTTGTTCTCCAAGTCCTGGGAGTGTTACTGTTACTTCACCTTGATTTAAATATTGAGTAGCAATTCCGTCTCTTACGTGTGCTTCGGCAAATATCTCCCGACGGCTATTTTTATCAGGAGTCAGCATTACTTCATGGTAAAGTTTTGCTCTTGTGGTTCTCAATGAAAGAGGGCGTTCGCTCTTCTTTTCTCTTCTCTCTCCTGAGAGAGAAGTTCTCGTTCTCGCAGTCACCTTGCCAAATAAATAAAGAAGTTTATTAACTCTTCCGATTTCATTAAATTCAGGAACTCTCACTTCCTGGTGAGGTGGATGTATGCTAACTTCTACTCCCATAATATTTTTGATTTTAACATTGTAGCCGTGCTTATACAAGAATTGAAGTTTTATTTGTTAGAATGCGTTTTTCAGTTGGGTGAAGTCATAAATGAGTATATCATATGCCTCTGGTGAGATAAGTTGTACTTGATTCTGGTGTGAATCTAAATTTTTAATACCATTGTTTAGTAAGGTTTTTGCTGTTTCTGGATGTTTATCAAGTTGTTTTTGAGCATTGGTGAGCATTTCAGTTAAGGAAGTTGCCAAACCATTATTGATAAGATTAAGATTTTGTGCATTTTTTATATCTTGTAATGTGCTATCAAAAGTTATCAATTTAGTTATTGTTGAGTTTGAGTTGTTTGTCTTATCAAAAGAAATTGTAAAATTAATATTTCCTATTCCATTTAGAGTTTGTATCTTTGGGTTACCATTTTTGTCATAAAGGTAAGAAGTAAATTGAAAAGGATCAGTTGTATTTGTTTCTGTAATTGTATAGGTCCCTGAGTCGGGTTGGGGGAGATAAAAGATTTTTATTGGTGAGTTTGTTTTCGTGTCATCCAGAGGGTTTGTGATCGGAGATTGGACAAAGGATGAACCGACATCATTTCCTTGTTGATCTTTAACTGTTAGTGTTACGTTTGGATCCGATGTAAACATGATATAGGAAAGATCAGTCATTGCCGGTTTAAACTTCCCAATTGATAAAAATGAGTTGTTATATCTCGTATTGTCCAGTGAGGTAAGGTTATAATAAGGATCATTGATATCAAAGGTACTGCCATTAATCCCTTTTGCAACAATAAAGTGTCCTGGTTCTTCAAGGATATCGGGTACACCACTATTGATATCAGTGGTCAATTGCGATATATTTGCTCCTTGTGTCCTGTGATATTCTAGTGCATCGAAAGTAGTAATATTGTTTATACTCGTTGCGAGTTTTGATAATCTGCTGAGTGCAAGCCAATTTACCCACCCGGTTCCGACATAGCCATCGGGCTGATTTTTAAGCCAAGTGTTTAACGTTCCCGGATCAAGTAAAGTGCCATCTGGCAATTTACTTATTCCATGATATTTGAATATCATTGCAGCTGATGTCATGGCACAACCCCACGCATTAATTGTCGGATCACCGGGATTCCAAAGATGCGCTGTATCATACTCCTGCGATTGCCAAGGGTTGGAAGTTTGTTTGAAAAGGGGGACAGTTAGGTCTGTATTTTGATTTACTGAGGTAGAAGTAACAATAAAGTTATCAATAGGAGTATTATTCCCCAAATCAAAACCAGGCGCTCCAAAAGAGTAAGTGTTATCGATAACAGTGGTAAGAAGAGTGTTGTCAAGATAGAGGCTTTGATTGGCGCCCACTGAGCAGAGTTTAAACTTATGTGCTCCGTTAGAAATATTTGGTGTACTAGAAAAAAGTATATTATTACCAGCATCTACAGCTACTTCCCCATACACATTTAGTACGGCAAAATAATGATGAGTATAATCAATAGTATCTCCTCGCGTACTTATTGCAAAGAAATCTGGTGGAAAGGTTTGAGGTAAAGGGTAATCGAAATCGGCTTGCACGCAATAATCTGTTAGATAAACAAGTGAAGGAATGAGGTAATCAGAATTTGAACTATTACTACTATGTACTTGATTATTTAATAATACACCAAAATTTAAACCGGGAGTTCCCTGCCATAAATTGTTATGTGCAGTTAATGTTGTGCCATTTATCCCATTAAAATCATCCTGGAAAAGTGTACTTGCATAACTTTTTTCAGTGGCAAAAATACTTAAAAAACTTATGATAATTATAAATATCCCTTTTTTCATATTTTGTAAATAAGCTTTACAATAATAATTGTTATGGATGAGCAATAAAAAGTCAAGGGGGTATTTACCTGACATTACCCCACCAAGCCAAATAGCAGAGGTATTAATTAACTGATCAGTTTTGTAATGATGAGGTTTGGAATAATTTTTTTGTTTTGAAGGAGTTTTCTACCACGTTGCCGCAACAAAACTCCCGCGTCCAGAGATACTCTGGGCAGGATTGGATTTACTGGCTTCTTTTTATGGAACTGTTGCTCTCAGGTACACATTTTTCCAAAAGACACTTCCAAGAAGGTTGTGTTTGATAATGTTAAGAGCAAACCAAATACGAGAAGCTACCTTCTTCCCTCCGGTGATCAGTTGATCTTGTACGGCTGTCAGTCGTTTCTCAGCAGTTCCGATCAGCATGGTGAAGCCATAGGCAACAGCTGAAACAAAAAGCAACCGTCTCACCCGCATGAGATTTCTTGTTTGCAGTTGATGGATTCCCAATTGATGTTTCATATCCTTAAACCATTCCTCAATATGAAACCGCTGCTGATATCGGGCAATGGTTGTCTCGGGTTTTCTCAGATTGGTGATCAGAAACCAGGGATCAGGATCAGCTCCTTTCTCTTTGGGTGGAGCACCCCGAGGGTACTTCCCACTTTGTGGCGGCGCAACCACGCAGGCAAGATTGACTCCGGTGACTTTTCCATCTCCCCGATAAGAGATGCTCTGATACCAGACTGGTTTGTTTTCTTTGAGCGTTCTTCCCCGTTTTCGAAGCAAGATTCGTTTTCTTTTCTTTGTGGCAATAGCTACATCTGCTTTCACGCGGATCACAAAAAGAACCTGTTTCTTTTGGAGGAACTGGAAAAGGGTTGCTCTGCCAAATCCACGGTCTGCAGTCACCAGGAGCTTCTTTTCCGGGGCAACGTTCTTAACCAAATTGATAAGTCTTGTTAAAAGACGCTCTTCAATCAGATTCTGAGAATCCTTAATCTGACGATGCAACACGATATGCCAGACTAATTTCAGTTTTTGTAATTCCAGCATACTTGCTCTGAGTGCTTGAACAGAGAGTTTTGTCTTAAAAGCAAAATGATTCAGTTTTGTTTTCTTTTTTAAAAACTCAAGCTTGCAGTAGGCATAAATTGAAGCAAAAA
>WNGL01001609.1_pt1 | contig 30444 bp, 19 predicted proteins | sample 5400591 | NCBI WGS metagenome assembly WNGL01 (sample SAMN13153377, study PRJNA577476) | soil metagenome | isolation source: 80 cm soil or saprolite under Garry oak tree replicate 1 | place: USA:California | collected 2016-06-15 | reverse complement strand
GAGATCGAGGCCGCTCGCAGGAGCGTCGGCATGATGCACGTCGCGCTCGACGACCGCGGCGTGCGGTTCACCCGGCCCGGGGTGGAGGTGAACTTCAACGCCATCGGCAAAGGCTACGCCCTCGACCGCATCACCGACCTGCTGCGGCGGCGCGGAGTGGAGCGGGCACTGCTCTCGGCCGGCGGCAGCAGCCTGCGGGCGATCGGAGGCGGCCGGGAGGACTTCGCGATCGACATACGGTCGACCCGCGTCACGGGCGGGCCGCTGGCGCGGCTCCGCATGTGCGAGGCTGCGCTCGGCACGAGCGGAGCGGGCGAGCAATTCTTCGAGGCGGGCGGGCAGCGCTACGGGCATGTCCTCGATCCCCGCACCGGCTGGCCGGCCGAAGGCGTGCTCAGCGTCTCGGTGGCGGCCGACGACGCGGCCACGGCCGATGCCCTAGCCACCGCCTTCCTCGTGGGCGGGGCCGCCCTCGCCGAGCGCCATTGTGCGGCCCACCCCCGAACGATGGCGCTGGTCACGGAAGAAGCGGCCCCGGATCGCCTATTGGTCTTCGGGCACCACGACGGCGTGACCATGGGGGGTCGATGAACGATAGGACAGGTATGACGCAGGACGGACTCTCCCGCTTGCAGCAGGTCGGGCTGATCGTCCTGCGCACGCTCGTGGGCTGGCACTTCCTCTACGAGGGCTTCTACAAGGCGATCGCGCCCGCGTGGAGTCGCGAGGGCGTGCCGCTGGGCCGCTGGTCCTCGGCCGGCTATCTGAAAGGGGCCGCCGCCGGACCCTTCGCCGGCCTGTTCCACCGGCTCGCGGATTCGCCGTGGATCGACAAGATCGACCTCGTGGTCATGGTCGGCCTCCTGCTCGTCGGCCTCTCGCTCGTCCTCGGCCTCTTCACCCAGGCCGGCTGCGTGGGCGCGCTGCTCCTGCTCGCCATGTTCTACCTCTCGGCCATCCCGATCAGCGGGACGGCCCAGACGGGGGCCGAAGGCGCCTACCTCATCGTCAACAAGAACCTGATCGAAGCGGCGGCGGTCCTGGTGCTCTTCGCCTTCCGGACCGGCCGCATCGCGGGCCTCGACCTGCTCCGTGCCCGGAGCGCGGCCCGCACGGAGGCCGTGGCGTCATGAACCTCACACCCGAAGAACAGGAGCTGGGCCGGCGGAACTTCCTGAAGGCGGTGGCCACCACCCCCGCCCTGGCCGCGCTGGGCGCGGCCGCGGCCGTCCGGGGCCCCGTGCGGGGCGGGCCGGTGCGCGTGGGCTTCGTGGGGCTGGGCAGCCAGGGGCGGGTCCTCCTCGGAGAGACCGACCCCGCCTACGCGCAGGTGCGAGCGCTGTCGGACATCAACCCGACCCGGCTGCAGAAGGCCGACGAGGTGCTGGCCAAGGCGGGGGTGCCCCCGGCCAAGCACTACGAGGATTGGAAAACGATGCTCCAGAAGGAGGACCTGGAGGCGGTGGTCCTCGCGGTCCCGCTCTGGATGCACGCCGAGGTCGCGGCGGGGTGCATGGAGGCGGGCAAGCACGTCCTCTGCGAGAAGATGATGGCCTGGGACCCCGAGGGCTGCCGGCGCATGCAGCAGGCGGGGCAGAAGACCGGCCGCCTCCTCGAGATCGGGTACCAGCGCTTCTACAACCCGATCTACCAGGCCGCCTACGACGGGATCGTCAAGCCCGGGGTCCTGGGCGACGTCTTCCACGCGCGCCTCGTGTGGCACCGGAACGGGCCCTGGCGGCGCAAGGAAGACCCGCCCTCCCCCGACTTCGACCCCTCGCGCTGGGGCTACCCCACTTTCGACCACCTGATCAACTGGCGGCTCTACTGGAAGTACTCCCAGGGCCTGCTGGCCGAGCTGGGCAGCCACCAGGTGAACATCGCGAACTGGTTCTTCGGGGCCACCCCGGAGGCCGTGCTGGGATCCGGGGGCGTCTACCGATGGACGAACGAGGCGCGCGAGGTCCAGGACCACGTGTACGTGACCTTCGAGTACCCGCACGGCCGGACCGCGGTCTTCACCTCGATCGAGTCCAACGCCTACGACCAGTACTACGAGGCCTACTACGGGACCAAGGGGTCGCTGATCCTGCGCGGCGAGGCCGAGGCCTACCTCTTCGACGAGGGAGACGCGAAGAAGGCCACGAGCGTGGAGGTCAGCGCGAAGGGGGCGGGCCCGGTGACCGAGGCCTCGGAGAGCCGGGTCGCCGACGCGGCGGGCCGGCGGGCCAGCGGCTCGAAGCAGGGCATCGACCGCCTGCTCGCCTACCGGAACGAGGTATCGGAGTTCTGCGCAGCCGTCCGGGTGGGGAAGCCGCTCCGGTGCGGCCCCGACAAGGCCATGGGATCGGCTCTAGCCTGCATCGCCGCGAACCAGGCGATGGAGAAGAAAAGCCGGATCACCATCGCATGATCCAAATGAAGGAGAGAATCATGGAGGGAACGCAAAGCCTCCGCCGTGGGCTCGGGGCGGCCATCGTGCTCCTGGCCTTCGGGGCGACGCAGGTCGTGGCCCAAAGCACGACCGGGCGGATCTCCGGGACCGTATCCGACCCGCAGGGGGCCGTCCTGCCCGGCGTGACCGTCACCCTCACCCAGGACCGCACGGGCCTCACCCGCACCGCCCTCACGGACCAGACCGGGGGCTATGTCATGGTCAGCCTGCCCGTCGGAAGCTACACGGTGAGCGCGGAGCTGAGCGGATTCAAGAAAGCTGGTGGACCGCGAGCAGGTCCAGAACCTGGCCCTGAACGGCCGCCAATACCTCCAGCTCGCCAGCCTCATCCCGGGATCGCCCCTCCTCGACAACAACTTGAACGCCCTCGACATCATGACCGGCCTCGGGATCAACACCTCGGTCAACGGCAGCCGCACCAACGCCAGCCTGCTCATGGTGGACGGCGGCTTCAACATGGACTCGGGGAGCAACAACAGCCAGATCAGCAACGTGGGGATCGACTTCATCGAGGAGGTCTCCATCAAGACCGCCAACTTCTCGGCCGAGTACGGGCGCAACTCCGGAGCCGCCATCAACGTGGTCACGCGCAGCGGGAGCAACGATTTCCACGGCAGCGCGTACGAGTACCACCGCAACGACGGGCTCGACGCCAACGACTTCTTCAACAACGCGCGGAGCGTCGACAAGGCCCGGCTGCGCTACAACGACTTCGGATGGAGCCTGGGGGGGCCGATCCAGAAGGACAAGCTGTTCTTCTTCGCGGGCGAGGAGTGGAAGAAGATCCGCCGCTCCACCACCCCCGCCCTGCGGACGCTGCCCACGCAGGCCATGCGCCAGGGCAACTTCAGCGCGCTCACGACGCCTCTCCGCGATCCCCTCACCGGGCAGCCGTTCCCGGGCAACGTCATTCCCGCCAGCCGGATCACCCCCGACGGACGCGCGATCGCGAACGTCTATTCCGCGATGCAGGAGATCGCCAGCTCCTACACCGACCGCGCGACCTCGAACAACGCGCTCTTCCAGGCCGACAACCCGTTCGACTGGAGGCAGGACCTGCTGCGCCTGGACTACCAGGCGTCCCCGGACCATCGGCTGAGCCTGCGCGTCCTCTATGACAGCTACAACCTGATCGACCCCTTCGGGACCTTCATCTCCGACTCCAGCTCCCTTCCCACGATCCCGACCATCCGCCGCCGCCCCGGGCGCAACTACCAGATCTCCCACAACTGGACGATGGCCTCGAACCTCATGAACGAGTTCAAGGCCAACGCGTCCTGGAACGGCCAGAGGGTCCCGCCCACGGGTGACGCCTGGAAGCGCGACACCTACGGGTTCGCGTTCCCGCAGCTCTTCGCGGGCGGGGGACGGTTCGAGGACAGCATCCCGGATACCAGGGTGAGCGGCTACGCGACCTTCTACGGCGCGGAGAGGTCGCTGCTCTCGCCCACCACGGACATCCAGTTCAGCGACCACCTGACCTGGCTCAAGGGCGCGCACAGCCTCAAGGCGGGCGGCCTCGTCATCCGGAACCGCAAGGACCAGAACGGGCGCTCCGTCTACGCGGGAGACCTGAGGTTCGATACCAGCGGCAACCCACGCTCCACGGGCAATGCCTTCGCGGACGCCCTGCTCGGCAACTTCCGCACGTACACGGAGGCCCAGTCGGACCCCATGGGCTTCTTCCGCTTCTGGCAGGTGGAGGGCTTCGTCTCCGACGACTGGCGCGTGTCCCGCAACCTGAGCCTGGAGATGGGCGTGCGCTACACGTGGCACCAGCCCATGTACACCCAGGCCAACAACATGGCGAGCTTCGATCCCGCCCTCTACGATCCCGGCCGGGCCGTCACCGTGAACCGCAACGGGACCCTCGTACCGGGCTCGGGCGACCCGTACAACGGGATGGTGCGAGCGGGCGGGGGCGTTCCCCAGGACGAGCTGTTCCGGGTGGCCACCGGCAACAGCCCCCTCGCCCTCGCCGTACCGGCGGACGCGCCGCGCGGCTTCTATGACGACCGCCACCTGCTCGCGCCGCGGTTCAGCTTCGCGTGGACGCCCACGGGCAACGCCGAGATGGCGGTGCGCGGAGGGGTGGGGCTGTTCTACGACCGGCCGGAAGGCAACCTGCTCTTCGGCGGCGCGAACAACGGCCCCCTCAACAACCCGCCCTACAACTTGAGCGCCCAGTACGAGAACGGCAACCTGTCGGCGCCGGGAGGGGGAGCGGTTCCCGCTCCCACCGCCCAGGGCACGATCGCCGCCCTCGACCCGAACCTGAAGGTCCCGCGCTCCTGGAACTGGAGCGTGAGCGTGCAGCGCGCCCTGCCCTGGGGGATCTTCGGCGAGGTCAGCTACGTGGGGAGCAAGGGGCAGAACCTGCTCCGCCAGCCCGACATCAACCAGCCTTCGTTCGAGGCCCTGGCCCAGAACGCCGCCCTGCCCACGGCCCAGCGGGCCAACACGAACTTCCTCCGGCCCTACAAGGGCTACTCCGTGATCCAGATGCGACTCTCGGACGCGGACTCGACCTACCACGCGCTCCAGGTCTTCCTCTCGCGGCGCCGGGGAGACCTGCGCTGGACGGTGAGCTACACCTTGAGCCGCGCCTACGACAACGCGAGCGGCAACGGCGACAACCCCGAGGACTACACCAACAAGGACTACAACTGGGGGCCCAGCGATTTCGACCGCACCCACGTCCTGGTGGGAACCTGGACCTGGCAGCTCCCGTTCTTCAAGGCGCAGAGGGGCGTGGGTCGCGTGCTGGGGGGCTGGGAGATCAGCGGCATCGGGCGATACCAGTCGGGGGCGCCCATCACCGTCACCGCCAACACCTCGATCGGGACGCGCCGCGCGGATTCCCTGGGCGGCGACCCCTACCTGCCCGAGTCGCAGAGGTTCGATCCGGCCAATCTCGGCATCGTCCGTTGGCTCGACCCCGCGGCCTTCGCCGCCGCCCCGGAAGGCCGGCGCGGCAACTTCTCTCGCGGCCAGATCCGGGGGCCCAGCCTGCAGGTTTGGGACGTCTCGATCCGAAAGGGCTTCGTACTGGGCGGCGACGTGAAGCTGCAGCTCCAGGCCGACCTGTTCAACGTCTTCAACCACACCAACCTCAGGTTCGGCAGCCAGAGCCTGAACCTGAGCGCGGGCGGCTTCGGACAACTGAACGCGGTCGCGCCGCCGCGCAACGTGCAGCTCGGGGTCCGGCTGCAGTTCTGAGCACCCCCGAGGGGACCTCGTGACGAGTGATCCGGGCTGGCCGCGCGTCGCCTCGTTCAAGACCGCCGAGGCCTTCCGGACCCACCTGGCGAAGAGCGGGATCGCGATCGCCTTCGACGACACCCTCGTCTCGCCCGCTTCCTCCCCCCTCGCGCGGCCCCTCGAGGTCGACGGCGTGCGCGTGGGCAATCGATTCTGCATCCTGCCCATGGAGGGCTGGGACGGCACCCGCGAGGGCGCGCCCAGCGAGCTCACCCAGCGCCGCTGGCGCAACTTCGGCCGGAGCGGCGCCAAGCTCATCTGGGGCGGGGAGGCGGTGGCGGTGCGTCCGGACGGCCGCGCCAACCCGAACCAGCTCCTGATGGCGGAGTCGACCCTGGCCGGCCTCGAGGGCCTCCGCCGCACGCTTCTCGCCGCCCACACCGAGAGCTTCGGCCCGCGGGCGGAATCCGACCTCTACGTCGGCCTGCAGCTCACCCATTCGGGCCGGTTCGCGCGGCCCCACGCCACGGACCGGCCGGAGCCCCTGGTCGCCTACGCGCACCCGGTCCTGGATCGCCGCTTCCCGGGCGGTATTCACCGCCTCGCCGACGAGGAGCTGGACCGCCTGGTCGGGGACTTCGTGGCCGCCGCGCGCCTGGCCCAGAAGGCCGGGTTCGCCTTCGTGGACGTGAAGCACTGCCACGGCTACCTCGGCCACGAGCTGCTCTCGGCCCGGGACCGCGAGGGGCGCTACGGCGGCTCCTTCGAGAACCGGACGCGCTTCCTGCGCGAGGTGGTGAGCGGCATCCGGACCGAGGCCCCCGGCCTGGGGGTGGCGGTGCGCGTGTCCGTCTTCGACGCCGTCCCCTACCGGAAGGGCGAACACGGGGTGGGCGCGCCCGAGGCCTCGACCGCTTCCTACCGATGGGCCTTCGGCCTGATGGAAGACGAGCGGCTCGACGCCGCCCTCGACGACGGCCGCGCCCTCCTGCGTCTCCTCGAGACCCTGCGGGTGCGCTGGGTCTGCGTCACCGCGGGGAGCCCTTACTACAACCCGCACGTCCAGCGGCCGGCGCTCTTCCCGCCCACGGACGGTTACCTCCCCCCGGAGGACCCGCTGCGCGGCGTGGCCCGGCAGATCGAAGCCACTGCGCGCCTCAAGGCCGCGTTCCCGGGGCTGGTGTTCGTGGGCTCCGCCTACAGCTACCTCCAGGAGTGGCTCCCCCACGTGGCCCAGCGCGTGGTGCGCGAGGGCGGGGCCGACTTCGTGGGCCTCGGCCGCATGGTCCTGGCCTACCCCGAGCTGCCGGCGGACGTCCTGCGCGGGGCGCCCCTGCGGCGGAAGTCGATCTGCCGCACGTTCAGCGACTGCACGAGCGCCCCCCGGAGCGGCCTGGTCTCGGGCTGCTTTCCCCTGGACCCCTTCTACGCCGCGCACGCGGACGCGGTGCGGCTCCGGGAAGCGAAGGAAGCGCTCCGGGCATGAGCGAGGCGGCGGCGCCCCCGGACGCGCTCCGCCGCCACCAGGCCCTCGCGGTGGTCACCGCGTTCCTGGCCCTCTTCTCCATCGTCGGCTTTGCCCTCTACGGCCTCCCCTTCTTCTACGACTTCTTCTTCAAGGACCTCGGCTGGACCCGCCAGGCCGTGACCTCCGGGAACGCCTACAGCAAGATCGCCTCGGCCGTGGTCTTCGGCCTCATCGCGGGCATCGTCGTGGACACCTTCGGTCCCCGACGCCTGATGCTCCTGGGGATCGTGATGGCGGGCGGTGCCCTCGTGGGGCTCTCGACGGTCACGTCGTCGGCTTTCTGGCTCTTCTACCTCTTCTACGGCTTCAACGCCCTGGGCTACATATTCGGGGGACCCCTCCCGAATCAGGTCATGCTCTCCCGCTACTTCGACGCGGGACGCGGCCGAGCCATGGGGATCGCCTACCTGGGCATCGGCATAGGCGGTGTGATCGTCCTGCAACTCGCCCCCTACCTGATCCAGAGCCTCGGGTGGCGCGGTGCCCTGCGCACCCTGGGCGTCCTCATGATCGTCGTGGCGTTCCCCACGGCGTTCTTCGTCCGTGAGCCCTCGCGGCTCGACGGCGCCAACCGCGCCAAGGCGGCGTTCCTTCAGCAGATCCGCGAGTCGCTCCGCGAGGTCCCGGGCTTCCTCCGGGGAATGCTCGGGCAGCGGGCGTTCTATCTGCTCGCCCTGGGCAGCATGGCCTCCATCGGAGCGGTGGGCGGCACCACCCAGAACCTGAAGCTCTATCTGAGCCTGGATCGCGGCCTCAGCCAGGTGGAGGCCGGCAACGTGGGGTCGATCATCCTCTTCGGCAGCATCTTTGGCCGGCTCCTGATGGGATGGCTCGCGGACCGATGGGCAAAGAAGCGCGTGATGCTCCTGATCTACACGATCGTGGCCGCCTCGATCCCCCTCATCGCCGCCGCCCCCAGCCGCGGCTTCCTCCACGCGGCGGCCTTCCTCTTCGGCATCGGCCTGGGCGGCGACTACATGATCATCCCCCTCATGGCGGCCGAGCTTTTCGGCTTGCGGGTCATGGGCCGGCTCATGGGGGTGGTGCTCACCGCCGACGGGGTGGCGGAGGCGGTGGTGCCGATGGGCGTGGCCGCCCTGCGCGACGCGACGGGCAGCTATACCCGCGGCTTCGGCCTGCTCGCGGCCCTGGCCGGGCTGGGGGCCCTCGCAGTATCCCTCCTGCCCCGGCCCTCTAGCCGCGCAGCGCCGCCACTGCCTTCGGCACGTCCTCCGGGGCGATGACGATGCGATTCCGGGACGCAACGTAGGTGTAGCCCACGTTCAGGCCCGCCAGGGCCAGTCGCCCGAAGAGGGCGGCCGCCGCCCCCGCCCGGTTCTCGACCTGGACCACGATCACCTCGCGCTCCCCGACCACCGGCAAGCCCACCGCCTCGAGGGCCAGACGAGCGGACCGGGCGTCCGACGTGACCATGTGCAGGATGCCCTCGATCTCGGCGAAGCCGTCCAGGTTGAGGCCGCCGGACGCGATGGCCTCCGCCGCCTTCGCGAGCATGCCCGGGCGGTCCTCCTGAAGAGTCACCGCCAGGTCCTTCGCGATCGTCACCGAGCGCGGGTGGCTCTCCGTCATGGCGTCGACCGATCTCGGCCGAGCCCCCGCGCTCCCCGGACGAGCAGGCGCTCCGCGACGTCGAGCACGTCCACCGGCCAGTAGGTCATCGCGCGCGGGCGCTTCGCCCGCGGCGGGTGGGGCCGGCAGCTCAGGACCATGCTCCGCCACTGGGGCGGCACGGCCTCGCGGCCGTGCACCGACCCCAGGAGCGCCCCCGCCACTGCCGCGTTCGTGTCGGTGTCGCCCCCCCGCCGCACCGTGGCCACCACCCCCGCCTCCAGGCTCTCGGCGTGCCGCAGCTCGTGGAAGGCGTTGCGGAGCGCGACCAGCACGAAGCCCGGCGATTCGCCGTCGCACACGGGCGGACCGTCCTCCGTCTGACGCAGGGCCTCGATCACCGACGGGACGGCACCGGTCGCGGTGGCCCACGCGAGGGCGGCGCGGAACGCCGCCTCCGGCCCGTCGCCGTGGACGAGGGCGTGTCGGATCGCCACCACGTAGGCCGCGACCGCGTCGCCGCAGACCGGGTTCGGGTGGGTGAGCTGGCTGTCGGCCCGGGCCAGCCCGGCCGCAGCCTCGAGGGTGGCCGCGTGCGCGTAGAGCGCGAGGGGGCTCGCGCGCATGAGCGAGCCGTTGGCCTGGCTGGCGGGGTTCGGACGCCCCGCGAGAGCGGCCCGGACGGTGTGGCCCATGTCGAAGGGCTTCGAAGCCTGCCACTCGCGATAGGCCCGAAGCGTCGCCTCCGCGTCGTAGCGTCCGTGATCCAGGATGGAACGGGCGAGGGTGAGCGCCATCTCCGAGTCGTCGGTGGGCTGGCCGGCGAGGAGCCCCCAGACGCCCCCGTCCTGCAGCCGGCGCGGGCCGTCCGGATGCGCCCGCGCCACGTCGTCGGCCCGCGCGAACTCCACGAGCGCGCCGAGGCTGTCCCCCGCGATCTGGCCGAGGAGGCACCCCTGGGCGCGTGCGAGGAGGCCAGGATCGCCGACCGTCTCTCCGGGCCGGGGCCGCGCGCCCGCGCCGAACGGCCACGCGCCGTGCGCCCCCAACGCGCGCTTCCCCACCGCGTCCCAGGGTTGCCGGGCGAGCGACTCCGCCACCGCCCGCGAGCCCCCGAAAGCGCGCGTGCACCGGCTCCCTCCGTCCGCCGCGTAGGACACCTCGCGGCCGTCCTGGTCCAGGAGCACCCCGCCCGCGGCCCGGAGCAGGGCCTGGCCCGCCGCGTAGTCCCACGCGCCGGGGGCGAAGAGCGAGACCGCCGCGCTCGCTTCGCCCGCGGCGACCAGGGCGAGGCGGTGGGCGATGCTGGGGACCGCCCGGTAGCGGGCGGGGTCCGCGCAACGGAGGTTGCCCTCGGGATCGCGGTCGCCCTTGGCCGAGACCAGCACCACGTCCTCCGGCTGGAGGCGCTGGGGGAGCCGCGGCTCCCACGGCCGGCCGTTGCGCCGGAGCGGCCCGCAGCCTTCGGCCCAGACGAAGAGATCCCCGGCGTCGTCCGGGTAGCCGAAGGCGAAGACCACGCCGAGCACGGGTCGGCCTTCGTGGAGCAGGCCGATCGAGACCGCGCTGCCGCGCCGGCCTTTCAGGTAGTCGCGGGTGCCATCGTTCGGGTCGACGAGCCAGAGAGGGGAGCCCGGGTGGCCGCTCGCACACCCGGTCTCTTCCCCCAGGTAGGACCAGCCCGGGAAGGCATCGCGCAGGCGGCCGCGGATCCGCTCCTCGGCTTCGAGGTCGGCGTCGGCCTTGTCGACCGCGCCCCGTGGTCCGCCGGGGCGATGGAAGTCCCCGCGCAGCAGGTCGCCCGCTTCACGCGCCGCCCTGATCGCCGCCTCGAGGGCCGGACCGAGCTCCATGGCGGCCTCATTATCCGGTCAGTCCGTGCGCCGCACGAAACCCGGACAGTCGAGCACCGGCTGGGGCGGGTACTTTCGGAAGACCGGGCAGAAGATGAAGACCGCGCCGCGATCGCTGGTCACGTAGCGCGGGGGGGCGGCGCAGGCGTGGCACAGGCTCTCCGGGAACGGTCGAGGGTCCCGGGGTTGGGGGTCCGCGGGAGGCAAGGCCGGGAGCCGCCTACGCGGAGGGCTTCCCCGGCGGGCGCAGCTCGGAGCGGTGCCGGTCGCGGCGGGCGAGGACCTCCTCCGCGCTGCGCAGCGCGCCCGTGTCCTCCTCCTGCAGGCCGTAGGCGCGCCCGATGTCGTCCACGTTGCTCTGGTCCGGGGTGGGAGCGGTGCCGCCCGGGGTCTCGTCGCCCACGTACGCGTTCGCGAGCGAGTCGTCGTCGGGATCGCCGACCCGGATGGTCTCGTCCTCACGGGGGATCTCGTTGGGGCGCCGCCGCGCCGCGGGGGGGAGCACCCCCGTCCGCAGCGCTTCCGCGGCCACCGCGGTGGGCGAACGCTCGGGACGCGTTGCCGATTCGTCCACCGGTTGCGCCGATCGCGGGCGTCGTGGCTTCCCGTCTCGGATTGGTTTCTTGGCTCGCGCCATACAAAGAAGAGGGGCCGACCCTCGGCAGCTACCTTGCGCCCGGCCGGCCCTCCACGTCAAGGCATTTCTCGCGGCGCGCTACCAGCGATAAGTGAGGAACAGGTAAGCCCACTTGGCCTGGTAGTTCGCATCGTTCGCGGACAGGAAGAACGAGCCGGGCGCGTAGTAGGGGACGTTCTGGGTGTTGGAGTCGGCGATCTTGTACTCCTCGAACCACCCCGCGACCCCGGCGTCGCAGCTCTTGGCGAACCGGTAGCGCAGGGTGGCGTTCAGGGTCGTGATCTTCGTGTCGTCGTAGATGGGCAGGCTTTGCACACCCCCGAGTGCCACCCGGGAGGTGAACGGCGCGCCCCCCGCGAAGACCCCGATGTCGTTGTTGCCGTCCACTTTCTGGTACTGGCCGGAGAGGTCCAGGAACCACTTCTCGGGGACGACCGTGACGTGTGCGCCCACCCCCACCGAGTTGGTCTTGTCCTTCACGTTCGACGTCCAGTCGTCGGCGGGGTTGTTCGAGACCGTCCCTCCGCTCTGGCGCCCGCGCAGGTCGTCGCGGTTCTTCTCGTAGGCGTAGAAGGCGTAGACGCTCCACGTGTCGCGGGGCGCGTAGTCGACGTCGGCGGAGAACGTGTCGTACTGGGTCTGGTTGAGGCCGTAGGTCGTCTGGTCGTAGTCGTATTTCGTGTTGGAGTAGGCGAGCCCGATCGTGGCCTTGCCGCCCGGGCTGAGCTGCACCTGCCCGCCGAAGCGGTCGAATTTCCGGTTGCTCTGGTCGAAGCGGAGGTTGCAGACGGTGCCCGCCGCGCAGAGCGGAGCGCCGTTCGTCTGGCGCGTGTCCGACGGCACCGCGAGGACGTTCGCGGGCGCTCCGGCGCTCAGCAACGAGGAATCTTCGCTCCTCTCGATCTCCAGCCCCTCGAATCCCCGCTTGCCGTGCTCGTAGACCCCGCGGACGAGGACCCAGTCCACGGGCTTGAGGTCGGCGTTGAACACGAACCCGTTCTCCGAGGTGCTCTCGGTCTCCCGGAACGTGCGGTCGTACTTCATGTGTTTGTAACCGCCCTCGAGGGTGAGGATCCCGAAGTCGTAACCCAGGGTCGCGTCGAAGCGGTCGGTGGTGTAGCCGTAGGGGACGCTGATGCGCGGGATGTCCTCCCAGACGCCGTCGAAGCGGACGTAGCCCGGCAAGGATATGCGGCCCGTCTTGTTGTCCATCTCGTAGCGGCGGAAGCGCGCGGTCAGCGAGACCTTGTCCGCCGGCCGCGAGGAGAACATCGCGGAGAGCGAGGTCACGTCGGCCTTGCCGTCGAGCCTCTGGGCGGGGAGCGACGCGGGATCGGTGGGGAGCAGGCTGGAGCCGGGGATCCGAACCGCGGTGTTGGTGGTGTAGGGGATGAAGGCCGTCTTGTCCTGCTTCCAGCTCCCGATCGAGACGTCGGCGCTGATGCGGGTCCGGGAGGGCAGCCGCAGGGTGGTCCCGAAGGTGCCCCTGAGGGCGCTGTTGTCCGGGGGCAGGGCCATGCGGCCGTAGTTCGGCCCTCCGATGGAGCCCGCGGCCGGGGCCGTGTAGGCCGAAGGGTCGGTCGCGTCCGTGAACCGGAACGGGTTGTCGAAGGAGAAGCTGGGGATCTTGTTGTCGAACCAGTTGTAGTGCAGGCCGGCCCGCACGACTCCCCACTTTCCTTCGTACTGCGCGTCCGCGCCCAGGTCCTGGGTGACGTACTGGAGCGCCTCCGGCAGCTCGACCACGTTGCCGAAGCCGAAGGACGTGCCGGAGGCCGCGCGGTCACCGGTCCGCTTCTCGTGGAAGTAGGAGATCCGGATGTCGACGGGCTTGTTCGGGGTGAGGCGGAACACCAGGTTGCCGCGCTGCCGGTCGAGGCCCAGGTCCACCGGGTTGACCGCGGTCAGGGACGGGGAGACCAGGTTGTTGAGGAACGCGTAGGTGATCGCGCTGGGCCGCGCCGCGAACTGGGTGGTGAGCGCGCTCTGGAAAGCGCTCTGCAGGGTGTCCGAGATGCGCCAGACCCCGGGGGCGGTGTTCTGGAGCAGCGTCTTGCCGTCGAACCCGAAGTTGTGCGGGATCGCGACGTAGCTCCCGTCGAGACGCCAGGTGTCGTTGCCGATGCGGGTCCGATAGAAGGCGTCGCGCTGCTGGATGTTGCCGCCCAGGAGATCGTAGCGGAGGCCGTTCTTCTGGCCGAAGACACGGAAGTAATGGCCTACCGCCCCGTTCGGGATGTCGCGGTACTCGAGGAACTTCGAGGAGTTGCTGTCCACGTCCTTCTGGCCCGCACCGAGGCGCACTTCTCCGGTGAGGAAGTCCTCCGGCACGGGGGTCGCGTCCTGGGCCAGGACGAGGCCGCCCGAAGCGAGGAATGCGATGGTTACGATCGTCGCGCGCTTCATAGCTACCTCCCGAAGTACGGCCCGGAGGGCGCGTTGCCGCCGTGGACGTTCTGGTGGCAGTTCTTGCACGCGTGCTCCACGGCGCGATTGCTGACGCTGGGCCCGCCGACGGTGTTCGTTCCGTCGTAGAGGGTCCCCGGGTGGCGGGTGTTGAGGTGGCAGCGCTGGCAGAGGAACGGCTGCTTCGCCACCAGCATCTTGTCGTGATTCGACCCGTGGGGGTCGTGGCAGAGCGCGCAGTTCTCGCGGACTGGGGCGTGCTCCCAGAGGAAGGGCCCGCGCTTCTCGGTGTGGCAGGTGAGGCATTGGTCGGTGATCCAGTCCGCCTTGATCATCTTGGGCTTGGTGGAGTCGTGAGGGTTGTGGCAGCTCGCGCACTCCAGCCGGCCCTCGCGGACCGGGTGGTGAGAGGTGCGGAGGGTCTTGGCCTTGATCGCGGCGTGGCAGGTGAAGCAGGTCTCGGAGTCCCGCCCGGTCTTGAGCTGGGCCTGGCTGGACTTGAAATCGTGCACGCCGTGGCAGGACGTGCAGGAGAGCCCGCGCCGGTCGTGGACACCGCCCGCCCAGTTCGCCTGGTTGCCCTTCTCATGGCATTCGAGGCAGGTCTTGTTGAGGTCGATCGACTTGAGGCCCTTGAGCGAGGGCTTGGGCGCGTCGGTATTGCCCTCCATCATGGCCTTGCCGTGGTCCGTGGCCCCCTTGTGGCAGGATCCGCAGCTCTGCTCAAGACCGGCGTGCCTGCTGTGCTTGAAGGCATTGGAGAAGGCCGACTCGTGGCAGGCCAGGCACTCCGCGGGGTTGATCCCCGCCGCCGCCCCGCCCGGCTTCGTCTCCTGTGGCATCGCGGCGACCGACGCCACGGCCGCGGCCACCAGGATTCCCATCGACAGGTACCGAAATCGAGTCATGACGCCTTCCTTGGTTCGGGCGGCCGGCGCCGGACAGTCCACCGCCCTGGTTTACGGATTTAGTTCAGCAAGGGAGCAAAACCATATACACCATGTCAACCAATAACACCAGCCGGCTGTAAGAAGGTGCGAGTCTCCTCTCGGACGCAATTCCTGCACGTGGCTGGATGCCCTGCGCAAATGATGCATTGCGGCTCGTTGCCTTCTGAGATCTGCCCAGCTTCATAACCACCTGATCCATCGCATGTTGCTCTCAAGGCCGTGTCACCTGGCGCAAGTCTTGCCGGCCACTGATACCATGGTTGCGAGAGCCATGCCGGTGGATGACCCGGAACGGATCCGGGCGGCGTACGAAGAGCAGGTTCGTCTGCTGACCGACACCCTCGCGAGGCGGGACCAGGAGCTCGGCATCCTCTCTGCCGTCGCCGCCCGGGTCCACGGGGAAGAAGACGCCGAGCGCATCCTCGACATCGCCCTCGAGGAGATCTTGCGGCAGATGCAACTGAACACCGCGTGGGTCTTCATGGGCGACGAAAAGGAGAAGAAGCTCCACCTCGCCGCCTCCCGCGGCGTCAACCCCGCCTACCTCGAAGAGATCCGGACCGAAGGCCTGGGCGAGTGCCTTTGCCCCGAGGTCTTCTGGACCGGTCACCGCATGCAGGTCCGCAACACCACCCAATGCCCCCGGATGCCGACGATCGTTGAGGGCCTCGCGGCGCCCGTGGCGCACGCCTGTATCCCTCTTCGGTTCGAGGGCCACCGCCGGGGCGTTCTCAACGTCGCGGCCCGACCCGGCCAGACGTTCACCGAGGACGAGCTGCGCTTCCTCGAGACCGTGGGGCACCAGGTCTGCATCGCGGTCGAGCGGGCCTCGCACCTGCGGTCGGAGATGCTGCGGAACCAGGAGGCGCGAGCCCTCGCGGCCATCAACAAGGCCATCGGCGGGTCTCTCGACCTCCCGGCGGTTCTCAAGGCGGTGGGGGACACCGCCGGCACGATCCTGGGCGCCGACCAGCTCTACATCTTCCTGGGCTCCGACGCGCGCGCGCTGAGGGTGGCCCACCTCTCGGGCCGGACCGACCCGCGCGTCAAGGAGCGAGCGGTGGTCGACCTCTCGACCATGGGATGGCACCTGTCGGTCGCGGCCCTCGCCGAGCGCCGCCTCGTGCGCATGGACGACCGCGAGCTCGACGAGCACGTGGACCGGGAGGAGGCCCGCCGCGTCGGCGCGGCCTCGGCCCTGGCCGTGCCCCTGGAGACCCACGACACCGTCCGGGGGGTCCTGCTGATCGCGCGAACGGCGCCCCATCGGTGGACGGAAGAAGAGACGGACCTGGCGGAGGCCCTGGCCGCGCAAGCCTCGGTGGCGATCGAGAACGCCCGCCTCTACGACAACTTGCGCCGGGCCTACCAGGACCTCAAGGACGCCCAGGAGCGGATCCTCCAGGCCGAGAAGATGGCGGTCCTCGGCACCTTCGCCTCGGGCCTCGCTCACGAGGTGCGCAACCCGCTCAACTCCATCGCGCTCCAGCTGTCGATCCTGGAGCGGCGGCTGGCCCGGATGCCGGACCGCCCGCAGGAGCTGGGCGAGGTGGTGGGGGTGATCCGCGAGGAGATCAGGCGCCTGGACAGCCTGGTGGGAGACTTCCTGCTGTTCTCGCGCACGAACCGCATCCAGCATCGCGCGGCCAGCCTCGACACCCTGGTGGACGACGTGACCCGCCTCCTGCGCCCCGAGGCCCGGGCGGCGGCGGTCACCTTGCAGCGGCAGCGGTTGGGTGACGAGCTGCCGGACATCCCTATGGACGCCGAGCGGATGAAGCAGGTGGTGATCAACCTCGTGCGCAACGCCATCGAGGCCATGGACGGCCGCGGCGGGCACGTGTCGATCGAGACCGGGCTGGTGGACGGACGGGCCCGGATCGTGGTCCAGGACGACGGGCCCGGCCTGCCCGAGGGCCTCGACCTCTTCCAGCTCTTCGTCACCACCAAGGACAGGGGAACCGGGCTCGGGCTCCCCATCGCCCAGCAGATCGTCCTCGAGCACGGCGGCGAGATCTCGGCCACGAGCCCGCCGGGCCAGGGGGCGACTTTCGCCATCTCCCTCCCGATCGACCCGATCCGGGAGTCACGTCAGGAAGGAAGAAGCTCGTGAACAGCAAAGGTCGTCTGGTCGTGATCGACGACGAGGTCAACGCCGCGGCGGCCCTCGAGACCCTCCTCAGGGACGACGGATACGAGGTGGCCCGGGCCAACGACGCCCGCTCCGGGCTCCAGCTGGTCGAGAGGACCGACCCCGACCTCGTGCTCACGGACCTCCGCATGCCGGGCATGGACGGTCTGGAGCTGCTGGCCAAGATCAAGGAGACGCGGCCGGACACCATGGTCCTCCTCATGACCGCCTTCGGGACGGTGAAGACGGCGGTGAAGGCCATGAAGCTCGGGGCCGAGGACTACCTCGGCAAGCCCATCGACGTCGAGGAACTGGAGGTCGTCGTCGAGAAGACGCTGGAGAAGAAGCGCCTCCTCGAGGAAACTCGCGTCCTCAGGGCACGGCTGGAACAGAAGTACAAGTTCGAGAACCTCGTGGGCGAGAGCTCCGGGATGCTCCAGGTCTTCAAGACCATCCGCCAGGTGGCCCCCTCAAGCGCATCCGTGCTCCTCCTCGGCGAGAGCGGCACCGGCAAGGAGCTCTTCGCCCAGGCCATCCATCAGAACAGCCTGCGCAAGGGCAAGCCCTTCATCCGCGTCGCCTGCGCCTCCCTGCCCGAGACCCTCCTGGAGAGCGAGCTGTTCGGCCACGAGAAGGGCTCCTTCACGGGCGCCCTCTACACCCGCGCGGGCCGCTTCGAAGCCGCCGACGGAGGGACGCTCTTCCTGGACGAGATCGGGGACATCTCCCCCACCGTCCAGGTGAAGCTGCTCCGCTTCCTGGAGGAGAAGGAGTTCGAGCGCGTGGGCGGCAACCGCACCTTCAAGGTCGACGTCCGCATCGTGGTCGCCACCCACCGGGACCTCAAGAAGAAGATCGAGGACGGCTCCTTCCGCGAGGACCTCTACTACCGGTTGAACGTGATCGAGATCCACATCCCGCCCTTGCGCGAGCGCGACGGCGACATCCCGCTCCTCGCCCATCACTTCTTGAGGAAGTACGCCCAGGCCAATGGCAAGGAGGTGCAGGGGATCTCGGACGAGGTGCTGGCCCTGCTCCTGCGCCACCCCTGGCAGGGCAACGTCCGCGAGCTCGAGAACGCCATGGAGCGCGCAGTAGTCCTCTCCGACGAGGCGGTCCTCAACCCGGCCCACTTCCCCACCCTGCGGCAGGCGCCGGGGGAGTCGACCGTTTCCAAGGCGGCGAGCGGCGGCGCCTCCATCCCGGGGAGCACCCTCGCGGTGATCGAGCGCGAGGCGATCCTCCGCACCCTGGAGGCGGTGGGCGGCAGCACGTCGCGCGCGGCGGCCCTGCTCGACATCAGCGCGCGGAAGATCCAGTACAAGCTGAAGGAGTACCACCAGCAAGGCGTCATCGCCGGCCAAACGGCCTGAGGCCCGCGTGAGCGCCCCCGGCAGGCCGCCGGCCGTCTACCCCGCCGACCGCGAGGCCGACGTCGTCCTGCGCGACGGCTCCACCCTTCGGGTGCGCCCGGTGCGAGCGGAGGACGCCCCGCGGCTACTCGAGTTCCTGAGCTCGCTTTCCGAGGAGTCCCGCGCCCTGCGCTTCTTCTCTCCGGTGAAGGAGGCGTTCCTCGCCGTCGAGGCCCGGCGGGAGAGCGAGGTGGACTACCGCGAGACCTTCGGCCTCCTGGCTCTCGCCGAACGCGAGGAGCGGGTCGTGGCCCACGCGATGTACGCCTGCGTCCAAGACAGAGAACGGGCGGAGACGGCCTACGCCGTGGCGGACGACTACCAGGGCCGCGGCCTCGGTACCATCCTCCTCGGCCAGCTCGCCGAGGCGGCCGCCGCGAGAGGCATCCGCACCCTCGAGGCCGAGGTCCTTCCCCACAACTACCGCATGATCGAGGTCCTGCGCGAGTCGGGCTTCCCCGTCGACGTGCGCATCGAGGCGGGCCAAATCCACGCGACGTTCCCTTCGCAGCTCACCGAGGAGGCCCTCGGGCACTTCGAGAACCGCGAGCGCATCGCATCCCTGAACGCCCTCAGGGCGTTCTTCGAACCCCGCGCGGTCGCGGTCATCGGGGCCTCCCGCGATCGGCGCGCGATCGGCGGCCGGATCCTCCACAACCTGCTCTCCTACTCTTTCGAAGGTCCCGTCTACCCGGTGAACGCTGGGGCGCCCGTCGTCCAGTCGGTCGCCGCCTATCCGTCGGTGGAGGCGATCCCGGGGGAGGCCACCTTGGCGGTGATCGCCGTGCCCAGCGCGGGCGTCCTCGGAGCCGCGGAGCAGTGCGCGCGCAAGAAGGTCCGGGCGCTGGCCGTGATCTCGGCCGGGTTCTCGGAAACGGGCGACGAGGGGCGGGCGCTTCAGGGCGAGCTGCTGCGCATCTGCCGCGGGGCGGGGATGCGCCTCCTCGGCCCCAACTGCATGGGCCTCATCAACACCGACCCCGCGGTCCGCCTCGCCGCCACCTTCGCGCCCCGGCTCCCCGGCGAGGGGCGCATCGCCTTCTCGTCCCAGAGCGGGGCTCTGGGAGTCGCGATCATCGCCCAGGCGAACCAGCGTGGCCTCGGTCTCTCGAGCTTCCTGTCCGCGGGCAACAAGGCTGACATCTCGGGCAACGACCTCCTCTGCTACTGGGAGTCGGACCCCCGCACCGACGTGATCCTGCTCTACCTCGAGTCCTTCGGGAACCCCCGCAAGTTCTCCCGCATTGCCCGGCGCGTCGGCCGCAGCAAGCCCATCGTCGCGGTCAAGAGCGGGCGCTCCCGCGCCGGGGCCCGCGCCACCTCTTCCCACACCGGCGCCCTACTCGCCGCCTCCGACGTGACCGTGGACGCGCTCTTCCGGCAGTCGGGGGTGATCCGCACCGACACCCTCGAGGAGATGTTCGACGTGGCCTCCCTGCTGGCCCACCAGCCGCTGCCCGTCGGCCGGCGGGTCGCCATCGTCACCAACGCGGGGGGCCCGGCGATCCTCTGCGCCGACGCCTGCGAGGCGGAGGGGCTCGAGATCCCTGTCCTCTCCGAGGCGTCGCAGGAGAGGCTGCGGGCGTTCCTGCCCCGCCAGGCCAGCCTCTCCAACCCCGTCGACATGATCGCCTCCGCCTCCGGCGAGGACTACCGCCGTGCCATCGGGGTGGTCGCGGACGACCCTGACGTCGACGCGGTCATCGCCATCTCCATCCCGGCCCTGGCCGATCGTGCCGCGGAGGTGGCGGGGGGGATCGTCGACGCCGCCCGGCCGCTGGCGGGCCGCAAGCCGGTGCTCACGGTCTTCATGGGAGCGGAGGGCCTGCCGGAGGCGCCGCGGGCCCCCGACGTGCGCCTCCCCTCCTACGCGTTCCCGGAGGCCGCGGCCCGCGCCCTGGCCCTGGCCGCGCGCCATGCGGCATGGCGGGCGCGGCCTTCCGCCCCGTCCCCGGGCTACGCCGACGTCCGCCGCGACGAGGCGGCCGCACTTCTCGCCTCCGCCCTCGCCCGCGGCCCTGGTTGGCTCGACCCCGAGGAGGTGCACACCCTGCTGGCCTGCTATGGCCTGCCGCTCGCCGAGGAGCGGGTGGCCCGAGACCCGCAGGAGGCCGGGGCGGCAGCCGCGGCCCTCGGCGGCCTCGTGGCCCTCAAGGCCATCGCCCCCGGAGCCGTGCACAAGACCGACGCCGGCCTCGTCCGCCTGCGCCTCGAAGGCCACGGCCCGGTGGCCGCCGCCGCAGAGACGATGCGGGCAGGCCTGGCTGCGGAAGGTCACCCGCCGGGTGGTTTCGTGGTGCAGCGCATGGCTCGGGAGGGCGTCGAGATGATCCTCGGGGTCGTTCACGACCCGCTCTTCGGTCCCGTCGTCGCGTGCGGCGCGGGCGGGGTGCTCGTCGAGTTGCTGGGCGACGTGGCGGTCGGCCTGGCTCCCCTGACCTCGATCGACGCCTCCGAGATGGTGAGGCGCCTGAGGACCTTCCCGCTCCTTACCGGGTTCCGGGGTCAGCCCGCGCGTGATGTGGCCGCGCTCGAGGACGCGCTGCTCCGGGTGAGTGCCCTCGTCGAGGACCGGCCCGAGATCGCAGAGATGGACTGCAACCCGATCCTGGTGCACGAGGCGGGCGCCACCATCGTTGACGCGCGGGTGCGCGTCGAGCCCGCCCTGCCGCCCTTGCCCCTGGGCGCCCGGCGGTAGCGACGTGGGCTCAGGAGGCCGGGAGCGCGGCGGCTCGGGGTCGCCTGGCGGCCGCGGCACCTCTCGTCCCGAACTTCAATGCCATCCGCCCCTGAGTCGCTGGCCCACCATGACGGGAGCCACAAGGCCAAGGTCGCGCACGTGCGGCTGACCTACCGCTGGTAGAAGACTCTAGAGTCAAAAGAGGTGAAGCGCGTGAAGCAAGATGCGAAGGTCGGTCGGGCGATGGCGGCGGTCCTCGGCCGGTGGCTCGGCGGGGCCGGGGTCGCCTCCGCCACCGTCGACATGCAGAAGAAGGCCAAGGCGGCGGGCTTCGAGGTCCAGAACTGCCTCTATTGCCACCGCGAGAAGCTGCCCAAGAAGGGCGCCTCCACGCTGAATGACCGGGGCCGTTGGCTGACGGCCGAGAAGGACAAGCGGAAGGCCAAGGAAGTCGACGTCACCTGGCTGAAGGACTACGTCGAGAAGAAGAAGTAGGACGCCCCTCCTCGCGCAGGAAACTCGGGCTGGCCCATTTCCGCCGCAAGAAATGCCGGCGGTGAGTCCGACGTTCGCGCTTCCGGGCCCCAGCCCCCTGGCGCAAATCGTGCACAACGGACGGCGGGAGGTACTCATGGTCGCCCGCCGCAAGATCACCGTGGATGGGAACGAAGCTGCCGCGTCGGTGGCCCACCGCGCGAGCGAGGTCATCGCGATCTATCCCATCACGCCGTCCTCGACCATGGGCGAGCTGGCCGACGAGTGGTCCGCCCACGGCCGTCCCAACGTCTGGGGGACGGTCCCCGAGGTCGTGGAGATGCAGTCCGAGGCGGGAGCCGCGGGAACCGTCCACGGCGCACTGCAGGCCGGTGCCCTCACCACGACCTTCACCGCCTCCCAGGGCCTTCTCCTCATGATCCCCAACATGTACAAGATCGCGGGAGAGCTGAGCGCGTTCTGCATGCACGTGGCGGCGCGGACCGTCGCCACCCACGCTCTCTCCATCTTCGGCGACCACTCGGACGTGATGGCCTGCCGGCAGATCGGCTTCGCCATGCTGGCTTCCGGCTCGGTCCAGGAGGCCCACGACCTCGCGTTGGTCGCCCACACCGCCACCCTCGAGAGCCGCGTCCCGTTCCTGCACTTCTTCGACGGCTTCCGGACCTCCCACGAGGTTCAGAAGATCGAGGAGCTGACGGACGGCGACCTCCGGGCCATGCTCGACCCGGAGCGCGTCCAGGAACACCGCCGCCGGGCCCTGACTCCCGACCGTCCCGTCCTGCGCGGGACCGCCCAGAACCCCGACACGTTCTTCCAGGCCCGGGAGGCGGCCAACCTCTTCTACGCGGCCTGCCCGACCATGGTCCAGGAGGCCATGGACCGCTTCGCGGCCCTCACCGGCCGCTCGTATCACCTCTTCGATTACGTGGGCCATCCCCAGGCCGAGCGCGTGCTCGTGCTGATGGGCTCGGGGGCCGAGACCGCCCACGAGACCGTGGAGTGGCTGGCCGCCCGCGGCGAGAAGGTGGGCGTCCTCAAGGTGCGTCTCTACCGGCCGTTCTCCATCGAGGCCTTCGTGGCCGCGCTGCCCGCGAGTGTGCGCTCCCTCGCCGTCCTGGACCGGACGAAAGAGCCGGGAGCGATCGGCGACCCCCTGTACCTGGACGTGGTGGCGGCCCTGGGCGAGGCCTCTCGGCCGGCCACGGTGGTCGGCGGTCGCTACGGCCTCTCCTCCAAGGAATTCACGCCCGCCATGGTGAAGGCCGTTCTCGACGAGCTGGGCCGGCCCGCGCCCCGCAAGCATTTCACGGTGGGGATCGTGGACGACGTGACCCACACCTCCCTCCCCGTGGATCCCGCGTTCGACGTGGAGCCGGACGAGGTGGTGCGCGCCGTCTTCTTCGGCCTGGGGGCCGACGGGACGGTGGGCGCCAACAAGAACTCGATCAAGATCATCGGGGAGGAGACGGACAACGAGGCCCAGGGCTACTTCGTCTACGACTCCAAGAAATCGGGGGCGGTGACGATCTCGCACCTGCGCTTCGGCCCGCGCCCCATCCGCTCGGCCTACCTGATCCAGAAGGCCGGCTTCGTGGGCTGCCACCAGTTCGGCTTCCTCGACCGGTACGACGTGCTGGAGTACGCCGCCCCGGGGGCCGTGGTCCTCCTGAACGCCCCCCATGCCCCCGAGGACGTCTGGGCCCGGCTCCCTCGGGAGGTGCAGGAGCAGGTGGTGACCAAGCGGCTGCGGCTCTACACCATCGACGCCTACCAGGTGGCGAGGGACACCGGCATGGGCGGGCGGGTCAACGCCATCATGCAGACCTGCTTCTTCGCGATTTCGGGCGTGCTGCCGCGGGAGGAGGCGATCGCGAAGATCAAGCAAGCGATCGAGAAGACCTACGGCAAGAAGGGGGCCGAGGTCGTGCGGCGCAACTTCGCGGCTGTGGACGAGACCCTGAAGAACCTCCACCCGGTGGCGGTGCCGGGGGCCGCCACCACGACCCGCGTTCGCCCGCCCCTCGTGGCCCACGAAGCCCCCGACTTCGTGAAGCGCGTCACCGCCATGATGATCGCGGGCAAGGGAGACCTGCTCCCGGTGAGCGCCTTCCCCGTCGACGGCACCTGGCCCACCGGGACCAGCCGCTGGGAGAAGCGCGGGATCGCCCTCGACATCCCGGTCTGGGATCCCGCGATCTGCATCCAGTGCAACAAGTGCGCGCTCGTCTGCCCGCACGCGGCCATCCGCGCCAAGGTCTATTCCCCGGACTCCCTGGCCGCCGCCCCCGCCGCGTTCCTGGCCGACGACTTCAAGTCCACCGACCTGAAGGGGCTCAAGTACACGATCCAGGTGGCGCCCGAGGACTGCACGGGCTGCGGCCTGTGCGTCCAGGTCTGCCCGGCGAAGCACAAGACGACGCCCCGCCACAAGGCCATCGACATGCACCCGGCGCCGCCCATCCGCGAGCGGGAGCGCGAGAGCTACGCGTTCTTCCTGGGCCTGCCCGAAGTCGATCGCACCCGGGTGAAGCTGGACCTGAAGGGAACGCAGCTCCTCGAGCCGCTCTTCGAGTACTCCGGGGCCTGCGCCGGCTGCGGCGAGACGTCCTACGTCAAGCTGCTCACCCAGCTCTTCGGCGACCGGGCCATGATCGCCAACGCCACCGGGTGCTCCTCGATCTACGGCGGCAACCTCCCCACGACGCCCTACACCACGAACCGCGATGGCCGCGGCCCCGCCTGGGCCAACTCCCTCTTCGAGGACAACGCCGAGTTCGGCCTGGGCTTCCGCCTGGCCCTGGACTCACACCTCGAGCAGGCCCGCCGTCTCCTGGAGCGCCTCGCCCCGAGCCTGGACGCCAACCTGATCGGGGGCCTGGTCGCCGCCGACGAGTCGACCGAGGCCGGCATCGCCGCCCAGCGCGAGCGCGTGGTGGCCCTCAAGGAGCTCCTGCGGGGGATCCCCGGAGCCGAGGCCGCGCTGTTGCGCGAGCTGGCCGACTACCTGGTGCGCAAGAGCGTCTGGATCGTGGGGGGCGACGGCTGGGCCTACGACATCGGCTTCGGCGGCCTCGATCACGTCCTGTCCACGGGCCGCGACGTGAACGTCCTCGTCCTGGACACCGAGGTCTACTCCAACACCGGCGGCCAGCAGTCGAAGGCCACCCCCCGGGGGGCGGCCGCGAAGTTCGCGGTGGCGGGCAAGGAGACGGCCAAGAAAGACCTCGGGATGATGGCGATGGGTTACGGCAACGTTTACGTCGCGCGGGTGGCCCTCGGGGCCAAGGACGCCCAGACCGTCCACGCCTTCCTTGAGGCCGAAGCGTACCCCGGCCCCTCGCTGATCATCGCCTACAGCCACTGCATCGCCCACGGCTACGACATGGCGCTCGGGGCCGAACAGCAGAAGCTCGCGGTGAGCTCCGGCGTGTGGCCTCTCTACCGGTTCGATCCCCGGCGCGTTGCCGCCGGCGAGCCGCCCCTGAAGCTCGACTCGGGGCCGCCCAGGACATCGGCGCGGGACTACATGCGCAACGAGACCCGCTTCCGGATGGTCGAGAAGGGGGACCCGGAGCGCTTCAAGCGCCTTCTTGCCACCGCCGAGCGCGACGCCCGACAGCGCTACGCCGTCTACGAACAGCTCGCGGGCTTGACCATACCGCGGGTGGACGCGGAGACCGTCGAAGCATAGGGAGTGAGCGTCATGGACCTCAAAACCAAGTACCTGGGCCTCGAGCTTCCCCATCCGTTCATGCCCGGAGCCTCGCCCCTGGTGGACGACCTGGACATGGTCAAGCGCCTGGAAGACGCGGGCGCGGCGGCCATCGTCATGCACTCCCTGTTCGAGGAGCAGATCACTCGGGAGCAGATCGCGAGCTTCCTGCACACGGAGCCGCACGGCGAGTCCTACGCCGAGGCCCTCTGCTATTTCCCGAGCCCCGACCGCTTCGCCCTGGGGCCCGAGGAGTACCTGGAGCACATCACCCGCATCAAGGGAACGGTGCGTTGCCCGGTCATCGCCTCCCTCAACGGCACCACCCTGGGGGGTTGGCTCGAGTACGCGCGGGCCATCGAGCAGGCGGGGGCCGACGCCCTCGAGCTCAACGTCTACGCCCTCCCCTCCGACTTCGAGGAGGACAGCCGGGACATCGAGGACCGCACGGTCGAGATGCTGCGCGAGGTCAAGCGGCGGATCCGCATTCCCGTGGCCATGAAGCTCTCCCCTTTCTACACGGCCCTTCCCCACTTCGCCCGGCGTCTCGAGGGCGCCGGGGCCGACGGCCTCGTCCTCTTCAACCGCTTCTACCAGCCGGACCTCGACCCGGAGACCCTGGAAGCCACGCGCCACCTCCAACCCTCCAGCCCGCGCGAGCTGCCCCTGCGCCTGCGCTGGCTCGCGATCCTCTCCGGGCGGATCCGCCCCTCGCTGGCCGTGAGCGGCGGCGTGCACGGCTCCCAGGACGCCATCAAGGCGATCATGTCGGGCGCCCACGCGGTGCAGCTCGTCTCGGCCCTCCTGCGCGCGGGACCGGAGCACCTGAAGCGGCTCCGCATGGAGACCCTGGCCTGGATGCGAGAGCACGAGTACGAGTCCCTCGAGCAGATGCGAGGAAGCATGAACCTCGAGGCCTGTCCCGATCCCGCCGTCTACGAGCGCGCGAACTACATGCTCGTGCTCCAGAGCTGGCGCGGGCGCTGAAGGCAGGCCATGGGTTGCCCGCTCCCCGCCCGGGAGGCCACGGACGGCCGGCCCGGGGACACCGAGACCGAGCCCCGCATGGGGATCGTGCTCGTGGGCAACCCGAACGTGGGCAAGAGCGCGCTCTTCGGCGCCCTCACGGGGACTTACGTCACGGTCTCCAACTACCCGGGGACCACGGTGGAGATCACGACCGGCGCCGCCGTGGTGGCGGGGCGGAAGCTCCCCGTGGTCGACACTCCCGGCACGGCGACGTTCCTCCCCTCGTCGGAGGACGAGCGGGTGACGCGCGACATCCTGCTCCGGGGACGGCCCCACGCGGTCGTGGTGGTGGGCGACGCGAAGAACCTCGACCGCGGGCTGCTGCTGGCCGTCCAGCTCGCGGAGATGGAGGTCCCCCACGTCCTGTGTCTCAACATGATGGACGAGGCGGCCACTCGAGGCATCGGGGTCGACGTGGCCACCCTGGGGGAGCGGCTGGGAGTCGCGGTGGTGCCCACGGTGGCCGTCCGACACGAGGGCATCCGGCCCCTCCTCGCGAGCCTGGAGTCGCCCGGCTGCGGCGGCGCGCGGATCGCGTACCCGCCGCCTATCGAGCGTGCCGTCGCCTCGGTGACGCCTCGGCTCCCCGCGACGCCCCTGGCACCCCGCGCCCTCGCCCTCATGGTCCTGGCGGGCGACGAGACCCTGGCTTCCTGGCTTCGCGCGCAGGTGAGCCCGGCCGCTCTCGTCGCCATCGAGGACGCGGAGGAGCGCCTGCGGCGCGAGATCTCGGAGCCGGTCGCGCTCGCGGTGGACCGGGCGCGCCGGCGGGCCGTCGCCCGCCTGGCCTACGGCCTCACCCGCCGCGCCACTCCGACTGGCTCCTCCCGCCGGTGGCTGGCTCGCCTCGAGCCGCTCACGACGCACCCCCTCTGGGGGCTGCCGATCCTCGGGATCGTCCTGCTGCTGGCCTACCTCTTCGTTGGGGTGCTCGGGGCCCGGACCCTCGTGGACCTCCTGGAGCAGGGCCTGTTCGGGCGCTGGATCAGCCCCGCCGCGACCGCGCTGGCCACCCGCTTCGTGCCGTGGGCCCTCCTCCGCGATCTCCTCGTGGGCCCGTACGGGGTGATCACGATGGCGCTCGCCTATTCCCTCGCTCTCGTGCTGCCCATCGTGGGGACGTTCTTCGTCGCCTTCGGCGTCCTGGAGGACTCCGGGTACCTGCCGCGCCTCGCGGTCATGGTCAACCGCCTCTTCAAGAAGATCGGCCTCAACGGCAAGGCGGTGCTCCCCATGGTCCTGGGCCTCGGCTGCGACACCATGGCGACCCTGACCACGCGCATCCTGGAGACGCCCAAGGAGCGCCTGATCGTGATCCTGCTCCTGGCCCTGGGCGTGCCCTGCTCGGCTCAACTGACCGTGATCCTCGCGATGTTGTCGGGCCTCCCACCCGCGGCCTTCCTCATCTGGCTCGGGGTCGTGCTCGGCGTGATCTTCGCGGTGGGACGTCTCGCCGCCCGCGTCCTCCCGGGACGCGGGAGCGACTTCGTCCTCGAGCTGCCGCCCCTGCGCCTGCCGCGACCGGGCAACATCCTCGTCAAGACCCTGGCCCGGATCGAGTGGTACCTGAAGGAGGCGGTTCCCCTCTTCGTGCTGGGCACACTCATCCTGTTCGTCGCCGACCGCCTGCACCTGCTCGGTACCTTGCAGCGGACGGCGGAGCCGCTCCTCGGAGGTCTCCTGGGCCTGCCGCGTGAAACGGCCGAGGCCTTCGTCGTCGGATTCCTGCGCCGCGACTTCGGCGCCGCGGGACTCTACCGGCTGGCCCACGAGGGCCGGCTGGACGGCGTCCAGGTCGTGGTCGCCATGGTGACGATCACGCTCTTCATTCCCTGCATCGCCCAGTTCTTCATGATGGTGAAGGAGCGCGGCTGGCGCACGGCGCTCGCCATCGCCGCCTTCGTCTTCCCCCTCGCGATCGGCATGGGCGCGGTCCTGAACCTGCTGCTCTCGGCCTTCCCGATGGGGCTGCGATGAGCAGCGCGAACCCGGACGTCGCGGACGTCCCCTTCACGCCCGTCGACGATCCGCTCGCGGGGGCCACCGTCTTCGCCTGCCCGCTGTGCGGGGGTCGCTTCACCCACGGTGGCCAGGTGTGCGGGGGGTGTCCGCTGACCAGGGGCTGCGACCTGGTGCGGTGCCCGCACTGCAGCTATGCGTTCCCACGCTCCTCGCGCCTCGTGGACTGGTTCCGGCGCCGGGTGGGCGCGCGATGGAGGCGCTTGTGAGCCATGACAAGGACCTGGCCGACCAGGATGTCGAGGAGCTGGCCGAAGAGCTGTGGACGCTCGCCGAGCAGGGCCGTGACCGCCTCCTCGACCTGCGGGAGACGAGCCAGGTGGCCGGCGTCGACTCCGCGTTGTCCCAGCTCGTTCGCCGCGGGCTGGCCCGGACCCACGGTGAACGGGTGAGCCTGACGACCGCGGGCGGCGAGCTCGCGGGGCGGCAGGTGCGCCGCCACCGCCTGGCCGAGAGCCTCTTCACGACCGTCCTGGAGATGAAGGACGACGCGTCGGTGAACCGCACCGCTTGCGTGATCGAGCACGTGCTCGACGCGGGCATGACCGACTCGATCTGCACCTTCCTCGGCCACCCCCAGGTCTGCCCCCATGGCAAGCCGATCCCCCGGGGGCCCTGCTGCCGCTCGCTGACGCGGACGCTGGAGCCCCTCGTTCAGCCCCTGGACCGGCTCCCCGTGGGAGAGGAAGCCCGCGTGGTCTACATCGCTCCCCGGGAGCCGGCCCGGCTCGTCCGACTCTCGAACCTGGGCGTGGTCCCGGGGGCCATCCTCCGCCTCCAGCAGCGAAGCCCGGCGGCCGTCCTCCGGGTCGGGGAGACGACTCTCGCGGTGGAGCCCGAGGTTGCGGGCGAGATCTACGTGAAGCGCGTGGGCTGAGGAGTGCCTTCGCCGCTGACTCTCGCCGCGGCCGCGGCCATTCTGCTGCATCGACTGCGGGCCGGGCACCAGGCCTGGCGCACGTATCGGGGAACTCGCGTCGTCACCTGCCCGCGCGGGAACGCGCCGGCCGCCGTGGAAGTCGACGGCAGGCTGGCCGCCGGCACCGCAGCCCTGGGCCGGCCCTGGGTGCGACTCCGTCGCTGCACACGCTGGCCCGCACCCTGCGCCCGCGAATGCCTCGCCGGGATCCGGGCCGCACCCGCGGAAAGCCTCGTCCGGAACGTCGTGACCCGATGGTCCGCGGGTCACTCCTGCGCCCTCTGCGGGTCCTCCTTGGCCGAGCCTGGCCCGGGCGGCTTCGGGCCCGCCCTGCTCGGGCGAGATGGCGTCACCGTCGCCTGGCAGGATCTGCCCCCCGAAAGCCTGCCCGAGTGGCTCCGCACGCATCGGCCGGTCTGTTGGTATTGCCACGTGGCGGAGCAGTTCCGCCGCGAGCGACCGGATCTCTTCTCACGGATCCGGACCGACGTGGGCCCGCTCCCACGCGAATGAGGTCGAGGGTGTCCTCTCGCCGCACCGAGCAATCGGCGCTGCGGCGGGCGACGAGGCGCAAGGAAGCGTTGATCGCGATCCTCGCCCTGGCCGGGATCGCCGCCCATCTCCTGTTGCGGCACGCGGTGTGCGCGCCGGAGGACGTGAGCCTGCTCCCGCTCTATCTCACCATCGTTGTCGGTGGCGCGCCGCTCCTCTTCGACATCGCGGCCCGCGCCATCCGGCGCGACTTGGGCTCGGACCTGCTCGCCGGGATCGCCATCGCGGTCTCCGCTCTCCTCCGGGAGTACCTGGCGGGCGCGTTCGTGGTGCTGATGCTCGCCAGCGGCCAGGCCCTCGAAGGCTACGCCGTGGGCCGCGCGTCGTCCGTCCTTCACGCCCTGGCCCGCCGCGTGCCGTCCGTTGCGCACCGGCGTCGGGGCGACGGACTCCACGACGTGCGCCTGGACGAGATCGCGGCTGGGAATCTGCTCGTGGTCCTGCCACACGAGATCTGCCCGGTGGACGGCCTCGTCGTCGAGGGCCACGGCGTGATGGACGAGTCCTACCTGACGGGCGAGCCATTCCGGATCTCGAAGGCGCCCGGCGCCAACGTGCTGTCCGGAGCCATCAACGGAGAGACGGCCCTCACCATCCGCGCCGTGCGGAAGGCCGTCGACTCCCGTTACGCGCGGATCATGCAGGTGATGCAGGAGACCGAGCAGCGGCGGCCGCGGCTGCGCCGGCTCGCCGACCGTCTCGGGGCCTATTACACTCCGGTGGCCTTGCTGTTGGCCGCCGCGGCCGGCATCGCCGCGGGCGATCCCCGCCGCTTCCTCGCCGTCATGGTCGTGGCCACGCCCTGCCCGCTGCTCATCGCCATCCCGGTGGCGATCATCGCATCCGTGTCGTTGGCCGCCCGCCGGAGCATCGTGGTGAAGGACCCGGGTGTG
>WNGL01001301.1_pt1 | contig 30450 bp, 37 predicted proteins | sample 5400591 | NCBI WGS metagenome assembly WNGL01 (sample SAMN13153377, study PRJNA577476) | soil metagenome | isolation source: 80 cm soil or saprolite under Garry oak tree replicate 1 | place: USA:California | collected 2016-06-15 | reverse complement strand
TCCAGATCAGCGTGAAGGACACCGGGATCGGGATCGCGCAGGAGCACTTGCCGCACGTGTTTCAGCGATTCTGGCAGGCGCATACCGGCGCGTCGCGGGAATTCGCCGGGCTGGGCATCGGCCTCGCCCTCGCGCGCCACCTGGTGGAGCTGCACGGCGGGACGATCAAGGTCGAGAGCCAGGGCGTGGGGCGGGGCGCGGAGTTTACGGTAACGCTCCCCGCGGCGTCGACGATCCTCGCGCGCGAGCGACACCTGCGGCCTGTGGCGAAGTAGTAAGGGGGTAACTCGAACGGAGTGGTCCAATCACCCCAGCGGCCGAAACGGAGCTGGCTGGCAAAGGCCAGTGTAGTGGAGGCCGCCAGGCGGGATGCAGGGGTCCCCGCCGATCGAAATAAAGCGCGCCCGGCAGGATTCGAACCTGCGACCTTTGGCTCCGGAGGCCGTTCGGGCCACCGCTTGAATTCTACACTTTCCAATTCGTTGATTCTCAAGGACTTGTTGAACTCGATTGAGAGGCATAGCAGCGTAAGGCTCGCGCAGCTACGAAATCATCTACATTCCTTCCGCCGTTCGTGGCTTAGTCGGCTTGGCGTTTACGGCCGTGACGGCTATTCGACCATGCGTTGGAGGCGCTTGACGTCGATCATGTCGGCGGCGAGCGCGACCGTGCAGGCCTCCGTGACGCGCGCTCGCCCTGCCGACGCAAGGCCTGGACATTCCGCAGGGCGTAGACACTGCGCAATTACTGGCGTCGATGGCCTGGCCGCCCGGCGCGCCTGCCGTCCATGCGCTTTGATCACGAGGCCGCTCTAGCATAGAAGCGGACCACGTGTACATCGGCGCGCGCCGTGAGCCGCTGGACATTTGCGCCATCGATTCCCGAAACTCTCGCATGCTCCGCCGGCTCTCAGCGCGCAGACCGCCGTGGGATCGTGACCTCCGGACGCCGACCACCACGTACATGATCTGGATGGGAACGAAGCGAGGGTACCTGCCGAAACGCTATGAAGCCGTCGCGCGGCAAGGGTACCGTGGCGTGCTGACAAAGCTGTCGATCGATGAGAGCGGGCTCACGAATTTCGTGGACATCTCCGCGTCCACGCCGGTCGGCGACCTCGCCTTCTATGTCGGGCGAGATCGGAACGTCAACGACCTCAACGGTCTTGGCGCGTTTCTGATCATGAACGAGGCGCTCGCGGCACCGACGCTCGGCTGCACGCCGAAACGCATCGATTGGACACTGAAGTGAGCGGCTTGACGCGGGTGTTCGCGCTTCTCGTCTCTCTGCTGGCGGCCGCAGTTTGCAGATGCGGGTTCAAACGAACCCCTCCGCGTCGTGCAGATTCAGCTCGGACGTTCGCTGAACGCCGACAACACGGTCGCCGCGCCCGCCGTCACGTTCGGCCTCGAGAACGGCCGGACGAGAGCGGCCGGAAAGGTTGGTCGCCCAATGACTTAGAGAGGTTTCGGCCTTCATGTGCGCTGCCCGCTGACCGTTAATGCTGGAAGGGATATTGATCCCAGCGCTCATTTACTATATAATTAGTTCTCAAGAGCAGGAGTATTCCGAAAATGCGCCCGCGCAGTCTGACTTTGACTCCAAAGGAACTAGCCATCATGAAAGTGATGTGGCGCCTCGAACAGGGGACTGTTCGGGATGTCTACGAATGTCTTCGTGAGAAACGTGAAATCGCGTACACGACGGTTATGACGATGATGGGCATCCTCGAAGAAAAGGGTTATCTAAAAAGAATGCGCGTCGATCGACCATTTGTATACAAGCCTGCCCATTCCCGCGAACATGTCATAGCGGGCATGGTCCGTGACTTCGTCGATCGGGTGTTCGACGGTGCCGCGAGCACCCTTTTGGTTCACCTCACACAGCAAGAACGGATGACGAAGGCGGATCGCGAGCGGATTCGTCAGCTCATCGCCGAAACGGAGGAGTGATGGCGGATCTTCTGCTTTCTGACCTCATCGTCTGGAGCGTTCAAGCGACCGTACTCATCACGATCGTTGGTATTGGTACGTGGGTCGTGCGCGTCGACACGCCGGGAGTCCGGTACGGTTGGTTCAGGCTTGCACTGATTGGGTGTCTGCTGCTCCCGATCATTCAGCCTTGGAGCGCCAAACAGCCGCCTGGTTTCATCAGCGCTGATCAGCATGTGAACCTGCTTCCGACGGCGACCTTTTCTGACGTTGCTCACACCGTGTCGGTTCCCGTCATCGGACCTCGCAGTGGGTTTCCTGCGACGGCAGTCGTTTTGTCCACACTAGCGCTGGGCATTTTGCTTCGACTGGGCTGGCTCGGCGGCGGTCTCGTTCGGCTCCAACGTTTGCGAAGGAGTGGCACCGCGCACCAGCTGAACGATGAGTTGCAGGGGATGCTTACAGGACGAGCCGAGGTCAGGTTCGTGAGCAGTGCTTGGCAACCGATGACGTTCGGAATTCGGCGCGCAGTGATCCTGATGCCGTCCACGCTCCTCACACTTCCGCAGCACCTGCAGCGCACCGTGCTCGCACATGAGTTGTGGCATGTCCGGCGTCGCGACTGGGGCTGGACGATGGCGGAAGAAGTGCTTCGTAGCGTCCTCTGGTTTCATCCGGCGATTTGGTGGCTAATCTCACAAGTGCAGATCGCGCGCGAACAACTGGTCGATGAACTGACGGTGTTGTCCACGAACGCCAAGGTGCCCTATCTGGAAGCGCTGGTGACATTCGCCGATCGGCCGGCTTTTGCTCCAGCGGCGTCGTTCGCATCCCGGCGGCAGCTTTACCAACGGATTCTGTTGATTTCAAAGGGGGCGAACATGTCTTCGACACGTATCGTTGCGGCCGGTGCGGGACTGCTCGTTGCCGTTGGTCTCGGCGGCCGATGTGTCGTGGCCGCATTCCCAATGGTTGGCGTAGTTTCAACTTCAACTCAAGCGCAAGCTCCACCGGAACGTCCGCCTGCCGCGCTCAAGTCTGCCACAGCTCGTGAGCTCGAGTTGTCCAGACTGGTGGCTGGATCGCCGCCAGCGGAGCCGTCGTTGTTCCTAGAACTAGCGAAACTGCAGGAAGATCGCGGAGCTGTTTCTGCGGCTGAGAAGACGTTGCAGTCACTGTGTCGCGCACGGCCAGACAACGCCGAGCCACTTCTGGCGCTGGCGGCACTCTATCGCCGGACGAATTACATCGACCAAGCTCTCGATACGCTCGAGCGGGCGGCGGCGATTAATCGCCTCGATCCGAACGCGCAGCACATGCTCGCGGCCGATTATTGGGACGCCTCGAGGGCCCAGGGAGTTTCCCGGGGCACCAAGGCCCGCTATCTTCTCCGAGGGATCTCCGCAGAGAACCGCGCCCTCGCGATCTGGCCTGACTTCGCTGAGGCCTTGGCGTACAAGAGCGAATTGCTGCGGGAAGAGGCATCGCTGGAGAACGGCGCGACACAGGCCACAATCCTTCTCGCCCAGGCGGACGCCCTGCGGACGCGTGTCCTCGCGCTAGGCCAGCCGCAGCCGCAACGGTACTCGGCCGAGCCCTCGCTTCCGTCCCCCTCCACTCCCCAGGTGCGCTCATCGGATCACGCAGTTTATGTTGGGGGGGACGTTGCCGCTCCACTCAAGATTCGCGACATGCGACCTGAATACTCTCCGATGGCTCGTAGTTCAGGGATTCACGGAACGGTCGGCGTGGAAGTATGGATTGACGAACGAGGCGATGTCGCAGACGCACGGGTCGTACACTCGATTCCGCTGCTGGACCAAGCTGCGCTGGATGCAGTTCGCCAATGGAAATTTAGACCTACTCTGATCAACGGCAAAGCTACCCCGGTTGTCATGACTGTTCCAGTCGAATTTAGACGCCCGTGATGCGTCGACGTCAGGATTAGATCGTACCGCTGCATTGCCTATAGTGAATCCGTTTCATCGAAGAGTAGGACGTGAGGGGTCTGCGCTGTACGCTCGGTCAATTCGCATCCTTATTAGATTAGGCTGAAAATCACGCAGGCAGGGAGCCGATCGGCGAGATGCGGCAGCCAACGGCGTTTGCCGTCGCGTAAAGGGCCACGGCTAACCCCGATCCGAGATGGCACCCATCGTCCACTTCTCGCCAAAAGACCGGTTGAATGCCGTGAGGCGTGCTCGCCGAGGAATGGTGTCCTCAGGCCGCAGCATGTCAACTACCCAGTCGGCAGACCTACTGTATCGAGAGAGCTAGACCACGCCGTTGCTTATCAATGATGCGGTCGGCGATCAGGCATGCACCGATAAGTACCATAGAAACGAATTGTCGCCTACTCATCGCACCAGAAAAATGCATCTGCCATCGGGCATCACCCGCAGAGCCAGGAAATGACCTACCGGGCCATTTCTTAGCTTGCCGTCAATCGTCCTACTGCGCCCAAGATGCCGTTTTGATTGACGATGCGAAGGGCGTGCTTATTGCTGATCCAGGGCAAAGGCACACCTGTGCGGCAACACACTATCAGACCAGCGGAGATGGGGACAGGAGACTGTCGCCGTCGAGCCGAGGCTCTCTTTGAAGAGTTCGGAGCATCCGTTTGTCGCTTCATCCGCCGCATTACCGGACGTGCAGACCTTGCCGAGGATCTGACGCAAGAGGTATTCGTGAGGGTTGTGCGAGCGTTGCCTCATTATCAACCACGAGATCGAGACGCCGCATGGATGTATCGGATAGCACGAAATGTGATCCACGATGAACGTCGCGCGGTCGCCAGGCGTGGACGGTCTCAGCGCGAATATCTGCCTTTCAGTGTGGTAGCCCAGCAGGAATTGCGCCTTGGCCTGAAGAGCGCGCTGTTTCAACTCCGACCTCTCGATCAAAAAGTGTTTCTGCTACGCGAGGTTCAGGGACTCAACTACGCGGCAATCTCGCATATTTGTGGTATTTCGTGCGGAGCGGTGCGCAATCGACTTCGCCGGACTCGGGCCATTCTTCGAGTGATTCTGCTCCCTGAGATATGTGGAGAGGCACGCGACCGTGACTGAAGCGTACCGGACTTTCCGAAGAGCGGATTATGCGGGCTAGGTCGGTCCACCCCAGATTCCCCGCAGTCGAGGCGATCACCGCCCACTGCGACGGGGCGCCTCAGCCCCGTGTTCTCGAACCATCCGGATCGCACGCTCGCGTGCCTCCGGGGAATACCGACTCGCTCGTGCCATAGGCCCCATCCTCTCAACGAACCCTCTGACAAACCAATACGATTCGGACGCTCTCAGAATGCTTGACCGGGGTGCTAATGACACATATCTTCCCCAGCCGTCTCGCCGTTCAACCACGTCCACTGGAGGACGTATGGCACCGCCATCAGCTAAATTCGAACGCAAGGCGGTTCTGACCACTTCGAAGGAATCCGCAAAGCCCGTGAGACGTTTAGGTCTTTCAGACGTTAATACAATTAATAGTCATTTCACTTTTGAGCGTTCAACCGCGATTAGGTTCCCGTAAGGTGCTCCGATGCAATCATTAAGGCGGTCCATTCGTTTCGCAAATAGTACCTGGGGCGCAATGGCATTCGGGATTGTAGGCGCTGTGATCCTAGCAGCTGGCGTTCGCCATGCGACAGTGGGAGCCGCTGTCCCATCGTACGGAGATGCTCTGGGACTCACGAGCTTAACTACCTCGACGGGTGAGCATGTCACCCTGGCAGGCGACCACTGGACCTTGCTAATCGTCGGATCGATCAAAACTCAGGGCGATCTGATCGGCGCGGCTCAGCGGTTGATGGTCGCGGCTCATATCCCAAAGACACGTTTGAGGATCGTGCCGCTGCTCTCGGATTCAGCTGATCAACTGAAACGATTTGCGTCGATCAACACCTACGACTTTCCGATGTTCTCGACACAGACACCCAACAACGCGAAGAATCTGCGCGAGCAACTAGGTCTTACGGATCAGAACCGTCATGTGTATCTCGTGCGCCCAAACGGTCGGATCGAGTTTTCGGCACGGTTCGCGGCCGCATCGGACTTACGCCAGCTTCTTGAACGGCATCTCTCGGCATCCGGCCCCGCTCAGGCGCAGTACTTGCGAGCCGGCGCCACCTTCGCGCCGTCGCACCTCCTAAATGTGCGTAATGGCAACCTGGAGACGGCCCTATCGTCAACGCCTCGACTGTGGATCGTCTTCACTGCGGAGTGTGTGACGTGTGCCCTTGAGTCCAGGCTGCTGGTTCTGTCAACTAATGCAACACTGTTCCGTGACATGGCCGCCCGAGAGCATCGCACGCTTGCATTAGTGTTCAGTCCCACCTTTAATCGCAGCGCCGTCGAAGACAACCTTGATCGTCTGCACGTGCCGTTCCTAACATACGTATCGACAGACGGCCTGCCCAACATAGAAGATGCATACAGTCAGCATTCACTTGTCCCTGGAGACACGGCCTTTGTTATTCGTGTGGATCGTGACCAACATGTCGAGGATGTCAAGGGTTTGTCCGAGACAGCGTTACAGATGAGCGCCGCGGCGCGTTAGCAAGAGCCGGGTTGTAAAAGTCAGCGTAGGAGTAGGCCATTGCAGCGATATCTGATCACAGCGATTACGGCGGCGGTGCTATCGGGGGTCTGGACGCAAGCATCTTCCCCAGCTCCCGTTCTGCTTAGCGCTGCTTCCTCGGGCAATAGTGCATCTGAAGTGCGCGTTCCAGTCGAACTTGGAAATCTCCTGCACCTGCGAAGCCTGCGGGACGGAACCGTCGTAGTCGTCGACGCGACTCGGCATCGGCTCGTATTGTTGCAGGCGGCGCCCAAGTGGCTCGGCGGCATTGGTAACGGGCCTGGTGAATTGTATTACCCATTTGATGTCGCGGAAGGGCAGGATGGAACGTTGCTCGTCCTAGAGGACGGCAACGCCCGAGTGCAAGTCATGGACAGAGCGGGAGCATTCCGTCGCGCCTTTGCGTACCGCCAGCCGGCATACTCCATCCTGGCATTGTCGAGGGAAGACATCCTAATCGCACACCCCGAGCTGACAGGCAGTGTTGACGTCTATAATTCCCACGGCGTCCGCGTACAAACGATTGGAGGAGACGCTGGACGAGTCGCCATTGAGACGGCGGGACATCCAATTGTGCTTGATGATCGTCTACGTCGCGGCCTGATGCGGGTTCATCTTGCTGCGGATCAGCGCGGAGGCTTCTGGTTGGCATACATGCACTTGCCAGTTGTTCAGCGTTTTGACAGCCGAGGCACGCTCCTATGGACGAAGAAGATTGCGCTCGAATCGCTGAAGAAGGTAGTGAGTGCTGTGTGGAAGCAGCCACCCGACAGAGAGCTGATGTCGTTGGGCGACGGGTCTATACAGCTCACACTGGTCATCAAGGCAGTCGCGAGCACCTCGCAGGACGGCCTTGTGTTACTTCTCGGAGATGATTCATTAATCCGCGTGACAGCCGAAGGGATCGTTCAGTCCGTGTCAATACGCGGACCCGGAAACGGGGCACTGAACTCGATTGCGGTGACGTTCACAGGCGATATTCTGGCCACGCAGTTCTTGGGCCGCAAGGTCTTACAAGTCGCAGGTACATCTGTTCGAAACTGAACACAGGGTCTATTCGGAATAGAAGGAGGTTGGTCATGCGCTTGTTTCGTGTTTCGCTTCTGATCCCGTACGTTCTTGGTCTGCTCGCCTACCTGATTCCCACGACCGCTTATGCTGGTTGCTGCACGTCTGGCGATGGGTATTCCAACTGCTGCGGGCCCTGCTGTACGGCAAGCCAGACCAGTTGCTGGGCTGGCGCGTGTTCCTAATCAGTGAAAGTTACGGAGGCACACAGTATGAAACGTCTGTTACTCTCATTGTACATTCTGGCATTGGGGAGTTTCATCATCCCGCCGAAGATCGACGCAGCGTGCTGTCAGGCAGACAACGGCGCGGGCCCCTGTTGCGGTCCTTGCTGTACCGCCGGGCCAACAAGCTGCTGGGCGGGGCAGTGTTCGTAGGGGGGAGAGGCCGACGGTCGTAAATTGTCGAACGGCATGTTTGGCGGCCCCTCGAGCGCTCGGCTGGGGGGCCGCCTGGCTTTTTGTTCCAGTCGGGGCAGTAACGTGTTCCAGCGCGATCTATTAGGACGAATTGCTGGATCCTAAGGAGGGGCTACATGGGAGTGCGAAGCGACGTACGCTTGGCACTGCGACTGCTGCGCAGCGGCGGTACGTGGACGGCCTCTATAGTAATTACGATCGCGATTGCTTTCGCCTTATCGGTTGCGGCGGTGGCGCTGTTGAATGCCGCCATATTGGATCCTTTACCGCTTCGAGACTCGGGCCGGCTCGTCCTCCTGTTTCAAGCGAACGCGGGCATGGGTGTTCGCCACGTGTACTCGTCATATCCGGCGTTCTCTGATTACCGCGCCTGGACAACTGCTCTCGGACCACTGTGTGCATTTCGTCGAGACGAGCTGCTGATCCATGATTCGGATGGGACCGAGCGCGTATCCGTATCCGTTGTATGTGCTCGATTCTTTGACGTCGTACGGAGCCGAACGTTGTTCGGCCGGACATTCGTCTCGAGTGATGTGGAAGGCGGTGAACTACCGATCGTCATCAGCTACCGGTTGTGGCGAATGAGGCTCGGTGCGAATCCATCGATCGTCGGCACGTCGATTCGCCTGGCTGGCCAATCCGTTCGAGTTATCGGGATTCTGGCCCGCAGAGAGGCGTACCCAGAAGACTGCGATGTGTGGTTGCCAAACCGGCCATCGCCTGCCGACCTGTCGAGAGACGGCAGGCAGTTCTCGATTGTTGCATTGCTGAGACCTGGAGTCGATCTCCAGGCGGCAAGGACAGAAGCACGCGGAATCGGCGACCGTCTCGCTCGGGAGTATCCGAGTAGTGACGGCGGCTGGTCATTCGAAATCGAGCCGTTAGTGGAGTACTATGCCGGTTTCAATCGGCAGCAATACGAGCTCATTCTGCTCGCCGGGGTCGCCTTAATAATCTCAATTGCAGCCACGAACATCGCCCACCTTCAGATTTCGCGCACATCACGTCGTTTAGCCGAGTTTGCCGTCCGGCAAGCGCTTGGCGCCTCAGCGGGGTCCCTCAGGCGACAGTTGCTATTAGAAAGCGCTGTGATGGTTGTTCTCAGTATCGCCGGCGCTGTTCCGCTGACGATCGTTGTCCTATATGCACTCCTCAGCGAAGCAGGAAATCAGGGCGATAGAACTGTTGGCGACGTACTATTATCACCGAATGTGCTGGTGTTCAGCTGTGCGCTAGCAATCGGCGTTTGGCTCGCCTGCGCGGCTGCTCCGATGAGACGAGTACGCTCCAGCGCATGCAGACTGCTGCAGGGCAACGAAGCGACCTCTGTTCGCGCCACACCGAAAGCGTCGCGGATCCTACTGGCTGCTGAGATCATGTCGGCGTTCGTGGCCGTCGTCATTGCACTAGCCGGCTGGCGCACTGCATGGCATTATCTGAATCCAGTCGTGGGGTTTGACCCCACGTCTCTTATCACCGTTCGCGTCAGTTCCGAAGATACGAGTCAGCGTCCGGAACGCAGTGCGAGAAGTTATCAAGACCTGTTGGATCGGCTCGGCAAGCTCAACGGAGTGGCCGGGGCAGCAGTGATCCAAGCGGCTCCCCTTAGTGGATTTCGCTTTCGGATGGATGCGACTGTTCAGGGCGCAGCCGCGGCGTCTAATACGGTCGACGTCAGTGCGATAAGCCGAACTTACTGTGACGTCATGCGGATTTCAGTTCTGCGAGGTCGCAATTTCTCTGCTGGCGATGTACATGGCTCCGCGCTTGTTGCCGTGCTGAGCAAATCCGCTTCGGACACATTGTGGCCAGGGGTGGATCCGATCGGGCGCGTGCTCAGAGTTGGGACCTCAGCATGGCGTCAAGTGGTCGGTGTTGTTGCCGATGTGAGGTCTGTCCGCTTAGATGAAGCGCCTGGTGCCACGGTATACTTGCCATTCCTTCAGCAGCCTTCACGGGATATGACTGTCGTCATCAAACTGACAAAGCCGTGGACGCCAGAGATGGCCCGCATTGTTCGGCGCGAAATTGCCACCGGCGATGCTTCGTGGGTTGTGGAAAACATTCGATCTATGCAAGATGCCGTTCATATAGCGACTGCCACAAAACTGACGGCTATCAGTATCGCCTCTGTGCTTGCCAGCGTCGCCGTATTGTTAGCGCTACTTGGGGTGTATGGCGTCACAGCGCACTCCCTAGTGCGGCAAAGGAAGGAGCTGGCGATCCGGCTTGCGATGGGGGCGGGCCCGTGGACGCTGGTCAAGCTTGTCTTGCGCCGCGGCGGACCAGCAATACTGGGGGGCGCCGCATCGGGACTTGTCATTTGCTATTGGGCGTCAGGCATCGCGAGAACACTGTCCGCGAATGTCATTGCGATAGATTCTGCTTCTCTTGGATTGGCGGCTGCTCTAATCATATTGTCCAGCGCCGCGGCATGCGCCTGGGCAGCGCGCTGCGCCACTCGGCTCATCGACATTCGAGACGTGCTTGTGGCATGACCGCGGCGCTCTCGGGTATTCGTTTTGTGAGCTAACGTCTGGGACCGCGAATCTGAGTGAGGCGACCAGGAAATCGATAGGTGTTCAAGGTATCGGCCACAGAGTGTACAAACAGGTGAGTTCTCCCCAACAGTTGTGGTGCGCGGGTACCGGAGCATTCAGGACCCGCGATGCTCAGGTGAATGCCTTGTCCGCGCACTTCATGAATACGCCTACGAATCTGTCTGCGCTGGAGGCGTTCGCACTTCGATACACCGCTTCGATGCAGACGCTTGAGGAGCACTTGAACGCGCTGCTCGAAGCGATCAAGCAGCCGGAATCTAGCACGGTCGAGAGCACGAGCCAACGCATCGCCAGCCGGGTGTTATCGGCTGCGAGACGTGTGGTGTTCCGCCTGTTGCTGAGACAGATGATGGATAGGCATCTCCTTCTTAGCGAGTCTGAAGTCGTAGATTCACTGTGCGGTGAGGCTAGAGTACGGGAGCGGAGCACTCCGAGCAAACCCATCAATCGGATTGCAGTCGTGACAGCGAACAGACCTGGGCGGGTTGTGCAATGCGTCACCGAGTTGCTCAAGAACGCAGAGCATTCTTCTGTTCCCGAAATACTGATTATAGATGACGGCGACAGCGACGCCTCCTTCCAGGCATTAAGGAGATGGGTCCGGTCGGCTCAGATCAGATCGCCCATTCTGTATGTAAATAGGGACGACCGGGCTCGACTGGCCGAACGTCTGAGCACGCTTGTTGACGTACCTCCGGAGACGATCGGCTTCGCGTTGTGTGGCGCCTCGGACGTTTCAACACGGGTCGGAGCTGCCAGGAACACCGCCTTACTGATGTCCGCGGGCCATCGATTTCTGTTCATAGACGACGACGTGGTCGGGGGGCAGCAGTGGGTACGTGGAGACAACAACTCAGGCATCCTCTTGCAAGGGGGAGATTCGCTCCCGGTCGACGCGCGGTACTTTGCGACCCGCGCCGCGGCTCTGGAGACTGTGAGAGCAACGAGTGCCGGGCTAATGGCCGTCCATGAGCGGGTTCTCGGGCGGCCTCTCGCAGATCTTGTGGCGGAAACTGCTAATGAGCAGGAAACGATACTGATTCGCGGAGCGCTTCGGGAACTCTTTCCGCTTGGTCTCCCGGCCGGCAACGGTCGGATCGCCATCTCTGCGAATGGGATCGTCGGCGACTGCGGGACGGATGCGCCGTGTTACCGGGTCTTTCAACCGTCGTTGCTCGGCCGAAGCGAGCTATCTGATGCAAGCCAGTATGAAATCGTCCGCGCCAGTCGGGAGACTACGCACCTCGTTGCGCAAACAACGGTCGCAAGAAATCCATTCGTTCTCGGCTGCGCGATGGGGATTGACGCATCAACAATGGTCCCGCCTTTCCCGCCGATCTGCAGAAGCGAGGACACTATCTTTGTGCACTGGCTCCTGGCGACCGAACCCGCCGCGTATGTCGCGCACCTGCCTTACGCGGTGCTACACGACGCGGATCCACGACCGACATTCGGACCAGATGACGTCTGGGCGTTTATGGGACGCATACGATTTGCCGATGTGATACTCGCATGCGGCAATGACCTCTTGAGGACGGCCAGCGATCGGGTCGACCTTGCGACTGTCGGAGACTCTCTCGTGCAGCTGGGTGGAGACTCAGGAGGGCACCACTTTCAGGAACTCGCGGATGTCGTCGGAGCTCATCGACTAGGAGCGGCCTCACGTCTGCAACACCTGGCGTCTGAGAATCCGCACTTGCCACAATGGTGGGCGGCAGACGCGCTACGACAAGTCGATCAGTTGCGCATGAACTCCGCCTCCATTCTCACTCAAGGTTGTTGCGACATATCACCTGGCAACGGAATGGAGTCAGTCCGAGCGTTGCGCGAATGCGTCAGCCACACGGGTGAGTTGCTGATTCGGTGGAATGACATATGGGACGGAGCGGTGGAGCTTCAGCCCAACGGCACGGGCATGGGTATACACCTCGCTGGCCCGTGACGAGATTCGTACTGCCCCAATGCGTCTAACCGTTGCAATCTGCACTCACAATCGGGCTCTGGTCTTAAGAGAGACCCTTGGCCACTTGGTTAAAGTGGCGTGCCCACCCGGCTGCACCATGGAGCTGATTGTAGTGGCGAATGCCTGTACGGACACGACCGATTCGGTTCTTGCCGAGTTTCGGAATCGACTCCCTCTTAGGACAGTCTGTGAAGCCGCACCGGGGCTGTCGCATGCTAGAAATCACGCGGTCCGAGTGGCCACCGGCGAGTACATGTTGTGGATAGACGACGACGTATTTGTCGAACCTGACTGGATGTTCGAGTATGTCGCCGCATTCCGTCAGCATCCTGCGGCGGCGTTCTTTGGCGGGCCGATCGAGCCGCTATTCGAAGGAACACCACCCAGGTGGATATTGGAATCGCTGATCGAAATCGGATCGACGTTCGCACGCCGAGAACTAGGCGACAGACCGCTGCGGCTGGCGAAGCATACGTTACCGTATGGGGCAAACTTTGCGGTGAAGACGGCTGTTCAGAAAGACTATTCATATGACCCGAGACTTGGCCAACGTCCAGGGTGCCTCGCCCTTGGTGAAGAAACAGATGTGCTGTTCGCTATGCTGACGGGCGGTCACACCGGCTGGTGGGTTCCGCGTGCACGGGTCAGGCACTTTATTCCTGCATATCGCCAGTCCTGGAGTCATGTGAAGTCGCATTGGCGGGCACAGGGAGAGGCGATGGCGTCATACGTGAGTCCAGGTGAGGCCCCAAGATTCCTCGGACGTCCGTTATGGCTCTGGCGCTGGGCTATTCGCACCGAACTGACTTATAGACTGGACCGCCTGACCGGATCGAAGTCGCAATCCATTGGAAAGCTCGCTCGGGCGCGGGTGGTTTGGGCGATGCTGCGATCAGTTACTCGCACATCCCCGAGATCGGACGCGTCTGCGAAGGCCGCTCCTGAGGCGCGTTAAGGGTCGTTGTTGAGGTCAGGAGGCCTTCGCTCTTTCGGAAGAAGGGTGCTAACCCGTGAAGGCCGCGATTCTGTTCAGGTTCCACACACATTTCGATAGTTGTCGTGAGCGACTGAAGCTCATTCGATCGCTGAACACCGATGTGCCAATTTACGGTCTTTATGGGGGACCGCGTGTGGGGTTGTCCGATGCGCAGAGGCAATTGAACGGGCTCCTCGATCATATCGCCCTGATACCAACTGATGACTTTCGCTGGAAATGGATGCACTCAGACCTAACGATTCGTCACTGGTTCCGAACGTACGGACACAGATTAGAGTTTGCCGTCCTGTACGATCACGAGTATGACCTTCTACTGTTGAGACCGTTTGCATTATTGTGTCCTCAGATCAGCGGCCGAGCAGTTGCGCTATCTGGAGTTATGGGACTCAAGAGTGTGCAGGCGAGCTGGTTTTGGACGTCTGTGTCGCCACATAAAGAACACTTCAAAAGGTATTTGAGATTTATGCGCGACCGCTACGGCCTAGATGATCAAGCATATATCAGTCAGGGTCCATTTCCGGTCCTTACGCGCGAGTTTCTGGCAGCGATCTCATCGCTCACTTACCCGCGCGACATCTTTGATCCAGTAATGAGCGAGATTAGTCTGCCTGGGATAGCGGAAGCTCTTGGGTACCACATCAACGATACAGGCTGGCATCCTCCGTGGGCGGCACACGTACCAGGCGTGCCCGCATCTCCTCTCTTTCACTGCGAGCGGGAGCCCCAGGTCACGGAAGGGCAGGTCCTCGCGGAATTACGTCGGCCTGGTGGCAGGCGCGCCTTTCATCCGGTGAAGGTTGCGATCAGGTATCAGAGGATTCACCGGCTGCTTGAGGAAGATACCGATGGCTGTCGTCGTGGCCGACGATAGCATGCGCCCCACCTGGGCCCATGCCTCGAAGAAGCGGGCAAGAGGGTCGTACGCTGTAGCAGTGGTAGTCATTCTGTGGCTGTGGGGCTACATCCACGAGTCGCGTGTAGCGCTCGAGTGGTTGTGCATTGTGTTATTGCTGGCCAGTCTCCTGAGAGCGGCTTACATCCTGGGGGCACAGGAGAATAAGGTCGGTGAATGGCGGCACGAGTCAAGTGTGCGGCGGGATAGGCAGTCGAAAGGGGTGCAATGTCCAAATAGCAGCGGTCTGTCTGATAATTGTGTTCGAATCGCGGACCGCGGCGTGCCTGGGGAATCGGTGACGGACAGCGACCTGTTGAGAGCGACGTTTCGCCTATCCACAGGTATGGGCCAAGCCGTTGATGCTCATGGGAGGGCTGTGGTGTTCGCTCTGCGTAATCCCGAGCAAGCATCTGTGCTGTCGCCCCCGAGGCGAGTGCTGGCGGCCTGCTTTTCCGGTGATCGCTTACAAACGTCCGAAGCCGCCATCGCGGCGCTCTGCCGCTATTACTGTGTTCCGGAATCGCGAGCTATTGCGGAAGCGGGGATCAGGACGATCAGAGAGCTTGCCCGATTACGTGTGCTGGAATCCAAAGACGGCCCGCCGAGCGTATACGGCAGTCCGATGGTGGCTCATTATGTCCGCGCGCGGCCCGTACCGCCAGAAGTTGCCCGCGCAATCATCCGCGAGGGGCGAATCGAGAAGGACACGCATGTTCTGGACATCGGTAGTGGAACAGGCAGTCTCGCGCTGGAGATCGCTCAGGTTAGCGATTTTGTGACAGGACTGGACGTTTCTGACGCATTTCTCGCGGAGGCTCGCGCGCAAGCGCGTGCCGGTGGGAAAGAAGTCTCGTTTCTTAAGAAGTCCGCTGATGAACTCCTGTTCGAGTCGCGGCAGTACGACGTCATCGTTGCGTCTCAGGTGATGCACTGGATCGATCCCGAGTGGGCGTGTCGCGGAATTGTGAACTCTCTTTTACCCGACGGGCACGTGTTTGCTGTCGAATCGAAAGCTGTCCTACCGCGAGGACACCCGCTTCGTGAAGTCTTGAATTACGGTTGTGACGATCATCGCCGTGTCGCTTCTGACTGTCTCGAGCATGCGACGCGACATGCGACTACGCTTTCGACCGGTGTGCAAGGAAAGGTCCGCCTCACCGGAGCGTGGCTGTTTAGGCAGCGGCGCCCATTCGATATGGATTTTGCCAAGGCGTATTTTTTCGATCAGCAGCTGCGGCTCGCGCTTCCAGCCATGAGCGCGCCATGGGATCACCTCGGTCAGATGATGGCCGCATACAGCAGCGACGGGCTTCAGGGACACATGTACTGGCTGATAGGTGAGTACGGCTTAGGGGAATCCCCAGGGAAGGCCTGTGGTAGCCTCAGGCAGTTGGAAGCGTCCGATATTCCATTCGCATCTGGCGCCGAGTGAGGTGGGTTCTGAGTTCCGAACATGATCGGAAGCTATTCAAGTCGGTGCGACGGTCAAAACCCTTAGGTTAGAGACTACCTTAGACGCAGGATTCCGGGCCGGTTCGCGAACTCGGCGCCGCTGATGCCGTCATCGACGTAGATGTAGCGATCATCCACGGTCCAGCCTTTACGAGCGGCGTAGGCGCGGGTGCGTGGTCGATCTGCCGCGTGACGGTTTTCTCGGCGTCGGGCACGCCGTTCTGGTCGGTCGATTTGCGAGCGTAGATGGCAGCTATCACTTGTTCGCCTCCTGCGCTTGCGGCTGCATCGGGAAATTGATCAGGGCCGCACTCAGTTGCAGCCATGGACCGGTGTTAGGATGTTGGGCTCGAAGTCCATGTCTCCACTCGTCGAGCGCCTTCAGCGCCGATTGGCGGTCAGCTTCCATTTCTTCGTCTGATTTCGCCGCATAGCTCGGGAACCAATCAGGAAAGCAGTTGAGGAACCCGAGCAGTAGGATCGTCAAATGGTTAACAACGAAACTGCTGATGCCAGCGTGGAATTCGCAGCCAATCGGCGTCAGCCACTTGCCGTCTTCGGTCTTCGGGTACTGCATTCCGCTTACAGCCGACAGCGCAACACCTCCATGCGCCACTCCACAGAGCACTCGATAGTGTTTCTCGTAGTATCCAGGGGCCAAGTCCTCGAACATGGAGTAGAAGCTGACTTGATCGCGACGGCTCTTGCCGGTCAGGTGCTTAACCAGTTGTTCTCGATGCCGATTGAAGTAGCGCAACTGAACGAACATCTCCGACAGATGGCGGGTCAAGATGATCGCCTCTGGATAATGCCCCGCAGACCCAAGCAGCCAAATGGAACGAAGCGTGTAAGGCGCACGCAACGAGCGCTCGAACGCAAAGAATTGAAACCCATCTTCAGGTGCAGGTTTCTCGTGTTCCACGAAGTAAGTGAGTTTGAACAGAGCGTCCAGTAGCTGCGGAATGATGGCGACGAACGTCGGGTAGTTCTCCGCAAACTCGCGAGCCGTCGTCGCCTCGGTCTGGACGAGGTAATCGTGACTCATGTACACGGTGGCCATTCGATCGGTCCCCCTGATTCGAGGTCGCGGGGCGGACTGGCAGCGATGGAATGGACTCCTCCTGCCGTGCGGCATCATTGTGCCAATCGGTAAAACGGCCTTTCAGGGCCAAGGCAGGGAGGAGTCCAGATGGAGCATACGACCATCGCCGTTGATCTCGCAAAGTCCGTGTTCCAGGTCGCCGTCTCGCATCGCGCGGGCGCTGTCGACGACGAGCGACGGCTCCCCCGCGATCGTTTCCTCGCCTTCTTCGCGCTCCATAAGTGAGCCTCTCTAATGGCTCAAATACTCGAATAAATTGACGAATGACCCGACCCATGAAGGGTCATTTTTCGGTCGAGAACCGGCATGGTGCCCATCGCTGTCATACCCATCAGTGATTCTCGAATTCTGAATTGATAGCCCAAATGATACTCGACCAGATCCGGTCGGCGGACATTGTCAGACAGACTCGGCTGCGGGCGTTATAGTTTGCTCGGACCGATGCAACGGAGGAAAGTCACCGACGCGCAGATTCTCGCGATCGTCGAGGAAGGCGAAGCGGGGCGGAAGGTCGCGGATCTGTGTCGGACGCACGGCATCACGCAACAGACGTACTACCGCTGGAAAGCCAAGTACGGCGGCATGGAGCTGCGCGAGATGCAGCGGCTCAAGCAGGTTGACGCCGGATATCCAGGCGCTCAAGGCGGTGGTCACAAAAAGAGGGTGAGCCCCACCGCTCGGTGTGAGGCAGTGGGGTGGTCAGACGCGCGGCGCCAGTGTGCGGAGGGCCTGTCGGGTCATCGGGCTGAGTCGCGCCACATGGCACGATCAGCGCCGTTCGGATCCGCGGAATATCGCGCTGCTCGATCGTCTCCAAGCGCACGCCACCGCACGGCCCCGCTGCGGTTATCGACGCTTGCATATCCTGGTCGCCCGGGAAGGCGTGCGCGTGAATCACCAACGGCGATATCGCCTGTATCGCGCCGCGGGCCTCCAGGGGCGGCAGCGCTCTTTGCTAGGACTGGGATAGAGGTTGGATGCCGATCCATATTTGCTGAATTTTGATCCAACTTATAAAATACGTTCCAAACGTAATCATGAGACTGCCCATCGGGACTCAATAAGGAACCCTCGAGGCGATTAATAACACCCAATCGATTCCGAGTATTTATTAGAGTAGCGTCTATTTGAATTTTATTTCTTTCGGTAATGACTACTCTAATTGTGTCACCTGCGGCAATCTGTATTGTGGCAGGCAATAAAAACTTGTCTTTTAGTAAGGCTACGATGGAGATAACTATTGGCGCCCATACTTTCCAATCGACGTTCATTAGAATTGATTGTTTATATAGCATTTAACTTCGAGAGTTACTTATGGGTTTATTAATGTGGTAGTCCAAATGAAACTCTCGAAGAGCGTCAGACAACATTCCAAGTAAAAGTATTTGATAGCCATTATTAGGTACCAGAACATATTCGAGAGACTTTTTGTGGTCGGCCTGATGAGATTTGAAGTCGGCCGGGACACATACGTAACACCCCGGCGATCACTTCGAATGTCCTGCCAGGGGTCGGTCTGCCTGGGTCCCCAAACAGTCGCCTCATCGAAAGGGACATTGTCACTGGACGGTGTGCTCGGGCCTTGATTTCTTGAGGATTTAGCTCGATCGAATTATGTTCACTTGGCTGCCCTACCAGAATTGCACTCGAAACGCCATGCGACAACGGCTCGCGGACATTACTCGACTGAGGTTGGATGTGCGTCGGTGCCCCCGCACGCGGTCGACGCGCATGTCGGGGAACAACCCGGACAGCCGGGCCTTGGGGGTCACGCGCGGGCTCCGCGAGTGCACGACAACGACCCGAAAACCACGACCGACGAACCGCTGTCGCGGGGATGACGAGGACGCGCAAGTCAGAGAGAGGCCGATACTTCCGGAGTCACACTCATCGAGGCTGTTTGAAATACTCACCGAGCCTGTCCCACATCTCGAAGAGCTCGTCCTCGCGATGGCGGGCTGCGGCGGCCAAGCGTCGAACGTTGCCCCGGCCCTCAGATTCAACGTAAGTATGTACGGCCCAGGCTACGAGCCAACCACGCATGTCCCTGTCTACAACGTCGTCGATCAGGTCAACGGAGTAGCTCGGCAGCGCAATACGAATTGTCCTGAGCTCGTGATTTATAGCCTTCTTCATAAAATAGCACGCTTAATGACTTGCCAGAATGGTAGCAGCGCCATGAGCGCCGTCAACTGGTGATCCGGATCAGATGACGCCTAAGTTAACCGATCCACGAGCCGCGCGTCGGATGCGTTTGGCGAATGGGTCCTCACGTCTACGACCCGGATACCACGACTCGCGCAATGCGCCAGCAGTTCGTACCAGTCTGCAAGTGACCTGGCGAGCCGATCAGCACCAGAGACGAGTACGGCACCCAGTGTCGCGTCCGCATCGCAACGCCTTACGAGAGTCCGCAGTCCACGGCGGTGCGGATCACCGGCAGACGCATTACGATCCCTGAAGACCTGGACAACGCTAAGGCCACGAGCCGCGGCATATCTACGCGTGCGGGCAATTTGAGCCGCGATTAGGCGGGATGTTATCTGTGTATTGCTCGTGCGAGCGCGGGCGTAGATGACGCAGCGCTCTCTTTGTACCCGTTGTGTTCTTGACATATTGTTCTTGGATGGTTGGATTCTGTTCCCTGCCTCTTGGCCAATGACAGAGATTGAATTAGGTCTGCAGGCCTGAGCGCTTGTTTTCGCAGCGCCCAGCCTTGGGAGACGACGAGATTGACCTCATCATCGTACCAACTAGACCGGAGTTGTACAAGGCAGACTGTCAACAGGGCTGGTCGGCCCGCTGAATTGGGCGCCGGAGTTGAAGCATGAACGCGGCTCTATCGAGTGTTCCGCGGTTCGGGAGTTGTCCTTAAGCCGCGGCTTGAATAATGGCGTCCGTGACGTCGCTGGTTGTGCCGGAGGTCATGGTGTCGAATGGAGGCCGGAGAGTAAACCCCATGACTCCATCCCCCCCCACGACTACCGAGGCAAACACGATTCGCAATAGGTCGCTGCGGCGCCATTCGTGAATGTGCACGTACAGGTCCCAGAGCGACGTGGCGAACGCCAACAGTTGCGAGACTCGCTGCTGGAGGACATCGGGGGGGAGCGCTAAGGCTTTCAGTCGTTCCTCGAACTGTCGCTGTTGTTCCTGAGTGTTGTACGAACGCCGTCGGAATTCGTCAGACGACAGGCTTCCATCAATGAACAGCTCTGTGAGTGCTCCGAGTGAAGACACGGTCGCGGCCGCAACCTTCTGAGCGTCAGCCGCCCGATTTCGTGCTGTTTGTGTTCGTTGCTCGATAAGTTCATGGGCCTGTTGCTCAATCTGCCGTGCCGTATGACGGGTAATCTGCAAGGTGCGGAGTATTCGCTCGATGTCAGCTTCCGCCCTATCCGCACGACAGTAGCGCGCGTCACAGGCACTACGGCTGTTAGCCTGGCGATTGCATCGATAATAGCCGTGGCGGCCATGCTGCTCGGCTGTCAGGTGTCCGCGACATCGGCTGCAGATCGCGAGTCCTTTCAGCGGAAATCCCACCGTTCGCCGTCGCGTTAGGGGGGACACGGAGCGCTCTCGGAAGACTTCCTGCACACGGTGGAACAACGATGGATCGATCAGAGGCGGATGTTCGCCGGCGACGTCGAGGTCTTTCCATCGGATTCGGCCGATATAAAACGGATTGGTCAGCATCTTCTGAAGCAGCGACGGCGCCAGCGCGGTTCCGGTCGCGCTTTGCAAACCGTCGCGATACAACCGACCGGCGATCGCCTTGATGGAGAGTTGACCTGCCGCAAATAACTCGAAGGCACGGGCGACCAGCGACCCTTCCCGCGGATGTATTTCGCAGTGAGATCGCAGTGGGCGCTCGTTCAGGTGCCTGACGCTGACGTACCCACGAGGGGGCCGATGTGGCCAGCCGCCGTTTAGCACCTTCTGCCTCATTCCCTTTTTCGTTTCCTCAGACAGATTGGAGGACTCAAATTCCGCCACGGAGGCCATCATGTTCTCCAGTAGACGCCCTGCCGGCGTGTTGTCGATGCGTTCGACGACGTACAGGAGGCGCACACCGTGCTTCTTCAGGAGGGCGCGAAGCGGAATGTAGTCGTCGAGGTTTCGGGCCATGCGGTTCAACTTGTGCGCCAACACGCCATCGACTCGAAGCGCGCCTTCTCGAATCCGTTTTAGCAGATCCTGAAGTACCGGTCGGTCTGTATTGGTGGCGGTTTCCCCAGGCTCAACAAGTTCTTCAACAACCGTCCAGCCCTCTCGTAAGGCATACTCTTTCATGAGTCGGAGTTGCGCCGGGATCGAGAGGTCCTTATCGGCTTGTCTGTCCGTAGAGACGCGGGCATATAGAATGCAATTCATGTGCGTAACTGTTTTAATGGTGGAACGGCAGCCGAACGACTAGCCCCAATGTCAGAAAGGTCAACGGGGGGCAAGCGACGAAGCCGTTGGTTCGGAAGGCGTACAGATCGTAGCGTACCGGTACATCGCGTCAAGGCCGAAGCGATTCGCCATGAAAAAGGGCCTAGCGCGCGTGCGACTAGGCCGTTATCCACAAACCGTCCAACTGGATCTGGCCTGTGAATCGTTAAGAGAGATCGTCTGGCGAGGGATCCAAGCCGCAGGCGTCCCAGAAGCGTTCCGCATTGAATCGTGGATTACTTGCTCGGCCAACGCGGATGCATCGTTCGGCCAGCTCCCGCCGGGCCGCCTCCGGCGCCGAGGACGTCAGGATCAAATCGGCGAGGAATTGAAAATGCTGACGGGTCATCCTGGGAATCCGCCTATGCGTGCGGGCTGTCGTGTTCCGCATAAGCCTCGAGGATTAGATCCCGGATGCGATTCTGAGCGGCGGTATCCGTGACAGGTCGCAGGAGCGCGAAGCTCCGGCGTTCACCATTGACCGAGTATTGCCTCGCCGGGAAGGTCACATTGCGGCCTCCACCGGTCTTCCGTTCCCAGACCGCAAAGCCAATCAGCTTGAGGCCTTCGAGTGGTCCGTCAACGAAATGCAGTTCGGCATCCGCCAGTTTTCCTGGCGGCGTGCCCTTCTCGGACGCAAGAATCTTGACGATCATACGTTCCTCCTTGTGATGGGGTATCGAGCTGACCGTGTTCGACGAACGAATAGAAGCGACCGTCCACACCGATGACCACGTGGTCGATGAGCGGAATCCCGAGCAGCGCTCCGGCCTTGCGCAAACGCTGTGTGAGGTGATGGTCCTCCGGACTCGGCTGCGGATCCCCTGATGGGTGGTTGTGCGCCTTATGTGGCCGTGATCGTTATGTGGCCGCGCCGACCGACGGCCGCCAGATCACGCGCGCGATGCGTTGATCTTCGGCACATAACGCGCGGGTTCAGCAGAGGATGTCTCCTTTGCCCATTGGGCAGAGAGGAGATTGTCCATGCTGGACCACTATTACCTTCGTCCGAAGACCGCCGATCGCATCCGGGCGCTCTGGCTCGGACCGGCCATCGATCAGTACGTCGCCTGGGCGTCTGAGCGTGGCGCTGCCAAGGCCACCGTCACCGCGCATCTACAAGCGCTCATTCACTTCGATCGCTTTGCTCAGAGTCGCGGAGCAACGACGTGGACCGACCTCCCGGCGCTCCTCGAGCCATTCGTCGAGCACTGGATGCAGGCGCATGGGACGCGGTGTACCGGTGATCGCGCGCGTCAGAGTCGTCGATCGCACGCGCGGACACCCGTCGAGCAGATGGTCCGGTTGCTGGTTCCCGGTTTCGTCGGCACGACGACGCGTCGCCCGGTCCCGTTTCAGGACACGGCGCCGCAGTTCTTTGACCATCTCCGGCAGGAGCGAGGCCTGCGATCGGCGACGCTGTATCAGTACGTCTATCATCTGCGCGTCTTCGAGGCGTATCTTCGGCGGCTCGGCAGTGGCGCCCTCAGCGAGATCTCACCGTCGCGCCTGACCGCGTTTCTGTTAGAGCCTGGTCTGCAAGGCCAACCCCTCGGGCCAGACGGGATGCAAGGACGCGTCGGGACGCTGCGCGTGTTTCTCCGGTACCTCCATCGCCAAGGAATGCTGTCCACGGATCTGAGTCGCGCAGTCCCGCGCCGGCGCGCGTACCGCCAGGCGAGCTTGCCGCGCGCGATTACTTGGAGTGAGGTCGAGCGCGTGCTCGCCGTGCCGGATCGGCGAGCGCCCATCGGCAAACGCGATTACGCCATGTTGCTGCTGCTGGCCACGTACGGGCTGCGGGCTCGAGACGTCGCCGCGTTACAGCTCGACGACCTCGACTGGCACCGCGCGCAGATTCACGTGCGCGCACGGAAGAATGGGCACTCGACGCTGTACCCGCTGTCGACGACCGTGGGCGATGCCATTGTCGACTACCTGAGGTCTGGACGACCGTCGGTCTCAGACCGGCACCTGTTCCTCCGGACGATCGCTCCGTTCACGCCACTGCCGTGCAGTGCGATCGCGACGCGTGCGAGTGAGTATCTGCACCGGGCTGGCGTCAAGGCGCCGCGTGCGGGCTCGCACACGTTTCGCCACACGTGCGTCCAACGGCTCGTCGACGCCGACGTCCCGTTGAAGACCATCAGCGATTACGTCGGCCACCAGCGATCAGAGTCCACCCAGATCTACGGGAAGGTCGCGATTCATGTGTTGCGCCAGCTCGCGCTGGGCGATGGGGAGGAGGCGTTATGAAAGCCGCCTGGACGGGGTTTCGCAGTCCGCTCGCCAGCCACATCGTCGACTTTCTGGCTACGAAGCGCGCATTGGGCTGTCGCTTTGTCGCGGAGGATCGCAATCTCCGACTCCTCGATCGTTTCCTGGTGGATCAGGGCGTCGCGACCGTTGACGCGATCATGGCCGACCACATCGAGCAGTTTCTCGCGTCACGACCCCGGCCCGCGGCGAAGGGCTATAACCACTTGCTGGGGGTCGTGCGTCGATTGTTTGACTGGCTCATCACGCAGCAAGTAATCACGCAATCACCCGTCCGACTCCGGCCGAGGCCGGAGACCGCGCGGCGGTTGCCGTTTCTTTTTGACCCGCCTCTGGCACGGCGGCTGCTCGCCGTCGCTGGCGATCTTCCCGATAACAACCGGAGCCGGTACCGCGGTGCCACGTATCGCGCCATCTTCGCGCTCCTGTACGGCCTCGGGTTGCGGGTCGGCGAGGTCTCGCGACTCCAGTTGGGCGACGTCGATCTCGACCGAGATGTCCTGCTCATTCGCAATAGCAAGTTTGGCAAAACTCGGTGGGTCCCGTTCGGTCCGCGGCTCGGCGCCGTGCTGCGGGCCTACCTGGCGGGTCGACCGCGCGAGCGCGGTGATGCCGGCGACGCGCCGCTCTTCACGTGGGATGGCCGGCAGCCCGTGCACACAAATTCGATCCGCAACACGTTCCGCGAGGACATCGTTCCCCATCTCGGTCTCGTGATTCCTGCAGGGACGACGCGCCCGCGGGTCCATGACCTGCGACACTCGTTCGCCGTCGGGACGCTCCTGCGCTGGTATCGACAGGGATTCGATCCGGCCGCACGGCTTCACCATCTGTCGACGTTTCTCGGACACGTCAATCCGGACACGACCGCCGTCTATTTGACGATTACGAGCGACTTGCTCGCAGAAGCAAACCACCGTTTCGAGGCATTCGCCGCGCCGATTACACAGGAGGTGCGACCATGATCGCGCCGACGCTGGGTACGGCAGTGTACGCGTTCTTCACCGAGTATCTCGCCGGTCAGAAAGGTCTCCGACCGGCCTCGATCCGCAGCTATCGCGACGCGCTGCGGCTCTTCCTCCTCTTTGTCGCCGCCGAGACGCGACATCCCATCAGTCGGCTGCGCGTGGAGGATCTCACCTTTGAGCATGTGCTTGGGTTTCTGCAGCATCTCGAGGCGACCCGTCACAATCACGTGCCGACGAGGAATCAGCGGCTCGCGGCCTTACGGACGTTCTTCGAGTATGTCGGTCGACGCGTCCCCGAGATGCTCTATGTGAGCGAGCGGGTCGCGGCGATTCCGATGAAGCGGACACCGCTGCCGGAAATGCGTTTCATGGATCGCGACGAGATCGCGACGCTGTTCGCACGGTTGCCCACAAACGGCCGTTACGCGCTTCGAGATCACGCCCTGCTGCTGGTGCTCTATAACACCGGCGCGCGCGTGCAAGAGGTCGCCGACCTGCGAGTCGAGCATGTGATCCTCACGCCTCCACTGCACGTGCGGCTCCACGGCAAGGGCGACAAATGGCGGACGTGTCCGCTCTGGGAAGAGACCGCGCGCGTCCTACGCACGCTCGTCGAGACACCGCGACGAGCCGATCCGACGGCACCGGTCTTTGCGTCCGGCACGGGCCGGCCCTTGACGCGATTCGGCATCTACAAACGGGTCCGTCATCTTGCCGCGTGCCTGGAGTCGACCGAGACGTCGTCGGCGTTGCGTCGCATCACGCCGCACGCCTTCAGACACACGACCGCCGTACATCTCCTCGAAGCCGGCGTCGAGGTGAATGTGATTCGCGGGTGGCTCGGGCACGTAAGTCTGGAGACGACGAACCGGTATGCCGAAATCACCGTACGGATGAAAGAAGCCGCGCTGAAATTGTGCGAGCCGCCGACCACGACCGACGCTCCCAGAAGGTTGGGCTGGCAGGATGATGCGACACTGATTGCGTGGCTGGCATCGCTGTAGTCAAGACGTGGTGTGTTCGACGTCTATTGGACTGGCGCCTCTGTAGCGCCAGTCCAGTGTAGCGGCCTTGGTGCTGCTGCGCGCTCAAGCTCGATCCCATGTGACGACCTTCATCGTGATTCGGTACGGCGGTTTTTCAGCAGCTCGACAATCCCTTCTGGTGAGTTGGCTTCGAGCAGCTTCTTCATGAGGGCGCTATCGTCCACCTCACGACGTGTCAGTGCAATGGCCACGGTCCGTTTCACCGCATAACGCCGTTGTCCATCACGCCCGATCGTCGCGACGGCTTCATGCTGCTGAACCAGGCGCTTCAAGACCGTATGAATGGCCGACATGGGATTGCTAAAACGCTCCCACGACACTCCACTCTGGGTGAGCAGGTGCTTCACCTCACGAGGGGTGACGCCGTTTGGAAAACTCATTCTGAGCACCGCCCGACAGCCGTCTGTCAGGCTCTGCGGCGCCGGTTCTTCCTGCTCGGCGGTGAAGGTTCTCGGGCGGCGCCGTCGCAGCCACACGGCGATTCGTCGGAGGCGAGCGATCACTCGATCCAAGTCGTCGCGACGCCCCTCAAGCTGTCGGAGTTCTCGCTCGACGCTCGACAATGCCGTTGGAGAAATAAGCCGCATCCGTGGACGTGAGTTTATACACGTTGCACGCCAATGTGCAAGTACTGTATAACACCGGCCATGCTCTCTCTCGACCCGATCCGACGGTTTTACGCCGAAGAGATTCAGGCGGTGGCGAATTTGCAATCGGCCGCGTTGGTGGATGCACTGGCCTCCGTCCCGCGCGAGCGATTTCTGGGACCCGGTCCGTGGGACGTGGCCATGTCAGATCCCAGGCGCCCGGGTGCGGTCGTGTATCGCAAGACACCGGACGCGAATCCGCGCCACCTCTATCACAACGTGCTGGTGGCGATCGACGCTGCCCGCGAGCTCAATAATGGGCATCCTGGGACGCTTGCTGGGTGTCTCGACGCTCTCAACCTGGCCTCTGGCGAGACATTTCTCCATGTCGGTTGTGGCACCGGGTACTACACCGCTCTTGCCGCCGTGATCGTGGGGGCTGCTGGACGGGTCGTCGGGATTGAGATCGACGAGGAATTGGCAGCGCGCGCGAAGGAAAACTTGAGCACCCTCAACCAGGTCACCGTGCGATCGGGCGATGCCACGACCTACGAACCCGATCCGTGTGACGCGATCTTGGTCAACGCGGGCTTCACGCACCCGCTTCCTCTGTGGTTGGACGCCTTAAAGATCGGAGGACGGCTTCTGCTTCCGATCACCGCTGCCGCTGCTGGCAGTCCGATCAGTGTCGGCTGGATGATGCTGGTGACACGCGATGCGGATCGTTTCCGTGCGCAGTCGACGATGCCGATGGCCATTTTCGCATCGCCGTCTGGACGAGAGGACGGCCTTAACGTCCTGATTCGCCAAGCGCTCGGAACTGGAGGCTGGTTGCGCGTGAAGACGGTTCGCCGCGATGCACACGAGAAGACGGACACCTGCTGCATTCACGGCGACCACGTCTGTCTGTCGTACGAGGAAGCAGGTCTGTCGTAGACCAGCTCTGGCGACGACAATCAACCGTCATCGACCGAATGGAAACGATCACTCCAGGCCCGGCACCGCCGTTATGTGGCCTGTCACCGCACGCTCTTCCAGATTGTTCAACCAGATCATTCTCGGTGGGCACATAACGATCCCAGACACATAACTCCCATTATGTGTCGCGACACATAATGCGCCACGATGATGGATGCCGCGTTCACAAGAATCGCGGGTTTGAACACCTCCCGAGGATGCACAGTCGTGGCGTCCAATGAGCCACGACTGACCTCGTGAAATGCCAACGGCTCATGCTGGGTCGTCAGACAGAGCACGCCACAGACTTCAACGGGTTCCGCTTCGAGATAGCCAGCCAGAATCCTGGCCGCATCCTGTGGCATCCGAATCCGTTGGGCCGGTTCTCGGGCCGTGTCGCCTCTCGGTGAGTACGTAATGCGAAGCGTACGAATAGGCACATCACACTCTCCGGTCTGAATACGTCGGAATGACGAGGGGATGGTGTTGGAAGGCGAGGAGAGCTCGCGAATCGGCTATAGGCGGCCGACGATAGCGGTCGTCACGTACGAGACGGACTCGAGGTGCGCGACGACTTCGTCGGCGACCACCTGAGCGACCGAGCAGGGTTGGCGTTGCTGTGCGAGTCGTTCGGTCAGCTCGGGGTCATCCAGATCGATGATGATCGCCAGTAGTAAGCGAACTTCGTGCGTACGTATCTGTTCCGCCATGTTGAACCTCCAGGAGTGGCGAGTAACGACGTGGGTCTCCGTGTACCGAGCAGTGATCACCGCGGACATCATCAAGCGCTGGCAGATCCTGCTTGGTGAGGTGCGCTGATCTGCTCCTCCGCTGCATCGACGAGCAACGCCGCGATCTGATGGATCGCGTCGTGATTGTCGATGGTCACTTGAGCGCGTGCTGACGGCATGATCTCAGCGTAGCAACTGCGGGTCTGTCGCAGACAGAGGGCGAATGTGCATGCGGGTTGCCGCGTGCACAGGATGTGCACAGACGTCGGCCTCCACAGTTGTCCCCAATTGATCCACGATCACCGCGTCAGCAATCCCGTCAATTCCATTTGCCCCCTGTCGCGTTGGTTTGCAGTTCGGTACGCTGTAGGCAGGAGAACGCATTCACATGAATAGACAACTTCAACGGAGGAACCATCTCTATCGCCTGCGACGGATCCGCGGACTGGCGCAAAAACAGCTCGCGACCTTGCTCGGATACCGCAGCCACGCGATGGTGTCTCGGCTCGAACGTGGCCTGTCTCTGCCGTCGTTGCCTGAGGCCATGTTGCTCGAAATGGCGTTGGGTGCCCGCGTACAGGAGATCTATGTCGACCTGCAACAGGCGCTCGAGCGTGTAATTCTTAAGCGCGCAGCCGACCTGCCGATCCAGATACGACGGCCTATCCGAGGACGGCTCCGCGGGGAGGATGAGATCGATGAGCGACATTCTTGACCGCGTGAGTCAAAGCCTTGAGACGTTTCGGCCGCGTACTGGACGCGAGTACGTGGCGCTGCAGATCGCTCGGCGCTTTCAGGACACGCACCGGCTTGCCAAATACCTGCTGGTCGCTCAAGACCATCCGAAGCGTCTGATGTTGGAAGCCGCGCGTGTCGCGATCCTTCGACGGGATCTGAATCGTGCCTCGGCTGGCGACCTCTTCTTTGAAGTGCTCGCAGAGTTCGATCACGGAGGATCCGTATGACCGCGCCATGCCTCGTGCTACGCGTCAGCCGCCGCGCGCTCGCGGCGGTGAGTCTGAGCGCCGATGCCCTCGTCTTTCATGACGGGCGCCACCTGCCATCCCGTGCCGAGCGCGCGCACCGCGCCGCCGGGCGATATCTCACCACCATTCTCGCGCTCACGCACCCCGAGGTTGTGGTGATTGATGCACCGGTGCAAGAGGGCAGTCTGACGACCGCGCTGCTGACGCAGGCGCGCGAGATACTGGCGGAACGACAGATCCGTACGGAGTCCATCGTGATGTCCGATGTGCTGTCGTCCTTTGGCCTGCCGGGCCTCCGAACGCGCTTGGAGTTGCAACGGGTCATCGAACCCTTTTGGCCGGCCTTGGCCGATATGAAAGGTCGCGTGAAGCCCTACGTCCTCGAAGCGGCCGCGGTGGCCGAGTACGCCGATGCTCGTACCCGTCTCGGTGTCCCAGATCCGGCGTGATCGGCCCGCTGGCCTATGTCGGCGGGAAACGCCGTCTGGCACCACAGATTGTGGCGCTGCTCCCGCCGCATACCACGTATGTCGAACCGTTCGCGGGAGGGGCACAGGTCTTTTTTCATAAACCCCCGAGCCGCGTCGAAGTGCTCAACGACCTCTCCGATGATGTGGTCAATTTCCTGCACATCTGCCGGGAGCATCCTCGGGAACTGGTCCGGGTCCTGCGGTACATGATTCCGAGTCGAGTGCTGTTCGCGCAGTTTGCCGCGCAGAACCCTGCCGATCTCACCGATATTCAACGCGCGGCGCGCTTTTTCTATCTGCAGAAGAATGCGTTTGGGGGATTGGTCACGCACCGCACCTATCACTACAGCGTCACCAAGCCTCCCAATTTCAATCCCGCCCGGCTTCCCGGCGTCATCGCCGCGACCGCCACTCGGCTACGCCACGTCCAGCTGGAACACAGTTCGTATGAGCGCGTACTGGAGCGGTACGATCGCGAGACGACGCTCTTTTATCTCGACCCACCGTACGTCGGGCTCCGATTGTACGACGTCAATTTCACCGACGACGATTTTCAACAGTTGGCGGACCGCCTGGGTCGGTTACGTGGGCGATTCCTGTTATCGATCAACGATTGCCAGGCCGCTCGACGCGCGTGCGATCAGTTCCAGGCCATTCAATTGCGGATCCCGTATACGGCGAGCCGGTCGGTGCCGATCGCGCACGAACTCCTGTTGGCGAACTTCGCCATCCGCGCATGAGTGTCACGGATCAGATCCGTTCCACGATGCCGGCAGTGGAGACACGCTCATTGCGTACAATGAACAGACGGATCCTTCTGGATGGCACACCGATCAGGAACGCCTCGGTACCCAGTGAGTTTTCAAGAGACAGGCCGGCAGCGGACGGCCGTTACCGGTTTACCAGTGCCGGTGGCCCGGCTCGCGCCTGCCATCGCCTGGTTGGTGCAGGACGCCCAGGTGCCGCGAGGCCGCGTCGCGCATGCGTTCGGCATCACGCCGAACTATCTGCGCGTCCTCCTGCACCGGGCA
>WNGL01001298.1_pt1 | contig 30493 bp, 16 predicted proteins | sample 5400591 | NCBI WGS metagenome assembly WNGL01 (sample SAMN13153377, study PRJNA577476) | soil metagenome | isolation source: 80 cm soil or saprolite under Garry oak tree replicate 1 | place: USA:California | collected 2016-06-15 | reverse complement strand
GAACCCGCGGCGCAATGCGGGGTGCCCGACGAGGAGATGCCCAAGCCCCCCGGGGCGGGCCCGGCGGGCGCAGCCCGCCACCAGGCGGGGCAGCTGGACAGCGCAGCTGGACAGATGTTCGATAAGGCAAAAGCGGAAAAATGATCAGACCGTGGTTCCGCCAGGCGGCGGTACCGTGGAAGACAACGGCCACCCAGACCAGAGCATCTGGGGAGAATCGAGTCTCCACCAAACCCGGGGTGCTCCACACCGAGGGCGTGCATGAGCGCGGTGGCGTCCCCGTCGATGTCAAGGTCGCAGTGCGGCTCGATGCCGGCGTGGCCGTGTTCGCGGCCGAGTTCGGCAGCGGTATCTGGTCCCTGCTCGATGTCCGCGATCCGGGTTTCGATCCGCGGGGTGAGCTGGATGATGACCTGCTCGGCGGACTGACCGCACGTTCCGCCGAGGGCGCGGCTGAGGGCGAGCAGGTCGTCCTCGTCAGGCTCGTAGGGGAAGGCCGGGGCGTGCCTGGCCTGGTAGTCGATCCGGGCCGCGGTGCGGACCAGGAGCCATTCCGCGTCGGCGGGCGAGGTGATGATCCCCTGGTGGGTGGCGATCAGCCCCGGCGGGGGCGCAGCAGGGGAAGGAGTCAGGACTGTGGCGGGGTGCTGGCCGGGGTGCAGCCCGGTTTGGAAGGGGCCTTCGGCGGCTAGGCGCTGCCCGGCATACGCCTGGTGGGCTGCGGTCATGGCGCTGCCGATGTCGATGTGCTGCCGGTCGGCGTGATGCCACAGGTCGGTGATCAGCTGGCTGGTGATGCTCCCGATGGCCGCCGGGAAGTCCTGGTCCGCCCGCGGAGCGTATTCGCGCAGGTCTGCCAGGGTGTCCGGGGCCCAGGCACTGCCGCGGAAATTTTCTGGGGCGTTCATGCGGCGCTGGCAGGTGTCGATAGCCCGCGCGGCGGCTGCGGCGCCTGCGGCAAGGGCGCGCTGAGGGTAGTCAGCGTGCTGACGGCGGTATTCCCGGTTTCCGTCCTCAAGCACGCCGCGGAAGCTGACTCCGGGGATCTTGTCCGCGAGATGCCGGAGGGCGCACAGCATCCCGGACAGGCGGTGATAATCCTGCGCCGGGTCACGTCCGTCTTCACCACCTGATGTCCAGGGCTGGAGCCGTTCCCAGGCGTAGGCGGCGATCGCCTCGAACGCGGCGGCCGCTTGCTGCCCGGCGGCGCGCATGCTGACGTCTTGGTTCTTGGCCATGAGGGCGCTCCGGGTTAAGCGGCGCCGCCGGGTCCGGCGCCCTGGCGGTCCTCGTCACCTGGCAGCTCGTTCCCGGCTGCCGCGGGCTGGGCCGGCTCGGTGTCATGTCGGGGTGAGGCATCTTCCGCGGGCGCCTGGATGGCCGCGGTCAGGTAGGCGGTGACCTCGGCGAGGCCGGCGCATACGGCGTGCAGGTCGATGGCACGGCGGCGCGGCGCGTAGGCCGCCAGGCTCAGCGTTGCGGCGGACAGGAACCCGGTAGCCGTGATGAACCGCCTGACCGTGATGCCGAGGTCGGTGCTCGTGCCCGACGGCTGCCTCCACGCCAGGATCGCGGTGCGTGCCGCCCGGCATAGGACCGCCCCGGGTTCGTCCGGGTCGGGCACCGGGCCCGGGCCCTCGGCGGCCAGCACGCCGTCGAGGCTTTCGCAGGTGTTGAGCAGCCACCGGGCGCCCGCGTCCACGTGCCGCGGGAAGTCCGGGGACACGGGATCGGCCGGGATATCGGTGATCTGGTAGCGGGCGAGCCCTCGGGCGGCGATGCCGAGGTCCCGCAGGACCGAGTACAGCTGGCTGACAGCGCGGCCGTGCCGCGCCGGGTCCAGGGGCCGCGCCCAGATGTAGGCGGCGACGTGGGCGGCGTCGGACACAGCCCGTGCGGCTACGGCTGGGTGCGGCGGCTTCGGCAGTGGCGGTGCTGAGGGCCTGCTCCACTGGTAGGTGGTGCGGGCGATGCGGACGCCGGCGGCGGCGTAGGCGGCGTAGACCAGGCCGGAGCAGTCGTAGGCGTCCGGGCCGGCCGCCCCCCACAGGTAGGGCTTGCCGAGCTGGGCCTTCGCGAACGCAATCGCGGTCGCGGCCACCGTGCTGGCGGGCTGGCCGGTGCCCTGGGCGACGTACCGGGCGGCCCAGGACATGACCTCGGTGACGTACCACCGGGCGTGGTTGTAGGCGAAGACGGCCTGCTCGATGCCGGACGGGCTGCCGCTGCGGGCGCCCTGGGCGCACAGCGCCGCGGCGGCAGTGTAGATGGCATCAGCGGGGTCATATGGGCTCAGCGGCCGGTCCGGCCCGGTCGCGTAGGCGCTGAAGGTGGCGGGCTCGACCTGCATCGGCCCTTCGGCCCCGCGGGAGCTGCGGCCGCTGTGCACGCCGGGCAGCGGGGAGCGGCCGTGATCGGATCCGGCCTCGCCGATCCCGGCCAGCACCGGCCAGGGCAGCCCGGGGCAGGTCCTGGCGGCGTCCATATACCACATCAGCCAGGCCGGGGGGATGCCCGCCTCGGCCAGCCCGGCCGTCGCGTCGGCCAGGCCGGTTTGGGCGGCCGTGACGGTCGGCGGGACGGGGCTGGCGGTGACGAGCACGATGATCAGCAGGGGGAGCGCGACGGCTGCCGCGCCTGCCGCGGTGATGACCTTGATCACGACGGACCCCGTCACCAGGACAGCACGGCGCTGACCAGCCACCGCCTGCCCGTGCGGGGGACCTGGGCGGTGACGGCGGCGCGCCCGGGCGTGGTGACGGTCACCCGGCTGGCGCAGGCCCGCACGGTACCGGGGAACGCCGCCAGGCCTGGCAGCGCCGGTGGCGGGCGGGCGGCGGCGGCGTGCGGCTCGCCGGATGCGCAGCCGGCCATCCCGGCCCCGGGCACGCCCTGCCGGTGGTGTACCTAATCCCAGCTCAGGAGGCATCCTCATGACCAGCCGAGCGGGTCGCGACGACGACGCTGGCCAGGTCGGCCGGGCCGGCCTGGACGTCCTGGCCGGCCTGGGGTGCCTGGATGACCTGGGCGCCGCCGAGGTACATCACGACGTGGCCGGGATTGGCCGGGGTGCCGTCGCTGCCGGCGGAGAACAGCAGGTCCCCGGATCTCTGCTCTGAGTTGACAATCTGCCGTGTGGTACGCGTACTCTGGCGATGTGGTTCAATCCATAACGACAACTCAAGTCAGATCTTTAATTTAAAGTAATGATCTGGATGGAGCTCCATGACGGCAGGCAGCATCCGCAGGCCGCGCAGGGCCGCCCCCGGGAAGCGAGGAGGCTGCGCGTGCATCCGATGACGGCCCCGCTCCGGCCTGGCGGCAAGGTGCCGCCGAGGCGCCCGCCGCTGCCGGAGATCGTGGTGGCGGGGGCGCACGGCGGTGCGGGCACCTCGACGCTGGCCGCGCTGCTCGCCCCGGCCTGGGATATGGGCGTGATCCGGCCAGCCACCCCCGCCGGGGGGCTGCGGCCCGGCGGCCGGCCCGTCGTGCTGGTCGCCCGCAACACGGCGGAAGCGGCCGGCCGGGCGGTCATCGCCGTCACGGCTATAACCGGGACCGGCCTGCGGGTGGCGGTGCTGGCCGTGGTCAGCGACGGGCTGCCCGAGCCGGCCGAGGCCCGGTACCGGTTCCGGGTCCTGGACGGCCGCGTCCCCGTGATCCGCGTCCCGTTCGCCGCCGCATTCCGCGCGGCCGGCAGCCCGCTCCAGGTGAGCCTGCCCCGCCGGGCCCGCCAGGCGCTGGCCCAGATCCGGGCACTCGCCGCAGAACAGGCCCCTTATCCCGCACCCGTCACACGACCGTTAGGAGACACACACCGATGCCAGCGATCCTTCTCCATGCCCTCGCGGTGCACGCCGCCGCCGGGCACCTCACCGTGCTGCGCGCATTGCGCTCGGCGTCCAGCCTGGGCGCAGGCGTCCCCGATCCCGCGCCGCAAGCCCCGCCGGGGCTATCCGGCAAGGTGAACATCATCCTGGGCTGGGGCAAGTGGGGCGTGCTGATCTGCGGCGTCGCCGGCCTGCTGCTGTGCGGCGGGAAGATGGCGATCGGCCACCGGTCCCGGGCGTCCCTGGCCGCCGACGGCGCGACCGGCATCCCGTGGGTGCTCGGCGGGCTGAGCCTGGTCGCCGCCTCCGCCGCGATCGTGGCGGTGTTCTTGTGACCGCCGCCGGGCGGGCGCCGCGCCGTCTCTGGACGGCCGCCGCCGTCGTGATCGTCGTGCTCGGCAGCGGGCTGGCCCTGGCGGTAACCTCCGGCCGCTGGACCGCGAGCCCGGGGCCGGACCGCCGGCCACCCGCCCCTCCCGCCGCTGCGGGGACCAGCGGGCCGCAGCTTCCCCCCACCGGCCTGGCCGCCCTGCGGTGGAGCGGCTACCACGGGGTCCAGCTGCCGTCCTCGCCCGCAGCCGGGCCGCGCCACGTCAGCAACGGCCTGGCGTGGGGGTTCGCCGATACGCCGCTCGGAGCGCTGCTGGCCGCGGTGAACATCGCGGTCAGGGCGAACGCCCAGTGGGGACCGGACGTGTTCGTGCCCACCATCGGCAATCAGGTGACCGGCCCGGACGCCGCCGCGCTGCTGGCCAGCTGCGAGGCAGGTTACGGGCAGGCCAGCCAGGCCGCGCATATCACCGGAGGGCAGCCGCTCGGCGACGCCTACGTCACCGAGGAGGCATTCCGCTGGGCGGGCTGGACCCCGGCGGACGCGACCGTCGACCTGGTCAGCGCAGGGCCGGGAGGCCAGGGCGTCACCATCCGGGCATCGACCCGGGTCGAGGTCCGCTGGCAGGGCGGGGACTGGCGGGTCGTCGCCCCGCCCGGCGGCGACTGGGGCAACGCCGCGGCCCGCCTGTCCTCCCTGGCCGGGTACACCATCTTCCCGGGCCAGGGGTGAGCGCCGATGTCGTGCCCTGTCCTGATCAACCCGGCCTGCCTGGCAGGCAAGGTGATCGGCGCGGTCGCCGGCGCTGCCGCTAACGACGCGCTGAGCGGGATCGCCTCGGCGATCCAGTCCGGGGTGTCCTGGATCGTCACCAGCAGCATCACCTGGTGGGTCCAGGTCCCGTCCCCGGACCTGGCCGGCCAGCCCGCGGTCAGCCGCCTCCAGCAGTGGATGCTCCCGCTGGCCGCCGCTGTCGCCGTGCTCGGCCTGATCATCGCGGGCGGCAAGATGGCCCTGACCCGCAAGGCCAATCCCCTCATCGACGCCGGGTCGGGCCTGGTCATCCTCGCCGCCACCTCGGCGGTCGGCGTGCTGCTGCCGGACCTGCTGCTCAAGGCCGGGGACGCCTGGTCGGACTGGGTGCTCAACGCCTCGGCCGGCGGCCAGTTCGCCTCCCGGCTGACCGCCCTGCTCAGCTTGACCGGCGCGGCCCCGGCCGTGGTGGTCGTGCTCGGCGTCATCGCGATCCTCATCAGCGCCGCGCAGGCGATCTTGATGCTGTTCCGGCAGGCATCCCTGGTCATCCTGGCCGGGGTGCTGCCGCTGGCCGCCGCCGGGACGCTCACCCCGGCCACCCGCACCTGGTTCAAGAAGGTGACCGGGTGGATGCTCGCGATCATCTTCTACAAGCCGGCTGCCGCCGCCGTGTACGCCGCCGCGTTCACCGTGGCCGGCACCGGCACGGGCGTGCGGGCCATCTTCATGGGGTTCGCGATGGTGGCCCTGTCGCTGCTGGCCCTGCCCGTCCTGATGCGCCTGTTCACCTGGACCACCGGCACGATCAGCGAATCCGCCGCCGGCGGCGGGTTCCTCCAGACCGCGCTATCCGGAACGGTGGCGCTCGGCGCCATGCGCGGCTCCTTCGGCGGGTCCGGCGGGACCGGCGCGGCTGGGCAGGCCCGGCTGATCTCCGACCGGCTCGGCCCGGCCGGCAGCGGGCCGGCCGGCGCGCAGGCACCCGGTACGGGGGTCCGCCAGGCAGCCGCCGCGCCCGCGCCGGGCATGCCCGCAGGTACGGCTGCTGCGGGCGCGGGCGCCGGGGCATTCCCGGCTGCGGCTGGCGGCCCGGCCGGGGTGGCCGTGACCGGGCTGACAGCCGGCGCGGCCACCGCCCGGTGCAAGGCAACCGAGGCGATGCGGCCTCCAGGCACGGGCGGGGGTCAGTGATGGGCTACGACCAGCCGCAGCAGCCCCGGGACTACGGCGGGTGGCGGCTGCGGCGCGGCATCGGGCTGTTCGGGCTGGGCGCCGCCGGGACGGCCGGGGTGCTGGCCGCGCTGCTGGTGCTGATCATCACCGCAGCCGCCGCCCCGGCGGCCCTGCTGTACGTCGCCCCGCCCGTCCTGGCCGGCGGCGGCCTGGCGCTGGCCAGGACCCGCGGCGAGCCGCTGGCCCTGGCCGCGCTGCGGCGGGCACGCTGGCACTACGCGGCCTCCCGCGGCTACACCCGGTACCGGGCCGACGTCGTCGCCGAGCATTCCCCGGCCTTCCCGCTGCCCGGGGTGCTGGCCCCGCTGACCCTGCTGGACGCCGAGGACGGGTACGGCGGCCGGTACGGGATCGTGCTGGACCGCCGCACCGGGATGATGACCGCGACCCTGCGGGTCATCCCGGCCTCCCCGTGGCTGGCCGACCGCGCCGACGCCGACGGGTGGGTGGCGAACTGGGGCGGATGGCTGTCCTCGCTGGGCAACCTGCCCGCCGTGCGGTGGGTGACCGTCACCACCGATACCGCACCCGAGCCCGGCACGGCGCTGGCCGACCAGGTGGCCGCGACGCTGGACCCGGCCGCGCCGCTGGCCGCCCGGCAGATCATGGGCCAGCTGGTCGCCGCCGCCCCGGCGGCTGCCGCCGACGTCGACACGCGCGTGTCGGTCACCTTCGACCCCGCCGCCTCCCCGTCAGCGCTCCCCGGGGTGACCGGCGCCGCCGCCGAGGTCGGGCGGATGCTGCACGGCCTGGAATCGGCCCTGGGCACCTGCGGGGTCACCGTGCTGGGCCGGGCCGGCGCCGCCGAGATCGCCGGCATCGTCCGCACCGCCTCCGACCCCGCCAGCCGCGGCGAGGTGAGCCGGCTGCTCGCCCAGCCCGCCGGGCGGCCCGGCGCCGGGCCGGGCTGGGCGGAGGCCGGGCCGGTCGGCGCGGAAGAGGCCCCGGACTGCTACCGGCACGACAGCGGGACCAGCGTCACCTGGTGCTGGCGGGAGGCGCCGCGGCAGAACGTCACCTCTGACGTGCTCGCCCGCCTGGTCGCCCCCGGCGCCTGGCCCAAGCGGGTCTCCTTGCAGTACCGGCCGTTCCCCGCCGCCGAGGCGACCCGGGTCCTGCAAGCCGAGGTGAACGCGGCCCAGTTCCGGGAGGTCTACCGGCGCCGCACCGGGCGGGATGAGACCGCGCGGGACAGCGCCGACCAGGCCCGCGCCCGGCAGGCCGCCGCCGAGGAAGCCGCCGGCGCCGGCGTCGGCCTGATCTCGGTGTACGTCACCGTCACCGTGACCCGGGACGCTGACCTGCCGCGGGCCCTCGCCGAGACCGAGGCTGCGGCCGAGTCCTCAAGGATCCGGCTGCGCCCGATGACCTTCAGCCAGGCCGCCGGATGGGCGGCCACCTTGCCGTGCGGGATCTGCCCCGCCGACCTGGCCCGCCGCATGCCGCACTAGCACCAGGAGCCCGTGACCATGACCCTGCTGAACCCCGCCCGGCCGCGCCGTCCCGTCCGGCGCGGCCGCCCGCCGGCACCGCAGCCGGCGTCCCGCCCCGGGACGGCCGTCCCGGGGCGCGGCCTGCCGCCGGACCCGGTGCCGCCCTCCTGGGGGTGGAAGCTCCCGCTGGCCGGCCGCGCCGCGCATATCACTTCGGCACCGGAATACCAGGCCACCACCACCCAGGCCTGCGGGCTGTACCCGTTCGTGGCCGGCTCCGGCACTCCCACGGCGGGCACGCCGGTCGGCCGGCACCAGCTGTGGGGAGAGGTCGTCTGCCTGGACCCGCTGGCCTGGCTGCGCGCCGGGCTGGTCACCAACCCCGGCGAGTTCGTCCTCGGCCAGCCTGGAACCGGCAAGAGCACCCTGGTCAAACGGCAGATCACCGGGGCCGTGGCCACCGGCACCCGGGCCATCATCCTCGGCGACACCAAACCCGACTACACCATGCTCGTCGAGCATCTCGGCGGCCAGGTGATCAAGATCGGCAGAGGGCTGGACCGGATCAACCCGCTGGACGCAGGCCCGCTAGGCGCGGCGCTGCGCCGTATGCCCGGCCCGGACGCGCAGGCACTGCGCTGGGAAGTCCGCGCCCGGCGGCTGTCGCTGCTGATGGCGCTGTGCGCGCTGGTCCGCGAGTCCCGCATCACCAACGCCGAGGAGGTGCTTCTCGGCCGGGCGATCGACCTGCTGGACGAGCGGAACCCGCCGGGCGCCCAGCCCACTGTCACCGACGTCCTGGCCGTGATCGAGGAGGGTCCCGACACGCTGCGGGAGGCGGCTCGCGCCTATTCGGCGGCGGGATACCAGGATCGTTCGGCTGATCTGGTCTTCACCCTGGACCTGTTGTGCACCGGCTCGCTGGCCGGGGTGTTCGACGGGCCTACCTCCCAGCCGATCGACCTGGACGCGCCCGCGGTCAGCGTGGACATCAGCCGCGTCGGCGCAGCCGGCGACAAGCTCTTGACCGCCGCGATGCTCTGCGTCTGGTCCTACGGCTTCGGCGTGGTCGATGCCGCCGCCGCGCTGGCCGACCAGCAGATAACCCCGCGCCGTTCCTACATGGGCGTGATGGACGAACTGTGGCGGGCGCTGCGCGGCGCACCCGGCCTGGTCGAGTACGCCGACAGCCTGACCAGGCTCAACCGGGCCAAGGGCATGTCGAGCGTGATGATCACCCACTCGCTGGCCGACCTGGACGCCCTAGCCACCGAGGAGGACCGGGCGAAAGCCCGGGGGTTCATCGAGCGCAGCGCGATCACCGTCATGGGCGGCCTGCCGCCGCGCGAGCTCGCCCGCGTGCATGAGATCACCCCGCTGACCGGGCCGGAGCAGGAACTGGTCGCCTCCTGGTCCGCGCCGGACTCCTGGCAGCCCGGCGCCCGGCACCCCGGCCGCGGGAAGTACCTGATCAAGACGGGGGAGAGGCTGGGTATCCCGGTCGAGCTCAGCCTGGTCGGCGCCGAGCACGTCCTGTACGACACAGACCAAGCCATCCGCGCCGCCCAGCCGCGGAGGCCGGGATGAGTCGCGTCCTCGGGCCACGGCCCCCGCTCGCCGCCGGGAACGCCGCGCTCGCCTGGATGCTGCTGGCCGCCGCGTGGGGCCTGGCCGGCCTGGCCTGGCTGGCCTGGGCCACGGCCAGGGTCACCGCCGCGCTGGCCGGCGGCCGGGTCCCGCCGTTCGGCGTCCGCTGGCTCTCGGCCCTGGTGCACGGGCGGACCGCACAGGCGTGGCCCGGTACCCCGACGCCCCTGGTCGGGGCGGCCGGCGCCGTCGTGGCCGCCGCGCTGGCCGCCACCGCGGTTACCGCCTGGCGGATCATCGCCCGGCGGATCACCCAGCCCGGCGACCCGGTCGCCGCGCTCAGCGCGGACCGGTCCGTCCGCCAGCTCGCCCAGGCCCAGTCCGCCGGAACCGCCGTCAGGCTGCGGCCCTCGCTGGCCGGCGCCCGGCCCGGCAGCCTGCCTCCCGCCGAGACCGGCCTGCTGCTGGGCCGCCTGAAGCAGCCCGGCGGGAACGGCCCGGATCTGCTCGCCTCCTGGGAAGATACGGTGCTCGCGTTCATGGGTCCCCGTTCGGGCAAGACCACCTCGCTCGGTATCCCGTACGTGCTGTCGGCGCCCGGCCCGGTCGTGGCCACCAGCGTCCGCGCCGACCTGTGGGCCGCCACCGCCGAACTGCGCGCCGCCGCCGGCTCCAGGGTCTGGGTGTTCGACCCGCAGCACACCACCGCCGCCGGTCAGCGGTTCTGGGTGAACCTGCTGGCCGGCATGACCAGCGTCGAGGCAGCCCACCGGCTGGCCGGCCACTTCGTCCTCACCGTCGATGACAGCACCAAGCGCGACATCTGGGGGCCGGCCGCGCAGGAGCTGCTCACTAGCTTGCTGCTGGCCGCGTCCTCCTCACGGCGCACGCTGCTGGAGGTGTCCCGGTGGCTGGATGACCCGGGCACGCCCACCCCCGCCGAGCTGCTGGATGACGCCGGTTACCGGGCGCTGGCCTCCTCGCTGCGGGGCGCCCAGCACGGCGCCCCGGAGACCCGGGACGGGATCTACCAGACCGCCCGCACCGCGGCCAAGTGCCTGCACGACCCGGAGATCATGGCCTGGGTCACCCCGCCCCGCAACGGCCGCCTGCCTGCGTTCGACCCGCTGCGGTTCGCGGTCAGCAGCGACGTGCTGTACCTGATCACCGAATCCAGGTCGGCGGCTGCCCCGCTGATCGCCGGGCTGACCGACGCCGCCATGCGCGCCGGGCGGCGGCGCGCCGAGCAGGCCGGCGGGCGCCTGGACCCGCCCATGGTCCTGGTCCTGGACGAGGCCGCCAACATCTGCCGCATCGCGGACCTGCCCGATCTGTACTCCCACCTCGGCGGCCGGGGCATGATCCCGGTCACTATCTTGCAGAGCTACGAGCAGGGCATCACCGTCTGGGGTGAGCAGGGCATGGCCGCCCTGTGGGGCTCGGCGACCAAGAAGCTGATCGGCGCGGGCGTCGACTCGCCCCGGCTCACCCGCGACGTCGCCACCTTGATCGGCCACCATGACGTGCCGGTCCGGTCGATCAGCACCGGCGACGGCCGCGCCAGCGAGCAGATCTCCTACCAGCGGCGCCTGATCATGGAGGCCGCCGACATCCGGTCCATCGAACGGGGCACCGCGCTGCTGCTGGCCAGCGGCATCCGCCCCGCCCTGATCGGCCTGCGGCCCTGGAACGCCCGGCCGGACGCCCCGCGCATCGACGCGGCGCGGCTGCGGGCCGAGGCCGCCATCCAGCGCGCCGCCCAGGCCGTCCCCGGCAGCCCGCCCGCATCCCCCGGCGGACGGCCGGCCTCGGCCGGGCACCGTGACCGGGAACCGTCATGACAGTCGGCCCGGCGCTGCCCGCGCCTGCTGCGGACACCGGCGAGCAGCCCGAGCCGGTGTATCCCAGCGTCGAGCAGTGGGTTACCTGGCACTTCCTGCCCATGTACCGGCGCCCGCTCGGCGGCGAGTTCCGCTGGTGCCCGCAGTGGTGGCGGCATGCCGAGGCCATCACCCGGCTCACCGCCCTGTGGCAGTCCTGGGAAGCCATGCGGCTCCAGCCCGGCACCGGGACCGCCAGCTGGCTCCGTGACCACCTGGACCACCAGCTCCCCATCCTGCTCGGCCGTGGCGGCCCGTTCGCCCAGTGCTCCCAAGACGAGCACGTCGAGCCGTGCATCGCCGCGGCCGACCAGCCGCCCCCCGGCTGGTGGGAGACCGGAGATGACGCCCGGACCATGCATCCGAGCGGACCGGGTCGTGAGCCCCGTCCCGGCCATGGCCAGGGGTGAGGCCAGTGACTGACACAGACCGGGCAGGAAGCCAGATCACTCTCGATGAGTGGTGGCACGATGACAACGACGGAGGTACCAGCAATGAACCACTACGGCGAGCAGGCCCTGCGGCACTGGAGCCGGCACCTGCCGGCCAGCTACAGCAAGCTGGAGGACCCGGCCAGGTTCTTCACGGACCTGGGCACGCAGGCGGAAGCGGAGATCGAGGACCGGTACCTGCGGTACGCCGGGCCGGAGATACCCGGGGAGAGCGCGGAGGACAAGCAGGCGCGCCTGGCCCAGGCGATGAGCCAGGCGACCGAGGAGGTGTACGCGGAACTGGTGACCCCGAGCCCGGCCAGCCAGGGCGAGCCGTCCGCGGACCCGGACGCGGAGATTCCCCGGACGAGCTAGCCCCGCGGTACCCCTGGGCACTGATCCCCGACGGCGGGCCGCGTTTCCGCCCGGCCGGTATCGGGCAGCTGGCCCCCTCGGGCGCCAGAGCTCGCATCCAGGCCAACCTCGAAGCGCTGTCGGTCGCCGCCGGCATCGTCATCGACGGCGCCCCGCTGACAGCCGAGGCGCAGCAGGTGATGGGCCGCTACGGCGGATGGGGCGCCGCCGACGCCGTCTTCGCCCCCGGGGCCAGCGGCAACGACCTGCGCGACCGGGAGCGGCTCCGCGCCGTCCTGACCCGGCTCGGCGGCAGCGAGGAAGCGGGCGAGCGGCTGTTCCGCTCAGCCGGGCTGACCGTCCTCAACGCCCACTACACCGACCCCATGCTGGTCGCCGCGATCTACCGGGCGCTGGCGACGCTGGGCCTGGTCCAGGGGACGGTCGTCGATCCGGGCGCCGGCTCGGGCCAGTTCGCCGCGGGCACCCCTGACGGCATCCGCATCACGGGGATCGAACTTGACCCGGCAACAGCCCTGATCGCCCAGCTGCTGCACCCCCACGCCGAGATCCTCGCCGGCTCGGTCTCAGACCCGCGCTTCACCCGCATCCGCGACCAGTCCGCCGCCCCCGTCCGCGTCCCGCGCGACACTGCGGACGGTTTCGCGGGCAACGTGCCGTTCAGCGACGTGAAGTGGCCGGACGAGGTGCTCAACCCCGGCACCAGGTTCTCCCTGCACGACCACGCGATCAGGTGGGGCGTCACCCGGGTAGCGCCCGGGGGCCTGTGCGCCTTCATCACCAGCCGGTACACCGCCGATACGGTCAACCCCCGCTTCCGGCGCACCCTGGCCGGCGAACTCGACCTGATCGGCATGGTCCGCCTGCCGTCGACCGCGCACAAGCGGATGGCCGGGACCGCCGTGGTCACCGATATCATCATCGGCCGGCGGATCGCCGACGGCGAGCGCCCGCTCACCAGCCCGGAAACCTGGGAGCAGTCCCGGCCGCTGGCCATCGGCGGCAGCAGCCAGACGGCCCGTGTCAACACCTACTTCCACGACAACCCCCGGCACATCCTCGGCACGTTCCAGGCCGGCGGGATGTACCGGGCCGGCGACTTCACCGTCGCCCCGTCCGGGGACCTTGAGCAGCAGCTCGGCGCCGCGCTCGGCGAGATCGCCGGCAGTGCCCTGGCGGCCGGGCAGCGCCACGAGCCCCGCCCGGCCGCCCGCCCGGTCATCGAGATTCTCTCCCGCCGGCCCGACGGCACGATCACCGCGAAACCGGACGGCACCTTCACCCAGGTCGTCCACGGCCAGGACGTGCCGCTGGTCATCAGCAGCGACCGCGAAGCCGACCAGACCCGCAAGCTCGTCGCCCTCGCCGAGGCCCGCAGCACCCTGATCAAGGCCGAAGCCTCCTGCCCGGAAGACACCGACGAGATCGACGCGATGCGTTCGCAGATGGGGGAGCTGTACGACGCCTACACCGCCGCGTACGGCCCGATCGGGCGGTTCACCACCCGCACCGTCACCTACCACATCAAGACACTCGAAGGGATCCTCGACCGGCTCGACTTCAGCAGGAAAGACGTGCCCGACCCCGAGGTGAAGCTCCTGGAGGCATACCTCGGCCGCGACGCGCTGACCCGGATCTTGCGGTCGGCCGCAGACCCCGAACAGGTACGGCACGGCACGCGCAAGGACAAGCACGGCGAGACGGTCACCGTGGCCACCCAGCTCGTCGAGACCGCCAGGGTCCGCGCGGCCCTGACGGCCGCACTGGCCCAGATCCCGCAGGGCGCAGACGCCGAAGCCATCACCGCCACCTTCAGCGAGCGGATAAGCCGGATCGAGACAGGAGAGCAGCGCACCCGGCTGATGCCCGCCGCGTTCCGCTCCGACCCGCGCCGCCCGGCCGTCGAAGCCCTCGAAACCTTCGACCCGGTCACCCAGACCGCCACCAAAAAGGCCGTGTTCTCCCGGCGCACCGCGGTGCCCCACCGGATGGAGCTGGGCGCCGACACCCCGCAAGAGGCCCTGGACCTGGTGCTCATCCACCGTCGGCGCGCGGACCTCGGCGAGATCGCCCGGCTCCTGGGCACCGACGAGGCCGACGCCCGTGCTCAGCTCGGCACCCTCGTATTCGACGACCCGGCCACCGGCAATCTCGTTGCCGCAGGCGAGTACCTGTCGGGGAACGTACGCGAGAAACTGGCCGCCGCACGCGAGGCCGCCGCCGGCGACCCGGACCGCTACACCGCCAACGTCGGAAGCCTCGAAGCCGTCCAGCCCCCAGCACTGGCCGCCGAGGACATCCAGGCCCGGCTCGGGTCGGCGTGGCTGAGCCGGGAGATCGTCCAGGAGGGACTCCGCTGCGTCCTGGAGGACCCGCGGCTGACCGTCATCCATCCCGGCGGCTCGGAATGGAAAGTGGAGTCGCGCACCGCCCGTAACTCCCGCGCGCAGGACACCTACGGAACCAGCGACTGGAACGCCCTGGATCTGGCCGGGGCACTGCTGACCAACGCCTCGATCACGGTGCGCCGCACCACCATCGACCCGGTCACCGGAGCCGAGAAGAGTTACCGCGACGACGCCGCTACCCTGTTCGCCTTCCGCAAGGCCCAGCGGCTGGACGCAGACTTCGTCTCCTGGCTCTGGTCGGACCCGCAGCGCGCGGACGAATGCGTGCGCCTGTACAACAGCGCCTACAACAACCAGGTCAAGCGCGTCTGGGACGCCTCTCCCTTCTACATCCCGGGCCTGGCGCCCGGCATCAGGCTCCACCCGTTCCAGAACGCCATGGTGCGCCGCCTGCACACCGAGAGCGGCCTGGCGGCGTGGGTGGTGGGAGCGGGCAAGACCGAACTCGGCATCGTCGCGGCGATGGAAGGCGCCCGGCTGGGCCGCCATGAGCTGACCGCGATCGTGACCCCGGCCAGCCTGGTCAACCAGTGGCGCGACCGGATCTACCGCACCTATCCCGAAGCCAGGGTGCTGGTCGCCGACGACGACCTGCGCGGCCGCAAGGACTCCCGGGCAGTATTCACCGAGCGCGCCGCCTCGGGCGACTACCAGCTGGCCATCACCCCGTACGAGTTCTTCGGGTCGCTCGCTCTCTCCGCCGACGCGGCCCGCGCGTCGGTCGATGAGGAGATCGGCAAGCTCACCCGTTACGCGGAGGAGGCCGCAGCCCAGGGCGACAGGTACACCGCCAAGGATTTGCAAGCCAAGATCGCGAGACTGGAGGCGAAATACTCCGCGGCGGTCAAGGCTTCCGGCGGCGCGGCCGGGTTCACCGACGCCGGCATCGACTCGGTCGTGGTCGACGAATGGCACAACTTCCGGCGCATCAGGCGCGACTCCAACAACCGCCTGCTGGCCATGGCCGGCTCCGGCCGGGCCAACCACATGCTGGCGGTGTTCGACTACCTGCGCAAGCACCACCCCGAAGGGCTGCGCCTGGGACTGAGCGGCACCCCGCTGGAGCAGTCCATCGCCGACGCGTGGGCCGCCATGCGCTTCTTCACCCCCGAGCGCCTCAAGGAACTCGGGCTCGAAGAGTTCGACGCGTTCCTGACCACCTTCGGGCGCACCGAGCCGCGCCGCGAGCCGACCCCCACCGGCAGCGGCCTGCACGTGCGCGAGCGGCAGGCGGACTGGTTCAACCTGCCCGACATGCGCCGCACCCTGTGGGACCCGTTCGCCGACGTGGTCCGCCGCGCCGACCTGGGACTGAACCTGCCCCGCCTGGCCGGGGGCCGCCCGCAGACCCACGTCCTGCCCCAGACCCCCGGCCAGGCGCACATGCAGGCGGACATCGACCACCGCTACGAGCTGTTCAAGGCCGGCGACCGCGACGGGGACAACCACATCCTCAAGCTGATGGACCAGGCCGGCAAGAACGCCCTGCACCCGCGCATGCTCGGGATGGACACCGACGGGAAGATCAAGCTCGAGGTGTGGGCCGACCACGCCGCCGCCTGGTACCACGCGACCAAGGACACAGGCTTCCTCGACCGCGACGGGAACCCGCACCCGGTGCCCGGTGCCCTGCGCATGGTCGCGTGCGAACTGGGCGTCCCCGACGCTGCCAGGCCCAACGCGTGGTCGGTCTACAGCGAGATGCGCTCGCTGCTGGCCGCCCGCGGCGTCCCCGCCGGCGCTATCCGCTTCGCCCAGGATGCCGACAACGATCGGAAGAAAGCCGCGCTGTGGGAAGACGCCCGCACCGGCCGGTGCAACTTCGTGATCGGCAGCGCCCAGACCGCCGGCACCGGGGTCGACGTACCCGACCGGCTCCAGGTGCTGGACTACATGACCTTGTCGTGGAACCCGACCCAGTTCGAGCAGTGGCTCGGGCGGATCGTGCGCCAGGGCAACCAGAACCCCGAAGTAGCAGCGCACGTGTGGGCGACCGAGGGCACCATCGAAGTCCTGCGAGCCGACAAGATCAGCATGAAGTCCGCGCCTTTCGAGGCCCTGCTCGACGGCACCTCCGAAACACGCCGCCTCACAGAGGAGGACGACAACCCGATCTCCGCGTGGGCCGCGGAGATGACCGCGCGCATGTCCGGCAACCCGCTGCTCACCTCACAGCGCGAGGCGCAACTGGAGGTCGATGTCGCCCAGGGGATGCAGAACGAATGGCAGCGCGAGAACGGAGTCAAAGCCCGCCGCCTCGCGGTGATGGACCAGGAGATCCAGGAGCTGGAGGCGGAGAACGCCGCCATCGACGACGCCCTGAGCCGCGCCGTCGACACCAGGGGAGTCAAGTTCGCGGCACGGGTCGGAACCGGGCAGTACACCGTGCGCGCCGAGGCCGGGGCCGCGCTGATCGCCGCACTGACCGCAACCGCCGTAGGAGATGTCAGCACGCTGACCGGCGGCAACCCCCAGCACCTCGCAGAACTCGCCGGGTTCCCGGTCACCGCCCGGTACAACCGCGTCATGCTGATCACGCCGGCACAGGCCGAAGACGGGCAGGAAACCGGGCAAGACGCCGAGCCGGCCGACCGGACCCTGATCACCCTGGGCCTCGAAGGCGTGCCGCAAGGCCAGGTCGGCGTGATCGACGCCGGCGACCTGCCCGGCCGCGACCCGGCCGCGCTGATCACCAGCCTGGAAGACCGCATCCGGCGGCTGCCCGGGCACAGGGCGAAGAACACCGTCGCAATCGCCGGCAACCGCGACCAGACCATCAAGACCAGGGCCGAACTCGCCCAGCCCTCGCCCTACCTGCAACAGCTCGCCGACGCACGTGACGCCCTCGACCGGATCGAAGCGCAGATCAACGAGCAGGTAAAAGACGACACCCCCGCCCCGGACGCAGCCGTGCCCGGAGCCGGCACCCCTGCCGGTGCCACCCCGGCAGGGCCGGGCGCCAGCCCCGCAACCCGGACGGCCGCCCACGCGGACGAGCTGTCCCGGGCAGGCGCCCAATCCGGTCGGCTCGCCGGCGAACTCAGCGGCGAACCCTCCGCCGCGGCACCGGCCTCCGCAGCAGGCGAGAAGCCGGACATAGCTCAGACGGCACCGGACGAGGCAGAAGCGAAACCGGCAGCGGCCGGCAGCGAGCATGAGCAGCGCATGTCCGCGACAAGCCCGTCCGCCGCCGCCCCGGCCGCGATCAGCCATCCGGACGTGGCTGCCGAACCGGATGCTGAGCCTGCAACCGCGGCAGACCGTCCCGCTGCGACTAGCGAACAGCCCGCCCCCAGCCATCCCGCCCTCGGGCTTGTCATCGAGCACCACCAGCAGGGCACACTGGTCCACGGCACCCAGAAAAGCGACCGCCAGCTGCACCGGATCTTGCACAACAACGGGTTCCGCTGGTCGAACCGGCTCGATGCCTGGTACCTCCCCAGGAACTGGACCTACAGCACCCGTAACCGGCGCGTCGGCAGCCTGAGCGTCGATCTCCGCCAGGCACAGCGCTCCTTCACCCTGAGCACCCAGCCGCCCGCTCCCGCCAACGCAGACGACGCCCCGCCCGAACCGCTGCCCGCTGCCGATCCCTACACCGACCTGCGCCAGGCACGTAATGACCATTCCCGGGCCGTCAGCGACTACTGGGCACTGACCCGCACCCCAGCCGGCAACAACGTCATGGCTGCCTACCCCGAATCCGGAGCCCGGCCGGACGCGCTCGCCCTGAACGCCGCCTACAAGGCGGTCCACGTGAGCTGGGACGAAGCGTTCGCCGGCGACCCGTACGAGGTCGCCGGCCAGTTCACCGCCTGGGTGCAGGCCGCTGCTGCCCTGTCCCGCAACCTCGCCGCCGAACGGCACCGCGCGCCGGTATTCCGGCAGACGCTCGACACCTTCATCGGCTCCGCCACCCGCCTGGCCAGCCGCACTCAGGCCACCGTCCAGGACCCCGCCGCCTGGGCGCGCGTGTTCGCCGGCGTTCCCGGCAGCGCCCCAGCCAGCCCTTACCCCGGAGAAGCCGCGCCCCCGGAGCCCGGTGCTCCTTCCGCAGGGAACGGCCATGCGGGCCAGGACGGTGACAGGGAGGACCAGGCAGCAGACCCGGCCACCGTGCCCGCTCCCTCCGCAGACGCCGAGAACGGCTTGCCCGTCGCCTGCCGGAATCCCGCTGACCTGCGCCAGCTGGCTGGCGCCCACCTGCTGAGCACCAGCACGGAACCGGGAGCAGCCCGCGGCAGCCAGCTCACCGTCGTCCATGATCACGGCCGCACCGTGCTGCTGCACGACGACATCAGCGGCACCAGCGCAGGCGGGTACCGGCTGGACCCCGGTGAGGTCCCCGCCTACCTCGCCACTTACCTCCGTCACCCGCAGCTTCCGCCCCGCTGCCTAGCCGATCTCGCACGGGACGATCCCGCCGCACCGGGCATCCTCACCCTGACTGACGCACGGGAAACCGCCGCACGCCATGACCTCGAAGTCCGCGTCCGCCGCGCGGCGGGCCGGCAGTACCTCACCTTCTGCGAGCCGGGCGTCACCGGCCTGCCCGTGCTCAGCTACCTCGCCGGGACCGGCAGCGCCCTTCACGGGCCCAGCACGGTCCCGGTGGCGGCGATCAACAGCTACCTGCTCATCTATCGCCACAGCATCCCTGCGGCCATCTTCACTGCCCCGGCCGCGGCGCCACCGGACTGGGCGCGGAGAGTCACCCAGCTCACCCCGCACCTGATCGACGAGGGCGGCTATTTCATCCGCGCTGCCCATGACCACCTGATGGCGGCGTTCGCCGCCGCCCGTGACGGCAACACCGAGGAGGCCGCCAGGCTGCTCGGCCAGGCCGAATCGGCGACGCCGCCGCTGACGCCCTCCCCGGAACGGGAAGCCGAGCTCGTCGCGGTCATCGGCCAGCACACCGCCCGCTACGGCTACACCGACGACCCGGCCGGTTACATGGCCAGGGCCGTGCCTCCGCTGCTGGATGCCAGCGACCGCGAATGGGATTGGGTCCGCTCCTATATCTCCGCCCACCCGGAGGTCCGTGAGCACCGTGCCCAGGACGAGCTAGGAGCGCGGGCCGCCCAGCCCGATGACGGCCGGCAGCAGGCCGCCGGCAAATCCCGTCAGGCCAAGGCCGCGCTGGAAAGCGGAGACTTCGAGCAGGCGCTCGCCCTGCTGGACGAGGCCGAGCTGCTGTACCCCGATCACGGGATCTCCTTCAGCGCGGCCCGGGATCAGGTCCGCAGCGCAATGGACCAGGCCGGACCCGGGCACCACAGGGACCAGGACAGCCCAGGCGGGGCCGGGCAGCGGCCGGATGCTGAGGGTGCCCCCGGCGAACCGGATGCGGGACAGCAGCAGCGCGGCGCCGGGACAGGCCGTCCGGTTCGGCAAACCGTGAGTCCCGCCCCTGGCCAGCACGCGCCTGATGACACCGAGGCTGCCTCCGCCACGCCCGGGGACCACTACGAGATCCGTATAGCCGGCCATTCCCGGGGGCATCAGCTCTGGCCCGCCACCGCCGACGGGAAGACCAGCGCTGAACAGCGCGCACGCTCGCTGAGCGCCCGCTCGGACCGCGTCTGGGAAGTCCGCCACCTCACGGCCGACCCGGCCGCGGAACCCGTCGTCGTCTGCCGCTACCGCCACGGCTTGCTGCAACTGGACGATGCCGGCGGCCCGGCCGTCACCGCCGGAGAAGCAGCCGTCGTCGTGCGCCACACGGCCGGGCCGCCCGGCGGAACCCAGCCGCTGGCAGCGCACGCCGGCTGGGCCGGGAGCCTGCGGCCCGAACGGCTGCTGTACGCCGACGGGACGCCGCTGACGATCCGCGGGCAAGGCGGCGACAACGACCAGGTGCTCCCGGCCACCGCCGCCGGCGCTGTCCCGGCCCCCGCGGACAGCGAGTACGGGTCCGGGCGGCTGCAAGTCGTCCGCTGGGACGACGGCCAGCACGCCGTCATCCACCCGGCACTGGCCAGCCCCGCCGGCATCGACGCCTACGCCGGGCTCAGCGACCGTGACCGCGCCCGGTGGGAAGCCTTCGACCTCGCCGAAGCCTGGCCCGCCACCACAGCAGGGCTGCCCCCGCACCTGGTCGACGTCGGCGACGTCCTCCAGGTCGAGCGCGGGCCGCGCAGCCGCACCATGGACCTGCGCGAGGTGCAGTCGGCCCGGCCCGGCACGGGCGCCCTCGCCGGCGGCCTCGAATTCAAGGTCACCGGCATCAGTTCCCGCCTGTTCTACCCGCCGGACAGGCGCGTCCCGGTGTGCATCCCGGACGAGCACCCGTCACTGTCGGCAGCCATCCAGGCCGCCCTTGCCGCAGCCCCTGATCCGGCGGAAACCACAGATCCTGCCCCTGACCTGTCTCCCGGCGCGCGGGACGCCGACAGCGATACAGCTGCTCGAGGCACAGCACAGGCAACACCCCAGCCCGCCCCAGCAGCATCCGCTCCGCCCGACAGCAGCCAGCCCGGGACCACCCCCCAGGCCACCGCGACGCTCGAGGCCGGGATACGTCCCGCCCCGGGCATGCCCGTCGGCTCAGGCAAGCCGGAACCCCAAGCGTCCCCGCTGACCAACAGCGACCTCGCCGCCGGGCTGCGCCGCCTTCCGGGCTTCGCCCGGTGGCTCAGCCAGGCGGGAACGCCCCCCGCCGGGGGAGACGTGGACTCGCAGCGCCCCGGCGCAGGCCCGGCAGCGACCTGCGATGCACGCGGTATCGAGATCACGGCCAGCGGACCCGGCTTCGCGCGGCACGGGCTGGTGACCTGGCCGCAGGCCGCGAGCTGGATCGACGCGGGGGTGACTCCGGCCCGGCTCGGGATCGTCATCATCGCCGACCGGCTCAGCACGTTCTGCCGCACCCACCGCGGCCGGCTCATCGCGGCGGGCACCTGCGACCCGGACGCCATCTCCGCCGAACTCGGCCAGATCCGCGACAACGCCATCGCGATGATCGTTGACGCGGCCCTGCGCAGCCGCGGAACCGCAGCGCCTGTCCCGCCCGCGCGTCCGGGTGATCCCGCCTGGTACACGGCCGTCATGATCTCCCGCCCGGACCGCGCCGCTGGCAAGGCCGAGAACGCGGCTCTGGAACGGCTCACCCGGCTGCGGACGATGATCCGCGAGCCGCAGCCGGCGACCGCAGCCGAGATCAGGGCCACGATCCGGCAATCGGTCGGGTACGGCCTGCCGGACTTGGTCCGCGCCCTGGGCGATCCCGCCGCGATGCGCACCTGGATCAGCGACCAGGCCAGCCGGCCGGTCCCCGGCAGCTACGGCAGCTCCGGCGATCGCTGGTACGGCGCCTCCCCGGAGGGGCTGATCACCGACCGCAGCGGCGATGACCGCGCCGCGACCCTCATCCGGTGGGAGGAAATCCCCGCGTGGATACGGCCGGGTATCACCAGCAGCCTGCGTGACCGTCTGCTCGCCGCCGCCGACGCCAGCAGCGCCGTCTTCCGCCGCATGCTCACCACCGCGGTCCACCCGGACGCCGGCCTCACCGCACCCAGCGAGGAGGAGGACAAACAGGCCGCCCAGCAGCGCCGCGAGGCCGTCGACGCCGTCTGGGCCGCGATCGAGGCCGCCCCGGCGCCCTCGCCCGTCGAGCTGGACCACGCCCGCCACGTCTACCGCGATACGAGCCCTGTCCAGCAGGCCCTGTTCGACGACCCGCCACAGGACAGCATGCAGGCGCCGGACGCCACCCGCGCCGCGGCGTCCCGCCAGCTGCGCCCGGCGCCAGATCCGGGGACCGCCGCCGGTCCCGGACCCGCCAGTCCCGCTCACGATGATGACCCCGAACCACCGCAGATACCGGCCACTAACAGCGACCTCGCGATCGCCCTGCACCACATGTCCGGCCAGGACTTCACCAGCTTCCTCACCATGGGGAAAACACCCCATCACGGAAGCAGAGGCTGGCGGCGCGACGGCCTGCCCGATGCGGGCGCGTCCGAGGACCTGGACTTCGAGCCCAGCGGGGTCCGCATCACGGTCCGCTCCCGCGGATTCAGCCGGCACGGGCAGATCTCCTGGCGGCAGGTCGCCAGCTGGATCGATACCGGGCTCACGCCGGCCCGGCTCGGCATCATCATCGCCGCCAGCCGGCTCCACCTCTACACCTACGCGCGCCACGACGAGCTGATCGCGGCTGGCAAAGACAACATCGACGCCGCGATCAGCGAACTCAGCCAGATCAGCATCGACGCCATCGATGCGGCCCTCGGCGCGGCGCTCAGCACCCGCGACGCCGATGCCCCCGTCCCGCCGGCCCGCCCCGGCAAGCCGGCCTACCGTACGACGGCGATGCTCACCCGCCCGGACCCGGCTGCCAGCGCGCAGGAGAACACCGCCCTGACGCGCATCGCCGAACTCGAGGCCGCCATCCGGGGAGCCCAGACGTGCACCCCGGCCGGCATCAGGAGCGCCATCCGCTGGTGGATCGGCGACGGCCTGCCCGAGTATGCCCGCGCCCTCGCCAGCCCGGAGGCGATGCGCGCCTGGATTCGCCGCCAGGCCGCCGGCCCGGCCAGCCGCACCGGCAAGGGCAGCTACGACGATTCCACCGGCCGCTACTACAGCGCATACCCGGAAGGACTGCGGACCAGCGAAGGAAGCGACACCCGGACCCCGCCCCTCATCTTGTGGGAGGAAATCCCCGCATGGATACAGCCCGGCCTGTCCGCCAGCCTGCGCGACCGGCTGGCCGCCGCCTGGCCCCGCCCGGCCCCTGGTGTTAGCAATCGCACAGCAGCGGCCCGCCCGCCAGCCGGTACCGCTGACCCAGGCGGCCAGGCGGATGACCCGCCACCCCGGCCGCTGCGCGAGGCTATCGACGCCGCCTGGGCCGCCATCGAGGCCGCGCCGCCGCCCTCACCCGCCGAGCTGGACCACGCCCGCACCGTGTACCAGGGCACGGGCACCGCGCAAGAACCCGGCAGTCCCGCGAAGACCGGCCGGACCGTGACCCCGGCACCGACACCACGAGCCGGACCCCGCCCGGCCCCGCCGCCCCGGCGCACCGGCCCGGCCGCTCACCGCCAGGACGAGCTGCCCGGCGCGACAGCAGCCAGCACACCCGCCGGGCCCCCGCCCCGGCACCACGCGTCGGCAAGAGCCGCCGCCAGCGCCGGGACCTGGCCTGCCCGCGCGCTGGAACCGGCGGCCTGGCCACCGCCGGCCAGCACCTCGGTCCCGCTCACCGACGACGACATTTTCCTCGGCATCAGCCGCCTTCCCGCCGCCGTGATCGGTGACCTGTTCAGCGCGATCGACACCGGCCAGCCCCTGGAACCGGTCGGCCGCCAGCTCGCGCCGTATTCCGGAGAACGGGCGGCCGGCGAGCCCGATCCCGGAACCCGGGAAACCGTCACCGCCGGGCCCGTCGGCCTGCGCATCCAGGTCGCTCCCGCAGACAGCAGGCGCACCGGGCTGATCACCTGGCCGCAGATCGATGACCTGCTCCGTCCCGGGCTGACCCCGGCCCGCCGCCAGATCGTGGTGCAGGCCACCCAGGTCAGGGTGCGGTTCGCGGCGGCGAATGCCTCCTTCCGCGGCGTCGGCGAAGGACGCCTGGCAGCCGCCGCCGAAGACGAGCTCCGCGCCCACGCCGGGGCGGCCGTCACCGCCATCCTCACCGCCGCGCGCCCTGCCGGCGGCGGCCAGCCACCGCAGCCCACGGATGAGGCCGCAACGATCGAGCGGATCGCCGAGCTCGCCGCCGCCCTGCCCAGCCAGCCGCCCCATCCCCGCACTCCCGCCGGGCAGGTCACAACCGGGGACATCATCGGCCACCCGGGCTACAAGCTCCAGCCGTTCTGCGTGTCGGCACCGCCACGCCACGCTGACGGTGCCATCGAGATCACCGGCAGCCTCACCGGCCCATCCGACGGCGAGCCCGCCGGGCAGATCACCCTGACCCTAACCGGGCACCCGGACCCGTTCGTCTGCCTGATACCGCCCCCGGCCCGGTCACTCCGCTCCCTGCCTGGCGGGACCACCGCCAAGCAGGGGCACACGGACCGGGACCACACCCGCGCCGAGGACGGCAGCCCAGGCGACATCGCGCAGCCCGCCGCCAGGCACGGGCAGCTGCCAGCCACCGCGGGGCACCCTCATGGCAACCCGGCAGGAACGACCGGCACAGGCAGCACCGCCACCCCGGACATGGCACAGGACACCGCCACCCCTGCCCCCAGCCGCGTCAACGGCACCGGCCAGCCACCGGGCACCGCACCACTGAAACAGGAGGACACCATGCCAGCAGCACCGTCAGCCACCTCGCGCCCGCCGGAAGGACCTGCTCCCGCGGACGGGCCTGCCCCGGCCGTCGGCCCAGTCCCGGCCGCGTGGATGCTCGTAGCCAGGCCCGGCCCGGCCAGCCAGGCCCGCCCCGGCCGCCAGCCCGCAGACGATACGCTGCTGCTGCACGAGCTGGACCACGTCCTGGCCGCGATCACCGAACGCCGGCGCGCGGCAGCGCCGCCCGGCACCGACGGCACCTCCTTCGCCGACATCCGCGCCGCGTTCACGGTCTTGCGTCATGCCCTGGACCTGCCTGGCCCCGCCAGCAACGGCGACGGCGCCCGCCCGGCCGCCGCGGTCCCCGGCGCCGCGCAGCCCGCCAGCCCGCCGCCCCCAGCGGCCCAGGACGGGACCGCGGCGCACGGCGAGTTCAGCGATATCCGGGCCGCCTTCGCCGGCCTGCGGGACGTCCTGGGCCTGCCCGCACCCGGCAGCCAGGACCGTCCCGCCACCCCCGGCCCGGACAGGCCCGCCGGGCCGGACCCCAGCCGGCTGCTGGACCAGGCCGCCGCGGAGGCGCACGCCTGCGCCCGGTGGTACCGCGACACCCCGGAATGGCAGCGGATGTCCCGGATCGGCCGGGCCGCGCGGGAGCTCCTCACGGCGATCCGGGAGGCAGCCGGGGACTACTGGGCCGAGATCCGGCTCGACGTCCGCGTCCGGGGGTTCGCCCGGACCATGGCCGCGCGGGTATCCCTGGCGGTCTCCGGAACGGCCCACCTGCTCGCCGGCCGGCTGGAGCATGCCGGGCATCGCAACACGCGGCCATGGCGGGCAGCCTGGCGCCTGCACCAGGTCACCGCGACCTTCGCCAGCCGGGTCATGAACTACACCCCGCCCGGCAGCCCCACCCGGATGGACGACGCCCGGCGCGTCATCGATGACCTCGGCCGCGGCACGCGCCGCCCCGGCAGGCCGGAACCGTCCCGGGCAGCCACCCCGCCCGCCCGGGATACCCGCACGGCGGGTGCCGTCGCCCTGGGCAGGGAATGCTTCCCCGTGCTGGTGTCCCGGGCCGGCGTGCAGCCGCCCGCAGCGCCAGCCGCCCGCCCCTCCGCCCCGCCCCGGCCGCACCAGGCGCCTGCCGCGGCCCGGCGGTGACATCGCGCTCCCGGCCGGGGCCGCCGACGGCGTCAGCTGGCGCCGAGGGGTGCGCCCTGATCGCGGCCAGGTGCCTGCACACCGTCGCGGGCGGCGCGCTCGATCAGGCCCGCGACGGCCTTGCGGCCCTCGGCGTCCATCCCGAGGAAGGCGCGGAATTCCGCGGCGGTGATCCCGGCGTCCCGGATGAGCGCGAGCAGCTCGACCTGCTCGCGCCACAGCCCGAGCTTCTCCTCGTCGTAGTCATCGAGGAAGAAACCCGCCGGGATGCCGAACGTCCTGGCCAGCGCCTCGATAACCCGCAGCTGGGGGTTGGTCAGCTGGCCGTTGCGCAGCTTCCAGATGGTGGTGGTCGAGATCTGCTCCCCGGTCACCGCGTGGATCTTGAAGCAGACCTCGGCATCGGAGAACCGCCCGCGGCCGGCCGGGTGCGCCTTGTCCAGGACCCAGTTGACCTTGTCGGCCAGGGTTTCCAGCGGTTCCGTGCCCGCTCCGGCAGGCGCGGCCTCGTCGGTCATGCTGATCCTCCCCTCGGCCCGGACTGGCTGGCACTCAGCGGGACTGGTCATCACTCAGCCGTAATGGCCGTCACTAATCATAACTCCTCAGCTTGATGATCGGTATGCGAGTTGGCAATTAGCAGCCGGAATGCCTCACCTGAGCATCGATCCAGATTGATGATCGAAATTGTCATCACTGGTTACGAAGTACCCGACGACGGTACGGCGCAGGCAGCCGGGAGCGCTGGCCAGCCCGGCACGGCGGCGCCTGCCCGGTACCTCTGCGCGCTGAGCCCGTCACGGGGTACCTGCGGACGCGGCACCGCCAGCCGCGCAGGCCCCCCCCCGGCCTCGCCCGCTGCCTTCGCGGCGCCCGGACCGCTTCTGCGGGCAGCCGGTGACCGGCGGTGCGCGCGGCCGGGAGGCGGCTGCGTCGGCCGCCCAGTACGTGCTGCTCGGCGGGTTCGCGAGCGTGGCCGCCGGGATCAGCGCCCAGGGCCTGACCGGATTCGCCCGCGACAACATGGGCTTGCACGGCGCATGGCCGTACCTGCTGTTCCTGGCCCTGGACGGAGCGGCCGGGGTGTGCGCGGTCCTGCTGACCCGCCGGGCCGCGCGAGCCGAATCCGGCCTGGCGCCCCGCCTGGCCGTGTGGGGCCTGGTCGCCGCCTCCGCGACCTTCAACGTCACGCACGCCCCGCGGCGCCCGGCCGCCCCGGAGGCGTTCGGCCTCATGCCCGTAATCGCGGCCATCTTGTTCGAGTTCACCCTGCGCGAACTCCAGCTGCGGGCGGGCCGGGCCGACCGGCGGCTGGCCGCGCTGCGCTGGCTGCACCCGGCCGAACGAGTCCGCGTCCAGCTGCGGCTGGCCGCCGATGACCAGATCTCCGCCGAAGCCGCCACCCGCCGCGTCCGGATCGACCTGGCCGCCCGGCGGCTGTACCAGCTGCGCCGGGCACTGCTCGCCCAGGGCCGGGCAGCCGGGCCCGGAGGGATGGCCGGCCGGCGCGCCCGGCTGGCCGAACGCCGCGCCCACGCTGCGCTGATCCGCGCCGGATTCGCCGACCAGGTCACCGCCGCCCAGGTGCTCCGCGAGGTCCAGGTACTCGCCCGTACCCGGGACCTGGCCCGGCTCGACTACACCACCGCCGATGCCGCCCAGGCAGCCATCGCCTCCCTGATCACCTCGTGCGCGCCTGCCGCATCGCCCGGCCTGCCAGTCATGCCCGTCAGGCCAGCCACGCCGGGCTCGGCCCTGGACGGCACGTCCCGGAACCCGGTCAGCGGCATCAACGGCACGGCACCTGGCCAGGTCTCCGGCGCCGGGCAGCCCGGCGCGGCGCTGCCGCCCGCCGCCCGCCAGGACCCGGACCAGGACGGCCGGCTCATCGCAGACGCCGTCCGTATTGTCACGGACGCCGCGCAGCACGGCGAGCGGCTCAGCCAGAAGGCGCTCGGTGACCGGCTCCGCCGCGAAGGCCACCGTGTCGCCAACCACGCCCTGCGGTCTCTGCTGGCCGCAGCCGCCGGGCACGCCGCAGGCGGACAGCCGCCGGGAGACCCGTGATGCCCCCGCACCTGCCCGGCCAGCCGCGCGAGCGCGAGGAGAACCGCCAGCGCACGCTCGGCGCGCTGCGCGCCCGCCTGCACGATGACGCCCGGGCGCTGCGCACGCCCGGTGACTGGGGCGCCTGCCTGCGCCTGGCCGTGCGGCTGCCCGGCGAGGACTTCGCGAACATCCTGCTCATTCACGCCCAGCGGCCCGGCGCCACCCTGGTCCGGGGCTACCAGCAGTGGACCGCGGCCGGACGGCAGGTCCGCAAGGGTGAGCACGGCATCGCGATCTTCACCATCCCGTCCCGACCGCGCGTACAGGACCAGGACCAGGACGAGCCGGGACCGGCCTGGCGCGAGGCTAGCCGGGTTACTTACGCCTGGGACCTGTCCCAGACCACCGGGCCGTCCGTCAGCGACGCCGCCGCCCGCCCGCCGCGCGATCGGCCCGCCGGCGTGTGGGACTCCCTGTGCTGGCTGGCTCGCCGCGAGGGATACGCAGTCGAGCTCGAGCACGGGCCGCCTTCCGACGGCACCGTGTTCTGGACCGCCCGCCGCATCCGCATCCCGCCGGGGCTCGGCGACGAGCAGGCCGTGTGGGCACTGGCGCACCAGCTCGGCCACGTGCTGCTGCACCACGACCCCAGCTACCCGCCCGAGGCCACCACTTCCGGCTGCGCCGGCGTGCGCAAGGCCGAAGCCGACTCGGTCGCCTGGATCACCTGCGCCCGCCACGGCATCACCCCCGTCGGCGGCCTGCCCTACCCTGCCAGCTGGGCCGGCACCGACCCGCGTGCCCAGCCCGCCGTCGCCATCCTCGCCGCTGGGCACCGCATCACCACAGCAGCGACCCGCATCACCGGCCACACCAGCCGCATCCTGCACGGAGACCCCGCCCCCGTCCTCCCCGTCGTAGCCACTGGGCCCGCCGCGCAGGCCGCTACCCTTCCCGGCACAGGCCAGCAGGGCACCGCCACCCCTCAGGCGGGCACCCCGCTCACCCATCCCGCCGCCAGCCACGCACCCGAGCCAGACGGCACCGTCCGCCGCGTCCTCGCCGACGCCCATGCCTTCTACACCGGGCAGCTCGCCGGCAGCTGGGCACCCGGCTACCTGCACGCCCGCGGCATCACCGCCGCTGCCATCCGGGACTGGCACATCGGGTATGCCCCCGCCGGGTGGACCGCTCTCACCAGTCACCTGCGCAGCCTCGGCCACCATGATGACGCGATCCAGGCAGCCGGGCTCGCCACCCGCTGCTCCCGCGGAACCCTCATCGACCGGTTCCGGGACCGGATCATGCTCCCCGTGCACGACGCCGCCGGCATGCTCGCCGGGTTCACCGCCCGCGCCCATCCCGGCGCCGGGCCTGACACGCCGAAATACCTCAACAGCCCCGAGACCGCCAGCTACAAGAAGAGCCACCTGTTGTTCGGCCTGTACCAGGCCCTCCCCGATCTCGCCCGGGGAGCCATCCCCGTCATCGTGGAAGGGCCGTTCGACGCCATCGCCGTCACCATCGCCGACCCCGGCCGTCACGCCGGGCTGGCACCCTGCGGCACCGCGCTCACCCCCCAGCAGGCCGACCAGCTCAGCCAGGCCGCCGACCTGCCCCGCACCGGGATCCTCGTCGCGTTCGACTCCGACACCGCAGGACGCAAAGCCGCCATCCGCGCCCACAGCATCCTCCGCCCGCTCACCGGCAGACTCCAGTCAGCCACCCTCGACGGCAAGGACCCCGCTGAGATCCTGCAACGAGACGGCCCGGCCGCGCTGCGCAGCATCCTCCGCGAGCACCGCCAGCCGCTGTCCACGCTGCTCATCGACGCCAGCATCGAGCAATGGGGACGGCGCCTGGACGACACCAGCGGCCCCCTCCTGGCCATGCGCAGCACGGCCAGCCTGATCGCCAGCCTGCTCCCGGACGACACCGCCAGCCAGATCCGCGACATCACCGCAGGCCGCGAACTCCAAGCCACCGACGACCTGCTCCGCCCGGTCGACAACCCCGAAATCCCCCAGATCGCCCGCATCCTGCCAGCCGACACCAGCTACCAGATCGCACGGGCCGCCGGGAAGCTCGGCTTCGACTGCACCGACATGCTCGCCGAAGTCGCCAACGCCACCACCCAAAGCGCCGGTTCCGCCGGACACCAGCCCCGCGCACCGCACGATGACCACGGCAGCAGCCCAGCTGCGCCGCAGCCCAGCACGGCCTGGCTAGCCAGCACCAGCTTCCCGCGCCTCCCGCTCACCCTCCAGGCCAGCCCAGGGCAGCCCCGCCGTCCCGCAGCACCCGCAAGCCAGCGAGCCGCACGGCTCGCCCGCTAGCCCTTGCCGCTCCCGATCAGTCAGCCGCCCAGCACGGCCACGCGGGGCCGCGTCTGCCTCGGACCGGGCCACGCCTCTCATGCCGGGATATCTCAAGGGCGGACAGTTCCGGCGGAAACGACGTCAGCTGGAATGCCGACCTCGCTCAGCGGAGTGCTACACAGCCCGCTGCCGTCGGCCATGCCGCGTCTGACGTCCGCGCGGCAGATTCTATTGCCCGGTCGCCGCCTTGAACTTGACCACCAGTTCAGCCGGTATCCGCCCGCGGTCCTTCACCTCGATGCCCTGTGTTCCCGGCCGCTCAGAATGAGGATGTAGGGACCTGGTTGCGTCACTGACGGCGCGGACGGGGTTTGAGGGCAACCTTCGGGTTGTCCTTTTTCGTGTGCGACGGCACGGTGATCACGTCGGACATGGGCGCGGCCC
>WNGL01001296.1_pt1 | contig 30516 bp, 25 predicted proteins | sample 5400591 | NCBI WGS metagenome assembly WNGL01 (sample SAMN13153377, study PRJNA577476) | soil metagenome | isolation source: 80 cm soil or saprolite under Garry oak tree replicate 1 | place: USA:California | collected 2016-06-15 | reverse complement strand
CCTTATACGGATGCGGTGGAATATTTCGCGCAGGCTAACTCGATCTTGAAAGAAGGCGCGCCGACGATCCAGATTGGCTACTACAAATTGCCCTCCCGCTACCCTCCGGGCTATCCCGTCTTGATGATCCCTTGGCTGAGATTTCTGCCCCACAACGGGATTCTGGCCCCGTTTAGAACAAATCAGACGATCGGCCTGTTGCTGTTGGCAGGCAGTTTCGTGCTTTATTTTACAATTGGAAGGCCGCTAGCTGGGGGATTGGTAGCCCTGTTGCTCGCAACTCAACCAGCGTTCATTACCTTTAGCCGATCATCGATGAGCGACCTCAGCGGTGGCGCTGTCACAGTGCTCGCCTTTGCGCTGGTCTACTTAGGACTCGCTTGGCGGCGCCGCTGGCTGATTTACTGCGCCGCCATTGTTCTTGGGCTGTCTTTGTGTATACGGCCACAATTATTGTTCATGGCGCCCTTATTAATAGCCATGGCCCTCTTTCCGGGCATTGACTCCTGGACGAAGTGGTTCATGCATTGCTGCCTTGTCCTTGTTGTATTGGCGGTGGCCGCAAGCCCGTACTTTATTCTGAACACTTTGGAATTTGGCCACCCGTTAAAGACCGGTTACGACTTCTGGGTACCCTCATTCTCGGAACAGCAAGCTCCTTTTTCCCTACATAATGTGCCTCGCCAACTCGCCATAATCTGGTCTGAGATTACGGCCAGCTGGGATCAATATCGGGTAGCGAACATCTTTGGCACCGGTACTTACGTAGTGCCGGCTTTCATTCTCCTCTCTACCCTTGGTCTGGCCTTTGTCCGAGTGCGGCGGTTTGAGATCAGCGCATTCTTAGCGGGAATTGTCTACTTTGTGGCCACGGTAACTTACACCTTCGCTGATGGGAGGCTCTACATGCCTGTTTTTTTCCTCTTGGTTGGGCTTGCCGTTCTGCCTGCGGAGTGGGCAATAAAGGGAAGTTTCAAGTCGCGCTATTCATTTTTGGGCGTCGCTGTGCTTGCGCTGTTTGTCCTTAGCTGTGTCGGTTATCCATCTCAATCAGGCTTTAAACCGAAGACTGGCCGTTCCCAAGCGTGGGACGCGCTTAAGTATGCAAGCGAGCACGGAAAGTCGCCTCGCTATGACGCGCAGAAGACATTTGCTCGCACCTTTAAGGACGAACCCGGCATTGTTTTATCAGACATCGATCCCGTCTATTTGAACGCGCTCTTGCCGACGCGATTTGTTGCCGCACCGGTCGATGGTAGCCATTTCTACTGCTACAGCCGGCTCTGGCATTACGGAAAGCCCGAAGCGGTTCAATTAGTCCAAAGTGGCCTAGGCCACGCGACTCCTGTTTACGCCCTTCTGTTACCACCAAAAGATGTCGACCAAGATGTCAAGCGCTTGCCCTTGATCCACGGTTACAGTTGGAAACGAAGCGAGAAATCCAATACAAGAGCTGTAATCATGACGTTGACAAAGGATGCGGCTGCTCCGACCGTAGACTCCACGTCTCGCTCAATGGAATGATGCCAAATGAAACTGTCCGTCGTTATCCCTTGTCATAATGAGCGATCGACGATTGAAGCTGTGGTTGAAGCAGTTCGCTCGGCGCCGGTGGAAGACGTGGAAATTATCGTTGTGGACGACGGCTCGACCGACGGCACAAGAGAACTTCTTAAAGGAAAACCTCCCGGGTGGGTCAATAAGATTGTGCTCCAGGAACGCAATTTCGGGAAAGGCGCAGCTTTGCGCGCAGGTTTCCAGGCTGCTACGGGCGATTTAGTCGTCGTTCAAGACGCCGACCTGGAGTATGACCCGAGAGAATACCCCATCCTTCTTTCACCGATTCTGGAGGATCGTGCCGACGTTGTTTTCGGTTCCCGGTTCTTGGGCGGCCGCCCTCATCGCGTGGTTTACTTCTGGCATATGGTGGGAAACCGATTTCTCACGTTGCTCTCCAACATGCTTACAAACTTGAACCTCACCGATATGGAGACATGTTACAAAGTGTTTCGGCGCGAATTCCTGCGTGACATTACCATTGAAGAGAACCGGTTTGGGTTTGAACCTGAGATTACCGCGAAGGTGGCAAAAGCCGGCTATAGAGTTTTCGAGGTCGGCATTTCGTATAATGGCCGAACGTACGAACAGGGGAAAAAGATAGGGTGGCGTGACGGCGTGAGAGCTGTTTATGTGATTGTTAAGTATAACCTATTTCGTAGGAACAAGGAATTATGGAAGGGCAATACTCAGGAGTCGACATCCTCGAAGCGCTCGAAAGCGCGCACAACTACAACGATTATTTAACCCGCTTGATCCGCGAATCAACGGAATCAAAAGATCTGATCGACTTCGGCGCGGGCATCGGGACGTTCTCCAAACGCCTGCGGACGGCCGGTTACCACGTTAAATGCATCGAACCAGATCCATTACAGAGACAAAGACTCGAGGAACAAGGTTTCGACACTTCGCAGAATATTAGTTCCGTCGCGGATGATTCGGCGTCATTCATTTTCTCGCTAAACGTCTTTGAGCACATCCACGACGACTCGGTCGCCATAAGACAAATTCGCCAAAAATTGAAACCAGGAGGCACTCTGCTAATTTATGTACCTGCGTTTGAGTGTCTCTGGTCAAGTCTGGATGAGAAACTTTGTCACCATCGGCGCTACACAGAAACGACGCTTCGGCGTCTTGTTGAGCAAGAAGGCTTCGCGATTGAAAACGTTCGATATGCAGACTGCCTCGGGTTTATTTCCGCGCTTGTTTTTCGCCTGTTCAATGGAAACGCGTCGATGCTGACCGCGACTTCAATTAGTTTTTATGATCACTGGCTATTTCCGCCAAGCCGGGTCTTGGATAAGCTGTTTGATCGATGGTTTGGAAAGAACGTCTACGTCCTCTGCCGCAAGTAAACGAGTGCATTTAGCGCGCCAAATGAATCACGTCACGTAAATGGCTCCTGCGGCTTCCGGAAAACATCCGGAGTCGATTAGCGAGCGTCGCTTTGAGCTGGCCGAGCGGCTTGACAGCCGACAAACGCCAGTGAAGCTTTTTACAACTTTATGAGCATGGCCGGCGTGGCCGATCCGACCCACCCAACCGGACAAGTCGCGTCATTCGATTACAACGCGGGAACAAACAACAAGCACTGGGCAAAAATGGATGGCTTCTAATCTCACATCCCGATTTGTAAGGCAGGCGCGTCGCTTGCCATTCTCCCTCGTTGCCGCGGCAAGCATTTCGCTGGCCCTGCAGTTGCAGAGTGGCTACACCCAGAACGCACCTGAGCAGCTCACGCTCGATACTAAAACGAACGCGGTCCAGAACTCAATCACCGATGCCACTACCAGCCCAATCCAAGATAAAGGCGGTCAACTAGTAGACGTTAAAGCATTCGGAGCAGTAGGCGACGGCAAAACGAATGATACCGCGGCGTTTAATGCGGCTTTAGCGTCGCTTGCTAAGGCGGGCGGCGGAAGATGTCTGGTTCCAAAAGGAACTTACCTTATTTCCGCTACCACAAACCCTGCTATTACGTCACACGTATCGTCAAATGTTCATCTGGTGGGCGTGGGGCGCGGAGTGTCCATCCTGAAGGTTGCCGGGACGCCGGCGGGCAATTTTCTGTTTTGTTCCGGCGACAACTGGAGCGTGGAAGACCTGACGATTGACATGCAGGACTACTTCATACATTTTCCCGGATTTGCGGCCATCGTCGCCACCGGCAACAACTGGCGAATAACAAACTGCGCGATCATCAAAATCGGGCACAGGGGAATAAATGCTAAGGGTGGCGCAAATGGGTATATCGAGGGAAATCTTATCACCAAGACAGCAGCGAGCCCTCTCGACAATTCGGCGATGCTTGGTGTAGTAGATGCCGGGGGCCAGCTTCCAATCAAAATGCACATCATCGACAATGTTTGTGTAAACTCCCTGATTTATTTCAACGGGAAGGACTCCGTCATCGCCAGGAACCGGGTAAGCGGGTCGCGCTTTGGCACTAACATCTGCACGGGAGTCCACAGCGACAATGTTTCTGTAATCAACAACATCTGCTCTGGCGGGCGCGGCCGCGATCAGTGTAAGTCCTACGTGAGTGGTTTTGAATTATGGGCGCCGAATTCAGTGATTGCGAATAACACGTCCTACGACAACGACGGCGCTGGAATCACCATGGGCGGGAACAATTGTATCGTGATACGAAATCGCTGCTGGAACAACGCCGGCCTTTCCGGAGTCGTTGGGGGCAGCGGGATTGTAGCGCGCGCTCACCCGACGTTTCCGAATGCTGCATCCGGTTCTCTCTTTATAGGAAACTCGTGCTTCGATACCCGTCCGCGCAGTGCTATGACTCAGGCCTACGGATACAATGAAGTGGGTAAGGGGTTGAAAGATATCATACACTTCGAGAATGACTATAACCGTAATAGGATCGGGCCTGCTAAGTTTTCCAGTGCTCGCGGTCAGATGCAGATTTCGCCTGAGATGAAAAATAAGTTGAAAGCGCTCGCCGAAGATGCGGACATGCCGGACAACGCCCGTCGCGCCGTTCGCGAATATCTCAGTCGATAGAAAAGGCTTCACGCCTGAACTGCGAACCCGCCAAGTATCCGAAAAAGAAAAAGCGATGACCCATTCCCCAATCATTAGGCGGGGAAGAAATCGCAACGAGTCGTTGCCAGCGCTTGAGCAAAACAAAAGCCGCCACGCGGTGAAGCGTGACGGCTGATTGTGTAAATGCTGCTGCTTGGCTGGCGCAGGCGCGGCTTTACTGATTGTTGTTGACCACTTTCGCCGCGGGCTTGCTCATCTCAACCTGGGCGCTCACCTTTTGGATTTGAGCGGCCTGCTCTTTGAGCTGGGCCATGAGAGTCCCTATTTGTTTCTGTTGCTGCGCGACCGTTGCTTGCAACTTCTCAACTTTTAGGTTGAGCATCGCTTGCTTCTCCTGTTTGGGAACGGCTCGGCCCGTGGCGGGTTGGGGAGAAAATCCCCCCCGGTCGGCACCGGCAGCGACGGTGAACGTGCCCAATCTTCCATCGGAATCGACGAGTACGAACGCGAACGTCGCGCCACTAACCGGCGCACCGAAGATGTTGTCGATAAAGCACCTGTCACTTACCTGGCCAAAAACACTGTGCACACCAGATAGGTGGCCGATTACGATATTGTTGTTGACGGTGGTGATACCATTCCCGGCACTATTACCCAAGAATACATGGTTATCGGCCGTAGTGACATTGTCGCCGGATCGCCAGCCTACTGCGACGTTGTTACTGCCGGCGGTAAGGGACTCGAGCGCTCGCCTGCCAACGGCCACATTTTCTTGGCCGCTTGTTAGAGCCACGAGCGCTATGCTACCAAGGGCCGTGTTAGCGCCATCATTAACGGTGGTGCCATTGAAACTTGCCAGCGCGGAGTCACCGACAGCGACGTTAAATTCGGAGGTTGTGTTTTCCCTAAGCGCATCGGCACCAATGGCTGTGTTAAAACTGGCGGTGGTGTTGTTCCTGAGCGCTGCAGCGCCAATTCCGGTGAGATGGTTGCCGGTGGTGTTCAAGTAGCCCACTCGAAAACCAATGGCCAGGTTGAAGGTGCCGTTGTTGTTGGTGAGCGCCTCCGTCCCAATGGCCATGTTAAAGTTGCCAGTGGTGTTGCTGGCAAGCGCCCCAGAACCAACCGCCACGTTATAAAAGCCGGTAGTATCGTGAGTAAGCGCATTGGCACCCACGGCGGTATTGTTGATCCCCACGGCGGTGTCGACGTCGTGCAGTGCGTTAATGCCCTCAGCGGTGTTGCCGCCGGGATAGTTGCCATCCGGTGACGGCGCCGGCAGTTGTGCTTGCGTGTTTTGGACGAGCGCAAAACAGACGAGCGCCAGCGGGATGAGAACAAAACCGCATCGCCACGACAGCGACCGGCCGATTGATTTTCTGAAGTGTAGAGTTGTCATATTTTTTATTTTCATTTTTTTGTTGAGTTGGATTGTTGAACTGCATTGACTGCAATCCAGTTCCGCGCGGAACCAGGAACCATCCTCACGAGGCGCTTTTGACCAGCCGCCTCACTTCGGCTGACTCGGGGCTCCAGCTGGATCTGGAGATGGCGTTAGGCGGTATTCCAACGAAAGATCAGCCCCACGGGCTTCTTCAGCTCGGCCAAAGAGGCGTTGAAACATCGGGTGACGTAATCGACTACTGAATTACCAGCCCCACGAAAATGTGTCAAGCTTTATTATTTGGGAGCGGGCAGACTCTTGTTCTGAAAAGGATGTTCTGGGTCACGCGAAAACGCGTAACGGAAATTCGACTTGGAATCGCGGCGCTCCGGCGCCGCGATTTCTTCTAGATTTCTAGCGCCAGCATTGTCACCAGACTCATCCAGATCGCCCTCCCGCGGTTAATTTGGGGCGAACGAGACCGTTGTCCTCCATGGGGATATCATCGTTTTGTTCCTGATTGTCGATTCTCAATTCCAGTCGGGAAAATAGACAACTGCAACCTAAGCCCAAACGTCCGTAGGTGCGCTGTATTGTACAAGTATGACGTGCCTCAAGAAAATCGCCGTGTAGGCGAGAAGCAATAAGGTGGTTGGATTGCGAAGGAGGGCTCACAAGTCCTCAACCTGCACCGTTGCTCCGTTTGGTTGTGCGACTCGAGTTTAGCTAACGGGTAACTCAGTGTAGGTCCAGCTTAGTCTCACTTTATTGCCTGCGTTTCGAGAAGAACCGAAGCAACCCGCGAAATCTTTTCCTCCGAGAGTTCAGGATAGATCGGAAGAGACAGACATCGTTGACACAGAGTCTCAGTTACGGGCAGATCCCCGGGCCGGTATCCGAGATAATGATACGCTTTTTGCAAGTGGGCAGGTAAAGGGTAGTGAATTCCGGTTTGAATGCCGGCTTCATCCAAAATACGCCGCACCCGGTCGCGCTCAGGAGTTTCGATAACGTAACAGTGCCATACACACTCAGAGTCTGGAAAACGCGCTGGCAATGCAAAGGCTGAATCTCCAAGCAGCTCGCTGTAATTTGCCGCGCAACGTGCGCGAGCCGCGTTCCATCCGTCGAGCCGCTCCAACTTAATCGCGAGAACCGCCGCTTGAAAGCTATCCATTCTATAATTGTAACCGATCTCATCGTGGACGTAGCGCTCGCTCTGGGCATGATCGCGCAGGGAGCAGGCACGCCGCGCGATCGCCTGATCATTGGTAACTAAAGCTCCACCTTCACCGTATGCTCCCAGATTCTTGCTGGGGTAAAAACTGAAGCAAGCAACTCTTCCGAATTGACCAACCCGCTTGCCGCGATAGCGTGCTCCATGCGCTTGCGCGGCGTCTTCAATAACGGGTATTCCATATTGATCAGCAATCGCGTTGATGGTGTCCATGTCCGCAGGCATGCCATAGAGGTGTACCGGGATAATCGCTTTGGTGCGCGGTGTGATTGCGGCTTCAAGCTTGGACGGGCACATGGTCCGACGCGCAGGGTCGATATCTACAAAAACCGGCCTCGCGCCGACATAGCTGATCGCCCAAGCAGTTGCTATAAAAGTCATTGCAGGCGTAATGACTTCATCTCCCGGCCCAACATCCAGGCAACGTAGGGCGAGATGGAGTGCGCTCGTGCCGCTGTTCAGGCTCACACAATGATCGACGCCGCAATAGGCTGCGAATTTTGCCTCGAAATCTGATGTTGCTGGTCCTTGAGCAAATCTCCCCGATTCGCAGACCTCTTCCAATGCCGTTAACACTTCAGTGCGGATGCTATTGTATTGAACTTCAAGATCGAGGTAAGGCACAGTTGTCATATTGTCCGTTCTACTTTGTTGCCTGTTAGGTTGATGTTAAGAATGGGGGCGGTCACTGCCGCCTAGCCTGGCGCAGAATTCCTAAGGTGATCAAGCGAGTTCGCAGAATAGCGGATTGCCGCCCAGCCGGGGCTACTGCTCGGCTCGGGTAACGACAACCTTGCCAAGAAGCTTCGCATGAGCTGCATCGTAGAGACGAAATTCGTAACTTACCCCAGCTTGGACCCACGGTGCATCACCTGATCCCTGCGGCGTCTTGGAAGCGAAAAGTCGCTCGGCTTGACCACTTTCCGAGACGTAAACGTCTCCCTCGCTTCCGTCGCCTGTTGTCCAGCTAATTGTCGTGGTTCCCATCCCGCTTCCAGCCGGGACGGGGTTCGGAGTCGCTTTTATCGCCGGACCAGTTTGAGCGATTGGCGACGCGGCAGCAGCAGTAGCTTCGGGTTTCGTTGTTCCAGCGGCCGACTCGGGATGCTTCGACTCACAGGCAGCGAAAAAGAGACATGTTACGGCGGTTGCGATCGAAATCGTTGCTTTCATAAAGACGTGCTAAGGCAAAATCCAAGTCTTGTCAATCGACAACCTGCTCGCGCTGGAAGGTTTGTTCATGAGTCAGGTGTATTTCATGGACGTGAGCGATGACCATCCTGGTTTTAGACGTAACAATAGGTCGAGGAAAAGATAATTCACTTCTCCATCGCTGGAGCATTGGTGGGAGCTTTGCTAATAGGCGCAATTTCCGTGTCGCAATTCGGTGGATCGATTGTCTCGTTTTCGGGCTCAGTCGGAGCAACCCTCGGAATGTCTGGGAACTGAGCCGACTTAATTTCGTCATCGATGTTCGCGACTTCCGGGTGCGAAACCCGCCAGTGGGAATATGCTGTCACAATTTTGTCGAGGGGATCGTAACCGGTGGGTACTTTACCGCGAGACAACTTTGCTTTGATCACCGCCCCGAAATTAGCCAGTTTCCATCGGCGCGAATTGCTCAGCTGCTTCGCGGCTTTTTCCACATTGTCAAGCAGACGTGAGAGCTTTCTTGTATCCCGAAGCTGTCTCTGCAGGCGGGCGATTTGCGACTTGTACACTTCGATTTCGGCGGTATAATGTTGCTCCTGCCTGACAATTTGCGACTTATACACTTCGATTTCGGCGGTATAATGTTGCTCCTGCCTAGCAATCTGCGACTGATACACTTCGATTTCAGCAGTGTAATGGCGCTGCTGCCTGGCAACCTGTAACTTGTACTGTTCGATTTCGGCGGTATAATGGTGTTCCTGCCTAGCAAGTTGCTTTTTGTGCTCTTCGATTTCAGCAGTGTAATCGCGCTGCTGTCTGGCAACCTGTAACTTGTACTGTTCGATTTCGGCGGTATAATGGCGTTCCTGCCTGGCAAGTTGCTTTTTGTGCTCTTCGATTTCAGCGGTATAATGCTGCTCCTGCCTGGCCAGTTGTAACTTGTACTGTTCGATTTCAGCGGCGTAGTGCTTGACCTTGGCAATTTGATCCGATAACTCCTGCTGGAGTCTGGTAGCTCTAAGGTATGGCTCCTGGAATGCGGCCTCCAGTTGATCGGCCACAGCAGGTGAGCCCTCGGCTGGCTGGGGAGTTTGTTGGATTTCGGCGTAAAGTCGCCGCGCCGCCTCCACGATTTTGGGATCAGTCGCAGGATCCTCGGATTTAAAATCAACTGGTACATTGGAACTATTGATTCGCTGCGCGAGCGGCTCGAGGCATTTGGCGCTATATGGCTCGCCCACAAAATCAAGTAACGAGCGGATCGCAGCCTCTGGATTGTCGATCAAAGCGGAATATTGCAAGCGATAAATCACACGCGGTCCGTAGGCCTGCTCAGCTTTCAGACATGCGTTAACCATGCGGAGCCAGTATTTATAGGCCTCTTCTTCGTTGGCCACCAACTGAGTCCCTGCCACGCGATGGAAGTTGAGCATCGAGCGCACGACCGACTCGACGTCGCGCACGATGTGAATGAATAAGGCGCCTGGAAAAAGCTTACGCAAACCGTGGATATGCAAAGAGTACTCTGGCGTTCCATCTACCCATCGAGCCTTTTGTTCGGATGTTGAATGCTTCCTTTTCAGTGTTCCCTCGAGATCCCGCTTCCGTTCCAGGGCCTTTCGGTGAGTCAGAATCAGATCGTTGATGGTTTGGCCGAAGTTTGCGAAGAATTCATCGCGCGAGATGTCCATTGCGCTTAAAATCGTGCGATTGTCGCGCGCGGTGCCAATCTGATAACTCGACGCGATATTAACCGCGAACTCTCCCATCCAGTTCGACTCCGGGACTGGAAAGATGTTTGGATGCTGACCCAGGCACCAGGCGAGAATGCTCGTCCCCGAGCGCGGCGATCCTACTATGAAAATAGGCTTGTTTATTTTACGGGGCACTTCGTCGCCTTTTCAGCTTTGTTTTCCTACTCTTGTTGCTGGATCGAGTCAATCCACCGGACGCTTTCGTCGCATCCAAAAACTGCCTCCGCCCCAACCTGGTGAGGTCGGAAACGTGGTCTTAAACTCTTTCATGTAACGGTACGCAAGATACTTATTTGCTAGCAGCACTTCGAACTCGGAATTAAAGCTCAGAAACGCCTGGAGGAGGTATTGCTCGGTCCAAAAGCGAAATTCGTCCAGCACCCAGTCGCGCCGATAATCGAATGGAAAGAAGATGTCATGGACGTGCACAATCACTCCGGGTTTGAGGCGCGGCAATACTTCCAGAAACAGATAATTGACGTCTCCCCCAATCTTTACTGTATGAGAGCTGTCGATAAAAAGAATGTCGCCGGCTTCGAGCTGTGAGAAGAAATCCAGCTCGATCTCCTCAACTTTTCTTGTGACTAGCGCCTTTAGACAAGGAAAGCCTTTGGACAGGAAATCGGAGGGGAACGGTTCGACACAGATGAGCGAGCACGCATTCATCTTGGCTGCTGCTTCCGCTAGAACTAGAGATGAATAACCGCTGCCAACTTCAATGATCAACCGTGGCTGAAAATGGCGAACCATGCAATAAGCCACCAAGGCGTCGGTGCCGCCAAAAGGGCGTTTCCTGAGGTAAAAACGACCTGACTCACCTGTTGGCTTCGTAGACCACTGTTCATATTCGCGGCGGAATTTCGGAAAGTGATTGCGCAGCAGATCGAGTTGCACCGCGTCATTCATGTCGATGCCCACGAGCTCGCTCGGCCGATCCCACAGCGTTTCGGGCAAACTCTGTGTGTCAGGAATTGGTTGATAAAAGTGCACCGGTGTCACATGGAAACCGCGCCGTTCCCAGAACGAAAAGATCTCGCGAAATCTTTCGCTGCGGACACAACGAGGCAGGACTGTCGCGATGAATTGCGAAAGTTCCATTACGTCGATATTTCCGCGCGTTACTTCGTCCGCGATTTCGCGGAGGGCGGCCGGCGCGGACTCGATGTTGCGCCTGGCTTTCACTGAGTCGAGGGGTACGTCTGGGCGACTAGCAGCATACAAGCGAAACTCATACACCCTGGAGTCCGTAATCCAGGGAATTTCCACATGACCAGATTTTTCTCCTTGCGCCACGAGCTTCTCGTCATCCGATCCAGTGGAAACGCGTACCTCCGCACCAGCAGGATCATTCGTGTCCCATGAAATCACGCAGCGTTGCCCAAAATCAATGGGGTTCGGGTTTGCCCTTATCTTCCCGGTAATCTGCCCGGTTGATTTCGTGTTATCCACTGCTGCAACCAGGATCAGCTTTTCGCTGCGATAGCAAGGTCTGGCTGCCGAGCCGCTGCCGAAGGCGCCAAACTTTTGAGATGACCGTCGCTAAATAGAAACTCCAGTTTCTTGCGTGCTGCTTTGGTGGAGTAGAGGGCACGTGTTTTCCTAATGCCATTCTTTGAAAGTCGGTTCCAAAGGTCTTCCGATTCGTACAGCTCAATTAATGCCCTCGCAAAGTCTTCCGGCGTGTCTGCCATCAGAATTTCTTCGCGATCCCGAAGTTCTGTTCCCTCCACAGCCACTGAAGTTGCGACCACCGGCACGCCGAAAGCCATGCTTTGGTTGATCTTGCCTTTCACGCCCGCCCCAAAGCGCAACGGCGCTACGGATAGTTTTACGCTTTCAAAAAACGGGCGAACATCTCGCTGCAATCCCGCGACAACGATTCTCTCAGCCGCTAACGCAACTATTTCGGGCGGTGCCTTATCCCCGATGATGTAAAATTTGGCATCGCGCAAATGTTCGCTGACCAGCGGGTAAACTTCCTTCAGGAAAAAGAGAACAGCGTCAATGTTTGGCGGGTGTTGAAAACTACCGATGAATAGCCAGTCTCGCCGAAGTGCGAACGGGGTCTTGGAACCGGGCACATCGACAATATTCGAGACCAGTTGGATAGACTTGTCAGGCCATTTGTCCTGGAGCAACTGCTGTTCCGTGCTGCTTACCACCCATGTCTCGTCAGATTGATCGATTAATTCATACTCCCGCTGCCGGGTTTCGTGTGCCTTTCGCTCTATTTCGGGATCCCGAGTCAGACGTGCTTCGCTTTCTTCACGAAGGAAATGAAGATCAACGGTGTCAAAAATAATGCGACTCTGGGGTGCGTATAGGCGCACCTCCGCGATGTGTTTACGCGCAAACTGACACCGGCTTAACACGACTGCGTCGAACTCGGAGCCGTGTGAAATGAGGTAGTCGCGCACTTTTTGGATGTACGGATGATAGACAACTTCGATACCGCGCTTTTGCAGCTCGCCCGTGTAAGGAGGAATGTCTGCCAGATTATCGGGAATGAAGGTGACGCGATGACCAAGCTGGTGAAGGAGCTTAAGCATTTGGAACATCCGGAGCGATCCCGAATCACGGTCAGGCATGGGAAGGTGATGATCGATCACGAGGATGTTTTTCCCCGAAGGCTTTCGGGGCTGCCGAAGGAATGTCAGATCGCCATTGGCCGGCTTCGTCATCAGCTCCGCGGCCCATCTTTCCGCAAAGGTCGAGCGGTTAATATCCTGATGTTTTTTAGTGCCAGTTGAGAGATCCGTTCCGCCGGTTGCGCCCTCGTAGTGAATGACCTCGCTTAGCGGCTGATATAACACGTTGTAACCAGCTTGGCGCACCTTAAATGCCAGATCGGTGTCTTCATAGTATGCGGGAGCGTAGCGCGAATCGAAGCCACCCACGCTAAGAAATAACGCCTTGGGAATCATCAACGCTGCCGCTGAGCAATAATCTACCTCGCGCAGATAATTGTATTCAGGTTTTTGCGGGTCATCGAATTTGCCATAATTCCATCCGGAGGCATCCTGCCATATGATTCCGCCGGCCTCCTGCAACCGGCCGTCTGGATAGACTAGTTTCGAGCCGACAATGCCGGCCTGCCGGTCTTCAGCAAAGGTTTCCACCAACGCGCTTAGCCAGCCGCCCTTAACAATCGTGTCGTTATTCAGGAAAACGAGATATTTGCCGCGCGCCTTTGCTGCACCGCGGTTACAGGAGACAATGAAACCGGAGTTGGTCTCATTGCGCAGATAAACAACGCCGTGAATCTGAGGGACGACTTCAGTTGTTTTATCCGTGGAGCAATCGTCCACAATAATCACCTCGAAGCGCGCTCGTTCCTGCGCAGTCTGCAACGAAGCGAGACATGCATGGGTAAATTGGAGCTGGTTAAACACTGGAATAATCACGGAGACCTCAACTTGCTCGTGCGCTGGAAAGTGAAGGGAAGTCAACGGCAACGAGGGAGTGGCCGCGGCTGGAACTGTGGGCGCTTTATTTGGTGGGCTGCTTTCCCCTCTACCAGCCTCATCGGCCGCGTGGGTACCACCGGAACTGCCAACTTGACCATCTGCCTCCACCAGCGCGGTCCTGGGGATCTTTGGGACCTGGGCTGCTTTAATTTCATCATCGATCTTTGCGACTTCAGGGTGCGCAGTGCGCCACTGGGCGTAGGCGTTCACAATCTTTTCAAGGTGTCCGTAGCCCTCCGATACTTTCCTGTGAGACAGTTTTGCTTTCAGCGTTACTCCCAGATTGGCGAATTTCCACCGACGCGACGCACGCAGCCGAGCAGCGGCTTGTTCCGCATCCTCAAGCAGATGTGAGAGCCTTCTCGTATTCCATAGCTGTTTGCGCAACCGGTCCGTCAGCTCCCCGATGTACCTCTCGTCTTCTGCGAGATTCACGCTCCTGTGGTGAAGCAGACGGTTTAATTGTATTATTCGGTCGCGCAGTTGTTCGACTTCGGTCTGATGCCGGGCGTTCGCCTGCGCAAACTGATCACGCAGCACTTGGAGTTCAGCGGTGTAATGGCCCTCCTGTCTGGCAATTTGTAGCTTATATTCTTCGACTTCGGTCTTGTAGCTGGTGGTGAGCTCCTCGACTTGCGACTTGTGGCGGGCTTCTGTTTGCGCTAGATGGGCCATGAGCTCCTCGACTTGCGACTTGTGACGGGCTTCCGTCTGCACAAGATGGGCGTTGAGTTCCTCGACTTGCGACTTATGCCGGGCTTCCGCTTGCTCGATTTCAGTCTTGTGGCGAGCTTCCGCTTTCGCAAGATGGGCGTTGAGTTCCTTGACTTGTGACTTATGCCGGGCTTCCGCTTGCGCAAGATGGGCGTTGAGTTCCTCGATTTGAATCTTGTGGCGAGCTTCCGCTTGTGCGAGAAGTTCGCGGTAGAGATGTTCGATCTGCGCGATCCTTTCTGGAACGAAGGCATTCAGCCGGCTGACCGCTCCCGGAAGTAAATCGGCCTCTTTCGTTTTCGCCCTTTGCTGCGCCTTAGCCGTCCTCCCTTTTTTTCTTCCCCTCGGCGATGCTTCGGCAATCAAAGCGCGATAAAGGTCGATCACCTCCGGAGAGATGCGAGCATCGATCAATTGGTCAATGGTGAAATGGATATGGCGTCTTCGCGCCGATACGAGCGCAGCGGCGCTGCCTACTTGCGTATCGGGGAGACCAGCGAACCGTGCGATTCGGCGTAATTCCGATTCTGCATCTCCGAAAAAGAAATCGTAATGAGTAATAAGTCGGTCTTGCTTGCTTGTCGCTTCGATTATGCGTCGGTTGTAGATTTCCCAAAGCCGCAAACCAAACGAGTAAGAAGTTCCATTTCGTTCCCGCATCGAATGGGCGACTTCAAGCGGATTACGTACGACGATTAGAGTTTTCAGCTTGGGCAAGAGGTCCTGCCAGAACGGCAGAGTCAAACTGTTGCGAGGGTCCTTCCAACCCCAGACGCCTGCCGAATTAAATCGTTCGGTCAGCAGCCGCGCTTTCATACGCAAAGGATCAAGCCTTGGGTCTGCGAAGTTCTCGTTAGCCTTTGGCGGCAGATCCCAGGCGCCGCCGAGCTCATTCAACAATTCGTCGTTCAGCGCCACGAACCCCAGATGTTCCCAGAAACCCTCGGGGTTATCGGCTTGCGCTGGCATCAATTCGCTTTCTGGCCCCAGGTAGAGCCCACAAGTATGCAGCAGCCTCGTGAGCATCGATGTTCCTGAGCGATGCGCGCCGGCGATGCAAACGGCGGTATTGGCGGTCGATGGGTCCTTCAAGTGTTTTCGCTTTAAGAAGCAGACAAATACTTATGTGGAATACAAATGCGTATCATAGATGCCGCACACGGTAAACTCCAATTTGAACAGACAATTTCTTCGGATCAGTTTGTCCTGGCAACGAGCCGACCTCGGCCAAGTACCTGGAAGCTCTTCGACGTTTAACCGGATATAGGCTCGCCTAAGGGCAAGTCCGAAAAATGATGGCAATGGTCACTTGTTCGCGTCGATCTTCGAATTCCACGTGAGCGGTATTTTATCGCTCCACCACACCTCATACCCGGCTTTAGCAAAAAGGGCCCATGTTTGGCGGGGATGCCGCCATTTTAACGGAACGAAACGGAAACCAGCCTGAGCTGCGGCTTGCGCCATCGTCTCCAGGCGATAAGTGACGCAGCCCGGATAAATCCAGTCATCTCCGCTGTAATCTTCGTTTCCGATAAGGAAGGTAGCGAAGAGCGCGCCGCTGCCTTTTAAATGATTGGAAATATCCAGGAGCCAGTTCGCGATCTGGGCACGAGAGGCGTGGCTGAAAATCGACTGCGCGACCGCATAATCCGCTTGCACCGGGTCGGTCGCGGACAAAGTCGATTTGAAAATGAAAGATGGTGCTTTGATCCGAATCAAATCCTCGCCTATTTCGTGCTTGATGGCTTCATTCACCAGCCACTCATTCGGTTCGACACCGATGTAGTTACCGGAATTCAGGTAAGGAATGAAAAGACGGCCCGCGCGCAAAGAGCCGCAACCCACATCGATCAGTTTATGGTGCTGTCGCAACCCTGCTGTCGTAAGCAGGTTAAAAGTCATCGCTGCAATCAGATCGTAATCCTGTGGTGGTCCGACATAAGCACGGTAGTGAGAATCGCCGGGCGTGAGACCGATACCCAATCGATCGAAAATTGGAGCAGGCCTCATTAAAAACCACTCTTAATATCTCACGGTGTCAATGTCTAGAACCAACGAGCCATCCTCAATATGGAGCCTGGCCATTTTAGTTCTACCGTTTTCCTAAACTCAAGCCGGTGAAAATATTTGGCGGTGCTATAACGATTCGAAAACTCCTCGATGACGAGCGGCTGTGCACGATCTACCTTTGCCGCCATGGATCGGATTGATGGACGAATCAGCGATGAATTGCGCCCGGTTGCTTTCGATTTGGGCATCGCGCCTTATGCCACCGGCTCAGTGCTCGTTGCGATCGGTAACACGCGTGTCATTTGCGGCGTCACCATTGAGGAAAACGTGCCCCGATGGATGAAAGAGCAAGGAGTAACGGGTGGCTGGCTTAGCGCCGAATACTCGATGCTGCCATACTCGACGCAGACACGAAAACCTCGCGATATTGCAAAAGGGCGAATCGATGGCCGCAGCATGGAGATCCAACGTTTGATTGGCCGATCGCTGCGAGCGGTTGTCGATCTCGAAAAGGTGGGGCCACGCACGATCTGGGTGGATTGCGACGTCTTGCAAGCCGACGGCGGTACGCGCACAGCAGCAATTACCGGGGCCAGCCTGGCTGTCGCAATGGCCTGTCGGAAACTTGCGAGAGAAAAAAAGATCGATGTGCCGCCGGTGCGAAAATTGGTCGCAGCGGTGAGCGCTGGTGTTCTCAATGGACAGGCGATCGTCGATCTTAATTACGAAGAGGACAAACTCGTCACCGTCGATTTTAATCTCGTGGCCACCGAGGACGGCGAATTCGTAGAAGTGCAAGGCTCCGGTGAGGAGGCGACGTTTGCGCAATCACAACTGGACGAAATGCTCGCGCTTGGACGCAAAGGCATCGCGGAACTGGTCGCGGAACAGCGCGCTGTTCTGGCGCGAATCATGGTTTCGCCGCCGGAGTAGGGGAGTGATGGGATGGACGGTTGTAATTCGTTTGCTTGACCTGCGCATTCGCGCTAGAGCGGAACCCTACGCATGAAGAAGGCGCTCATTACCGGCATCACCGGCCAGGATGGTAGTTATCTGGCCGATCTGCTGCTGGAGAAAGGCTACGAAGTGCACGGGATCATTCGCCGCGCCAGCACATTTAACACTTCGCGCATCGACCATCTTTATGCCGATCCGCACATCAACGGGGTGCGCATGTTTCTGCACTACGGCGATCTGAGCGATTCGGTCAACCTGGTCAAACTTCTTTACAGATTGAAGCCGGATGAAATTTATCATCTCGGTGCGCAAAGCCATGTGCGCGTGAGCTTCGACATTCCTGAATACACTTCCGATGTCACAGGGGTTGGCACGATCCGCATTTTGGAAGCCATTCGCGAAGTCGGGTTGCGTTCACGCTTCTATCAAGCATCGAGCAGCGAAATGTTCGGCAAAGCGCAAGAAGTCCCGCAAAGTGAGAAGACGCCGTTCTGGCCGCGCAGTCCCTACGCCGTAGCAAAGGTTTTTTCGTATTGGGCGACGGTTAACTACCGCGAGAGCTACGGCCTTTTCGCAACCAACGGCATTATGTTCAACCACGAAAGCCCGCGGCGCGGCGAAACTTTCGTCACTCGCAAGATTTCCCGCGCCGTGGCGGCGATCAAGCGTGGGTTGCAGCACGAGTTGTTTTTGGGAAACCTGGACGCGAAACGGGATTGGGGATACGCGCCGGAGTACGTCGAAGGGATGTGGCGAATTCTTCAACATGGCGAAGCAGACGATTTTGTGCTGGCCACCGGCGAAACGCATACCGTGCGTGAGTTTGTCGAAGCGGCCTTTTCGCATGTCGATCTTGATTGGAAAGAATTTGTCAAACACGACCCGCGGTATGAGCGCCCGGCGGAAGTAGATCTCCTGATGGGTAACGCCTCCAAAGCTAAAGAAATTCTCAATTGGGAAACAAAAGTGCGATTCCACGAGCTCGTCCGCATCATGGTTGATGCGGATATGGAATTGCTTTCGCGTGAAACGCCGAGAAAGCATCTCGGGAAATTGCCGTGAGCTGTTGCCGCGGTCGGTGACCGCGGCCGGTGCCCCCCCGGCTACAGCCTAACGAATCGCACTCGTTGAGTGAGCGGTCTGCACCAGTTGTATTGGGCCAGCCAGTATTGGAATCACCGATGCGAGTGGTGCATCAATAATCGTCACTTCTGCGCCGGGGCCGACGATTTCGTATAGATTAATGATGTCGCTGGAGCGCATTCGAATGCACCCGTAACTCGCCGGGAAGCCAATGTTGCGTTCCTCTGGCGTACCGTGGATGTAAATCATGCGGGCGAACGCATTTCCGTTTTGCGCTTCGCGCCCACGCAGCCAAAGAATGCGCGTGACAATTGGATCGCGACCGGGAGAATCCGATGCGACAATCTCGCCAGTGCGGCGTCGATCTTTGAAGACAGTGCCAGGCGTTGCGTGATCGCCAATTTTTTTTGCCACCTCCAATTCGCCCAGTGGAGTGCAAGAGCTGCCGGGCCAGTCGCCGAGACCAAACTTGGAGGTGGACACTAGATAGATGGCCATCAGGTTACCGCGATCGAGAACCGCTAATTTTTGTTCGCGCGCGCTGATAACGATGTGATGCCGCGTGTCCGGCGCGGCACAGGACGAGATGACGAGTGCGATCGCGCCGATAACAGTGAGGCGGGTCAAGATGTCGATCGCGTTACGACTTGTCATGAGCGGTTGAACCTAAAAAAGTTCTCCGCCGTTTCCGTGGTGGCCTCGGCGATTTCTTGCAATGGCACGCCGCGCGCGACCGCGATCGTCTCTGCCACGATGCGCGTGTGCGCCGGCTCACACCGTTTCCCGCGAAACGGCACCGGTGCGAGATATGGACAATCCGTTTCGACCATGAATTTCCAGGAGGGAACCTTGGCGGCAACCTCGCGCACGCTGGCGCCGTTCTTAAACGTGACGATGCCGGTGAAAGAAACCAGATGATCGAGGTCAAGAACTTCGTTCGCCTGTTCGAGTGTTCCGCCGAAGCAATGAAAGACGCCGCGCAGTTTTCCGGCGTACGGCTTCATAATCTCGAGCGTGTCGTCCCACGCGTCGCGTTGGTGAATGACCACATTGAGGTGAAGCTCAACCGCCAAATCGAGCTGTTCCTCAAAAAGATCGATCTGTTTCGATTTGTAAGCGCCATCTTCAATGCTGGCTTCCAGTTGCTCTTCAGTTCCGCTCTGTAGCGCGCTGAACACCTGCACATTTTTCTGTTTCGCTGCTTCGACGCTCGGCAAATGATGATAATCAAGACCGGTCTCGCCGATCGCCACGACGCGCGGACTCTTCGCCAGCTCGCGCAACGGCGTGATCACGTCTTCCCCCGCTTTTTCGGCATAGGTCGGATGAACGCCGATTACGGCGTAGACGCTCGAATATTTCTCAGCGAGATCGACTGCGCGCCGGCTGCTCTCGATTGACGTCCCGATCGTGATGATACGCGTCACACCGGCCTCGTTTGCGCGACGAAGCACATCGTCCAAATCGTTAGCGAAATCCGGGTAATCGAGATGCGCGTGTGTTTCGATCAGCATTTTGTCATTCCGAGCGGAGTCGAAGAATCTCTCATTGTTTATCTAAACTGCATAGCAGTAAGAGATGTCTCGACTTCGCTCGACATGACAAAAAGTCGAGATGCGTGTGTTTCGACGAGTTGAGAGTTCATACGGGCGTTCTTCTATCAATCTCAACTAAAGACTCTCAACTTCTTTGCTACCATTCGAGTATTGTGCTTGCCCAGGTAAGGCCACCGCCGAACACGACCATGAGAATGTAATCGCCAGGCTTAATCCGCCCGCTGCGATTGGCTTCGTCGAGTGCGATGGCCACAGCGGCTGCGGATGTGTTTCCATAGCGGTCCAAGTTTACGTAGAATCTTTCGAGCGGGATACGGAGCCGATCTGCGATCGCTTCAATGATGCGCAAGTTGGCCTGATGCGGAATGACGCACGCAATATCGTGAATAGACAAGCCAGCTTGTTCGAGTGCTTTTTTCGATGCGTTCATCATGGCGGTGACCGCTTGCTTGTAAACTTCTTTTCCGGTCATGTGGATCGTGTTCAAGTTCAGATCCACATTGTCGCGGGTGATCGGGCAACGCGAACCACCGCCGGGCATGAATAAAATATCGGTGTACTGACCGTCGCTGCCAATATGCGTGCTAATTACGCCGTGAGAGCTGCCGCGGTGACGCAAAACAGCGGCGCCTGCCCCGTCCCCGAAAAGCACGCAAGTGTTGCGATCGGTCCAGTTAGTGATCGACGTTAATTTCTCGGCTCCGATCACAAGCACCGTGTCGTGCGTATGCGACGTGATAAATTGTTGCGCAATTTCAATGCCGAAAAGAAACCCGGCACAGGCTGCGGAAATATCCAGGCAAGCGGCATTAGTTGCACCGATCTTCTTCTGAACGAAACAGGCCGTGGCGGGAAATAACATATCGGGAGTGGCTGTTGCCACGAGAATGAGATTGATCTCCCTAGGCGAAATCTTTGCCTGTTCGATTGCCTTCAGGGCCGCCCTGGCGGCCATGTCGCTTGTGTTTTCGTCTTTGGCGGCAATACGGCGTTCCTTAATGCCCGTGCGAGTGGTGATCCAATCGTCGCTGGTATCGACCATGCGCGAGAGATCCGCGTTGGTCACAATTTTTTCGGGCACATAACTACCCGTGCCGATGATTGAGACCGTACGCAGCGGTTTAGCGGAGCGCGGGCTCGAGCGAGGCTGTCGTTTCATTGTAACGGCGAATCTCCTCGACAATATGCGGGTTCACCTGCTGTTCAATTGACTCTGCTGCCACTCGCAGCGCATTCTTGATCGCCAGCGGGCTGCTCGCGCCATGTGCAATGATGCAGATGCCGTTCACGCCGAGAAGCGGGCTGCCGCCGTACTCTTCGTAATTGGTCTTGTTCTTAATGTCCTTAAATGCGTGCCGAGCGAGATAGGCGCCGGCCATTCGCCATTTGGAGCGGTCTAATTCGTGCCTGAGCCATTTAAAAATCGCCACCGCGATCGATTCACACGTTTTCAAGATCACGTTGCCGACGAATCCGTCGCATACGACAACTTCGACAGGGTCCTCAAACAAATGCCGGCCCTCGATGTTGCCGACGAAGTTGAGCGAACTCTTCTTCAGCATCTTGAAGACTTCCTTGGTCTTCTCAGTGCCTTTCACGTCTTCTTCGCCGAGCGATACCAAACCGACCGTCGGACTCTTGTAGCCGAGAACATGGCGCGAATAAACTGAGCCCATGAACGCGTATTGAAGAAGATGTTCGGGCCGCGCGTCGATGTTTGCGCCTGCATCGATCAAAACAAAAACATTGGTTTCTGTTGGAAGCACCGCCGCGATGCCGGGACGGTCGATGCCCGGTAATGTGCGCAGCTTGATCATGCTTGCAGCGACGGCTGCACCAGTGTGGCCGGCGGTCACGATCGCGTCTGCCTGGCCGCGTTTCACCAGATCAACGGCGCGACTTACAGACGAATCTTTTTTGTGGCGAACGGCCGTCCAGGCGCGATCGCTCATCTCTACCACTTGGGTGGAATGCACAATGTCGATCCGTGAATCGTTGCACTGTTGTTTGCGCAACTCGCTTTCAATGCCGGCGGAGTCGCCGACCAGATACAGTTTCTTAATCTGTTGATACTCACGCAGCGCCATGACGGCGCCAGCGACGAGGTTAGGCGGGCCAAAGTCACCGCCCATCGCATCCAGGGCGATTTTCATCGGTGCGAAATTTTGCGAACTAAACTGGCTGATTGCAAAGGGAAAAATGAGGAACAGCGCAAATTGGGATTCATAAATCGTGAATCGGAACCGATGTAACGATTCACGATGTAACGCTTCAACGCGAATCTACTTGCCTTCGAGTGTCAACACTTGGCGCCCGCGGTAGTAACCGCACGACGGACACGCAATATGAGAGGCGACGGTACTACCACACTGCGGGCATTTGTTCAGGTGCGGGGCATGCCAGCGGTTCGCCGCTCTGCGCGTCCGCAAGCGCATTTTCGACGTTTTGCGTTTTGGAACTCCCATGTAAGGCAGCTAAAAAAGCATGTATTTGGGCAAAAACAATCGGGACGTGGATAGACAACCGAAATCGTGAATCAATTTAACGACCTAACAATTAAACGCTTCAGCGCTTCAACTTCAACTTATCCAGCGCGCTCCAATCCGATTTGCGCGTCGCGTCTCGCGGCGCAGTTTCGATTAGCTTTGGCTTGCAAACTCGGCCGGCGTCGCGATCGCAACGCGGATGCGCAGGCAGATTCAGCAAAAGGTCCTCGCGCATGAATGGCGTAAGATCCACGGTCTCCGGCCCAGGCAGGTCCATGTGTACCGCAAATGCAGGCACCTGAATCTCGCGCACGAACCTCTCCAGACACGATACGCAACGGAGCTCTACCGGCTGCGAAAGTGATCCGCTTGCCCACAGCGCCCCGCCTGCAACGCCGAGATCGACGCTGTAATGCAGCGGTCCGACGCAACGAATTCCCTCCGCTTCCAACTCGGGAATAGGGCATTCTTCATCCCCCTCGAGATGCAGACCTTCAGTTGGAATTTGTTTGAGATGAATCTTCATCGCTTGGAATCGGCCCGGTGACGAATGACGAAGGCCGAATGCTCGAATAACCAAACAGCGATCGGACAGTCCTTTTCGTCATTCGGATTTCGTCATTCGTTCGTGCTTCGTCATTTGTCAGCCTCATGATTCCATCCGTTTAATCCGCGGTTCGAAAAATACGTGTCAAGAATGACTCGGGCCGAATTTTTTACTGAGCGTGTTGGCGACCGCGGGCGGCACAAAACCCGATACATCGCCGCCGAGACGCGCGATTTCCTTCACGATACGAGAACTAAGATAAGTATATTCCTCCTTCGGCATGAGGAAAATTGTTTCTACATCGGCATCGAGTTTCCGGTTCATTAGCGCCATTTGAAATTCAAATTCAAAATCCGAAACGGCGCGCAAACCACGGATGACTGCCCCGGCTTTTTCCGCTCTGGCGAATTCGACAAGCAATCCTTTGAACTGGGCAATTCGCACATTGTCGATCTTTCCAGCGGTCTCGCGCAACAAATCGAGACGTTCCTTCAGTGAGAGAAGCGGCTGCTTCTCGTCATTATGCGCCACAGCCACAATGACTTCATCAAACAGTTTCCGCGCACGCTCAATGATATCGAGGTGCCCGTTCGTCACAGGATCGAAACTACCCGGGTAAATGGCGCGTCTCATAAGCGGAATTGCGAACGCAAAGTCAAACATCAAACGTCAAACATCAAACTTTTCTGCGGTTGCCGAACGGCGTGGAAGCCGGGAGATTAATCTTTACTCTAAATGAACAATCCATCGCCGTATCGTACGATTGCTGTCGCCAGCACGTTTTCCCCGCGGTTCAAGCAGGTGCTTGCTGAAGCGAAGCGAATCCGGGACAGATTTTCCGCCGACCTCCATTTGATTTACGTGGGCGATCGCGATGAGGAAACATCGAAGAAGTTTAACGATGCGCTCGCGCAACTGCAGCTTCCGGCCGATTCCCCAATTCATTACGAAAAAGGCGATCCAGCCCAAGCCATTCTCCGCGCGCTCGCCCTCCACGAGATCAACATGATCGTCGCCGGCGCCCTCGAAAAGGAGGTCGTGTTGCATCCGTTTCTTGGTAATGTCGCGCGCCGCCTTGTGCAAGAAGCCCGCTGTTCGGTCATGCTCTTTACCAAGCCGGATGCGAAACCCAAACCGCTGCGCCGAATTGTTTTTATCGCCGATTATTCCGAGCACGGATTGCAGGCATTGAAAACGACATTGCCTCTCGCCTTGGCTGAATCATGCGAGCGGCTTTATGTCATTCGCATTATTACGACGTTCGATCAGGCGCGCGCGTCGATTCGCGCGGATGCCGGCGAAGGTGAAAAACCGAAGACAAAAGACGAGGAAGAAGATGCGCTGGAAAGATTCGTTTTGGCAGCTGGCGCGACCGAGGTCCCGATTGAGGCGCGCTGCATCCGCGGCAACACTGGGTTGGCTGCCTCGGACTTTGTTCAATCCGTCAACGCAGACTTGCTGGTAGTGCCAATGCAGAAAAGCGACGGTGCGATCCAGCAACTACCGAGTAACATCGCCTGGATCACCGATGTGATTCCCTGTAATCTCTGGTTGATCAGGTAGAGACGGCGCGCTGCGCCGTCCATGGACATCGCAGCGCGATTTCCATACCATTGTCGATCTTGCAATGGAGCATTCGTTTCAACCGTATGGCTTGCCGCATCTTGCGGTCATTTTTCTCACGATCGTCCTGCCCTTTGCGCTTGCCGCGATCGTGCGCCGCACAAAATCGCCGCGCATCCAACGCGGAATTGTTGTCCTCCTCTCGGCAGTGCTCACGTTGAACTATGTCGGCTACTTAATTTTTGTCCGCAGCCACGGCGTCGTTAGCTGGCAGCAAATGTTGCCTTTACAATTATGTGATTGGGGCATGGTCGTGGTAATCGTCGCAATGTGGACTGGAAATCAGCGCTGGTTTGAGGTGGCATATTTCTGGGGGATTGGTGGTACGCTCCAGGCTGTGCTCACGCCCAATTTGCGGTTCGGTTTTCCAGATTGGCGGTTCATCAGCTTTTTTACATCGCATTCTGGTATTATCATCGGCGTGGTTTTTCTAATGTTGACACGGCGATACCGACCATACCCCATGTCGATCGTGCGCGTGTTTCTATGGTCGGAATTTTATTTTGTGGTTACCGTCATTGCCGACGAGCTGACGGGTTTCAATTACGGATTTCTATTGCACAAACCGGAAGCGTTTTCCATTTTGAGTTTTCTCTCCGATTCGCGTCCGCTTTACCTTCTGGAGATGCACGGAGTGGCGTTACTGTTCTTTCTGGGATTGTACGTGCCGTTTGCGATTGCGGATCTGGTGCGCCGCAACCGACCAACCATGCAATAAAAGCGCGGTCATTCCGAGCGGAGCGGGGAACCTCTCACTCAGTAATTGTTCGCACTGGATGATTTGCGTAATATTTCGTCCGATTATGGAGTCCCTCGCCTCGAAAGCATTCGGGGCTCGGGATGATACCCTGAGTGATTATGAGTAAGAAGCCGAAGACGTTGCGCGTTGGCAAAATTACGATCGGCGGGGAACACCCGGCATTCATTCTCGGCCCATGCGTGATCGAGTCGGAGAAGTTCGCCTGGCGCATGGCAAAAAAGATCGCGGAAATCTGCGCGGCGGAAGATGTCGATTTTATTTTTAAAGCTTCCTACGACAAAGCCAACCGGAGCTCGGTGCGCTCGTTTCGTGGGATTGGTGTGCGAGATGGCTGCGAGATTCTTTCGGCCATCGGGCGCGACTTGAAAGTTCCGGTCACGACGGATGTTCATTCGCCCGAGGAAGCCGAGGTTGCCGCTGAAAAGATCGACTTGTTACAAATTCCCGCGTTTCTTTGCAGGCAAACCGATTTGCTGCGCGCCGCCGCGGAAACGGGTCGTGCGATCAATGTAAAAAAAGGTCAGTTCCTTGCGCCGTGGGACGTGCGAAACATCGCCGAAAAGCTGATCGCCTTCGGTAGCTCAAAATTCTGTTTCACGGAACGCGGCACCACGTTCGGGTATAACAACCTGGTGGTCGACATGCGATCGCTCTATTGGATTCGCGAGGCTGGATACCGTGTAATCTTCGATGCGACGCATTCCGTGCAGCGCCCCGGCGGGGCAGGGGACTCCACCTCGGGTGATAGCGCTCTTGCGCCGGTATTGGCTCGCGCCGCCATGGCCACCGGATGCGACGGCATCTTTATGGAGGTGCACGAAAATCCGGCGCGCGCTTTGTCGGATGGGCCGAACCAGATTCCGCTAAAGGATTTGCCGAAGCATTTGTGCATGTTAAAGGCTATTCATGCTGCTGTCTCGTAGCGGCCGCTCCGCAAGCTCGCCGCAGCGAGTCCGTCCTATGGCGGACTGGGGCTGGTCCCTTTGGTTACTGCTGATTCTGTTCTCGATTGCGGTGGCGGCAAGTCACGTGTTTGCGCAGTCGAAAGGCCACCAAAAGAAACAAACTCGCGCGGGAGTGGCGCCGAGCGTTTCCCCAGGCGAGCAAAGTCTGACCAATATTCCGTTGCCTATCGGCCACGAAGCCAAAGGTCTTGTGTTGCCGGATTTCGATGGCGAAGGCCATCTAAGGGGAAGATTCGAAGCAGGGACGGCACGACGCATTGACCAGGAGCACGTCGGCTTTGAACATCTTAAAATTACGACCTACACCCCGGAAAATCAGACCGACCTGCGAATCGACATGCACACGTCGATACTTGACTTGAAGACCCGCATCCTAAGCTCGCAGGAGCGGACAACAATCCAGCGCGCAGATTTCAACATCGCCGGCGATTCCGTGCAGTTCGACACCAACACGAAGACCGGGCGACTAATTGGCAATGTAAAAATGGTGATCACCGACCAATCGCATCTGACAGGGAAAACAAGCACGAACGAATGAAAACATTCGCGGCGTTGATCCTATTTATCGCCTGCGCGACGGGGGAGCACCTTCAGGGGCAGATTGCCGCTGCGCCAGGGGGCTCCGCTGCACCAGCGAAGAAGGCGAAGAAGGCGGACAAACCAGCGACCGATAAAGAAAATAAATCATCTACGACGAAATTGTTTGGTCCCGGGGCAAACGCGTTACAGTCCAATGAACCGACCACAACGGAAATCTATTCGGATGAGGCTTTTTTTGATTCAACCAAGAACGTGGGCATCTTTAGCGGCCGGGTGAAGGTAACTGACCCGCGCTTCAATCTTCAATCCGACAAACTGACAGTGTTCATTACGAAGGGGCAAAATCAGGGCCTTGAAAGAGCCATCGCAGAGGGGAACGTTGGACTGGTGCGCGACCGCCCGGATCCCAACGGTGGACCGCCGACGCGCGCAATCGGTCGAGCCGATAAAGCCATCTATACTGCTGCCACGGGAGACGTTGAACTGACCGGAACGCCGCGTGTGCAGGAGGGACCGAACATGCACGTGGCGACCAGCCCTGATACGGTTATGCTCATTAACCAAAACAGCCAATTGACGACGCATGGACCGAGTCGTACCGAGATTCGCCAGCAGCCGAAAGAGGAGACAAAGGACGCAAAAAAAACCGAAACGACGCCCGCTCAGGTCTCGCCTGCTCCGCCTTTGCCAAAACCATGATTAGCCAAACTGCACCTGTCTCCATTCCAAAAGTCGCTGCGCCGCCTGCGGCAGAGAGAGAGACTGTTCTCACCACCGACCAACTCGTGAAGATTTATGGCGGCCGGGCAGTAGTGGATGGGGTCAACATGCATGTCAGGGCCAACGAGATCGTAGGACTGCTCGGGCCGAATGGAGCAGGCAAGACAACCAGCTTTTACATGATTGTCGGTCTCGTCAGACCCAACAGCGGGCGCGTCATTTTTTCGGACACCGACGTGACCAACTACCCGATGTACAAGCGCGCGCGGCTCGGCATGGGGTACTTGCCGCAGGAAGAATCGATTTTTCGGAAGATGACCGTGGAGCAAAACATCACGGCGATTTTAGAAACGCTTCCCCTGAGCAAAACAGAGCGGCGGAATCGTTGCGATCAGTTGCTGCACCAATTCGGCATTGAGCGAATCGCGAAAAATACCGCGCTGACCCTGAGTGGCGGCGAGAAGCGGCGATTAACGATTGCGCGTTCGCTGGTGACACAACCGAAGTTGTTGATGCTTGATGAACCATTCAGCGGCGTCGATCCCATTGCGGTCTATGATGTACAACAGATTATCGTAAACCTGCGCAAATCGGGGCTCGCCATCATGATCACCGACCACAATGTGCGCGAGACCTTGTCGATTGTGGACCGCGCATATTTGATTTTCGAAGGCCGCGTCGAGAGCGAAGGAACAAAAGATTTTCTCATCAGCGACCCGATCAGCCGCCAGCTTTACCTCGGCGAACGCTTCAAGATGTAGCCCAAATGACCAATGACGAATGACGAACCACGAAGGCGCGGCAGCTCTGTGCGCCTGCGTTGGTTCCGATTCGGGACGATTGATCCGGTGAATGGCGAGTTTAAGGAGAAAGGGAAACGGAGCCCTCGCCGAGCGCAACCCGTCAGTGGCGTCGCGCACGCATCCGCCGATGGGCTTCCTGTTCAAGCGCCGCCACGACGTTGTCAAATCCTTTGATGTCGGCGGCGCTCACACGCTGCATGACGGATCGTTCCAGATCGGACAAATGGCGGCTGACGCGCTGGGCCAGCTTTCGCCCCTTGGCTGTTGGCGTGATGAGGAAAGTGCGACGATCGGTTTTTCCTGCTTCGCGCTTGATCAAGCCACGCATAGCCAAGCGGTCGAGAATACTGGTCAATGTCGATCTTTTGTGCGCGAGGCTACGATGAAGATCGGCAACCTTCGCCGGCGCGGAATGCGCGAGGAGTGCCAGAATGTGCGCTTCGCCCTGCGTCAGTTTTCGTTCGCCCAAGTCATCGAGATAGAGCCCGAGCCGATGTGTCGCCCGGTGAACTGGATGAACAAAATGCAGTGGCATCGAAGGAAAGCGGTTTTAGGTCCGGCTCCATCCATGAAGTCCGCGCGCCATCGCTGTAAAGCCGCTCTTCCGAATAATAATCAAGTAGAAAATTTTTTTCCAGCAACCGCGGATTCGCAGCAACGATTTCCTCCAAGCTCTTGCCGGAGTTGGCTACGTGCTCGCTAGCGAGGAGTTGCACCCAAAACAGTGTGATTGTCTCGTGGTATTTTTCCAATTGACCCGCAGACGATGCGAATCTCCGCAGCGTAGCGCGCATTTTAGCGGCAGCCTCGTCCACCGATGACGATTCAGCGAGATAAACCCATGCCACATGCAAGTGCGAAGTATGATGGAAATTCTCGTTCGCGATCTCAACCCGCTCGAGCGCCCGCGCTAGTTCGACATCAGTCATGCGTGCCTCCCTTGGCTAACGCAGCATTGATAGCTGTCTCCCAGTGAGCCCGTTGTTCTTCTGCCCAGTGTGCGTCCAGTTTGGCGACCTCCTCGTTCCCTTCCGCCGCGACCGCGGAATGCCGATACGTGACCGTTGCTTTGGATTGCCTCTCGCCATCGGGAATTACTTGGATCTTGATTTCGTTGGCCGTAAGGCCAGGCACCACGACGACGTACTCCACACGGCCCTCCTTAACGTCATAGGCCGTGAGCAGCCAAATCCGCTCCCTGCCATTGGGGCTTGTAGTGGTGAAGACGACACCCTCGCATTGCCCACCTTCCGCCGGGTGGATGAAGCGCGGTGTCCATGTCGGCGCCCATTCGGCTTCGCGCACCGGCCCGAAAAGCGGCGTGACCTTAGCGACCGGCCCTTTCAACACAATTGTGAACGATTGCGTCCGTTGTTCGAGTACCGCCCCGCCGGCCGCTGCCGCGGCCTGAATCGCCATCAAACCGCATCCTGACATCACCAGAAGAGTTTCATATATATTACGATATCGGATTATCCGAATCCGTCAAACTTTAAATTTGCTGACTGACCGGTCTTTCTCGAATTTCGTGAGGAAAGCGCCCGGCAGCCTCCGTTGGCCAAAGGCATCGACGGGAAAAATCGCCTCACTGAACATCGAGACCGCAAAAGGATCAGGCAAAGGAACGCGTCGACAGAGAAGGCAGAACAATATACGGAGCGAATGAGTTGACCATGGCAGGCCAGGCCGTAAGGTGCGGCCCAGGCAATGGAGTTTGCCGTCCTGAAAAGGAAAACCGCGTAGCTAATGACTCCTGCTAATGCCGAAAGGCAAATGGAGGAGTTATGACGCAAAACGTTTGGTTTATTGCCGCGATTTGGATGGCGCTCGCGCTTTCAGCGAGCCTCATTTCAATTTGGGCAGGTATATCTGTTGCATTGGTCGAGATTCTCGTTGGCGTGGTCGCGGGGAATTTCCTTGGGATTCACGCGACGACCGATTGGATCAATTTTCTCGCGCTGCTCGGCAGCGGTGTGCTGACGTTTCTCGCGGGCGCAGAAATCGACCCCCGTTCGCTGAAAGCGAATCTTCGCGCAAGCGGATTGATCGGTATTCTTTCTTTCGGCGTGCCGTTCGCGATCGTCTGGCTATTTGCGCAGTTCGTCCTCGGTTGGCCCCTGCAGCAGGCGCAGATCGCTGGAGTCGCACTTTCGACCACATCGGTGGCGGTCGTTTACGCAGTAATGATCGAAGGCGGTTAT
>WNGL01001295.1_pt1 | contig 30532 bp, 28 predicted proteins | sample 5400591 | NCBI WGS metagenome assembly WNGL01 (sample SAMN13153377, study PRJNA577476) | soil metagenome | isolation source: 80 cm soil or saprolite under Garry oak tree replicate 1 | place: USA:California | collected 2016-06-15 | reverse complement strand
AGGCTCGTCACGCTGGCGAAGATCAGCGTGTAGCCGTCGGGCGGCGCCTTGGCCACGGCCTGCATCGCGATGATCGTGGCCGCGCCAGGTCGGTTCTCGACGATCACCGGTTGTCCGAGCCGCGGCGAGAGGCCGGCCGCGATCGCCCGGGGCAGCAGGTCGCCGGGCCCGCCCGCCGCGAAGGGAGAAACGATCTTCACTACCCTGGCCGGGTAGCTTTGAGCGTGAGCGAGCGCCGCTGCCGCGATTGCGGCGGCGATGCTGATGAGGGTGCGCTTGACGAACATGCTACATCTCTACCCGATTGCGTCCCCCGGCCTTTGCCTTGTAGAGAGCGTTGTCGGCGCGTTTCAGGGTCTGCTCGATTTCGTCCCCGGGTTGGTGCTGCGCCAAGCCGATCGACACCGAGATCCGGAGGTCGGGGTGTGTATCGCTGAAGCTGAGTTGCTCGGTCTCGCGCCGCAGCCGGTCGGCTACGATCCGGGCTCCGTCCAGGTTGGTATCCGTGAGAATCAGCAGGAATTCCTCCCCGCCGTACCGTCCGAAATAGTCCGACGCCCGCATGCGTTGCACGACGCTGCGGGAAAACCCGCACAACACGTCATCGCCCGTCTGATGGCCGAATTTGTCGTTTATCCGCTTGAACAAATCGAGGTCCACGATGGAGATGCAGAACGTCGATCCGTTCCGCGCGCAGCGGTTCTTTTCGTGCCGCAGCATTTCCATGAGATGGCGGCGGTTGTGCACACCCGTAAGCTCGTCATGCGTGGCCAATTCCTGGATCGCGTGGAGCGCCCTCTCCAGGTCGGATTTGCTCAGCGCCAAGCGCGCGCGCATTCGGCTCATGTGCCCGCCCATGAAGGCGAACCAGACAAAAACTGCTGCCAGGACCGACCAGTGCAGCAGCATGAGTCGCAGATCGCTTGTTGCCGCCCGAAAGTGAAGGAGCAACAGGCTCATCGCCCCATAGCAAATGACGGCAAAACCTGCGACTCCCAACAGGTCCCGGGTTCCGAGGCGGAGTAATCCGGACAGGAATGTAAACGGAAGCAGCAGAATGATCACGCCGCGTCCCGCGGGGGTGGCGTAGTACATGGCCCAGGTGAGGACGGCAATCGCGCTCTCCATCATCTCGATGGTCAGGCTGGGATCGCGAAACTTGAGGTTGAGCCCGGATCGGAATAGCGCATAGAAGAGGCCGAAGAAAAATAGCATCGCGCCCGTGACATGCACGAGGCCGGCTTCCTCCAGGTATCCCTCCCAGTAGAGCAGAAACAACAGCGCCCACACGAGCACCGAGGTGCTCACCGCGATCAGGTACTGCCTGATCCGATGCGCTTGTTTGGGATCGTCCTTGGGGAACAGCACGTCTGCCGCAGCCAGGCGAGGTTCGCGACGCTTACCAGTATTTCGCCAGTGACACAACGACTGCTGCGGCGGCGGAGAGAGCGGCCACCATCGTCCAGCGCGCAGCTGAGCGCGCGCCGGCGGCCGCCGCTCTTGCCGCGCCGGCAGCATCCTCTGCAGCCTTCAGTACCCGCTCGGTACGCTCGCGTTCTTCGGACTCTCCTTCCCGGCGGCGGCGGTAGTACTGTTCCAGCAGCCATTCCCAGGCGAATGCCTTGCCGGGTCCGAAATGGTCGGATTCGAGCCTGGCTTGCACTACAAGCTCGCCGAGCTTCTCGCACTCGCGGCGAACGTCTTCGCGGCTGTCTGTAGTCAAAGGGGACGTCCTGCGCTGGAGACTTTCAAGTGGCCTCGCGTAGCCCTCAGTGGCACTCACCTCCATCATCGGGTCGCCAGGGATTGGAAAAGGTGCTCAAGGATTCGAGGAAGACGACGAGGTCGGTCTGCTCCCGCGATGTGAGGTCCAGGGGCTTCGCGGGTCTCCCGTCCTTCGCGTGCAGGCTGGCGGGATCGAGACCGGCGTAGTGGCGCACGACCTCTGCGAGGGTCTCGACGCCGCCGTCGCGGCCATAGGGAGCGGTCAGTATCAGATTGCGCAGGGACGGCACCTTGAACTCGCCGAAACCCGCCTTCTCGAAGGATGCCTCGCGCGTGCGCGCGGCGCTCGCCCCCGTCGGGTCGTCGTTGTAGGGGCCGAGAAGGTTGAACCGGCTTTTCATCAGCTGCGGGATTTCGGCCTGGCGTCCGGGATCGGCTTGCCCGCGCGGAGCAAACCGGGAAAGGCCGGTCGCGAAGAACCCGCCGCCGGTGAAATTGGGTCCGGAATGGCAGGTGGTGCAGCCGCCTTTTCCGATGAAGATCTTGAGCCCCCGCTGCGCCGGCTCGGAGTAGGTTCCACGAGGAGGCTCTGTCGCCTTCGCGAGCGCGTCGCGAAAGCGGTCGAAGGGCGTGCGCCCGCTCGCCAGGGTTTCCTGGAATGCGGCCAGGGCCTTCCCGACGTCGACCAGCACCGCTTCGTCGTCGGTCGGTGACGGCGGGGCTCCGAACGCCTTCTTGTAGCGGCAGGAGAGCTGCTCGTCGTCGCGCACGAGTTGCGCCACGTGGCGCGGCGTCGCGGCCAGCTCGCGCTCATCCAGGACCGGGCGTAGGCTCTGGGACCACAGGCTGTCGGACGCACCGCTCCATCCGTACCAGCGGCTCGCGACGACATTCATCAGCGTCGGCGTGTTGCGATCGACCTCGCTCATGCCGACTCCGCGCCTGAGGTTGTCGGTCCAGTTGCGCTCCGGCACGTGGCAGCTCGAGCACGATATCGTTCCGCTTGCGGAGAGGCGCTGATCGAAGAACAGGCGCGTCCCGAACTCGATCGCGTCCGGCTTCCCCGAGACCCGGTTGCTCGGATCGGATTGCGCGGGCGCCGGCCACGGCCCGTGGGAGAGAATGATCCTGATCTCGCCGTCGGTGAAGACGGGATTTGCGGCGAGGTCCTGCTGCGCCGGGCTCACTCCCGTGAGCAATATGCAGGCTGCGCCGACCGCGGCGCGAATTGCGAACCGTCTCTTCAGCCCGAGGACGGAAACCATGGAATCATGCCCCCTTGCAGGTCACGACGCGCCATCATATCCTCTGCGCCGGTTCTACGGGAGGAGGCGCAGAGGCACTCTCCAATCGGATTCCTGCCGCCGACGAGCCGGCAAAAAATCGGCCGCCCGGGGGAAAAACCCCGCGGCGGCCGTTGTGGTGCAAGATGGGGTCAGGCTTGCATTCGCGCTATTTCTTGGGCGCTTGCACCTTTTCCCAAACCGTGGTGGTGACGACCATCTTGCCGTCGGCTGTAGCCGGCCCCGGCTCGTTGACCATCGTGATCCTGCGTCCCTCGATCTTGATCTGCCGCACTGCAGCCCGCGCAGCAATCTCGTTGTGTGTGGCGTCGAAGAAATACGTGAGCTTGTTGCCTTCCAGCTTGTACGTTCCCGCGTAGGCGTTCATCGTGTTGAACAGCTCGATGCGTTGCTGATCCGTCACCTTGGCGGCGCTCTCCGGCTTCGGGCGCTTGTCGCTCAAGATTATGCTCATCACCCGCCCGTCCGGAGTGAAGGTGACGTAGCCGTTGGGCGTCTTGCCGCGACCTAGTCTGATTTCACCGGAATCGGCCACTTTCTGGCTTTGGCTGACCAGCTTCCACGTCCCGTAGAGCTCGCTTTCGGCCGCCGGCGCAGCGAGCGGGAGAGCGAGGAGCAAAGCACTGGCGAGTATCGCGGTTTTTTTCATGATGTCTCCTTCCCTGGAATACGGGCGCATGCCCGTGCCACTTGTTATACGCCCCGGCTGCCAGCCTGTCGAACCGCAAATCTCCAATGTAGCGCCAGCCCGCGCACATCGAACCCCGGACCCGAAGTGCTATCCTCTGCGCCGACTCCACGGGAGAGGCGACGATGAAGAATTCCCTGATGCGGTTCCTCGCGGGCGCGGCGCTCGCCGCTTCGCTCCCGTGCGCGGCCCAAACATATCCCGCGAAGCCGATCCTGATGCTGATGCCGCTGCAGGCGGGCAGCGCGGTCGACGTGATGATCCGCATCGTCGCCCAGAAGATGGGCGAGAACCTGGGCCAGCAGATCGTGATCGAGAACCAGCCCGGCGCCGCCGGCTCGATCGGCGCCGAGCGGGTGAAGCGCTCAGCCGCGGACGGCTACACCGTCGGCGTTCTGAACGACAGCATCCTCACCATGATCCCAAACATCCGCCAGGTGGCGTACGATCCGGTGAAGGACTTCGTGCCGGTGGGCGTGGTGGCGGCGATCACCTGGGTGATGGTGGTCAGCAACGAGCTGCCGGCGAAGACGGTCGCCGAGTTCGTCGCGTTCGCGAAGAGCCGGCCCGGGAAGATCGACTACTCCTCCGGGGGCAACGGCAGCCCGCAGCACGTCGCGATGGAGGCGTTCAAGGCGGCGACGGGGATCGACCTCGTGCACATCCCGTACCGCGGCGCGACGCAGGCCGCGGTCGACGTGATGTCGAACCGGGTGCAGGTGCATCTGGGCGCGGTGTCGATCATGCGGCCGTACATCCTTGACGGCCGCATGCGCGCGCTCGCCGTTCCGAGCGCGGCGCGCTCGCCTTTGCTGCCCACAGTGCCGACCGTGGCCGAGGCGGGAGTACCCGGGTTCGAGTGGCGCACCTGGGCGTCGTTCGTTTTGCCGCTCGCCACGCCCAACGCGATCGTCGAGCGGCTGAATGCCGAGATGGTCAAGGCGGTGAACGCACCCGAGGTGCGAGAGAAACTGATCGCCCAAGGCCTCGAGCCGATCGGCTCGAAGCCCGAGCTGGTCACGCAGTGGACGCAGGACGGCTTGAAGCGCATGCGCGACATCGTGCAGCGCGCGAAGATCCAGGCGGAGTAGACCAGCCCTTGAGTCCTACGATCTTTCGCGAGAATGGATTCCGGTTCTTTTTCTTCTCCCGCGAGGAATCGCGCATGCATGTCCACGTGCATTGCGCAGACGGAGAGGCGAAGTTCTGGCTTGAGCCTCAGATCGAACTGGCGCAGAATTACGGCCTGGACGACCGCCAAATTCGGGCGGCCGAGGCACTGATCCGGAAACACGAACATGACATCCGTGCTGCCTGGCGCAAGCACTTCCGACGTTGAGGTGACGAACGTCTCGACTCACGGCTTCTGGCTGATGCTCGGAGCGGAGGAGCTGTTCGTCCCGTTCTCGGAATTTCCCTGGTTCAAGGACGCTCCGATCGCGAAGCTCACGCACGTCGAACGTCCTCAGCCGCACCATCTTTACTGGCCCGAACTCGACGTGGATCTGGCCGTCGAATCGATCCGCCATCCCGACAAGTTCCCGCTGGTCGCAAGACCCGGAATCTGAGCGCCGGGTCACTCCCGCTTCGCCTCGAACGCAGCCATTCTTACCCGCATCGACCACGTCGCGATCGGCGTCGCGGACCTCGCGTCCGGGATCGCCGCGTACGCGCGCATCGGCTTCGACGTCGACGACAGCGGCATCGCGCGGAACGACGGCGACTACCTGCAGCTGCTGCCCGCGCCTCGCGAAGGCCTCCAGGCTATCGCCCTCGCGAGCGACGATCTAGCCGCCGATTCGGCCGCGGTGCGCGCGCGCCACGGCATCGCCTACATCACGCTGGTCGCGCCGAACGTACAACCGGCGAGCCGGCATCCCAACGGCGTGCAGCGCATCGAGCGCGCCTACATCGCGGTCAAGGACGTCGCCGCGGCCGCCGCTCACTACGCCCGCGTGCTCGGCGTGCCCGCGCCGAAAATGGAGCGCGGCACCGTCATCCACGCCGACATGGCGATATTCCAGCTCGGCCCGACCGCCCTCGGCCTCGCGCAGCCCGCAGGGCCGGGCGTCTGCGCCGACGCCCTCGCGCGCCGCGGCCCGGGCCCGTTCCAGATCCTGTACCGCACCCGCAGCATGGACGCTTGCGCGAAATGGATCGCCGACCACGGCCTCCCGCCGCCCGCGCGCGGAATCCGCAACACCGGCGAGCAGGCCATGCTCGTCATGCCCGAGCACGCGTGTGGGGTATATATCGGCTTCGTGGGGCCGGCGTAGACAACAAGTCATAGTATCCTCAACGTATGGCACGCCTGCGCGCGATCGGGACCCTGACCCTTGCGCTGCCCGTGATCCTGCTCACGGGCTGCGCCACTAGCGGCTGCGAAGAATGGGGCACGCGGGTGGAATCGGTGAAGGTGTGCGGCCCCAAGGCTACGAATTGCACTTTCCAAGATCAACCGGTGCAATATTGCGTAAGAAAAAGCGGCGAGCGCGCTGCGCCTGCCGCTGCAACCCGTGCACCCGGAAAGGTCGGTAAACCTGCTCCGGCCGCGAACCGGCCCGAACCGGAGCGAAAAGCCACGGCACCGAAAAAAATCGCCGGGGCGGAGCCGGCCGCGAAGCAGCCGAAAGAAGACCGGCGAGCCCAGACGCTGGACAAGACCGGCATGCCGAATCTGACGCCTTTCTGGCAATCGCTCTTTTCTGCGTCGAGGTATCCCGGGCTCCGGTACGACAAAGTCAAGAAAGCCACCATGCGCCCGGCGACCGCTCCCGCCAGCAGTACCCAGGTCCAGGCGGCGCTCAAGACGCACGTTCGTTCCGTGGTCAGCATGCAGGTCGCCTCGGACAGCAAGTTCGCGCCCATGGATCACCGGCTGGCCGTCGTGGTGTACCGGGCACACAACCGCGAAGCGGCTATCGCGCTGTATACCGCGATGATGCGCGACGAATGGAGAGACAGCAAACCTCTGGCGCAGCCCGGTGTAACTCTCGCCATCGTGAAAACGGGCGACAAGTACAACCCCGAGGCCGGCGGACAGCGGATGGTCCTTCAGCGAGGGTCGTACGTCGTCGACGTCGACGAGTGGAAATCCATCTACAGGGATGCGGCGGGCAAGCCGGCGCCGGGCAAACAATCTCCCCGTTCCGGCCCGATCAACCCCGACGTCGTCGTCAAGGCCGTTACCAGCACGTTTCCGGCGGAGTGAGAGCACAGACAGTCACTCGTCACACGCCGGGTGTTTGGGCGGTCGTTCACAGACCGAGCGGACCCAGCGCCTGCAGCAGTTTCGTCTTCTGACCGTTGTCCGTCATCGGATAGTTGTCGAGCCAGCGCTTGGCCGAAAACGCCGGCTCGAGAGCGCGAATCTGATCGGCTTCCCACCCGGCGGATGGCGTGCCTCCGCTCGCAACCTCGAGAGCCGCCAAATAAACATGCGTTTCCAGATACTCCGGATTGCGCTTCGACGCCTCTTCAAGGTTGATGCGGGCCTGCTCGAGATTTCCAAGAAAGAAATACGCGCGTCCCAGCACCAGGAAATAGAGATACCCCGATGTCGGATTGAGGCGCATGGCCGTCCGCATCAGCGGTATGGACGCCGCTGGCTGTCCGGCAAATGTCCTGACGCTCGCCGTCAAGGCGTAGCCATCGGCAAATGACGGATAGAGCGTCAAGGATCTCTCCAGATGCTTCAGCGCCTGCTCGTGTTCGCGCCGCTGCGCATGAACGTACGCGAGTGTCCAATAGGTTTCCGGAATGTCCGGGTTGATTTCGTTTGCGGTGCGCGCCAGCTCGAACGCACGCTCCAGCGCTCCGGCCGCGTCAGCTGTCCATTGGTTGCGGTAGTCGGCCGCGTAGGTCAGCGCAAGGCCTGAATACGCGCGCGCGAAAGTCTTGTCGAGGTCGATCGCGCGCCGGAACATCTGCCGCGCGGTTTCATTCCCCGATTTCTGGCGCACCAGCAACGCGGCCTGTCCCTGCTGGAAGTGCTCGTAGGCCTGGAGGTTGCGCGTATGGCGCTGCGCCATCCGGCGCAGCTCGGCTTCGCTGACTTTCGCCGGCAACATGCGGACAATCTTCGGGCCGAGCTCGTCCTGGATGGCGAAGAGGTCGGTCAACGAACGATCGAACCTCTCCGACCAGAGCTGTCTTCCGCTGCCTTGCTCGGTGAGAAAAACGTGCAGGCGTAACCGTTGGTCGATGCGCTGAACTGTTCCGGAAACGAGGTAGCGACTCTCGGCATGACTCCAAACCTCGCTCCTGGGTCGACCCTCCATTGGCGAAAACCCTATGACTGAAAGGCCGGATGACTTCGACAGGTCGGTGAGGAGATCCGTCGTTATGCCGCGCGCCAGCAGCAATTCCTGGCTGTCCTTGCTCAGCGCCTCGAAGGGCGCTATCGCAAGTGTCGGCGGTTGCGCATCGTCGGCGACGAGATCGGGACCTGGCGAAAGTCTTGCTGCTTGCTGGCCGGTACTCCACCAAAGGCCTATCGCGATGAGCAACGCGAGAGCGGCTGCACCCGCGATCCAGCGAACCCCGTGCGGCCGTCGCGGAATGGCGGGAGCAGCGGTCCCGGCCGGCCGCAGAACCGGTGCCACCAGGCGATAGCCTCTCTTCGTGACGGTCTGGATGTAGGTCGGCCGATCCGGATCGTCTCCAAGCGCTTTGCGCAGCTTGATGACCACTTGCGTGAGCGAATCGTCCCCTACGACGACACCGGGCCAACCCTGCGAAAGCAGCGCTTCCCGACCGACCACCTGACCGGGCCGGTTCGCGAGGTGGAGAAGGACTGCCATGGCCTTGGGCTCGACTTTCACCGCCCTGCCCTGCGCGGATAGTTGATTGAGATCGGGCTCGACGGTCCAATCCCCTACCCTCAGCCTGTTGTCGGCCGGAACAACCGGAGCGTCCATCGCTAAGGGCATGCGCGTTAACTTGATCGAGACGGAAACCAGCTGATTATGCTGTTTCGGCCGTTCTTAGCCAAAGTTTAGTGGATTCTTCGTTGTTGTTTCTCGCGCTTTGGGCTTCAATATTCGCGATGCCGGCCGGTCCGGCCAAGAGGAGGAACCACCATGAGAGTCCCCGCCACCCTGATCGTGTCCGCGCTCGTGTTATCGCTCGGCGGTTGCGCCACCGACCGAGCGGCAAGCCAAACGAGCGCGGCTGGCCTTGATTTTGCGCTGATCGGCGACATGCCTTACGACGGACGCCAGGAGAAGGAGTTCGCGAACCTTATGAAAGATATCGACGCAGCTGAGCTCGCCTTCGTCGTCCACAACGGGGATTTCTGGTGGGACGGCCAGGCGTGGACCGAGAAGAGCGCAGGCCTGCCGCCCTGCAGCGACGAGGCCTTCGACGACCGTCTCGCCCTTGCGCAGCGCTCACGGCATCCGTTCATCTATGCCCCGGGCGACAACGAGTGGGTCGACTGCCACCGGGCCAAGCCGCGTACCTACGATCCGCTCGAGCGGCTTGCAAAGCTGCGCCAGATGTTCTTCCAGGGCGAGGTCAGTCTCGGCATGCAGCCGATGAAGCTGACCCGCCAGAGCGAGAACAGCCGCTATGCGAGCTACCGCGAGAACGCGCGCTGGACCTTCGGGGACGTCACGTTCCTCACGCTGCATATGATCGGAAGCAATAATAACCTCGGCCGTACACCGCAGATGGACGCCGAGTACGAAGAGCGCAATGCCGCCAACCTCGCATGGATGCGCGAAGCGTTCGACCTGGCGACGCGCAGCGGCAGCCGGGCGGTGATGATCATCGCGCAGGCGGACCCGTACTTTCAGACCACCTGGACCCCCAACTGGCAGGAAAGGTACGCGCTCTGGGCGCTCGCCATCAAGCCGCCGGCGAGCCGCAGAAAGACCGGCTACGACTCATTCCTCGCCGCGCTGGAGAAGGAAACCCTAGCGTTCGGGAAGCCCGTGGTCTACGTTCACGGCGACACGCATATCTTCCGCATCGACAAGCCGCTCGTCGGCTCCCGGACCCAGCGCATCATCGAGAACTTCACCCGAGTCGCGACCTTCGGCCACCCCGACACCCACTGGATACGCGCGACCATCGACCCCAGCGATCCGAACGTGTTTCGATTCAGGCAGGAAATCGTGAAGGCGAACCTGGTAGTTCATTGATGTCCCGGCCGCCGAGAAATGGATCGCCGACCATGCGAAGCAACTCGAAGGGCGTCGTCAAGATTCTCGCCAACGGCGCGCAGGTCCCCGGAAGCAGCCAGGAGCTGTTCGTGCTGCACAAGAGCCAGGGCCGCTGGAAGATCGCGCGTTACAGCTTCTCGTCGGTCCTGCAGCCGGCAAAGTAAACCGCGGCGTCCCGCCGCCGGCGCGGGGAATCCGACGGGTCGTGCTACGGCAACTCAATTACGCTCCCCACGCCGGCGTACACATACTGCCCTCCCCAGGTTTTCTGAAACAAGGCGAAAGCCGGTTCCCCGGTGCAATGACCGGGCGCGAGCCTTTCGACTTTGAAGACATCGTGCAATGTCGTAGCGATGCGCGACACCTCTTCGTCTTTTGCCACGGGCAGATGGAATCCCCCGAACACGAGCTTCACGCGCTTGTCGATTTCCGATGCGGCTTCGACGATGCGTTCGATGCCGGGGTGAGAGCATCCGGCTATCAGCACCACACCGCTGCGCGTACGAATCGCAAGCGACAGCTCGCGCATCTCCTTTGTGCCGGGCGTGTCCGACACCGTCGAAATGATGTAGATGCTCGGTGCGATTTCCTGCGTCTTGTCGATGGGAGCGAATTTCGCGCCTACCCAGGCGCTGCCCAAAACGATCCTCTCGGGAGGGTGATCGTCGTAGTAGCGCATGTGCTCCGGCAGTGACGCGTCCCTGCGGTAGAAACTGCCCGGCACCGAAGTACCGAATACGCCTCCCAATACTTCCAGAGGCACGTAAATCTTGACGTCCGGATTGACGCTCAACAGGTAGCTGAGCCCCGACGTATGGTCAAGATGGCGATGCGAAATCACCACGAAATCCAGCCGCTTCAGATCCACCCCCGCCGCCTTGACGTTGTGCGCAAAAATTTCCGCGTTGTTGCCCGTATCAAACAGCACCCGCTTGCCGCCGTACTCGACCAGTGCCGCGAAGCCCCAGTCCTTTACCATTGAAGAAGACTTGCTGAAAGCGTCGTAGAGGACCGTGACTTGCTTCGTCGTGAGATCCGGACTCGCCGCCGACTGCGGCGGGTTTGTCGCCGCGCATCCGGCAAGGAGCACGGCCAAAGCCGAAACGAGACAGCTGAACCACGAACTTGTCTTCATTTGCTTCTCCTTTCCCTCGATGAGTCGTATATCGGCTTCGTGGGGCCGGCGTAGGGCGGGGTCTACCGATACAGCAGCACTATTACTTTGGCGGCTGAGGCACGGCCGACGAATGATGATCCACGATCATCCAATTTCCCCCCTGCTTTACGTAGGTGAAACTGTATCGAGCGGGCAGAGTCTTGGGTTCGCCGTCTCTGACGAAGGAGAAGGCGTAGTACCCGGTATTGACCGCGGTGTCGCCGTAAACACGGATCAACTGCTCTCCAAAAGCCACCTTCAGCCCGGGAAGCGCTTTGAAGGCATTGACAAAATATTCGCGCAGCGCCGCCGGCGTGGAACGCACCGTCGGAGAGATCGTTCCCCAGAGGACGGCATCCTTCGCATAAAAGGGAAGCACCTTGTCCGGATCGTCTTCTCCCAGCGCGCCCGCCCATTTCATTGAAGCGGCGGCCACGTCTTCCTTCGGTCCGGCGAGAGCGGACCCGCTCATTAAAAACTGGCAGGTGATAAGGCCGGTGAGACACGTGCGCAAGAAAGTACGAATCATGGTTCCTCTCCTTGGATTACCTCCGGGGATTATCTGTCGGAACTCGCGTGGAAGCGAGCCTACTCGGCCTTGATCCCGGCGGCCTTGGCGATCTGGGTAAACCGGGCGATTTCTCTTTCTCGTGGTCATTCTCGAATCATAAACCACCGATCCTGCTTCGCGCGGGTGGAGGAAATCAAAAGGGGCCAGGCAACCGCCTGACCCTTCTGTGGACGAGGTAATGCGCGACGCCGGGACGGCCGGGATGCTGGGCCTCGTGAGCGTCATATTTCCGCAATCACCTCCGCGTAGCATCGGCCGGAGCAGGCGTCCGCCTGTCCATCACCCATTCAAGGGAGAGAGCAATGAAGAGAAGAATGATTTTGTCGGCAGCCGGCCTCGCGCTCGCCGGCGCAATCGCGGCCAACGCCTGGGCCGAGCGCGGCGACGAGGACCGCAATGACGACGGCCGGTACGCGATCGGTCTCTGGGGCGACCTGCCGTACTCCGACCTGCAGGCGCAGGTCGGCGTGCCCAACCTGATCGCCGACATGAACGGCCAGAAGCTCGCGTTCACGGTACACGACGGCGACCTCAAGGCCGGCAACGGCACGGCGGGCTCGGTCACGCCGACGATCTGCAGCGACGCGCTCTACGACCAGGCGCTCGGCTTCTTCGATTCGCTCCAAGCGCCGGCGATGCTCACGCCCGGCGACAACGACTGGACCGACTGCGACCGCCCGTCGAACGGCGGCTTCAATTCGCTGGAACGTCTGGACCACGAGCGCCAAGTCTTCTTCTCCACGCCTTTCTCGCTGGGACAACAACGCATTCGCCAGGAAGTCCAGGCGACGCCCCTGTGCCTGGGGTGAGCGGCCCCGCGCCCTGCGTCGAGAACCGGCGCTGGAGCCACCGCGGGGTCACCTACGTCACGCTGAACATCCAGGGCTCGTGCAACAACCTGTGCGACACCGCGCCCGATCCGGCGGAATACGCCGCGCGCAACCAGGCCGACATCGCGTGGATGCGGGAAGCCTTCCGCGACGCTCAAGGGCGCGGCTCGGCGGCGGTCATGATCATCGCGCAGGCCGATCCCGGCTTCGATTTGTCCGACGGGACGAGAGCGCCGCTGCGCAATCCGCGGACCCTCGCGGAGACCGACGGCCAGCCCGACGGCTTCCAGGAATTCCTCGTCGCCCTGCGCGACGAAGTCGTCGCCTTCAGGAAGCCCGTCGCCTACGTCCACGGCGATTCCCACTACTTCCGGGTCGACAAGCCGTTCCAGGACTCGGCGGGCCGCAGGCTGGAGAACTTCACCCGCGTCGAGACCTTCGGCGACAACCAGGCCAACGGCAACAACGACGTCAACTGGCTCAAGGTGAACGTCGACGCACGCAGCCGGGAGGTCTTCAGCTACCAGCCGCAGATCGTTCCGGGGAACCGAACGGCGGTCCTGGCGCCTTAGAGCGGCGTAAACGGCGACAAGGCGCCGACCAGCGCCTTGCGTCCGTGGAACGGCCTTCAGTAGCTCGACGAGTTCGTCTTGCCGCCGGCCTTGTACTGCGCGATCGCCTTCTTCAGGTCCCTGTATTCAGCGCACGGGAGGAAGCACGCCTTGTCAAGCGCGGCCAGGCGCTGCTCGGCCTTCGCGAGGTCGCCGGTCTGCAGGTAGAGCTCGCCCGAGTATTCGAGCGCGCCGCGGTGCCTGGGGTCGATGCGCAGCGCTTCGTCGTAGAACTTCTCGGCTCCCGCGAAATCGGGCGTCGGCCCCTTGCGCAGGCTGAAGCCCATCAGGTTGTTCCAGTCTGCATCGCCGGTGTCGTTCAAGCGCTTGAGCTCGTCGATCGCGCCGGGGAAGTTCTTGGCGGCGATCTGCGCGCGCACGCCGTCCAGTTTGTCGGGCGTTCTCTCCGGTTCGGAAGAGGCGCCGGCAGCAAAGGCGTGGGTCGCGAAAAGCAGCGCGCCGGTGATCAGGATGCGGGTGATGAGGGTCTTCATGAGTGGCTCCGTAGTTAGGTTGAGCGACACCGTTATTGATGTCTACCGGCACTTACGAGGCCGGCGCGGAAACGGATGCAACGCGACCGTGAGAAATTTCCGCCGGAGCTACCAGAGCTTGACGCAGTGTCCCGAGAGGACGAAGTCTCCGGACGGCTTGTCGCCGGCCTTTGCCGGCGCCGCTTCGATGCTCACCGCGAGCTGGGACACGTTGAAGAACAGTTTTTCCGAAGTGTCGGCCAGAGCGACAGTGGCTGTGCCGCTGCCGGGCACGACGCCGACCGGAAACGCCGCGCTGCCGTCGCGGGGCAAAGCCCACAGCTGGGCGACCGAGCCCGCCGGGATGGCCATCGGCTGTAGCAGCTTCACCGTCATCAGCCTGCCGTGCCGTTTGGAGCTCGCCAGCACCGTGGGCTTGCCCTCGGCGTCGGTCAGAAGACCGACGTAGCTCTGGGGCAGCACGTCGCTCTGCGGTTCCAGGCCGATCAGCCCGGGCTGAAAGCGCAGCAGCGCGACGCACAGGAACGCGCCCGCCAGAACGCCGCCGAGCGCGCGCACCGACAGCACGCCCCACAGCCATTGCAGCGGGCCGTGCGGCGCAGCCCGAGCCGAAACGAACAGGCGCTCTTCCAGCCTCCGCCACACCGACTCGCCCAGCTGCATTGGAGACACCGCGCCCGCCAACCCGCCCAACCTTTCCTGCCACGCGCCGACCGCCCGCATTGCCACAGGTGCTTGTCGCAGCAGGCGCTCGAAGCGCTGGCGCGCCGGGCCCGCGAGCGTGCCGAGCGCGTACTCGCGCGCGAGACGGTCCAGCCGCTCGGGCAGCAGGTAATTCATGCGAGCGAGTCCTGCACACCAGCCGCTTCGAGACAATCTTTGAGCTTGTCGAGGCCCCGCCGCACCCAGGCCTTGACGGTGCCGAGCGGCGCGCCCAGCGCCTCCGCAATTTCCGTGTGCACCATGCCGCGGTAGTACGCGAGCGCGAGGGCCTGGCGCTGCGGAGCGCCGAGCTCGCCCATGCACCGTGTGATCCTGAGCTTTTCCAGGCTACGCTCGAGCAGCGCCTGCGGCTGCTGCGTTGCGTCGGCCGCCACCGCCATCGCCTCCTCATCGAGCGCCAGCGTAGACGCGCGCTCTGTCTTCCCTGAGCGCAGCGCGTCGATCGCCTTGTTGCGGACGATGTTGATCAGCCACGTCATCGGGCCCGCCACCGAGGCATCGAACCCGCCCGCGCTGTGCCACACATTCATGAAAGCCTCCTGCAACACCTCTTCGGCGCGCTCCCTGCTGTTCAATATACGGAAAGCGACGCCCAACAGATGCGCGCAGGTTGCGCGGTACACCTGCTCGAACGCCGCGCGATCCCCCAGCGCGACGCGCGGCAGCAGAGCGGCAAGGTCTTCGTTGGTGAGCATGGCGAAACGATTGAGCGGGCGAGTGTAGACCAGCGGTGCGGGCGCCACAAGACCGCGTCGCGCGGCGGCCCCTGACCGTTCCCGACCGTCTACCGCACCCGCAGCGTGGACGCCGCCGCGAAATGGATGTCCGACCACGGCGTCGCGCCGCCCGCGCGGGGAATCCGAAACGCCGACGAGCAGGCCATGCTCGTCATGTCGGAGCACGCGTGCGGGGTGTATATCGGATTCGTGGGGCCGGCGTAGACTATGTGAGCTGACTCGCTAAATGAAGGCCGGCAGGGAAGGGAGGAGTAATGGCGCAACACGAAGTCAAATTTTCTCTGCCAAAGGCAGAGGTATTGCACACTGATCTCGAATTCAACATTCGTCGCAATGGCCAGGCTTTCGGGAAACTCTTGATTTCGAAGGGCGCCGTGGTTTGGCGCAGAAGAGGAAAATATTGGCGCGGGAAAAAGTTTGGGTGGGCGGACTTTGACAAATTCATGGACGAATATGCGCGTCCCGAGCATCGAAAGCGAGCCCGTGGTAAGCCGCGCCGAAAAACACTTCGTTTGCGCTCTCGGCGTGCCCGATAAGCGACAACCGCAATCTAGCCGCCTTTTTTAACTAGAGCAGCCACGCGCCGACAAGGGGAGAACCTTCGAGCTTGCTATGTCTGATCTTCACAGAGAACATTGCCGACGACAGCATCGAGTGCTTGGCCAATTCTTGGCAATTGAGGCATGGCTCAGGGGCGTTGACTGCATTGTTATCGGCAGAGACGACTTGGAGCAGTACCTTGGCCTCATTCGTTTCAAAAGCACGAGAGTCTATTGGCTTCAGTTAGACCTGAAACCGTGGTTCCCGTATCAGAAGGACTACTACAGCTCGACGTCCCCCTCTTCGCTTAACAGTCTCTTCCTGTCTCGCGTCCCGATTGAGCGGCATCTGCCTGACGGCACGATGCTGACCGAGAGTCGGGTAGCTCAGATGACTGGAGATGCGCCGTTAACTCAAATGTTTTCGAGTGCGCGTCGCCTTCCCTCGGAAGGCGAAATTGTTGCATATCTCGCGCAGCTGTCCGCTGGACTCGTTCTACCCAAGAGACGAAAGCGTGCAAAACGCAGAGCTCGCTAACAGCGCTCGCGCGCAGGGGCTAGCCCCCCCAATTCGGTACTTCGAGTGATCAACTGGCTATATTACCCACGATCGAAGAAACCAACTGCGATAGCACTCGCAGTCGTAGGCACCTTTGAGGCTTCTGCGAGAAACATTGACTCCTCGCACCATGAACTCGAAAGTAATGCGGTACTCCGAGCGGTTGCCCCGGCGCTTGTCAGGGCAGGATTCAAAGTCGAGACTGGGAAGACGTCCGATGCCAAGATCTCCGTACCCGTACTCTTCGGCGCGAATGGAAAAGTGGAGAAATCCTTCGACGCGGACGCATACCACGAAGAAACAGGTTTTGTCGTGGAGGTTGAAGCTGGACGCGGTGTCGTAAACAACCAGTTTTTGAAGGACCTCTTTCAGGCATGCATGATGTTCGGTGTTCGTGAACTGGCAATTGCCGTGAGAAATACCTATCGCAAGAGCAACGACTTCGATCGGGTGACGCGGTTTTTCGATACGTTGTATGCCAGCAATCGCATGACTCTCCCACTAGAGGGGGTCCTCATCCTTGGATACTAAGAGCAACATTGGCGTCGCGGTTGAGATGTGTAGTGGTATGGGCGGCATCGGGATCGGGCTTCGGGCGCTGGGCTTTCACATCGCTAAGTCCTATGATTCCTGGAACGAGGCGGTCGCTGTCTACAACCACAACTTCCCGGGCGAGATCGCCGCCAGGTGCAACCTGTTGAGCAGGGAAGGCCGTGACCTCGTAGAGGCTGACCACCGCCGGATCGGCGATATCGATCTTCTTGCCGCAGGTCCACCGTGCAAGGGGTTCAGCCGGCTACGCAACGGCAATCACGATGGGCGGAACGGGCACAACCGCGTCCTCGCATCGATGCCCGACTATGTGGCGCTCCTCCGGCCGCGATTGTTTCTCATAGAGAACGTCCCCGACCTCATTAGGCACCGCAAAGGGAAGACGCTTGCCACCCTCCTCCGGAGGTTCGAACGGCCTGCGACGCGACTCCGGTATCGAGTCGAGTACAAGGTTTACGATGCCGCTCTGTTCGGAACTCCGCAGGCGCGTCGCAGAATCCTGATCCTCGGTGTGCTGGATGGTAGCGGTGAGGAGCGACTGCCCGAACCTGGTCCCAATCTCACACCGCTCTTCACGGCGATTCGGCATAACCGAAGGGTTTCGACGAGCTTCGAGTCACATCTCGAAGCCCTGATGGACCCCGAGAATGAGACGCTCACGTCAGCAAGCCAAGCCCTTTCCGACTTGCCCCTGCTCGGAGCGGGGGAGCCAGAGATCGAAAGAGCCTACGTCTCTGGAGCACTAAGCGCGTTTCAAAGATGGGCTCGAATCGGTGCTCCTGAGAAGCTCCGCAACAGCCAAACACCGGCAGTGAATGTCGAGACGCTCCAACGCCTCCAACACATTCCGCCTGGTGCTTGCGCGTACGCGATTCCGAAGGAGCACCTCAACGGTTTGTCCAGGCGCTACGGGTCGGCGTATCGACGCCTCCACCCCGATGCCCCATCCACTGCTCTCTCCACTCGGTACGACTGCGTCTATCACTATGCGGAGAAACGCTCCCTTTCTGTACGTGAGTACGCCCGGCTCCAGGGCATCCCGGACCGGATCACATTTCCCTCGAACGTGGTCTGCCGACGCAGCGCGTACGAGATGGTCGGAAACTCTGTCCCCCCGTTGTTGATTGAGCGCGTGCTTGGTGAGGTGCTCGAGATCGGAAACTGGGGTTCATCCAAATGACAGCGACAGGTCTCAGACGAGGCGCTCCCGAGCGTCTCGCTACGATCGATGAGATTCTCGAACGTACCTACGGAACACCTGAGAATGATCTCGGCAATAAGGATGATCCACTCGACGAGGCGATCTATATCATCCTGAGTTTTCAGACCGACCTCGCACGCCTGCGCTTGACCTGGTCCAGCCTGCGTAGGGCGTATCCGAGCTGGGAGGCGGTCGAGCGCGCGCCTACTCGCGACGTCGCAGCCGTACTTCGAGAGGGAGGTCTCCAACTGCAGAAAGCGCGACGGATTCAGCATCTGCTTTCTGGTGTGCGGCGACTTGCGGGCGAATTGTCTCTCGACCTGCTGTGCGCGATGAGCGATGGCAACGCCGAACGTGTCCTCACCCATCTCCCCGGTCTCTCCTGGAAAGCAGCCCGCTGCGTTCTTCTGTACAGCCTCCGGCGCGACACGTTCCCAGTAGACGGCAACACGTTTCGCATCCTGAAGCGGACTGGGATTCTCTCGCGTCGAGCGGTATACCGGCGGCGAACGTTGCACGACACGCTGCAGGCTGCTGTGCCGGCGTCTCGCCGGCGAGCGCTGCATGTGAACCTCGTCGTGCACGGGCAGCGAATTTGTCTTCCTCGGAATCCCCCGTGTTCACGTTGCCCGCTGCTCGCCATGTGCCCGAGGGTCGGCCTTCGAGTCGGAGAGTACGTGCCAGCATCTCTTACGGCGTCGGCGAACCCACGCGTGGTTGCGCGCGCGAAAGGAAACGCACGCCAATAGAGGTGCACGAAAGAGGGAACGTCCTAAGTCGTGGAGATGGCTTTAGTCATCGGTGGGCTCAGTCTTGCTCTCGCGTTCGCGATTGCCGTGGTCGTCGTGCGCGGGCTGAGGCGGTCGCGAAAAGTCGACAATGCGCCTCGGACAGTCGAGCATCAGAACAACGGCTCTCGCCAAGTTGCGACGTCGTTCGATCCAAAGGCCGAAGAAGACGAGCGCTTCAAGGCGCAAGAGCGGGCGCGCCACCGTACTGAAGAGGAAGCCCGTCTTGCGGCGGAGCAGGAAACCCGGCGCAGGACCGAAGAGGAGGCGCACCGTCGAGCCAACGAGGAAGCCCGGCTCGCGGCCGAGCAAGAAACTCAGCGTAGAGCCAAAGAAGATGACCGGCTCGCAGCGGAGCGGGAAGCTCATCGCAATGTCCAAGAGAAAGCCCGGCTAGCGACCGAGCAAGAAACTCGCCGCATGGCGGAAGAGGAGGCGCGCCGTAGAGCCGAAGAGCAAACCCGGCTCGCGGCTGAACAGGAAACTCAGCGCAGAGCCGAAGAAGATGCCCGAGTTGCCGCGGAGCAGGAAGCTCAACGCAAGGCCGAAGACGAGGCGCACCTTCGAGCCGAAGAGGAAGTCCGGCTGGCGGCCGCGCAAGAAACTCAGCGTAGAGCTGAAGAGGAAGCGCGTGCTGCAACGGCCCAGAAGGGACGTCAGGCGCCCGAAGAGAAACAAACACCAACTGGAAGCATCGGACCTGCAACACCTCTGAGGGCTGCTCGCGAGTACCGGCCTATGGCACGCCTTCCGGCAGAGCCGCGCGAACCCGCACCGGCCTCCGCCGAGCGCGAGTCGCGGGATCGCGCGACGTCTCTCGAGGTGCGCCTCGTGTTTGAAAGGGCGGGATTCTGCCGAGTTTCGCTGCTTCCGCGCCGCGCCGCGGGGATGCCGGTCGAGTTAGCGGTGAGAGGTTCTGGTGACCCACCCGAGCTGCTCGCTTTACAGGAGGAGTGGTACCAGGACATCGTTCTCTCGAATCTTGGAAACCTGCTGAGGGAGGGGATCGAGTGGGTTGGATCGCTACCCGAAGGCCATCAGGTCAGATTGTCCCTCAGTGGCCGCGAGCTCTACGTGTTAGCGGGTCACAGTGAACTCTACGGCTTCGTGAGCACGCCGCGCCTGATCCTTGGTGAGGAGCACGTCGTGCTCTGTGTCGCCGAGCGCCTGAGTGAAGTGCGTGCCGCGATCGCGCAGGCCGGCAGCACCGAGCCTACGCTGTTGTCCTCCGGCTCCGGAGTCCCCGCCGGTTGGACCGGCCTACGTGGGGTCGTTCCGCGTACTCCAATTGCCCCCAGTCCCACCGGCGACATCCTCGATGCGCTTCGGCCGCTCGCAGACGTCAAGATAGCGCTGGAGGGTGGCATCAGAATCGACCGCCAGACTTGGCTGAGCGGTTTCCCTCCGACTATTCGGCTCCGGGGTGACGCGAGCGCAATTGGCACCGTTATTATTGATGGGCGCGATGCGACCGTCAGTCCAGACAGCAGCTACGTAGTACCTGGCTGGGACTCGCTCGGCGGGCATTCTGTTTGGTGCACGAGCGAGTCGCGGACCTACGAGATTCGCAGCGGGGCGGAGGACTGGGAGTCGTGGGACGCATACAATTGGTCCGCTTGGAGAAGTCGACGCCAACGGCACGCAGTCGCATCTGGCGCGATCTGTGGCGTGCTCGTTCGGCCCTCACGGGTCGCGCAATCTGACGGCCGCGCAATCGTTGTTCCCGCATCCAATCCGGTCTTGATCGGTGCGGCCCCCGGGGAGATTGAGATTTGCACGCCCCGCAGTGACGTTCGCGCTGGCTTCTGTGTCGGATTTCCGTGGTTCGAACCGGTATGGGCAATCCCTGCTATTGTGCGCCGACGCGACAATCGCACTGCGCGTGTGCTCCTGATCGGGCCCCAACGGCCTGTGGCGGAGGACGAGCGGCAGGCGAGCATGCACGCTGCCGGTCGGTCCTTATTTCATAGTGGTCGGAGTCGGCGCGGCAATGCATGGTGCGCGGCCATCATCACGGCGCGAAGGAAGGGGCTGGAGACGGAACCGACAGGAGCTGAGATCGCTGCTCTCTGGAGGACATACGAGCGCCGTGCGAAGACGTTCCGCAGAAGTTAGCGATGAACGCAAACATGCTTCTCCTCTGGATGTCAGCACGCCGCGAAGGCTCTTGGCAGCAATTCCGCGCTGCCATTGAGGAGCTTCACCTCGGCGAGAGCGACGATCTATGCGGAGAGGAGGACGACGCGCCAGACCAGCTCGCACTGCCGCTCTACCAGACGCTGAGGTTTAACCTTCAGCGCTTTGGACACGCCGAGTTCTTTGCAGGAGCCGGTGGCGCCGACTGGCGGGTCACTCCGCCAAGCTTGGCGGTAACGCAACACGCGCGCGGTTGGCTCGGGATTCTCGTTGGCGCTAGATCGCAAGCGCTCATGCAGCGCCTTCATGCTGCTATTGGGCCTGCGACCCTGGAGACGCTGGCGTACCCTGGCTATCCTGACCAAATCTTGATCGCAGGCGGAGACAAGGGTGCCGTGGCTGCTTTGGAGCGGGTTGGACTACTCATACAAAGCGACGCACCCGCTACGCTCTTGACGAGCCTCCCACCGATCGATGACGCCTGCGTGCGCTACCCCGCTCAATTGCCGTTGGGCACGGATTGGAAGATCGACCGCTTTTCTTCCGAGAACCTCGCTTGGCGATCTGCGACGCTCGACGATGCCGCCTCCGTGTCTGGCGGTCTTTTCCGTTTCTCTCTCCGGCACCAGCGGCACATGCTGTTTTGCGCGAGCGGCGCTGCATTTGGAATTCCTGGTCAAGTGGGCAAGTACCTCGTCCTCAGAAGGTACCGGCACCAAATCCTTCGCTACGACGCACAGAAACGCCTGCTCACAGTGCCCGCAAGCTGTCGCCCACCGTTCTTGATCGAACGAGCCTTGGTTTTGTGCTCGGGATCGCCGCCGTCCTACGAAGGCGGCCTTCTCCGGTACACCGAGATTCCCGAGGACATCGCGGTGATCGCGGCCGCACTACTTCGCCAGGAGCTCCGATGAGCAACCCGCTAGCGATCTTTGAGGACCTCCGCGATACATACTTCAGGTACCTCGACAGCCCGTTTGATCTCAGGTACCCGGACCTGGTCGCCGAACGACGCGCACTACTCGACGTAGATGGCCGGCTCTACCGGCGCCCACTCATCGAGCCTGTACCGGCATATCAATTCTGTGGTCAGACTTTTTCTCAGGCGGCGCAGGCTCTCCTGGGACCGAGTTGGCCGCAGGCCAACGTTGCGGACTTGTCGGCATTTGTGTCACAGGGGCTCTTCCCCCCGACCCTCCCGAACGGACAGCCGCGCGAGCTGTACACACACCAGCGCGAGGTCTTCGAAGAATCGGTTGTCCACGGTCACGACGTAGTGGTCACGACGGGGACAGGTTCCGGGAAGACGGAGTGCTTCCTGTTGCCGATCGCGGCGGGTCTCGTCCGAGAATCGATCGGATGGCAGGCGCCTGGCCCTCGACCGGCGCAGTGGGACTGGTGGAATCACTGGTCGATGCAGGGGAGTACGCGGCGTTGGGCTCCGCGGATCGCACAAAGATCGCATGAGAACCGGACCCCCGCCGTTCGGGCACTGATCCTCTATCCGCTGAACGCACTCGTCGAGGACCAGCTCGCGCGACTGCGCGACGGCTTGGACGGAGCGGGCGCCAGAACATGGCTGCAGGCGCACCGTGCTGGCAATCGCCTCTACTTCGGACGTTACACGGGGCGAACGCCCATCTCAGGGAACCGTTCCTCAGCGGCAACGGGCAGGCTTCGAGTCGAGCTCGCTGATGCTCATCGTGACGCCCAGCTCGTGGCGGGAAAGCCTGCGGCGCGGTTCTTCCCAAATATGGACGGCGGCGAAATGTGGTCGCGCTGGGACATGCAGGATCACCCACCGGACATCCTCATCACGAATTACTCGATGCTGAACATCATGCTAATGCGTGGTGTCGAGGCGACAATCTTCGACCAGACGAAGCAGTGGCTCCAGCAGGATCCCTCGCATATCTTCCACCTGGTCGTCGATGAGTTGCACACCTATCGCGGGACCCCTGGCACGGAGGTCGCGTACCTTATCCGCGTCCTCCTTGATCGCATTGGTCTCGTCCCGAATTCGAACCAGCTACGCATCATCGCCTCGAGTGCCTCAGTTGCGAGCGGCGCGGCCGGACGGCAGTACCTGGAGTTATTCTTCGGCCGTGACCAGAATCGCTTTCGACTCGTCGGTGGCGCGACACAGCCGCTAAACCCAGCCGCATTCGGCCCAGTGCGGGCGAACGCCCCAGCACTGCGCCAACTCCGCAACGATCTTCGAGCGTCGCGATCACTGACACCTGCGGCAGCGACTGCGTTCCAGGCCATAAGCGGCGGGCCCGCGGTACCCGTCGGCGCAAGTCCGGAGGCAGTTCTCGAGTCCGTGCTCGCTCACGTCATGGCTGCTGACGCGCTCCGGCTGGCCTGTGCCACGGGTCCCGCAAACGCTGCTCAGTTGGAGCCGCGGTTCCCCGAGCAGCTCGCGGCATTGATATTCCCCGGGCTTCCGCTGCCCGAGGGTGTCGAGGCAGTTGAGGGTCTGCTGGCTGGCTTATCCGCTGCTCGCGGAATAAGCGGCGCGTCTCCTCTCCCTGTTCGAGCCCACATCATCTTCCGCAACCTCCAGGGCCTGTGGGCATGCACGAACCCGGGGTGCAATCAGGCTCCACCTCGCAACGCGGCGGCCCCTGTTGGGGCGCTTCACTACATTCCGACGCTCACGTGTGGATGCGGCTCGCGCGTCCTAGAGTTGCTCTACTGTGAAGCATGCGGAGATATCTTTTTCGGAGGATACCGCCGAGACACAGGGCTGAATCCTAATGAGTGGTATCTCAGTCCCGACCATCCCGATCTTGAGGCGTCTCCAGACATGGTGTCGATGGACCGCGACTACCTACGATACGCAGTCTTTTGGCCAGGGGCTCCGGGCATAAGACCAGCGTCCGCGCAGTGGACTCAGGACGGCGTTCTGCGAGCTTGGCGGGCAGCGCGCTTCACTGCGGCCGACGGCAAGGTCGCGCTCGGAGGCCCCGGGTATCTCTACTACGTGCCGGCGATGCACGCCCAGAATCCACCGCCAAATGAAAGCGCGCGGCAGGCTTATCCGGCTCGCTGTCCAAGATGCGACGCGGATTGGTCTCGCCGTCAGATCGGATCGCCTGTGCGCACGCTTCGAACTGGCTTCCAGAAGATCGCCCAGGTCTTGTCGGACGCCCTTCTTCGCAATATCGCGCCCACCGGCGCGAGTCAGTCGCGCAAATTGGTGGTCTTCTCAGATAGCCGACAGGACGCCGCCAAGCTCTCGGCCGGCATGCGTTTCTCGCATTACCGGGACGCCCTCCGCCAGGCGATCACCGAAGCGATCACGGTTCAAGGAGTGGGTGCACAGGCCTTCGCGGCTCAGATAGGTGGACAGGTTCTACCCGCCCAGCAACAGTCGCTGGCCGGCACGTTTGGTGGCACGCACCCGGTGGAGGCCGCGACGCTGTTGGCGGCCAACAACCCGGCGATGGCGCAGCTGCCATCGCCCTCACACCCAGGACTCACGTATCAGACGGCGGCGCAGCAGATCCTCGTTCGAGCCGCCCAGGGCCCGTACCATGTTGCGCAGCTAGCAGCTGACGCGTCGGCGCAGCTCCTAGCCAGCGGGATGAATCCGGGCGGCTTTACGCAGGACGTCCTCTGGACGGCGCCCCGAACTAAGGAAGGTAGCTGGCATGATCTCTACGCATGGGGCGTGCCCGGGTCGATCCCTCAGGCGAAAGCGCCGGCGCAACTGAGCCTACAGGAGCGCGATCACCTCCGCAGGATTCAGGACCAGTCTCTCCTCGAGGTGATGGATGTCGTCTTCGCGTCGGGCCGTCGCAGCCTCGAGTCCTTGCGGCTTGCGTACGCAACGACCGACCGCCTCGCCACTCCTGCTCCGAGTATGCTCATTCAAGAAGCCGCCGACGGAGTGATTCGTCTCTTGGGTGCACGGCGCCGGCTTTCAACCCACGGCGCCACGAGCCAACCGAACCCGCCAGCCTACGTTGCTCAGTACCTTGCAGCTGTCGCTCAGCTGCAAGGCTCTGCGCCCGCGACGTTCACGGCGGATGTGTTGAACTACTTGAACGGCGCAGGCGTGCTCACACAGCACGTCCTCATCGCTCAGAACCTCTGTCTTGCACGTGCCGGAGCGATCTACTTCGAGTGCGTGCAGTGTCGCCGGGTTCACCTTCATGCAGCTGGTGGCGTCTGCACTGATTGCCAGATCCCGCTTGGTGCGGCGCAGCCACTGGCGGGTGCCCAGGTCGCCTCTGACTACTACAGCTACCTTGCCACGCAAGCTGGTCCGCTGTTTCGACTTAACTGCGAAGAACTCACCGGGCAGACGAACAAGAACGACGGCCGCAAGCGCCAGCGACTCTTCCAAGACATTTGTCTGCCTGCGCCGGAAGAGATTCAGATCACCGATCCCATCGATCTCCTAAGTGTGACGACCACGATGGAAGCCGGCGTGGATATCGGCTCGCTGCTCGCCGTCATGATGGCCAACATGCCGCCGATGCGCTTCAACTACCAACAGCGCGTCGGTCGCGCTGGCCGGCGGGGAGCCGGTCTCTCCGTTGCTCTCACGCTCTGCCGTGGGCGCAGCCACGATGACTACTATTTCCAACGGCCCGACCGGATCACGTCGGATCCGCCGCCTCAGCCGTACGTCGACATGCGCCGCGAGGCCATCCTCCAGCGTGTCCTCGCGAAGGAGGTCCTGCGGCAGGCCTTTGTGGCGCTTGGTCTGTTCACATCCCAGAGCGGCGACAGCGTACACGGGGAGTTCGGCGATGCGGTGGATTGGGGTTCTCCACCCACGCAGCCGCCTCCTGGTTCGCCGGCGGGAGCGACAATCGCGCAGCTGGTCGATGCGTGGATCCAAGCTAATCAACCCGCGATCGCTCGCACGTGTGACGTGCTGCTGTCCTACACGACGCCGCAAATGCTGGCGCAACGAGCTGCGCTCATCGCCTACGTTCAAACCCAACTCGTGAGGCGCGTAACAGCCGCGTCCGTCGATCCCCGGCTGCCGCAGAGGTCGTTGAGCGAGCGACTTGCCAACATCGGCATTCTACCGATGTTCGGATTCCCGTCCCGCGTGCGCTACTTGTTTCACGAGACGCCGAGAGGAGCGTACGACTGGCCGCCGGAGGGAATCGTCGATCGCGATCTTGACATTGCTATCAGCCAATTTGCTCCGTCTTCCGAGACTGTAAAGGATGGGCTAATCCATACCGCGGTCGGCGTGGTCGACTACCAGCCACAAGGAAACGCAGTAGTGGAACAGGTAAACCCGCTGGGTCCGTCCCTTCCAATAGGACTGTGTCGGCGATGCCAGGCGGTCGACGGGTCTCAGATTCCGGCGCAGTCTTGTCCCGCTTGCGGAACGGCTGCTCCCGACTATGAACAAGTTAATTTGTCCCAACCGCGAGGCTTCACGACCTGTCCATGGCTTGGTGGGAGCCGCGACTTTGACGGCGTGTTCGAATGGACCGCACGAGCTTCGCGACCCAAGATGGGTGTCCCCCCGAACTGGGCGCCGACGCCCGTAGCCAACTTCGAGGTCTTGAGCGGCCAGGACACTGTCTATGTCATCAACGACAATGATGGCCGGCAGTTTGACTTCGAGAAGCTCGCCCGGGGCGAAACCTGGGTTACGCGTGAGGCGCTCGCGAAGATTGGCGTGAATAGTCCGTCCCTTGCCCAAGGGGTCGCTCCCGACCGCCGTGCGCTCGCCTCCGTAAAGCCGACCGACGTTCTTGTTCTTGGAATCCAGACTTGGCCGGTCGGTGTCAGCGCGATGCCTCTCCGTGTGGAAGGGCGAGCCTCACTGTACTCGCTGGGGTTCCTCCTGCGCAGAGCCGCAGCAGTCCGACTCGACATCCACGAGCAAGAACTGAAGGTCGGCCTTAGGGTCATGCAAGATCCGAACGGTCAAGTAGTCGGCCAGATCTTCATCTCCGACAGCCTAGAGAATGGGGCCGGTTACAGCTCGTACCTCGGAACTCCAACCGAAGCCGAGAGCCTCCTGCGTTTCGTTGTGGGCCAGACGGGGAACACATTCTACGGTCCGCTCGTCGCACGGATAGACCCACAGGGTAACCCCTCGCATGGCATGTTGTGCCGAACGTCCTGCCCCGACTGTCTACGCGATTTCAGCAACCTCGCGTACCACAACATTCTCGATTGGCGGCTAGGACTCGACTTGGCGCGGCTAGCCCTCGATGCAAACGCGCCGATCGATTTCTCGGTCTCGTATTGGCAAGGCCTCGATGTGGCGGCTGCGGGCCCCTATTTCGCCGCGCAAGGGTGGCAGCAAGTCACTTTCGGGGGTCTTCAGGCGGGACGGCGCGGAAATCAAGTCGAGATCGTGACCCACCCGCTCTGGAACACGTATCCGAATTCCCCGCAACTCGCCACCGCATATGCAGAGGCAGTTGCGGCAGGCTGCCAAGTCACGATGAAGTCCATCTTCGACGTGCTGCGGAGGCCGTTCTGACCTTGAAACCCTCCAGAGTGCCGCGCTCGCCGACGAGGGACCGAATCTGGGACTTGCGGATTAACAGGCGACACGTCCCTTAACGGCGTCCCAAGTGATCCCCAAAGCTCAACCGCGCTTCGCCTCGAACTCCCTCACGTACTCAACCAAGCGCTTCACGCCCTTGCGGCGAACGACTTCGCGGCTACCTATCGTCAAGGCGTAAGTCCTGCGCTTTTGAGATTTTCAAGTGACGTCTCGGAATAGACGGAGTAGACAAATCACTTCTTCTGCTTCTTCCCCTCGTCCAACGCGAAGTCCGCAAATTGCTTCAGCGATACGCCGTACCACACCTTCCAGTCACGGCGCGCCCAAAGAATACCGCTGGGCTTTACGCGAATATGCCCTACTGTTTTATTGTTCTTGTCGACGATCTCAAAATCCTCGAACTTTTTCGACCGAAACGAATTAACTGCCATGGATGCCTCCCTGGTCGTTACGTTATGCCCGATTCCCCTGATGCTCTAAGATCGAAGGCCATACGGGCGCCCAATATGACTCCCCAAGCGCGATGTTTCTCGCCGCCTTGGTGGGTGCGAAGTTGGCCCGTGGCGCTCAGTAGGGCAAGATTTCGAATCGAAAAACGGTATTTGCCCCGTTTAGCGGCCCCTCGACTGCAGACCTCCGAAGACGACATGTCTTCTCAAATACCGATGCGCCTAGTGCAGAGCACACCAAAGGCACCCTGTTACGGTAGCCGAGTGCGTCATGCACGTCGCCCGCGCGAACTGACACTATCTTTTCCCCGCGAGAGCGGGCTGGTTCAACGTACTTCTTTGAGCAGTAGGCGCGAACTTCATCTGCGTGGCTCACTGTACCTCCGCTTCCACTGCACCTTAGCACAACATATTCGGACCGCCCGCGCAATCCCCAGCATCACCCCCCGCTTCGCCTCGAATTCCCTCACGTACTCCACCAACCTCTTCACTCCCTCGATCGGCATGGCGTTATATATAGAGGCGCGCATGCCGCCGACGGATCGGTGGCCTTTGAGTTGCCCTGTCTTGCCCTAAGGCCTCCGGGCCGGGCCGCCGGTTCGCGCGGGGGTACGCAGCACGCGCAGCAGGTTGTCGATGGTGCGCAGCTGCATTCTCTTCACCGGCGAAGGCGGGCTTTTCTCGTCCGGGATCTCGGTGCCGAAGCCGGGCTTGTCGATGACTACGCTGCCGAATTTGTTCTCGACGACGATGGCGTTGCCGTCCGACCCCTCCGGCTCGAGCAGCGCCACTTTGGCGGAGGCGTCCACCGTTTTCCCGTCCTTTTCCTGCCGCTCGGTCACTTCGCCCTCGAAATGCGTGCCGCGAATTCCGATCGTGGCGACGGCTATGGTGATTCGCACGTTTTGCCGCTTGTTGCGCGCAATGAGCCCGCTCACGAATCGAAACGCCCCCTTGAAGACCCTGGAGGTAAAGGCCTCCTCGCCCGAAACGCCGCCTGCCGCCTGGAAATACTTCTCCACTTCGAATTCCGCATTCGGCCCGAGGGTAATTCGGGACTTGTCCGTGAAGTCGAGCTGCAAAACCGTCCCGGCGCCGGTGCGGATGCGCTCTCCCGCAAAGAGGGAATCTCCCTCCGCCAGCTTGCGTACGGGGCCGCCCGGCGCCTGCGCGCTGCTCAATTGCTCGCCCGTGATCCGCGACGCGCGCCCGACGGAGGGAGTCTGGGCTTCGGCGACCGCCGCCGCGAGCAGCAGGCCCAGAGCAATCAGGCTCACGCCGACAGAGTGGAGTTTCATTTCGTGTCTCCTTGACTTTCACCCGAGCGGCACCCGACACTCCGCGCATGAGCGCCCGCGGTCACAGATTCGGACTCCTGCTGTCCGTTGCGCTGGCGGGAATGGCCGTCCTCATCATCGAGATCACCGCCATACGGATGCTCGCGCCTTTTTTCGGCAATTCCATTTTCACGATATCGAGCGTCATCGGCATTATCCTAGCTGCGCTGGGCCTTGGCTACTACCTCGGCGGCTCGCTGGCGGACCGCAGGCCGTCGGCAGTGTGGTTTTTCTCCCTGATCGTCATCGCGGGTTTCTCGGTCCTGCTGCTGCAATTCCTGAATGCAGTCCTGTTGCCCGGCATCGCTTACAAGCTGTCCCTGATCGATGGCCCCTTGATCGTATCTTTCCTGATGTTCTTCCTGCCCGCCCTGTTTCTGGCGATGCTGTCGCCGTTCGCGATCACGCTCGTGCATGCGCGCGAGTCCGACAAGGGCGTCGGCAATGCATCGGGGCTGGTGTTTTTCTGGTCGACGCTGGGCAGCATCGCGGGGAGCCTCGCCACGGGGTTCCTCTTGATCCCGCATTGGGGAATCGGCAACATCATCGCCGGCACGGGGTCGGGCCTGGTGCTGCTCGGCTGCGCCGGGCTCCTCGTGACGCGCAAGCTGCCGAAAATCCTTCCGGTCGGCCTGGCGCTTGTGGGCCTCGTATCCGGCATTGCGCTCGCGCACGTCGGGATGGTAAGTGGCGGCGTCGTTTTCGCCGCGGACGGCCTGTATGAAAGGATCGTGATCCGCGATATTCCCTATCGCGGCCGCACCGCGCGCATCCTGCTGCAGGACCTCGGTATCAGCGGCGGCCTGGTTTTGGACGATGGCAGCATGGCTTTCGACTACACCAAGTACTTCGATCTGTACCGCCTCTTCACTCCCGAATTGAAGACCGCCCTCGCGATCGGCGGCGGCGCATACAGCGTGCCCAGGTCCATTCTGAACGACTCCCCGCGCGCGATCGTGGACGTGGCCGAGATCGATCCGTCGCTGCATGCGCTGGCGCTCCGGTACTTCGACCTTCCCGACGATGCGAGACTGAGAAATCACGTGATCGACGGGCGCCGGTTCCTGCACGATACGGAAGAGCGTTACGACCTGATCTTCTCGGATGCGTACCGCTCGTTCATTTCCGCGCCCCCGCAGTTCGCCACCCTCGAGTTCTTCCGGCTGGCGAGGAGCAGGCTCAAGGAGGACGGCGTGCTGATCGCCAATTTCTACGGCAGCCTGGCTCCCGACACCCGGGCGACGATTTATTCCGTGGCGAGGACGATGCGCGCCGCCTTTCCGCAGGTCTATGTCATCGCCACGGTCAGTCCCGCAAGCGAGGAGCTGCAGAATTTCATCTTTGTCGGGCACAACGCCTCGAATCCGGACCGGCGGGCCGACCTGGGACGGGCGGCAGCGCTGGAATGGCGCGCGGCGGACGCCCTGCTCGATTCCTATCCCGTGCTGACCGACGATTTCGCCCCG
>WNGL01003652.1_pt1 | contig 30533 bp, 27 predicted proteins | sample 5400591 | NCBI WGS metagenome assembly WNGL01 (sample SAMN13153377, study PRJNA577476) | soil metagenome | isolation source: 80 cm soil or saprolite under Garry oak tree replicate 1 | place: USA:California | collected 2016-06-15 | reverse complement strand
GTGTTTGCCGGAGATTTCCTGCTCGACGCCGCGATTGTCGTGGCAGGAGCCGCGGCGTCGGTCACCGATCACCTTGCCAATCTCGTGGCGAAGTCGCTTGTGGTCGCCGATGTTCGTGGCCAGACCCCGCATTACCGTCTGCTGGACACCACCCGCATCTATGCGTTGGAAAAGCTGCGCGGCGGCGGCGAGTATCGGGAAGCCGCACGCCGTCATGCCGAATACTATCGAGACTTCTTTGCGCAGGCCGAAGCCGAGAGCGAGTCGAAGCCGCAAGCCGAGTGGCTGGCCGTCTACGGCCGGCACATCGACAGCGTCCGCGCCAGCCTGAATTGGTCATTTGCACCGGACGGAGATCCGCAGATCGGCGTGGCGTTGACCGCCACCGCGGTGCCGCTATGGGTCCAGCTGTCGCTGCTGGGCGAGTGCCGCGAAAGCGCCGCGCTGGCGTTGGCGAGCCTCGGCAATGGCGCAGCCGCCACGGCACGGCTGCGCATGCAGCTTTCCGCAGCACTTGGCTGGTCGCTGATGTACGGCGTCGGCCGCGCCCGAGAGGCGGGCCCGGCATGGGCGACGACGCTGGAACTCGCGGACCAGCTCGATGACAGGGAGTACCGGCTGCGCGCGCTCTGGGGTTTGTGCATCGATCAATTCAACAACGGCGAAATTCGCAAGGCGCTCGAATTCGCCGATCGTTTCGTGGAAGGGGCGGCAAATTCCACCGACCCGATCGACTCGATGATGGCCGATCGCCTTCTCGCCACGGCGCTGCATTACCTCGGCGACCAGAAAAGCGCGCGTCATCATATCGAGCGCGTGCTGGTGCACCTGGCAGACCTGACGTTGAAGCCACGGATCGTCCGCTTCCGGTTCGATCTGCGGGTGTCCACGCACTACTTCCAGGCGCGTATCCTTTGGCTGCAAGGCTTCGCCGATCAGGCGTTGCGCGCGGTTGAACGCAATATCGAGGAAGGGCGCGCCAGCGGACACGCCCTGACTTTTTGCAGCGTGCTGGGACAGGCGGCGTGCCCGATCGCTTTCCTGGCCGGCGATCTCGACGCCGCCGAGCGCTATTGCGCCGCGCTGCTCGATCATACCGAGCGCCACCCGATCCGTCTCTGGAATCTATGGGCGCGCTGTTTCAAAGGCATCGTGATGGTCAAACGCGGGGACATCGCCGCCGGGTTGGAGGTTCTGCGCAGCGAACTCGGACGCGCCGGAGAGGCCAGGTTCCTGCCGCGCTTCCTGCTTTCGCACGGCGAACTCGCGGCGTGTCTCGGTGAGGCTGGCGAGGTCGCGCAAGGCCTCGCCACCGTCGACGAGGCGCTGGGGCGCTGCGAAGCCAGGGACGAACGATGGTACGTGGCCGAGCTGCTGCGCATCAAGGGCGAGTTGCTGCTGCGGGAAACCGGACATCGATCCATTTCGGCCGCCGAGCAGTGTTTCGGCGAAGCGCTCGAGTTGGCACGGCGTCAAGGCGCGCTGTTTTGGGAACTCAGGAGCGCGTTGAGCCTTGCCCGACTGAGGATCGGGCAGGACCGGCGGGGCGACGCACGAGCGGTTCTCGCGCCGGCCTACGAGAAGTTCGCCGAGGGCTTCGGGATTGCCGATCTGCGCCACGCAGGAGCGATGCTTGAGCAGCTTTCAGCTTCGTGAGTTCCCCGCGATTCGTCATTGCGAGCGTAGCGAAGCAATCCAGAGATGGATACGAGAGTTATGGATTGCTTCGTCGCGGAGCCTGTCATCGGGCGCGCATTCGCGCGACCCGTTGGCTCCTCGCAATGACGGCAAATACGATGCGGCTGGATCAGGCTTTTGTCTTTTTGACCGCCTTTTTGGCAGGCTCGGCCTCTGCCGCGTTTCGCATCGACCGGGCGTAGCTGTCCGCGGCGTTATCGGCGGAAATCTGCAGCCGCTTGGCGGCGGCGGTTCCTTGCAACATGATGTTGTTCGCAATCTGTCGATATTTTTCCTTGGTGTCCTTGTCCTTTGCCTTGGCGGCGAGGCTGACATATCGGTCGCGCCGACGTTTAACGGCGGTCATGAGACCTTTATTCTGTTGCTTCGCAAGTTGCCGGATTACGATATCCAGATCGGCTTCCGCCATTCTTTGTTTCCTCAGCTGCCATCAGAACATTCCACATGGTCAAGTATGCAGTTACTGACCGCGCTTTGCAATTATGCGCCCGGCGGATGCGCTATCTGGGGAATAGCTCTCGGATCACCTGGCCGAAGCCGATTGTTCGGATGGTTTGCCGAAAACTCTGCGACAACCTTCGCTCAGGCTGGCCCGCTGCTTGTGCATGCAGGCGGTAATGCGCTCCACACTCGGAATTTCCGACGCGCAAAGTCGAAAAACATCGCCGGTGCAGAGCCGGCGTTGATCGTCTTGCGTAAATGCGTGGCTCGTTGCCGGCAGCAGTGCCAACCAGAAAGCCAGCGCCGAAGCGGCCTTAAAATTGCGAACTGTGAACAGATCAATTGACATGGTCGTCCCCCTGGATTGACCGACGTTGCGGCCGACCGTGAGACGGTTGGCCGCCTTCGAATCAATTCATGATTGTATTGACGTGAATGCCAATGCTTCAAGACTCTCAACCACCGTTGCACCAAATTTATATCGGCGAGCGCAGCGCAATCGCTAGCCCATGTGGAGCCAGCCGCCTTTAGCGCATCGGACCCGCGCGAGCCTGGTCGAGCCGGTCGGCCTCGGCTACCCCGCATCGCCTTGGGCCTGCCGGCGGTCCGCGCGCCTTGCGTTCGTTGTCATATTGAGAGAAAGAATGATACGTCGAGCCAGGCTCATGGGTCGCCAACACGGCAGTAAATGAAACCACTATTCGCCATTTTGCTCGCATTGCCCCTGCTTTTGGGCGGCCTGGCCGCCGCAGCATCGTCACCCGCCGGAATGATTTCCGACTTTCGTCTGAAGCACGGCGAAGGGCGTGTCACCATGGATGCAACTCTCAACCGGATTGCGCTGGAGCAGGCCAAGGCAATGGCCGCCAAGGATAAGCTCGACCACGAGGTGCTCGGATCCTTCAATTCGCGGATCGCGCCGGCGAAAGCGGGGCGGGCTGCGGAAAATATTGCGTATGGCTATGACGGTTTCGAAAAAACGCTCGGTCAATGGATCGACTCGAGCGGTCATCGGAAAAATCTCCTGCTCCCGAGGGCGTCTCGCGTCGGCGTCGCCAGCGCGAAAAGCGCCACCTCTCATCGCACCTACTGGGCGATGGTGATCGCGGGCGAATACGAGCCGCCGCCAAAAGCCGCGGGCAAGAAAACCACCCCTGCAGCCCCAAAAAAGCCGGCGGCTCAATCTTGCCGGGTCCGAGTCCTCAGTATCTGCTTTTAATCCGCCACGACGGCGCGAAGCGGATATTGCCCTTCCGGCACCCCCGTCCCGCGCCATGCATTCACGCCTCACGCCGCCTGGACGAGTTCCGCGTTGAGATGCTTCAGCCGAGGCATCACTTCCTGCTTCAACAGCCGCAGCGAATTGTGCCAGGCCTCGGGCTTGTGCTTGTAGTCGAAGCCGAACACCAGCAGCGTGCCGAAACCGCCGACCTCGCGGTAGATGGTCTCGATCTTCTCGGCTACCGTCGACGGCGAGCCGACGACCCAGTTGTGGCGGGCGCAGTATTCGACCGTCACGTCGCTGTCCGGCACGTCGGGCGCGTGCTTGAGATAGTCCTTGAAGCCGAAGTGACCGAGCAGCGGCAGGAAATATTCACCCATCATCCGGCCCATCATGTCGCCGGTGGAAAGCTTCCAGGCCTCCTCGTCGGTATCGGCGACGCAGACCTCGCGCACCAGCCGCCAGTCCTGCCGGCTCGGCTTGCGGCCGGTCTTGGCGGCGCCGGCCAACACGGAATCCCAATGGCTTGTGACATAGGCCGGGTTGAGATTGAGGCTCATCGGAATGTAGCCGCGTTCGCCCGCGAGTTTCAGGGTGTCCGAACCCTTGCTCAAGCCGGCAACGCCGATCGGCGGATGCGGCGCCTGCAACGGCTTGAGATGGGGTTTAAGGAAATCGAACATGGTGTCGGGTTTTGTCACCGTCCAGAATTTGCCGTTGTGGGTCCAAGGAGCGTCTTCGGTCCACATCCGCAGGATGATCTCCAGCGACTCGCGGGTCATGTCGCGGTTCTGGCCCGACATGCCGTCGACATTGAACATCGCCCAGTCGCTCGGCAGGCCGGAGGCCGCGACGCCGAAATTCAGGCGGCCGCCCGACAGGTGATCGAGCATCGCCACCCGGTTGGCGAGTTCGGCGGGGTGGTGGTAGGGCAGCAGGAACCCACCGGGCCCAAGACGAATGTTCTTGGTCTGCAAGAAGGCCTGCGCGAGAAGCAGGTCCGGCGCCGGGTGCGGTTCCCAGGGCGCTGTATGATGCTCGCCGATCCAGGCTTCCTGATAGCCGAGTTCATCGAGCCATCGCAGCACCTGAAGGTCCCAGTCGTGTCCCTCTTTCAATCCGCACTCCGGCGGATGCGAGGGCATCGCGAAATATCCGATTTCCATAGGGGTTCCTCTCGTCTTTTTTTTGGAGCGCGTCTTGATGCGCGCGAACGAGAGCATAGCACGCGAACGGTGCGGCGGAGATATGACAAAGCAGCCGGGGTGAGGTTCGCGCTGGTCGCGTGCCGCTTACTTCCCTCTCCCCTTGTGGGGGAAGGGAAGAAAAGGGTCCCTCACCGCGTGCCGAACGTCGTGGTCCCGAACAGCGCCTTCTGCGTCGAGGGTTGCGAGCGCCAATATTGCGGCGGCGCTTCGACTTGGCCGCCGAGTTCGGCCGCGGCGTGCCAGCCCCAGCGCGGGTCGTAGAGCATGGCGCGCGCCAGCGCGACCATGTCGGCCTTGCCCGACGCAACGATGTCTTCCGCCTGTTTCGGCTCGGTGATGAGGCCGACCGCCATGGTGGTGACGCCGGTTGCTTCCTTGATCGCTTGCGCGAACGGCACCTGATAGCCGGGGCCGAGCGGTATCTTCTGCTGCGGCGAAACGCCGCCGGAGGATGCGTCGACCCAGTCAACGCCGCGCTTCTTCAACTCCCTCGCCAATTCGACTGTCTGCGCGAGGTCCCAGCCGCCCTCGACCCAGTCGGTCGCCGAAACCTTGATACCCACCGGCTTCTCCGATGGGAACGCCGCGCGCACCGCCTCGAACACTTCCAGCGGATAGCGCATGCGATTTTCCAATGCGCCGCCATACTGGTCGGTGCGCCGGTTGGAGATCGGCGACAGAAACTGATGCAAGAGATAGCCGTGCGCGCAGTGCAGCTCGAGGCCATCGAGCCCGAGCCGCTCGGCGCGTTTCGCCGTCGCCACGAAAGCGTCGCGCACGCGCTTTAGCCCCGTCGCATCGAGCGCCAGCGGCGGAGCCTCACCCTCCTTGTGCGGCACAGCCGAAGGACCCTCCGGCCGCCAGCCGCCTTCCGAGACCGGGATCAGCTGGCCGCCATCCCACGGCGTATGACTGGACGCTTTGCGGCCGGCATGGGCGAGCTGCATGATAACCGCGGTTTTGGAATGCTTGCGCACCGAAGCCACGATCGGCTTCAGCGCGGCTTCGGTCGCGTCGTTATAAAGGCCGAGACAGCCCGGCGTGATGCGGCCGATCGCCTCCACCCCGGTCGCCTCGATGCAGAATATCGCAGCCCCTGACAGCGCGAGCGTGTTGATATGCGTGAAGTGCCAGTCGTTGGCCTCCCCATTCACGGACGAATACTGGCACATCGGCGCCACCATGATGCGATTGGGAAGTTCAAGGCCGCGCAGCTTTATCGGGGAAAACAGGGCACTCATGGGGGATTTCCGGGCAGGAGGAAGGAATGTCGTGTTTTTATCTAATGAGACGCGGCGCTTTCCTCAACCGTGCTTGGAGTCTTGGTTCCGGCAGAACCGAAGCTCTGAATCTCTATTTGACGCCTTTTTCTTCAGGCGAACCGGTACCCACCCCGGATCAAGTCCGGGGCAGGCTTTCGCTTGAACGCGACTCCGCGGCGTATGGGCCCCGGCGTTCGCCGGGGCGACATGGAGCGTCACTCCACCAGCTTGAATTGCAGCAATAGGGTGCGCTGGAGCATCGAGAAATTGTCGTCGGAAATCATCGTCAGCACGGTGTCTCCCTCCGGCGTGACGTGGGCATCGATCCCCTCCATGTTGTCGATCTCGTGGCCCAGATCGGCATCGAAGAGACTGGGACCATCGACCACGGCCCCCGGCGCCACCGATTTGAGCGGTAGGCGCCGGATCCGGATGCCGACGCCTTCAAGCCACGAAAATTTCCGCTCCAGCACCAGCAATTCGCCCGACGGCAGCAGCATCGCGTCGCTGATATCGAAATTATTGGTGCGGCGGACCGCGAACTGACCGGGCGTCTTGCCGCCGATCAGGAATGCGATCAGGTCGCCATTGGCATCGAGGCCGCGCTCGGAGAACGCGATCAGCGTGCCGGCTAGCGGCAGGCCTTTCGGTACCATCACCAGCCCCTCGATCCCCTTGTTGCGCGGCAGCTTGCGCAGCGCCGGCGGCACGGCAATCGTCTCGCCGCGCGAACGCGTAAAGCCCTTGCTGAAATCGTAGCGCAGGATCTCGTTGGCGCGCTCGAGGCCGATGTAAACCAATGAACCGTCGAGCGCGATCGACTCGGAGTCGTACCAGCCGCGCGCGGTGATCGGCCTGCCGTCGGCGCCAAGCAGCGGTGCCGCCTCGACATCGGCAAGCCCGGTCATCTCGCGGCCCTGATAGACGATGCGGCCGGTGAACCAGCTGCCCTTGTCGCTGATCGAGATGAAGCGCTCGCCCTTGGCGTCGAGCCGCAATCCCGACAGCCCGCCAAAGCCGCGAAAGCTCGAGGTCAGGATCAATCCGCTGCGATATTCCAGTGAGCCGAACCGAACACGTGCACGGTCTCTGGTATCGAAAGAGGGGATCGGCCGGGCGTTGACCTCGATCGAGACCGGTGCTGCGATCGGGAATTCGTCCGGGGAAGGCTGCTTCGGCGGCGGCTGCGTTGCAAGTTGCGCCCGCGCGATCTGTGGTACCGCGGCGGACAAAAGCCCCGCCGCCGTGGACTTCAGAAAGCGGCGGCGTGAGAAATGCGGTGGTTCACCCCTCATGGTGAGGAGGCGCGCCTGCGCCGTCTCGAACCATGAGACCCGGATATCCCTCATCCTTCGAGACGCGGCGAAGGCGCCGCTCCTCAGGATGAGGTATTCCCTGTCCGCGATAAGTCATCTCATTGCGTTACGAATGCAATCTGCGCCGGCGGCCTGACGTTGCGGGCGCCGCACCGTGGGTCTCGCTGAACAGCTCGGCGAGCTTTTCGGTGATGGCGCCGCCGAGTTCTTCGGCATCCACGATGGTGACCGCGCGGCGATAGTAGCGCGTGACGTCGTGACCGATGCCGATCGCGATCAATTCGACCGGCGAGCGGGTCTCGATTTCCTCGATGATGTAGCGCAGATGGCGCTCCAGATAATTGCCGGGATTGACCGACAATGTGGAGTCATCGACCGGCGCGCCGTCGGAAATCATCATCAGGATCTTGCGCTGTTCGGCGCGGCCCAGTAGGCGCTTATGCGCCCAGTCCAGCGCTTCGCCGTCGATGTTTTCCTTGAGCAGGCCCTCGCGCATCATCAGCCCGAGATTCTTGCGCGCGCGCCGCCACGGCGCGTCGGCGGATTTGTAGATGATGTGGCGGAGATCGTTGAGGCGGCCGGGATTGGGCGGCTTGCCGGCGGCAAGCCAGGCTTCGCGCGACTGCCCGCCCTTCCACGCCCGGGTGGTGAAGCCGAGAATTTCCACCTTGACGCCGCAGCGCTCCAGCGTCCGCGCCAGAATATCCGCGCAGGTTGCCGCCACCGTAATGGGGCGGCCACGCATCGAGCCGGAATTGTCGAGCAGCAACGTCACCACGGTATCGCGGAACGTGGCTTCCTTCTCGTTCATGAACGACAGCGGATGATAGGGATCGGTCACCACACGCGACAGCCGCGCCGGATCGAGCACGCCTTCCTCGAGATCGAACTCCCAGGCGCGGTTCTGCTGCGCCATCAAGCGGCGCTGCAGCCGGTTGGCGAGCCGCGCGACGATGCCCTGCAAATGCGCGAGCTGCTTGTCGAGATAACTGCGCAGGCGCTCCAGTTCGTCATGGTCGCAAAGATCCTCGGCCGCGATGACCTCGTCGAATTTCGGCGCGAAAGCGTGATATTCCGGCCCGCGCTGCTCGTTGACGCCACGCGAATTCGGCCGCGTCGCTTCGCCGGGCGTTTCATCGTCGCCGAGTTCGCCGTCATCGAAAGTGTCGCTGGTGGAGGCCTGCGCGCTTTCCATCGCGCTCTCCGACATCTCGTCGGACGTGGGCTGCGCCTGATCGGCGCTCATTTCCTGCGCCGCATCGCTGTCGGGCGAACCCTCCGCGCCGGACTGGTCGTTTTCGCCGTCGCGGTTGTCGTCCTGGTTGTCGTCATCGTCGGCCTCGGCGTTGCGGTCGTCGCCGAGTTCGAGCGCCGACAACAGATCATGCACCGCGTCGCCGAATTTCGCCTGATCCTCGGCGAGGCGGTCGAGCCGGTCGAGCCGCGCGCCGATCTTGCCTTCCAGCAGCGGACGCCAGAGATCGACCATCTTGCGGGCGGCCGTGGGCGGCGCGAGGCCGGTCAGCCGTTCGCGCACCAGCATTGCCAGCGCATCGGACAACGGCGCGTCGGCGCGGTCGGTGATCTCGTCGAACTTGCCGCGATGAAAATGATCGTCGAGCATCGCGGTGAGATTTTTCGCAACCCCCGCCATGCGCCGCGAGCCGAGCGCCTCGACCCGCGCCTGTTCGACCGCCTCGAACACGCCGCGCGCCTGCGGATTGCCCGGCATCAGCTTGCGGTGCACTTTCGGATCGTGGCAGGCGAGTTTGAGCGCGATCGAATCGGCGTGGCCGCGCACGATAGCGGCGTCGCGCCGGGTCATCTTGCGCGCCGGCTCCGGCAGCCGCGCCTTGCCGGGCGCGAGGCCTGGGCGCTCGGCCGCGAACGTCACTTCCAGCTCCGGGGTTTTTGCGATCGCGCGCAGGCAGGCGGTCACCGCGCGCTTGAACGGCTCGGTCGGCGCTTCCTTCGAGCCGCCGCGGAATTTTGTGTTGGTGGTCATCGCCAGTCCTTACAGTGCCTTGGTAAACCAGTGACGCTTCACGCCGCCGGGATAGCCATCGATTGCACCGAACGCCTCATATCCGCATGCCCGGTAGAAGCCCGGGGCCTGGACGCTCATCGTGTCGAGATAGGATCGCACCGCCCCGAACCGCCGGGCCTCCGCCTCAATCTGCTCGATCAGCGCCGTCCCGTGACCCTTTCCACGAAACTGCTCTTCGATCCAGAAGAACTGGATGAACAGCACGGTGGTCCAGACCTCACCAACAATTCCGCCGACTATCGCCCCGTCGTCACGCAGCGAGATGGCGAAGCGGCGATATTTTTGCTTCCCCATCTTCTCGCTGTTATAGCGAAGCAGTCCGCCAAGGACCGCGCGCCTGGTCGCTCCAATCGTGCGCTCGACGGAAATCGCCGGCATCGCATCAGCTCATCGCAACGTTCACCGAGGATTCCGCCAGCTCGGCGTTGAAGCAGCGCTGATAGAATTCAGCAACCAGCGGCCGTTCCAGTTCGTCGCACTTGTTGAGGAAGGTGACGCGGAAAGCAAAGCCGATGTCGGTGAAAATCTCGGCGTTCTCGGCCCAGGTGATGACCGTGCGCGGGCTCATCACCGTCGACAGATCGCCGTTGGCGAAGGCGTTGCGGGTGAGGTCCGCGAGCCGCACCATCTTGTTGACGATGTCGCGGCCCTCCGAGGTGCGGTAGTGATGCGCCTTGGCCAGCACGATCTCGACTTCCTCGTCATGGGCGAGATAGTTCAGCGTGGTGACGATCGACCAGCGGTCCATCTGGCCCTGGTTGATCTGCTGGGTGCCGTGATAGAGGCCGGACGTATCGCCGAGGCCGACCGTATTGGCGGTCGAGAACAGCCGGAACGCCGGATGCGGCTTGATCACCTTGTTCTGGTCGAGCAGCGTCAGGCGGCCGGAGACCTCGAGCACACGCTGGATCACGAACATCACGTCGGGGCGGCCAGCGTCGTATTCGTCGAACACCAGCGCGATATTGTGCTGCAGCGCCCATGGCAGAATGCCGTCGCGGAATTCGGTGACCTGCATGCCGTCACGCACTACGATGGAGTCCTTGCCCACCAGATCGATACGGCTGATATGGCTGTCGAGGTTGACGCGCACGCACGGCCAGTTCAGCCGCGCCGCGACCTGCTCGATATGGGTGGATTTGCCGGTGCCATGATAGCCCGTGACCATGACACGGCGGTTCTTGGCAAATCCGGCGAGAATGGCGAGCGTGGTGGCACGATCGAACCGATAATCCGCATCGATGTCCGGCACGTGCGGATCAACTTCGGAGTAAGCCGGCACTTCGAGATCGCTATCGATACCGAACACTTGCCGAACCGACACCTTCATGTCGGGCAAACCGGCGGGTTCCTGCACTTTGGTCATGGCGGCGGTCGTCATCAATCCTCCGAGGTCTCGGACGCTCCCGAAACCAGATTTGCGGCATGGCTGCGGATGGGGGCCAAGGTGAACCTAGCAGAGAGCAAGGGCCGGCAGAAGCCCGCGGGACAATCAAAGTTCCATTGCGTTATCATCTAGATAGATGCCGGCCCCGATTTTTGGAGGGCTGCCCTGCGAATTACGCCGCACTTTCGCCGGGACAATTGGCCACCCCTCGTTCGAGGGCGCTGATGGCGCTTTCCACTCCGCCGATAAATTATGTTAGGTCTGGCCCCGACCGGACAGCAATACCAGCACAGGAATCTTGTGGCTTCCTTCATCGATCCCTTGATTGCGTTCGTCTCGGCACATGCGTGGCTTGCCTATCTCACGCTATTCCTCGCCGCCCTCCTGGAAGCAGTTCCCATTGCAGGCTCGGTGATCCCGGGCTCGACCGTTATCCTGGCGCTGAGCGCGCTGGTGCCCGGCGGCGACCTCGTGCTCGAGTGGGTGCTGGTGGCCGCGATCGCAGGTGCGTTGCTGGGCGATGGAACGGCATTCTGGATCGGACATCGCACCCAGCGCGAAATCCTGAGCTCCTGGCCGATGACGAATTACCCGCGCGTGGTGGCGCAGAGCGAAGCGTTCTTTCATCGCTGGGGCGCGCTGGCGGTGTTCTTCGCCCGATTTGTGCCGCCGATCCGCGCCTTCGTGCCGATCACGGCAGGCGCGTTGGGCATGACGCCGCTGCGCTTTTACGCCGTCAACATCCCGGCGATCCTGCTATGGGCGCCCGCGCATGTGCTGCCGGGCGTGCTGGCGGTATCCGCGCTGCACCGCTACACCGGAATTCCGCATCATACCGGGGTCGGCAAGCATTACTGGATGCTGATTGTGGTCGGCGGCGCGTTGGTTGTCGCGCTGGCGGTCTGGATCATCCGCCGCCGACATGGCGGAGGCGTGATCGAACCGGCAACGGCCGCCGCTCGCAAGGATCCCTGACGGCTCCGGACCCGGCGCTCATCCAAATTCCGCAAATCCTTACGGCCTGTTGCAAATCCTTACGACCTGTTGAAAGCCGGGCTGCGCCCCGGCGCGGGTCCGATATAGCGCGCGCGGGGGCGGATCAGCCCGCCATGCCGGAGTTGCTCGCTCGCATGCGCGATCCATCCGACGGTCCGCGCCATCGCAAACAGCACCAGTTCGTTGCCGGGCGGCAGGCCCAGCGCATGCACCAACACCGCGAGCGCGTAGTCGATGTTGACGAATTCGCCGGTCGCTTCGAGAATCCGCTCCGGAATCTCGGTGGTGAGTTTCGCCGCCGCGCCGGCCCGCGCCAGGGCTGCCAGCAGGGCATGCGCGCGCGGATCGCCGTGCTTGTAGACGCCGTGACCGAAGCCCGCGAAACGTTCGCCGAGCGCACCCCGCTCCCTGATGACCGGGGCGACATCGCGATCCACCAGCGTCTTCACGAGCTGCGCGGCCAGAACCCCGATCCGGTAGATGCCGCGCACCGCACGGTAAAGGCCGAGGCGTTGAGTTCATGGTCCGCCAGCAGCACCAGCGCACGGCGGATCAGATCGGCGGCGCGCGTGTTGTCCGGCGCCCAGGCTTTGGCGATCTGGAGATGAAGCGGTTCCGGCGACGATGCGCCGTTCAACATCGTGGCCACCACCAGGCGCAAGATGCGGCCGCCGACCATCGCGCGCCCGTCGGCGGCGCGAGTAAAGGCCCGTGGATCCGCGCTTGCGGCCAGCGCCAGCACGGCGATGGTGCGATCGATCGGTGCGGCATGGCGCGCGGCGTCGGCGACGCTGCGCATTTCGCCTGATACCTGCGGGCAATTGTCCGGGGAAAACGGATCGACGCCGGTCACATCCCACAGCAACGTCGCGGCATGTTCGAGCGTGTCCTTTTCCGCAAGCTCGATGCAGTTCACGCCGCGGTAAATCGGGCCATCCTCGGTGATGGTCGAAATCGACGAATCCATCACCGGCAGATCGGCGTCGAAGCTTCTGAGGCCGCGCGGCTCCGGCGACGGCACGCGCCGTTCCTTCAGGCCGCGGACGTCCTCCGCCCGATAGCGATGGCTTCGCGAATCCGACGAGGGCTCGGAGCGGATCAATCCGCGGCTGACATAGGCGTAGAGCGTGGCGGGTGAGATCGCGAGTTCCGCCGAGGCCTCGCGGGCGGAGAGATAAAGTGCCGCAGATTTTTTCATATTGATTTACATAATCAAGATTGATCAATCTGTCGAGAGGGTCGACCGTTGAGGCCTCAAAGGAGATCGACCATGAACCTGCAACTTTCCAAGAGCCCGATCGGGCTGGACGGCATACCCGCCGCCGAAACGGTGCTCAGCCACGTCGACGGCGAACGTGGCGAACTGATCATCGCCGGCGAACGCGTGGGCGACCTCGTGCGCAAGACTGGCTTCGAGGGCGTGACCGCACGGCTGTGGAGCGGCGGAACCGGCCAGCCGACGGCTGAGGCCACGGTGCGCGCCGCCTTGGGCGCGGCCCGCGAACGCGCTTTTGCCCGGCTTCCGGACTTGCTGGGAATTACGCGCGGCCTGTCGATTGTCGATGGCTTCCGCGCCGCCATCGCCGGATTGCGCGCGGAAAACGGATTGCCGCATGAGGCCACCATTGTCGGGGCGTTTCCGGTGATCGCCGGCGCGCTGGTACGGCGCGCCGGCGGCGGTGAACCGATCGCGCCCGATCCGACCGTCAGCCACGCCGCCGATACGCTGTCGATGATGCTCAGCCGCAAACCCGACGCGCGCGAAGTGGCGGCGCTGGACGCCTATTTCGTGACGGTGTGCGATCACGGCATGAATGCATCGACCTTCACCACCCGCGTCGTGGCTTCGACGCAGGCCGACCTGTTCGCGGCCGTGACGGCGGGATATTGCGCGCTGACGGGACCGCTCCACGGCGGCGCACCGGAGCCGGTACTGGAAATGCTGGACGCCATCGGCACCAGCGAGCGCATCAAGCCCTGGGTCGACAGCGCGCTGACACGCGGCGAACGGCTGATGGGCTTCGGCCACCGCATCTATCGCGTCCGCGATCCGCGCGCGGACGTGCTCAAGGGCGCCATCGAACGGCTCGCCGGCGGCGGCGCCGGTCTTCCGTTCGCGGGCGAGGTTGAGGCCTATATCCGCGCGGCGTTGCGGCGGAAAAACCCGGACCGGCCGCTCGACACCAATGTGGAGTTTTTCACCGCGATCCTGCTCGACGCCCTGAAAATCCCGCGGCAGGCTTTCACGCCGATCTTCGCGGTTGCCCGCGCCGCGGGATGGACCGCGCATGCCCGCGAGCAGCAACGGGGCGGCCGGCTGATACGGCCAAGTTCAGCCTATATCGGGGCGATGCCGGATTGAGACCACGGCTTGACGATCTCACGAGAGCGCGAATCGCGCTCTCATGTTGTCTTGTCAGGTCGCGCCGCGCACGACCGTCTTGAGATAATTATATGCCTTGATGATTTCGATCAGGCGATCTTCGGTCGAACGGTCGCCGCCATTGGCATCGGGATGGTGCTGCTTCACCAGCGCCTTGTATTTCGCCTTGACGACCTCGAGAGTCGCATCCGGGCCAAGCCCCATCACCTGCAGGGCCTTGCGCTCGGCGTTGAATATTTTTCGGGTTTCCGGCTTCGGCTCGTCGCCAATGCCCGAGCCCGGACCCGGCCGCCAGCGGCCGCGGCCATTGAGTTCGCTGAACATGCTGAACGGATCGGACGCGCCTTCCAGATCGGCCTCGGGGCTGCCCTTGCCTTTCTTGGAACTGGTGTTGGCGCCCATCTTCCAGGTCGGACGATGGCCGGTCAGCGCATCCTTCTGGTAACGCGCCACCGCATCCGCGTTCATACCGGAGAAGAAATTATAGGACTGGTTGTACTCGCGGACGTGATTGAGACAGAAGTGCCAGTATTCCTTGTCGTTGGCACGACCCTTGGGCGCGCGGTGCGGCCCCTTGTTCTTGCAGTCGGGCCATTCGCACATGGCGGATGCTTCGCGCGCCTGCGCCTGCTGCTTCGCAGTGAGCTTGTTGGGCTTGATGCGAATGGAGTCGAAGAATTTGGATGAATCAATCGGCATGACTGACTATGACAACGCAATGCGAAAAGCTTCAAGTCTTGACATTGCGAATACCTCACCTTCGATGCGCCATTGACGAAATGCGGTCATGGACGTATTGCCGCCGCCATGAGCTCAGGAAAAACAGTCCAGCATACTATCACAAACAAGTTGCGTGAAGCTTTCGTGCCGGAAAGCCTCGACGTCACCGATGAATCACATCTGCATGAGGGCCATGCGGGCCACCGGCCGGGCGGCGAGACGCATTTCAGGGTGTATATTGTGTCGCCTGCCTTCGAAGGGAAGAGCCGGATCGAGCGCCACCGCATGATTAATGCGACGCTGGCCGCGGAACTCGCAGGAAGCGTGCACGCGCTGGCGATCAAGGCGCAGGCGCCGGGGGAAGCTGGCGGCACGGGATAAGTCCCCTCCGGACGGCAAGAGGACCGATGACGTCGCAAAAGCTCATGGCTGAGGTCAGCTGGGCTCGGGTGATCGAACGGCGAGCCGAATACCACGCCTGGACCGATCGCCGGCTCACTCTGGATACTTCGATCGATGCGCCGGAGAGCTTGCTCGCGGAGGCTCTCAACTACGTGCGCGCCTCCCCTTCGCCGTCGCCGAAAGCGTGAGTAGATTAAAACGCCGTGCCGGCCCGCTTCGGCTTTTTCTCCTCAAACTCGGCCTCGCGCGGCACCGCCACGATCCGAAGTGCGGTGATGCGATTGCGCTCGCGGCGCAGGACGCGGAAGCGGAAGCCGTGGAACGTGAAACTCTGGCCGCGCTCCGGAATCGAGCGGGCCTCGTGAATCACGAGCCCTGCGACGGTGGTCGCCTCTTCGTCCGGCAGGTGCCAGTCCATCGCACGGTTGAGATCGCGGATCGGCACCGAGCCGTCGACCACCACCGAACCATCGGGCTGGGCGCGAACGCCGGCCACCACCACGTCGTGCTCGTCGGAAATATCGCCGACGATTTCTTCCAGAATATCCTCCAAGGTCACCATGCCTTCGACTTCGCCGTATTCGTCGACCACCAGCGCGAAATGGGTCTTGCGGCGGCGGAACGCCTTGAGCTGTTCGGACACCGGGCGCATCTCCGGCACGAACCACGGCGGCAGCGCAATCGTCGAGACATCTATCTTGGAGGTATCGCCGTCGGCGGCACGGATCGCGCGCAGCAGATCCTTGGCGTGCAGCACCCCGATGATATTTTCAGGCTTCTCACGCCACAGCGGAATCCTGGTGTATTCGGTGGCCAGCATCTCGCGCACCAGCTCTTCGGGCGGCAGGTCGGCGTTGATCATCACCATTTCGGTGCGATGAACCATGACGTCGGAGACCTGAAGCTCGCTCAGATCCAACAGCCCGCCGAACATGTCGCGGTCCTGCTTTTCGACCTTGCCTTCGTGATGAAGAAGATCGACCGCGCCACGCAACCGCTCGGTCGGCGACAGGATCGGCTGGTTGTGGCCGATCTTGATACCGAGCAGGCTCATCAGCACACGGACGATTGCCTCGATGATGGTGAGCAGCGGTCCGAGAATATAGACCATCACTTTCATCGGGCGCGCGACCAACAGCGACACCCGGTCCGGCGCATTGATGGCAATGGTCTTCGGCAGCACCTCGGCGAAGATCACGACCATCACCGTCATCACGCCGGTGGCGTAGAGCACGCCGACTTCGCCGAACCAGGCCGTGAAAATGCCGGTCGCCAGCGCCGAGGCGCCGATATTGGCGATGTTGTTGCCGAGCAGCAGCGCGCCGATCATCCGCTCGCGCATCGCGAACAGGCTGGAAACGACACCGGCTTCGCGGTTGCCCTGCTTCGACAATCGCAGCATGCTGGCGCGCGACGCGCCGGTCAGCGCGGTCTCGCTCGCCGAGAAGAACGCCGACACCAGCAGACAGGCGATGACGATGGAGAATGTAAGCCAGTCCATGACGTAATATTCACTTCATCTATCGTTGGAGCATGAACTCCGGGGAAAACCGGTTTCCACCCCGCATCTAGTGCGGGGCAGGCTTTTTCCGGATCATGCCCTGGCTTTGCGCGCCAGCTTGGCTTTCAGAAAATCACGAACCAGCGAAGGCTCGACGTCGGGCGCTATCACGGCGCGGCCTACCGCCTGCAACAGGATAAAGGTGAGCTTGCCGCGCTTGACCTTCTTGTCCTGCGCCATCAGCGCCATCAGCGCATCGGCATCCGTCAACCCTTCCTGGGCAAATCCCGCGATATCCTGCAGATGGGTTGGCAGACCGACCTCGGCAAGGTGACGGGTGACGCGCGCCGCGTCAGCTTCCCCGATCATCCCGAGTTGCGCGGAAAATTCCGCCGCCAGCGCCATGCCGACGGCAACGCCTTCGCCATGGAACAGCCGGTCGGAAAAGCCGGTCGCGGCCTCCAGCGCGTGGCCGAAGGTGTGACCGAGATTGAGCAGCGCCCGCTCGCCGGTTTCGCGCTCGTCGCGCGCCACGATCGCGGCTTTGGCGCGGCAAGAGGTCGCGATGGCGTGTTCGCGCGCGGCGCCGCCTTTGAAAATATCGGCGTGGTTGGCCTCCAGCCAGGCAAAGAAGGCTTCGTCGCCGAGCACGCCGTATTTGGCGACTTCGGCATAGCCGGCGCGGAACTGGCGCGGCGACAGCGTGTCGAGCACGGCGGTGTCCGCGACCACCAGAACCGGCTGATGAAACGCGCCGAGAAGATTTTTTCCGCGCGGCGAATTGATCCCGGTCTTGCCGCCGACCGAAGAGTCGACCTGCGCCAGCAGCGAGGTCGGCACCTGCACGAAATCGACGCCGCGGCGCAGGATCGCAGCCGCAAAGCCGGCGAGATCGCCGACCACGCCGCCGCCAAGCGCGACCACCAGATCGTTACGCTCGATCCTGGCTGCGATCAGCGCTTCGCTGACCTGTTCGAGACCGGCATAGGTTTTCGACCCCTCGCCTTCGTCGACAATGATTCGCGACGTGGCAATGCCGGCATCCGACAGCGAGGCTTCGGTTTTCTCAAGCCAATGTCTGGCGACATTGCGGTCGGTGACAACAGCGGTACGGGCGCCGGGCCGCAATGCGGCGACACGGGCGCCCAGGGATTGCAGCACGTCGCGGCCGATGACGATGTCGTAGGCGCGTTCGCCGAGCGCGACATCGACCGTGATCGGATCGGAATGTTTCAGCGGCGCGGTCATCGTGTGGCGTCCATGGTGTCGGATGTTTGCTTCGGTGCCGAGGTCGCGCCGTCGCCGCACAGCAGGCTGTGCAAGGCCTCGAGACATTCATCGACGATTTTTTCGTGCGGCACGTCGCGCGACCAGATCGTGATGTCCGCGTGCCGGTAGACCGGGTCGCGCTCCTCGATCAGGCGCCCGACGGTCGCGGCGGGATCGGCGGTCTGCAGCAGCGGGCGGTCGGCCCGGCGCTTCACCCTGCGCATGATGATATCGGCATCCGCCTTGAGCCAGATCGAAACGGCCTTGCCGCGGATTCGGTTGCGGGTCTCCTCGCGCATGAATGCGCCGCCGCCGGTCGCGACCACGGCGGGACCGCTGTCGAGCAGCCGCGCGATCACCCGCGCCTCGCCGTCCCGGAAGTACGGCTCGCCTTGGGTTTCGAAAATGTCCGGTATCGACATGCCGGCCGCCGCCTCGATCTCGATGTCGGCGTCGAGAAACGGCAGCCGCAGCCGCGCCGACAGCCGCCGCCCGATGGTCGATTTGCCGGCGCCCATCATGCCCACCAGCACGACCGAACGTGTTCCCAGCGCCGCCATGATCTCGGCGTCCTGGGATGCGCTGGCGCTGGCCGATGAGGCTGTCTCAGGCATCGAATAGCTCTGTCGCCGCGGGATCGCAGCGTTCTGCGCCACCTATACTACCCCCGCCGATGCCGTTGCCAGAGACTCTTGCAACGGCGAGGCGAACATGTTGGTAATCGGGCTCGGCCATCCCCATAATTTCAATGGTTAATTCGCCACCTGAGGCTTGCTGATGCCCAGCCTGTTCCGCTTTCTGACGGTCGTCGCCTTGATCGGCGGAATCGTCTATGGCGTGATTTTCGCGCTGGCGAATTTCGTTAACCCCAAATCGCGGGAAATGACCGTCACCATCCCCGCCGATAGATTCCTCAAGAAATAGACGCCAACGCCGGCCTCGTCGTTCAAGGGTTCCGTTCGGCTTTCGATGGCGCTGGTTTGGAGAACTTCTGAATCTAAACCACATCTAAATCGAAACCACACTAGAACCATAAAGTCCCTTCTAGTGTCGCTGAAACCGAAGTTCGTTCCGGGTGGCGCGGTGCGGGCGAACTTTGGATTGGGGACACCAACCGATGCGTTCCGGCAAGAACTCAGACGCGAGACTGACCAACCTGTTCCTCGACATGCTGGCAGCGGAACAGGGCGCCGGCGCCAACACGCTTGATGCCTATCGCCGCGACCTCACGGATTTTTCGGAATTTCTCGCCCGAGCCGGCCAGAGCTTTGCCGGCGTTGAAACCCAGGCGCTGCGCGACTACCTCGCCGATCTCGATGCGCGCGGCTTCAAGTCGTCGAGCGTGGCGCGCCGGCTGTCGGCGATGCGGCACCTGTTTCGCTTCCTGCTGAGCGAGCGGTTTCGCAGCGACGATCCTGCCGCGATCCTGTCCGGGCCGAAGCGCGGCCGCGGCCTGCCGAAGGTGCTGTCGATATCCGACGTCGATCGCCTGCTGGTGCGCGCAAAGGCGCTGGCAGAAGCGCCGGAAGCCTCTGCGCCGCAACGGCTTCGCGCCATGCGGCTGTATTGCCTGCTCGAGGTGCTCTACGCCACCGGCCTGCGGGTCTCGGAACTGGTGACGCTGCCGCTCTCGGCGTCGCGTCGCGACGCCCGCATGATCGTGGTGCGCGGCAAGGGCAACAAGGAACGGCTGGTGCCGCTGAACGAGGCTTCGAGACAGGCGATGGCCGACTACCTCGCCGCGATCGAAGCCCTGAAGCCGGCGAACAAGAAAAACGCCGTGGCCTCGAAATGGCTGTTTCCCTCGTTCGGCGAGAGCGGACATTTGACGCGGCAGCATTTCGCGCGCGACCTGAAGGAACTTGCCGCCGCCGCCGGGCTGGCACCCCGGCTGGTCAGTCCGCATGTGGTGCGGCATGCGTTCGCGAGCCACCTGCTGCACAACGGCGCCGATCTGCGTATCGTGCAGACGCTGCTTGGCCATACCGATATCTCGACCACGCAGATCTACACCCATGTGGTCGAGGAGCGCCTGAAAAGCCTGGTGCGTGACCTGCATCCGCTGGCGGAGAAGTAGCCTCACCCTTTGCCACCTTGACTTCTGCGCCTTCTGCCGTGAAAGAGCCATTTCCCGCCCGCGGCCTGCTTTGCGCGCACCTCGCAAAGCAGGCCCGCTCGCGTTGGAGTGTGCGCTAAATCATTGAAGATGCGTGCTTTCTTCACGCGAACCGAAATCCGCTTCGCCTGAAACCGCGTTCGTCCTTATATTGCTTTGATGCCGGATCACATGCGCAGTTATCTCGATTTCGAAAAGCCCGTTGCCGAACTCGATTCCAAGGTCGATGAACTGCGCGCGCTGGCGGCGACCGGCAGCGACATCGGGGAAGAGATTTCGCGGATCGAGGACAAGGCCGCGCAGGCGCTGAGCGATCTCTACGCCAATCTGACGCCGTGGCAGAAGACCCTGGTGGCGCGGCATCCGCAGCGCCCGCATTTGACCGATTTCGTCAACGCGTTGATCACCGAATTCACACCGCTCGCCGGCGACCGCAAGTTCGGTGAGGACGAAGCGCTGATGGGCGGGTTCGGTCGCTTCCGCGGCGAGAGTATCTGCGTGATCGGCCAGGAAAAGGGCGCCACCACCGAATCCCGCATCAAGCATAATTTCGGCATGGCGCGCCCGGAGGGCTATCGCAAGGCGGTGCGCCTGATGGAGATGGCGGATCGATTCGGCATTCCCGTGCTGTCGATTGTGGATTCCGCCGGCGCCTATCCCGGCATCGGCGCGGAGGAGCGCGGACAGGCCGAGGCGATTGCGCGCTCGACCGATGCGTGCCTGTCGCTCGGCGTGCCCAATGTCGCGATCATCACCGGCGAAGGCATGTCGGGCGGCGCCATCGCCATCACGACGGCGAATCGCGTGCTGATGTTCGAGCACGCCATCTACAGCGTGATCTCGCCGGAGGCTGCGTCCTCGATCCTGTGGCGCGACGGAACCAAGGCCCAGGAAGCCGCGACCAGCATGAAGATCACCGCGCAGGACATGCTGCGCTTCGGTGTGATTGATTCGATTCTGAGGGAGCCTTCGGGCGGCGCGCATCGCGATCCCAACACCATGATCGCCGCCACCGGCGACGCCATTGAGCAGGCCCTGAACGATCTGCGCAATCTCGACCCGGACACGATCCGCAAGCAGCGGCGGCAGAAATTCCTCGATATCGGCCGGAAGCTGGGCTGAGACCGCCCCTTTTGGGGCGAAAAAGGCCTTCAAGACGGCCGCCCAGCCCCTAAACCCCCGCTTTTTTCGGAATCGGCAATGTCGGCCCCAATTAGGCCCAGACACCGATATTTAAGGTCTATTGACCATGCCTGGGTACGGTACTGCCTTGGTGTCCCGGCTGGCTTGCGAGCAAGGGGCCCAAAGGATACAATTTTAATCAATGGCTTCAGGGCATGAACGCTATGGTTGGGGTGCGAAAGTTGCCCGTGGGGTGTGGAGCTTTGCATTGATCTGTCGCTCGCTGATTCGCGCGCTCATCACCTCGGCCGCGCTCGCCGCAGGTGTGCTGCTGGCCGGCTGCAACAGCGACGAAATCTCGCTGGCCAATAACGCCAAGGCCAACCAGCCGGTGCCGCCGAAACTCGTCGCCGATATGGCGGCAAAGGACATGGACCTGCAATCGCCGATGCTGGTCCGGCTGTTCAAGCAGGAAGCCGAACTCGAAGTCTGGAAGCAGGATCGCTCCGGCCGCTTCGCACTCCTGAAGACCTATCCGATTTGCCGCTGGTCGGGTGACCTCGGACCCAAGGTCCGCGAAGGCGACCGCCAGGCTCCGGAAGGCTTCTATTCGATCTCGCCGGGCCAGATGAACCCGCAGTCGGCCTATTATCTTTCGTTCAACACCGGCTATCCCAATGCCTTCGACAAGGCGCTGGGACGCTCCGGCTCGCAGCTGATGGTGCATGGCGACTGTTCGTCGCGCGGCTGCTACGCCATGACGGACGAGCAGATCGCGGAAATCTATTCGCTGGGGCGCGAATCCTTCTTCGGCGGCCAGCGCGCGTTCCAGCTGCAGGCCTATCCGTTCAAGATGACGCCGCTGAACATGGCCAAGCATCGCAACAACCAGAACATGCCGTTCTGGAAAATGATCAAGGAGGGCTACGATCATTTCGAGGTAACGCGGCAGGAGCCGAAGGTCGATTTCTGCGAGAAGAAATATGTATTCGACGCCGCCAAGCCGCCGGACGCCACCAAGGATCTGGTATTCGACGCCTCGGCCAAATGCCCCGCTTATGTGATCCCGGATGAAGTCGCCAATGCCGTGCGCGACAAGCAGCAGGCAGATCAGGCCGAGATCGCCCAACTGGTTGCCAAGGGAACACCGGTCGCCCGGAGCAACACCGGCATCGACGGCGGCATGAACAGGGTGTTCGCCTCCAAGCTGCCCGATGGCAGTACCGGACTGTCGGAAGGCGGCGACGGACAGGGCCTGTCGCTGGTCGCACTTTCCCGCGCGCCCGGAACCATCCCCTCGCACGTCAACCCGCCGCGCGGACCTGTTACCTCCCCGGAAGAGCCGCTGGCGGCCTCGATGGCGCCGGCTCAAGCCCCCGCTCCCGCCACGCGGGTCGCGTCCGCGGTGCCGAATGCGCAATCCGACGGCTTCTTTAGCAACCTCGCCCGCAAGGTCGGCCTCGGCGGTGCGGACACCACCGCGACCGCGCAACCCATTCCGGTAAAACCGAAAGTCATCGAGGCCAAGCGGAACCCACCGCCGCGTCCGGAGACGCCTGCTCCCAAAGCAGATCCCAAGGCATCGACGCCTGCGGCGTCCGAGACAAAACAGATTGCCGCCGCCCGCCCGCCGCTGAAGCCGTCGCCCTCCGATACCCCCGCGGCGGCTGCGCCCGCCCCGAAGGATGGCCAGGTCGCCGGCTCACAGCCGATTCTACCGCCGAATTCGTTCGACAACCGCTTCTCGGCGTTTAAGTAAGAGCTTCTTGGCCCTCCGGCTGTCATGCCCGCGGAAAGCGGACATCCAGTATTCCGAGGCGATTAGAAAAGAGGCGTTTAGAAAAATTGAGCCGGCACGGAATACTGGATCATCCGCTGGAGCCTGTCATCGGGCGGGCGGCCATTCGGCCGACCCGTTGGCGGATGATGGCGTCAGTGCGTCTTCAGACCCAACTCACGCATATTTGCCGTGGCAGTGCTTGTACTTCTTGCCTGAGCCGCAGGGACAATCCTCGTTGCGGCCGATCTTGCCCCAGCTCGCCGGATTCTTCGGATCGCGGTCGGCGGTGGCCGTGGGCACCAGCGAAGCATTGGCGAACGCCAATTCGTCCTCGCCGGTGGTCGGATCGAATTTGTGCGCTTCCATCAGCGGCAATAGCGGCTGCTGATCTTCCGGCGGCACGATTTCGACGCGCATCAGCTGCGCCGTCACTGCCTCGCGCAGGTGCGCGATCATCGCCTCGAACAGGCTGAACGCTTCCGACTTGTACTCCTGCAGCGGATCGCGCTGGCCGTAGCCGCGCAAGCCGATCACCTGACGCAGATGATCGAGCATCACCAGATGCTCGCGCCAGAGATGATCGAGGGTCTGCAGCAGGATGGTCTTCTCGACGTAACGCATCACGTCGGGGCCCCACTGCGCCACCTTGGCCGCCATGTGCTCATCGACACGCTGCTCGATGCGCGACAGCAATTCCTCGTCGGCGATGCCTTCTTCCTTGGCCCATTCGTCGACCGGCAGATCGATGTCGAGCACGCGCTTCAATTCTTCCTTCAGCTCGGCCACGTGCCACTGTTCGGCATAGGCGTGTTCGGGCACGTGCTTTGTGACGACATCCTCGACGAAGGCGCGGCGCATGTCGGCGACGGTCTCGGCGACGCTGTCGTCCTTCATCAGGTCGACGCGCTGGTCGAAGATCACCTTGCGCTGGTCGTTCTGGACGTTGTCGAACTTCAGCAGATTCTTGCGGATGTCGAAGTTGCGGGCCTCGACCTTCTGCTGCGCCTTTTCCAGCGCCTTGTTGATCCAGGGATGGATGATGGCCTCGCCTTCCTTGAGGCCGAGCCGCGTCAGCATGCTGTCGAGCCGGTCGGAGCCGAAGATCCGCATCAGATCGTCTTCCAGCGACAGGAAGAATTTCGAGCGCCCGGGATCGCCCTGGCGTCCGGACCGGCCGCGCAGCTGATTGTCGATGCGCCGCGATTCGTGGCGCTCGGAGCCGATGATGTAGAGGCCGCCGGGCCGGTTCGCGGTCTTCGCCAGCTTCGCGCCCTTCGAAGGCTCGATCTCGACAACGTCTTCGGCCTTCAGCACGATGTCGCGGAAGCGTTCGACGTCGGCCTTGATGCGCTCGATCTTGGCGGCCTTCTCGGCCTCGTCGGTGATCCCGGCGGTCTCGTGCATGATCCGCATTTCGAGCGAGCCGCCAAGCTTGATGTCGGTACCGCGGCCCGCCATGTTGGTCGCGATCGTGATCGCGCCGGGCACGCCGGCCTCGGCGACGATGTAGGCTTCCTGTTCGTGGAAGCGCGCGTTCAGCACCGCGAACAACTTCGCCGGCTTGCCCGCGCGCGCCGCGGCGTAAAGCTTCTCCATCGCGTTTTCGTTGCCGAAATCGATCTGCTTGTAGCCGTGCTTTTTCAGATATTCGGCGAGAACTTCCGACTTTTCGATCGAGGCGGTGCCGACCAGCACCGGCTGCAGCCGGGCATTGGCGCGCTCCACCTCGGCCAGGATCGCGGCGTATTTCTCGCCCTGGGTGCGATAGACCTCGTCGTCTTCGTCGAGCCGCGCCACCGCCACATTGGTCGGAATCTCAACGACTTCGAGCTTGTAGATGTCGAACAGTTCGTCGGCTTCGGTCAACGCCGTGCCGGTCATGCCGGAGAGCTTTTCGTACATCCGGAAATAGTTCTGGAACGTGATCGAGGCCAGCGTCTGGTTTTCCGGCTGAACCTGCACATGCTCCTTGGCTTCCAGCGCCTGATGCAGGCCTTCCGAATAGCGCCGGCCCTGCATCATGCGGCCGGTGAATTCGTCGATGATGATGACCTCGTCGTCGCGGACGATGTAATCCTTGTCGCGCTGGAACAGCGAGTGCGCGCGCAGCGCCTGATTGATGTGGTGGACGACCGAGACGTTCTCGACATCGTAGAGCGAATCGCCCTTGAGCTGGCCGGCGTCGCGCAGCAGGGTTTCGATCTTTTCCATGCCGGCTTCGGTCAGCGTCACCGTACGCTGCTTCTCGTCGACGTCGTAATCGGACTTGTCGAGCTTCGGGAAAAAAGTGTCGATGGTGTTGTAGAATTCCGAACGGTCGTCGAGCGGGCCGGAGATGATCAGCGGCGTGCGCGCCTCGTCGATCAGGATCGAGTCGACCTCGTCGACGATGGCGTAGAAATGGCCGCGCTGGACCATGTCCTCGAGCCGGTACTTCATGTTGTCGCGCAGATAGTCGAAGCCGTATTCGTTGTTGGTGCCGTAGGTGATGTCGCAGCCATAAGCATTCTTGCGCTCGGAGTCGTCGAGCCCATGGACGATCACGCCGACCGTGAGGCCGAGGAAATTATAGATCTGCCCCATCCATTCGGAGTCGCGCCGGGCGAGGTAGTCGTTGACGGTGACGACGTGGACGCCCTTGCCGGCCAGCGCGTTGAGGTAGACCGCAAGGGTTGCAACCAGCGTCTTGCCTTCGCCGGTCTTCATCTCGGCGATATCGCCTTCGTGCAGCACCATGCCGCCGATCATCTGCACATCGAAATGGCGCTGGCCGAGCGTGCGTTTGGCCGCCTCGCGCACGGTGGCGAAGGCCGGTACCAGGATATCGTCAAGCGTCTTGCCGCCGGCGAGCTGCTGGCGGAATTCGGCGGTGCACGCTTTCAGCGCCTCGTCCGATAGCGCCGCAATCTCCGGCTCCAGCGCGTTGATGGCGTCGACCCGGGACTGGTATCCCTTGATCCGCCGGTCGTTGGCGGAGCCGAAAAACTTGCGGGCGAGCGCGCCGATCATACCAAATTCCTGTCTTTGCGGTTCGGCGTTGCCGCCGTGACGTGGTCCACCAAGTTGCCTATCAACTCATCGTGACGCATCGCGGCGCTGGCCCCGATCCGGGAGCATCCGCCAAATGGTGGGAATTCAGCAATCCGAGGTTCAACGGCCAAAAACGCAGCCAAATACGCGCCAACGCCGTTGACCGGGTTTCGCAGAGATATGGCTGGGCCAGAGGCTTGTCAACGGCGCGAAGCGGTCAAGGATTTCATCATTTTGACAGACTTTTCGCGTTGCCAAGGTCACATGATTGGGCGAGTGTCCCGCCGCTCCAAACAGCCCCGTCTTTAAGAGATAAGGATTTTCCATGACCTCTTCGTTCCCGGAAACGAAAACCGGCCTGCGCCTCGGCCTCGCCTCCGCTGCCGCGATGGGCTGTCTCGCACTGGTCCTGCTCGCCGGCCTTCCCGTTCGCGCACAAGAGGCCAACCCGGTGCTCGCCAAGGTCAACGGCGCCGAGATCCGCCAAAGCGACCTCGCGTTGGCGGAGGAGGAACTTGGACCCAGCCTCGCGCAGATGGACCCGGCGACCAAGAAGGACAGCGTCCTGTCGTTCCTGATCGACATGAAGATCGTCGCCAAGGCCGCCGAGGACAAGAAAGTCGAAAATAATGAGGATTTCAAGAAGCGGCTGGCGTTCACGCGCAGCCGGCTTTTGATGGACAGCCTGCTGGCGAGCGAAGGCAAGGCCGCGACCAACGACGACGCCATGAAGAAGGTCTACGAGGACGCCTCCAAGCAAATCACCGGCGAACAGGAGGTTCACGCCCGGCATATCCTGGTCGAGACCGAGGGCGATGCCAAGGCGATCGCCGAAGAGCTCAAGAAGGGTGCCGATTTCGCCGAGCTCGCCAAGAAGAAATCCAAGGATCCCGGCGCGTCCGACGGCGGCGATCTCGGTTTCTTCACCAAGGATCAGATGGTGCCGGAATTCTCGACCGTCGCGTTCGCGCTCGAGCCCGGCAAGATCTCCGATCCGGTGAAGTCGCAGTTCGGCTGGCACATCATCAAGGTCGAGGAAAAGCGCAGCCGCAAGGCGCCCGAGTTCGAGCAGGTCAAGGCCCAGATCGAGACCTATGTGACGCGCAAGGCGCAGGCGGATTATGTGGCGAAGCTGCGCGAAACCGCGAAGGTCGAGCGCATGGACAAGCCCGACGAGGCGGCGACAAAGGGCGAGGCCAAGCCGGAGGCTGCGAAGCCCGCCGATACCAAGGCGCCGGCGAAGAAGTAAATCGACTTCGCAATCAGACTTCAGTAGTTTGGCGTCGTGCCCGGGCTTGTCCCGGGCATCCACGTCTAATGGCCTCATCGACAGTCCAGGAAGCCGTGGATGGCCGGGGCAATTTGCGCAAAGACGCGCTTCTGCCCGGCCGTGACGATCCATTTTGCCATTTTCGGAATTACCCATGTCCACCCCCCTCTCCCCGCTCGCCCCGACCGACGTTCCCGACATGCCCGTGATTTCGGGCGTGAAGCTTGCAACCGCGGCCGCGGGAATCCGCTATCAGGGCCGCACCGACGTGCTGCTGGCGGTCATGGACAAGGGCACCACCGTGGCCGGTGTCTTCACCCAATCGAAATGTCCATCGGCGCCGGTGGAATGGTGCCGCGCCAAACTGAGCGGCGGCAGATCTTCCAAGGGAGGGTTTGCCCGCGCGCTGGTGGTGAATTCCGGCAACGCCAATGCCTTCACCGGCAAGACCGGCCGGCAGGCGACGACGCTGACCGCCTCGATTGCGGCCAAGGCGCTCGGGTGCAGCCCTAATGAGGTGTTTCTGGCCTCGACCGGCGTAATCGGCGAACCGCTCGATGCCACCAAATTCAACGGCGTGCTCGGTACGCTGGCCGAAAATGCCGCGCCGGGCGAATGGATGGAGGCGGCAAAAGCCATCATGACCACCGACACCTTTCCGAAAGTCGCGACGGCGACCGTGAAACTCGGCAAGGCGAAGGTCATTGTCAGCGGCATGGCCAAGGGCGCCGGCATGATCGCGCCCGACATGGCGACCATGCTGGCGTTCGTGTTCACCGACGCGCCGATCGCGGCTGGCGCGCTGCAATCGCTGCTGCAGAGCGGTGTCGAGGATACCTTCAATGCCGTCACCATCGACGGCGATACGTCAACGTCCGATACGCTGCTGGCATTTGCCACCGGTGCCGCGGCCGCCAACGGCGCCCCGAAAATCAGCCGCGCCAGCGACCCTCGCCTGAAGGCCTTCACCAAGGCCTTCCGCGCCGTGCTCGCCGATCTCGCCGAGCAGGTGGCGCGGGATGGCGAAGGCGCGCGCAAGCTGGTCGAGATCATCGTCGACGGCGCGACGTCGAAAGCGTCCGCACGCAAAATCGCGATGTCGGTGGCGAATTCGCCGCTGGTGAAGACCGCGATCGCCGGGGAGGACGCCAATTGGGGCCGCGTGGTGATGGCGGTCGGCAAGGCCGGCGAGCCCGCCAACCGCGACAAGCTCGCGATCTCGTTCAACGGCATCCGCGTCGCCAGCCGTGGCGCGCGCGATCCGTCCTACGACGAGGCGGAAGTATCGAGAGCGATGAAGAACCCGAAGATCCAGATCAAGATCGGGCTCGGCCTCGGCAAGGGCCGCGACCGCGTGCTGACCTGCGACCTCACCAAGGAATACGTCGCGATCAACGGCGATTACCGGTCGTGAGCGGCCCGTCCGGCCAAAATTTTTGGCTGTCATCGTCCGCGAAAGCGGACGATCCAGTACACCGTGCCATTCCGGATTTAAGGTCGACACTCTGGAATACTGGATGCCCCGCGTTCGCGGGGCATGACGCTGAAAATGTTGCGGCCGTCGCGGGCTCCCTTTAGGACGGCGTAAGATGAAACTCACCCTCGTGGTCGCCTGCGCGCTGGTCGACGTCGACAAGCGCGTGCTGATCGCGCAGCGCCCGGAGGGCAAGACCCTCGCAGGGTTATGGGAATTTCCCGGCGGCAAGGTCGAACCCGGCGAGCGGCCGGAGCAGACGCTGATCCGCGAACTGCATGAGGAAATCGGCATTACCGTGAGCGAGGCCTGCCTCGCGCCGCTCACTTTCGCGAGCCACGCCTATGATGATTTTCATCTGTTGATGCCGCTCTACATCTGCCGGCGCTGGGAGGGCAGCGTGATCGCGCGCGAAGGCCAGCAACTCGCCTGGGTCCGCGCCAACAAGTTGCGCGACTATCCGATGCCGCCGGCGGATGTTCCGCTGCTCCCGCATCTGATTGATTTGTTGATGTGAGGCGGGGCTGTCGCAACGCCTACAATCGTCATGCGCGGGCAAAAGCGCGAAGCGCGTCTTAACGCTGGATGACCCGCGTATCCATCAATCTTCGAAAAAATTCATGTGAAGATGATGGATTGCCGGGTCAAGCCCGGCAATGACGATGCGTCATGACGCACGGCCTTGCTCAGCGCTTCGGCTTCTTCACCGCCTCCGCCAGGCCAGCCTTGGCCGAACCCGGCTTCAGCGGTTTCTGCTGGCTTTCATGCGGCGCCCAGCCTGACAGCCAGATCACGTCGAAGGTGGCGCGGATGCGGCCGTCGGAATCGGCGAAGCGCTCGGCGTAGACCTGCGCCATCCGCAACAGCGTGGCGCGGCGGGTCGGCGTCCGCCGCCGCTCGACCAGAATGTTGGTCGCGCCCATGCGCCGGATATCCTGCATCAGCGCGAAGGCGCTGTCGTAGCGCACCACGACGCGGTCGACGTCGGTGACCGGCAGTGCAAATCCTGCGCGTTGCAACAGCGCGCCCACGTCGCGCAGATCGGCAAACGGCGCGACCCGGGGCGACACCCCGCCTTCGCATTCGGCTTCCGCAGCGGCAAACGATTGCCGCAGCTCGGTCAGCGTATCGCCGCCGATCATCGCCGCCAGCAACAGTCCGTCGGGTTTCAGCGCGCGGCGGATCTGCGCCAGCACGCCGGGCAGATCGTCGACGAACTGAAACGCGAGACCGGAAACCGCAAGGTCAAGCGATTCCGGCTCAAGCGGAAGCGGCTCGGAATTTCGATCCGGAAGATCGATGCGAGCGATTTTGTCGGCGCGCCCGGTCAAGGCGGTGCGGACCTGATCGCCCGCCGTGCCGATATCGGCCGCGCTTTTGAACTCCCGCACCACCGCGTGCAGCCGCTCGGCCATATCGTCGGCAACGCGATCGAGCAGAAATGTTGCGGGACCCAACCGCAACGCCCGCGACTGCCGCGCCCGCAACAAGGCGCGGTCGAACACGATGGGCGCGATATTCGGGTTCGGAGCCATGCCGGTTGGTACGCCGATCGACGGGCCTCTGGCAATCCGATAGAAAGCCCGGTGTCCCCGACGCGGTGCAACGCCACTCGGCGGTGCGCCGCAGAGCCGGGACACGAGGAATGTGTTCTCGCCGCTATCAAGTGATTTGCCCGTCGGGCCGTTTGGTGTCGAGTCTTTTATTTCGGATTTTCCGAAAGATATTTGTTCCCTCTGACCCAAATCAGATCTAGAACTCTCGCCATCCCACCCCACCAGAGGGGCGTATCATGATCGTCACGGACGCGGGGAGGGGTGCGGTGGACGCAGCAGTGTTGGGCGTGCGATGCGAGCGCAGGGCGGATTGCTCTCCGTGAGCGGTTAGCG